>Ga0123336_10000059_pt1 | contig 108076 bp, 107 predicted proteins | sample SSSSmetaG_FD_96466 | JGI IMG/M metagenome (GOLD analysis project Ga0123336, IMG submission 96466) | Glacier valley bacterial and archeal communities from Borup Fiord, Nunavut, Canada, to study Microbial Dark Matter (Phase II) - ​SSSS metaG | ecosystem: Environmental > Aquatic > Freshwater >...
AAATATAAGTTTAGATAAAAACTGTATTCCTAAATAACCTATTTTAGTCTGAGAGGAAACTTTTTAATGTTTAAGTGTGTTAGTTGTGATATTGAAATGGTAGAATCTAAATTTATTTCACAGGCTGCTCCTGGTTTAGAGCCTTACATTAGTTTCAAACCTAGTAATTTCAAATTAGGTGGAGAGAAAAGAAGCAAGGTAATATGCCATGTATGTCCAGATTGTGGAAAAATTGAATTAAGAGCAGCAAATATTGATATTTTTAAGTGAGATTAAAAAATTAAGTAAACAAAAACACCTCGCTCAACATGAATGTAAGTTACAGTTCATAGTGAAATGAGGTGTTTTTATGTATATATGAAATAAATTTTAAAATGTTATTGACTACATGGTCAATAGGCGTTACAATACAAATAATACCAATTGACTACATGGTCAAAAAAGGAGCTTAAGTTATGAATGCTGTAGAAATAAAGAGTCTTACAAAAGAGTATGGTAAATCCCGTGGAATTATTGATGTTAACCTTGAAATAAAAGAAGGCGAGGTGTTTGGCTTTATTGGTCCTAATGGAGCAGGCAAATCTACTACAATAAGGACGATACTGAATTATATTATGCCAACTAATGGCAAAGCTGAAATATTTGGATTAGACTGCTTTACACAGAGTGAAAAAATAAAGCGGCAAATAGGATATTTACCTTCTGAAGTACACTATTATGATGATATGAAGGTAAAAGAACTACTTAAATATTCAGCAAGCTTTTATAACAAGGATTGCTCAAAAAAAATATCAGAGCTATGTGATGCACTTGAGCTGGATACTAATAAAAAACTCGAGGAGCTTTCCTTTGGCAACAAAAAGAAGGTAGGTATTGTGCAGGCGTTACTACATGAGCCAAAGCTACTTATCCTAGATGAGCCTACCAGTGGTCTCGATCCATTAATGCAGAATAAATTTTTTGAATTATTAAAGGAAGAAAATAAAAAGGGAGTTACAATATTTTTCTCTTCACATGTTTTGACAGAGGTTCAGAAAATGTGCGACAGGGTTGCAATAATAAAAGAAGGAAAAATATTAAATATTGAATCGATAGATAACCTGAGAGCAAATACATACAAAAAGATTAAAATAGAGCTTAAAAATCCAGAGAATAATGCATTTGACAATTTCATTGGAGTTGTAAACAGAACAGTTCATGATAATTGTATTGAATTTCTTTTCAATGGACAGGTAGATAAGGTTATCAAAAAGCTTTACGAATATGATGTAAAAAACATTTGGATAGAAGAACCTCAGCTTGAGGAAATTTTTATGCACTATTATGAATAACGATTTTAATAACACTATGAAATTTTAAGGAGATAATACGAGTAAATAAAAGATATTATAAGGGGGATTTAAATATGGTTTTATATAAAAGGGAAGTAATTCGGAATAGAAAATCTACTATGCTATGGACTTCTATATTACTGAGTTATAACGTATGTATGTTATTGCTATATCCATCAATGGCTGGATCTTTAAAGGATAGTATGGATATAATGCTACAATCATTTCCAAAAGAGATGATTGTAGCATTTGGCCTAGATAGAGTGAGCATGACCGAAATTTTGGGATTTTATAATACATATTGCTATCTGCTGGTTACTATTTTAGGCGGAATATTTGCAGTGCTTCAGGGTAGCTCAATACTTTCGAAAGAAGAAGATGAAAAGACAATAGAATTCTTATTATCAAAACCGGTAACTAGAAACAAAATAATAACAGCAAAAATATTAGCAGTAGTAACGAATATAGTCATTCTAAATACAATAATAAGCCTGATATCATTTATTACTATTGAACTAGTTAAAAACGAGAGCTACAATAGAAGAATACTACTTTTACTATTTATAGCACCAGTATTTATGCAGATAACTTTTGCGGCAATTGGATTTATAATCTCTATATTTATAGTGAAAGCAAGAGTTAATTTCCCCACAGGAGTAGGAATAGTACTTGGATGCTACTTTATAAGCATAATAGCATCAATTTCAAGTAAGGTGGATTTCCTTAAGTATTTTACACCGTTTAAATATGTTGATGGTGCAAATATTATAACAAAACAGTCAATTGAACCAATATATTTGATTATAATGGCTATAGTAACTGCGATTTGTATTGTTGCCACATACATTATTTATAATAAAAAAGATATTGTAGCATGATTAAATTTATCATATATATACTGCCGCTAATACTCAGACGTCTATAGGCGGTGTTAAGACACTAGATAATGAGTTCTAAGATTCAATGGGGTTAAAAGCATCTACTGAATCTATGAACTCATTTTATACATTAGATGCTTTTAAAATCGTAAAAACCTTAGAGGAGAGAGAAAATTGAATTCAGCTTTCGAAAACATAAGTGAAGAAAAGAGACAAAAAATAATAGCCGCTTGCTTGTCAGAATTTGCAGATAAAGGTTATGAAAATGCCTCTACAAACAGTATGGTAAAAAAAGCAGAAATATCAAAGGGGTTACTTTTTCATTATTTCGGAAATAAAAGAAATCTATATTTATATTTAGTGGACCTTGCGATAGATAGCTTTATAAGTAAATTTTACAGTTATTATACCAAGCCGGATAGTGATGTTTTTGAAAGGGTAATGCAAAGAGGTGTCATTAAAATTAAGATTTCCAGTGAGGAACCTCTTATGTCCAAACTTGTAATGGAGGCGTTTATAGACACTCCACAAGATATGAAAGAGGAGATGGATATCAGGTTTAAGAAACTCTACGCTGAGAATATACCAATGCTTTCACAAGATGTTGATTACTCGTTATTTAGAGACAATATTGATACCGAAAAAGCAATGGAATTCATGATGTTGTGTTTCGATGCATTATATAATAAATATATTAATAAGTTTAAAGGCAAGGCATTAGCACTGAGCGATGATGATATTGACGATATGGTGAAAGAATATTATGAATTTATGGATATGATAAAATTTGGGATGTACAAGAAAAAATGATAATTGTAGATTTGGGTGTACAAGAAGAAATGATAATTGTAAATTTGTATATGTAAATTACTGGGTTAAACCACCAGCTTTTCATTGGCATTTGAAAGAGCAAAAAGAATTGAACAAGGTTTGAAGATTTAGATAATTTATACTAAGTAAAGGTGGATATAGAGTGGAAAAATTGAAACTTGTTTGTTTTGACTTGGATGATACTCTGATTAGAGAAATCCATTCTGTTATGTTGCCATGCATTTTAAATGGAAAAGAAAAAGAGCACTCTTTCATTCAAGAGCAGGAAGACCAGGGATTGATTAACTACATATCAGCAGATTACCTTAGAGCAGAACTACTTTTAGGTCTTGAAGAACATAAGATTGCCCAGTCTTTTTTGGAGATTGCAAAACCTCTAAAAAATATAAAGAGTGTAGTTGAAGTTTTGCATGAACGAGGTATTAAATGTATTGTTATAACTGTCGGTCCAAAGCAAGTAGCCAAAGTGGTATGTGATATTTGGGGATTTGATGATTATTATGGTAGTGATTATGAAGTGGTTGAAGGAGTATTTACTGGAAAAATCCTTAATTACATCAGAGCTGAACAAAAAACTGTATGTTTGAAAAATTTTTGTAAAAATTACAGTATAAAACCCCAAGAATGCATCGCTGTAGGCGATGGTTCAACAGATATTCCAATTTTTGAATACTGCGGAAAATCTATTGCTATTAACAGTTCACCAGAAGTTCAAAAAAGTGCAATGTATGTTGTTGATACAGACGATTTAACAGACATTCTTAAATACATATTATGAGCAAAATACTCTAGTTGGGAATAGGATTAGATTTTGTTAGTTTTCAATTCTATATTTTGTACCAGGTCTATTATTATACATAGTGGCAGAGAACTAAATATTATATGTAAATAGCAAAGGAGCTAGGGAAAGTCTCTACAGAATATTTTTAGAACAAACGTTCTTTAAATATTGTCTAATTTCCAGTTATAGTATATAATGGGATGGTGATATTTCATCAGGTTTTAATTGAGGATAATTACAAACCTGACAGCAACAATCGTCACTGTCCTTATATACATTATCTCTTGGATTTGAAGTGTAAACCATAAACTGAAAATAATAGGAGTTTTATTGAATTATTTATAGGCTAGTCCATCAGTAGTACTATTTTACTGATTGTATAAGAAGGCTATGGATGCTTTATTATATGACACTAGTTTATAATATTTAGATGGGAAAAAAATAAATGATTATAAAATGGTTTCCGCGTTCATGGATCCAAATTAAAACTACAAAATTTGTTATTTATATCGACCCATCATATATGAGTACATATTTTAGTAAATACAGTAAAAAAGTTATTTTCTCTGAAGCAGAAGATGATTGCTTGCCTGAAAGCTTGGAAAAGGGCAATTTAATTCTTATTTCACATATTCATAAAGACCATTGTAAAGAGGTTACTATTAATAGACTGAGTGATGAAAGAACAGTCATATTAACACCTAAGAGGTATACTAAAGAACTAGATGAAAGAGTTAAGCTTGTTTTGCCTGAAAGTAATTATTATTTTCAAGACATTTTAATTGAGACCGTGTACTCGTACAATACTGTTGAAGGAAGTTCAAGCAGAAAGGTACATAAAAAGGGTGAAGGTGTTGGGTTTATTATTAATATTGATAATAAACGAATATACTTCTCAGGCGACACCGATTTAATTCCCGAAATGGAAGAGATAAAAGATATTGATATCGCTTTTGTTCCTATAGGAGGAACATTCACAATGGATACAAATGAGGCATTTAAAGCAATTCTTTCTATAAAGCCTAAATTTGTAATACCAGTTCATCATTTAAAAGCTGACCCTATAGGTTTCAAAAATAAATTTGAAGCAATAACGGAAATAGCTGTAATAGTGTTAAATATTGGAGATGAATTTGCAATAGAAAAATAAATTGATTATATGCGTTTTTAGTAATTATATAGGTTGGCAATTGATATTGAAAAATACAGAGAGAGAGGAACACAGAAGATATTTCAACCACAACTAAGTTCATTTCCTGATATTCCTCATAAACTTATTTTAGAATATCTGAGATGTTCTAATGTATTTCATTTAGTAAGATATTAATACAAGGCAATAAACAAAGAATATTTATTCATTGGAGGTTAATTATGAAAATTACTACAATAAAAGAGAATAATGTGGAAATTGCAGTTGTAAGTAGCAGCGAGGTACTAATAACTGATGTTCAGTCAGCATTAGATTTTATAGCAACAGTAAATTATGAGGTGGGTTGTGAACGTATAATTTTAAATAAATCAGCTATATGTGAAGACTTTTTTGATTTGAAAACACGGCTTGCAGGTGAAGTATTGCAAAAGTTTATTAATTATCACACAAAAATTGCAATAGTCGGTGATTTCTCAGTGTATTCTAGTAATAGTTTGAGAGATTTTATATATGAGAGTAATAAAGGGAAGGATATATTTTTCTTGTCAGATGAAAAACAGGCAATTGAAAAGTTGAGTTTTGTTTAATACAACAGTATTGAATAGTTTAATCACATGTAAATAAAATTTATTAGATGTATTGTATGAGTAGTATAATTCAACATCAAGGCTATAAACAATGAATTTGGAGGAAAGAATGATCTGCATTAAAAAGGCTACAGAAGAAGATGCAAAAGATATTATTAAATGCAAAATAGATGCTTTTAAAGAAGAAGTAAATTTATATGGCTTCGGTCCACGTGGCTACGACTCGCTAGAAGAACTGATTGAATTGATAAAGGAAGGAATTTACTTCAAGATTCTTGATAGTGAAAAAATAATTGGAGGAATTCGAGTTCGCGATAATGGTGATGGTCAGTACTGGATTGGGGCAATTTATATATATTCTATCAATCAAAATAAAGGTGTTGGTACTAAAGCAATGAACTTATTGTTTAGTGAATTTAAGGATTCAAAAAAGTGGTACTTAGAGACTCCCTATTTAAGTTTTAGGAACCATCACTTCTATGAGAAAATGGGTTTCATAAAATTTGGTGAAACCAAGCATGATGTTAAGAATAATGGTTTTCATTTATTTAAATATGAGAAAATAATCAGCTTATAGTTATTAGTCTAGTATTTAAGGCCTCAGCTTCGTGCTGTTCTCACTTGACATAAATGTAAAAAGCAGCATAAATGTAGATGAACAGCATAAATGTAAATGAACGCCATGAATGAAACATGTCGAGAGGTGCTAGAGAAAGGTTTTAGAATGGAGCTTATTATGCAAAGAGATATGTACATAAAAATCGAGAACTATATGCTTTCATGTATGAAGGATGGAGCTCATGATTGTCAACATATTTATAGAGTTCTGTATGCTGCTTTAGATATTGCAAAGGATTATGAAGTAGATAAAGAAGTACTGATAGCAGCATCACTTCTACATGATATTGGTCGTGAAGCTCAGTTCCAAAATCCTATTCTAGACCATGCTATTATTGGTTCGGAGAAGGCATATGATTATTTACAGCTAATTGGTTGGCCAGAATATAAGACTCAACATGTAAAAGCCTGTATTTTTAGTCATCGATTCAGAAATAGTAATCCTCCAGAAAGTATTGAAGCAAAAATATTGTTTGATGCTGATAAGCTAGATGCAACTGGAACAATGGGCATTGCAAGAACAATTGCATATGAAGGAATAGTTGCAGAACCATTATATTGTGTTGATGAGCAAGGTAATGTTCTTGATGGTGAGGAAAATCAAGAGTCATCTTTCTTTCATGAATATAATTGGAAGTTAAAGAATGTTTATGATAAGTTTTTTACCAGTCATGCAAAAATAATCGCTGAAGGGCGCAAAAAAGCAAGCGTTGAATTCTATGAGAATATGTACAAAGAGGTCAAAACGATTCACAAAACTGGATTAAAAGCTCTGAATAATGAGTTGGTGTAAAAGTCATGCAAAAGGTATTTAGGGCTGTAGCATTTGGTGTTACAATGGATTTAATTCCATCATAAATCAGAGATGATTGAACATGAATTGATGTATAAGACAAGTAATAAAGGAGTATTTTGTTATGAAAGCTATGGTTAAGTTTATAGTTATTATGATAATGCTAAGTTACTTCTTGATGGGGTGTGCTACAAAATCTGATTCATCACCAGCAGCTACAACAGATTCTGCGCAAATTGTAAGTTCAATTATAGATCCTACGCCTACTCTCACCAGCCAGGAACCAAAGCTAGATTTACAAACACAAGAAGAGAATTTTGTTAATATGATACTACAAGCCATCAATCAAAATGACACCTCCACCCTAATTAAAAACTATGACAGTGTATATGGAGAGCCCGAATCTGATGAGATCAAAGAAATTTCTAAAGGATTAGAGCTTTATCACAAATATTTTAAAGGTGAAAAGCTAGAGCGCTTTGAGTTTGGTAAAAGTATTGAGGCTATCTATGATACACCAAATACAACTGGTAAACAGTACTTTTTTATTAGCTCAAATGGTATTAAAAGAGATATTATAATCAAATGCTTCAGAAATAATAAAGTAACTTTTAAATATAATGATCCGTTGCTTTTTTATGGGCCTGAGACTGTTTCGCGAGTGGAGGATTATTTTAGGGCTATCAAATCAAAGGATATCGGGTTTTTGTATAATTATATTCGTTTAGCTTACGAAGACCCTGATTCAGTTTCATATTTCGAACCAAATCATAATAAAGAATATGAAGCTATGGCTATTAAAACAATTAAAAATTATGGAAAAAACTTTATGTTAGATAGTATGAAGTGTGATTTTACAGGTAAAATAGCAGACGTCTGTAAATATTCAGCGCTACACATTGAGTTTAAAATATCAGGTATATCTATAAAGGGTGAGACGGCAGAGCACACGATTGAAGGCATTTATGAATTTCCTAGGTGGGGCGTAAATGATACATGGTTTGGGAGTATCACAAATTAAAAATAATTGCGTGACAATTATTCTTTAAAGTTATAGGGTCTAGTTGAGATATGGAGGGAATATGAAATTCTCGGTTTTTTATTTTTCTGGTACTGGAAACACAAAATGGGCAGTTGACCAATTAAGTGAGAATTTCTTTAAAAGGGGTTATGAATGTGAAATCTATCCCATTGAGGATGATGTCCCAAATCTAGAAGAGAAAATTAATGCAACAGATATTGTTGGAATTGCATTTCCTATTTATGGTGCTAGTATGCCCAATATTATGAAAAGGTTTATCGGAAAGTTAGGGGCTATTTCAAACAAAACGAAGCCAGTCTTTATTGTTACTACAGCGGGGTATATTGATGCATTTGGTCCATTTTGTGCAAAGAAAATACTTAAAAATTGCAATTTTAGATTGATAGCATACACAAGTTTAAAAATAAGTAATAACATATCTACGCCAAAAATAAAATCAAATTTTATCAAAAGAGATAAAATAGAAAAAAGAATGGATAAAAGTAAAGAAGTGATTATAAAGCTTATAAATAGAATAGCAAGTGGCAAGGGATACATAAGGAATATCGGATTTTATTTAATTCCGGGCATATTTGTAAGAAAAGCCTCTAGAAATGGACAAAGGGATAATTATCTCGCTTTAAGTATAAATACAGAAAAGTGCAGCCAATGCATGATTTGTTTAAAGAATTGTCCAACCAAAAGTATTGTTTTTTCAGAAAACAAGTTTAGCTTTTTGACTTCATGTACGGCATGTATGAGATGTTATAATTTTTGTCCTAATTTTGCTATTTATCATGAAAATAAATACGCTGACCCTAATATTTATAAAAGGTATAGGGGTCCACAAAGTATATTGAAAAATAAGGCATTCAAATCCTAGAAATGCTATTGAATTGGGAGCATTACATGATTTTGTAGGTTGAGTTTAGCAAAAGAATAAGGTTTAATATGTGGATTTTTATAATGGAGGTATTATGATTAAGGCAGTTATTTTTGATATGGATGGCGTGATTATTGATAGTGAACCCATTCACTTTGAATCAGATAAAATGACAATGAAGTTTTATGAAAAAGAGATATCAGATGAAGAATTAAATAATTACGTAGGCGTGTCTAATCAAGAAATGTGGGGAGAACTCCGAGAGAAATACAAGTTGATAGCATCAATAGAGGAATTATTAGAAAAGCAATTTTACTTTAAAAAATCTTTAATTGGAAACACAAAATTAGAAACAATTTCTGGTATAAGAGAGCTTTTAAACGATTTAAAAAATTCAGGGATAAGAATTGGATTAGCTTCCTCATCTTCAAAAGAATTTATTGAATTAATATTGAATAATCTCGAAGTGAAAGAGTATTTCGAAGTTATAATAAGTGGTGATGATGTACAAAAGAGTAAACCGGCACCAGATATATTTCTAAAAGCAGCAAAAGCACTTAATGTTGAACCTATGAATTGTCTTGTTATAGAAGATTCTGCTCATGGGGTAAAGGCCGCAAAACTTGCGAATATGAAATGTATAGGATTTAGCAATCCAAACTCAGGTAATCAAGATTTATCATTAGCTGATGCTATTGTTTTATCAATAAAGGAAATAGATCATAGAAACTATTAGAATTGGTACATAATGAAGGGTATATTGAAGATATAGGGGGAATTAAATTATGAAAATTCAAGATGTTCCTTTCGGCACAATTGATTGGAATACAATTACACCAACAAAACATCCAGGTGTAACTGGAGAAGCCTATTGGCGTACATTCGAAATGGGGAACATTCGGGTTCGTATGGTAGATTATACACCAGGGTATTTAGCAGATCATTGGTGTAGCCGTGGACATGTACTTGTTGTTTTAGAAGGAGAATTAGTCACAGAACTTGATGATGGAAGGAAATTCACTCTAAAGCCGGGAATGAGTTATCAAGTTGCAGACGAAGTTAATCCACATCGCTCATATACAGAAAAAGGTGCAAAACTGTTTGTGGTAGATTGATTCTAGAAAAACGATAAATGACTTATAAATAAAAGCATCGATAAAGTAGAGTGCTGAAGAGGTGAAAGTAAATACGATTAGCGTTGCACAACAATGGAATCCTAAGCAAGCCTTATTAAAAGATATAACACACAATAGTAATATCATATAAAATTAAACAAGATCTTTTAGAAAAGTGCCCTATAGAGTAGACGACCTAATTAGTGAACTGCCCCTGCCAAGTAGACAGGGGGTCAGTTTAACATATAATGAGTCTGCACTACAGGGTATTATTGTTTGGAAAATTTAATCTTATTCAATGTCTATCATTATTAATACTTCATCTGAAATAACTATTGCTTATTTTAGTGATATTCTAGAAATCTAAATCTAGATCTAGATCTGTATAATTTCTATAGTAATTGAACATTTGCTCTTACGCAGATAATCACATTCTTCAATGATTTAATGGTTACCAACATTTAGATGTAAATCAATAAAGTTTTTTTGATTTAAGGATTATTTAATAATTTAAATTATATACTGAGCACATAAAATGAAAAAGGAGATGAAATAGTGTTTTTTAAAATTTTAAAGAAAGATATTATAAGAAAAAAAGCAATGAACATAATATTATTTCTATTTATGATAATATCCAGTATGTTAATTGCTAGTAGTGTAAATATGTTATACACTACTACGACTGCATTAGAAAATTTCAAAAAAGTATCTAATACTGCGGATTACATGCTAATAACATATTCTGATCCAGTGAAAGGTCAAGAGAATGACAGGAAGTTGGAGGAGTGGGCTAAAAGTAGTGATAAAGTTAAGAGTATAAATTATGATGATTTTTTAATGGTGACTGCTGATAATATTACTATTCCTTCACAATATGGCGAACTTAAAGATAGTAGCATGCTTGTTTTAGCGATAATGCCAAAGGAATATAATCTTATTTTTAATCAAAAGGATGAGGCTTTTAAGCTTGAAGCTGGAGAGGTTGCTCTTCCAATAATTATTAAAGAAAAAACAGGGATTCAACTTGATGACAAGATAAAAATTAAGTTCGATGGCAATGAGAAGGAATTAATTGTAAAGCATTTTATTAAGGATGTTGTATTTGGCTCAGCAATGATGGGCTCTAAAAGGATTGTGATAAACGAAGTCGATTTCAAAGAATTTTATGATACAAAGAATAAAATGGCGCTGAAGTTTTGGTCAATAATAAAAAATGAAGGTGTGACCTATGATGGTATTGAAAAGGATTTTAACAAAGCTTCAATTGACTCAGAAGGTGGCTTTAGTAGTTCTACCATTTCTCTTACCTACATAATGGATTTAATCACAGCTGCTATTATGATAATAGTAAGTATATTCTTAATTTTTATTTCTTTTTTAATACTTAGATTTACTATCGTTTTCACTGTTGAGGAGGAATATAAAGAAATCGGTATAATGAAGGCGATAGGACTTAAAAATAGAGGTATTAAGAGTATATATATGGTTAAATACTTAGCATTATCAGTAGTTGGTGGCAGTATAGGTTTTATAGCAAGTATTCCCTTTACCAGCTATCTACTAAAAAGCATATCATCTCATATTATGATGAAAACAACTTTACTTAATTATGTATTATCAGTGATTAGTGTTGTATTTATTATAATTATTACAGTTGGCTTCTGTTATATGTGTACGAGAAAGATAAATAAATTATCTGCAGTTGATGCTATCAGACAAGGAAGCACAGGAGAGCGATTCTCTATATCAAGAAAATTAAAGCTTCATAGGATGAAACATATTAGCACACCAATCTATTTAGCTTTTAGTGATTTGATATGTGGGTTTAAAAAGTTCATAATACTTATAATTACATTTATACTTGGAACAGTCATAATCATTATACCGATAAACGTTATTAATACTTTGAACTCGAATGATATTATTTCATTATTTGGATTAGCTAAAATAGACTTTAGTGTAGGAACTAGTAATTTCCTAGAAAAATATAAGGATAGTAGTATTGATGTTTTAATGAAGGACCTCAATGAGATTGAGAAGAAAGCTATGGATAAAGGAGTCGACATAAAGCTTTATCCAGAAATGGCATTTAATATGAAGGTATATGTTAACAACACGAATGAGAGTAAAAGAATTTATAGTTATCAAGCATATGATTATTCTACAGAAAATTATACATATCTAAGTGGCACGGCTCCTAAACTAGAGAATGAAATAGCTATAACAACTATAACAGCAGAATATTTTGGAGTTGGGCTAGGTGACACCGTGAATTGTACTATAAATGAGCATACCCATCAGTTTATTGTAACGGGACTATTTCAAACAATGATGAATATGGGGAATTCGGTACGGTTTTCAGAAAAACATGAGTTTAACCTTAATGAATGTAGTGACGTTACAGTGTTTGGACTAATAAATGATAAAAATTTAGATAAGAAAGAGACTATCAAGTATTTGAAGAGCCAATTCCCTGAACTTGATGTTAAGAGTAGTGAAGAATATTTAGAAGGATTTATGGGTAGCACAACGGGACAACTAGGAACTGTTAAAAATATTATACTAGTTATAGTGTTAGGAATTAATTTTCTTATAACCTGCCTTTTGGTTAGAATGCTAATTACGAAAGAAATACCAGAAATAGCAGTGCTAAAGTCTACTGGCTTTAAAGATAAGGACATTAGAAAATGGCAGGTGGCTAGAATCGCTATCATATTAATCGTATCAATTATATTAGGAACTTTATTAGCAAACTTATCAGGCGGTTTCCTAACCTCTGGAATATTTAGAATAATGGGCGCAACACAAATAAAGTTACTGATTGAGCCATTACAAGTCTTTGTTATCTATCCAATTATAATTTTAATAGTAACAATGGTGGCTGTTTTGGTAAGCCTTGGTCAAGTTAAAAAGACAAATATATGGGAAATCAATAATCAAGAATAAAAGGAGAAGATGAAAATGAGTAAAGTACTCAGTGTTAATAATTTATGCAAAACATATATTGTAAATAAAAGGCAGAACAATGTACTTAGAAATGTTAATTTTGAGATAGAAGAGGGAGAATTTGTTTCAATAATGGGACCTTCAGGTTCTGGTAAATCAACACTTCTCTATACTGTAAGCGGAATGGATCATTTAACAGCAGGTAAGGTGATATTTAGTGGAAAAGATATTAGCAATCTGAATGCTAATAAAATGTCTGATGTAAGGCTTAATGAAATGGGCTTTGTGTTCCAGCAAATGCATATGTTGAGAAATCTTTCTACGTATGATAATATCATTATATCAGCGTATAATTCTTCAAAGGGTAAGACAAAAGAGCAAAGAAATCAAATTAATGAAAATGCAAAAAAGCTTATGAGAAAGCTTGATATCATTGATATCGCAGATAATGATATTACTGAGGTCTCGGGAGGACAACTGCAAAGAGCATGTATTTGTAGAGCATTAATTAATAATCCTAAGATGATATTTGCTGATGAACCTACAGGTGCACTAAATTCAAAGGTGTCTAATGAGGTTATGACCGAACTTAATAAGATTAATTCAGAAGGTACTTCAATCTTACTTGTTACACACGATGTTAAAGTTGCAGCAAAAACAGATAAGGTACTATACATAGTAGATGGTAACATCCAAGGTGAGTTAATTTTAGGCAAATATACAGACGACACGACAAAAAAAGAGCGTGAAAGAAAGCTGAATAGCTGGCTTATGGATATGGGCTGGTAATGGGGGTTCAGATGGTAGATTTATTACTAATAGAAGACAATATAGAACTTGGAACCATCCTTTGCGATTTTCTCGCGAAGGATGGTTATTCTCTTTTTCATGCAAAAAATGGTGAAGAGGGCATAGAATATCTTAGGAATAACACAGTAAAATTGGTATTACTTGATATTATGTTGCCAGGTATAGATGGCTTTGGGGTATGTAAGCTGATTAGAGAAAATGGAAACATCCCAATTATAATAATTAGCGCTATAGTAGATAAAAAGGATAAGCTTATTGGCCTAGAACTAGGAGCAGATGACTATATAGAAAAACCCTTTGATATTGATTTGTTATCGGCTAAAATTGGAGCTCAGCTCAGACGCAATTATGAGTTTAAGGAAAAGTCCAGAATAGTTACAGATGGGGATATAACGATAGATTTGGATTCAACAACTGTATATTTTAAGAAAAATCCATTAGTGATGACTTCAAAGGAATATGAACTTCTACATATATTCCTTCAGAATAAAGGCAAAACACTTCGTAAGGAATGGCTTTTTGACAAGGTTTGGGGAATGGATAGCTTTAGTGAGCCTTCCACTCTTACAGTACATATTAATAAAATTCGAGAAAAAATAGAAGAAACACCAAAAACGCCAAAGAGAATTGTTACGGTGTGGGGAGTTGGCTACAAATATGAAACATTTTAATAAAATAATAGTTCTAATAGTTACTATTTGGCTATTACTTGCAACCATATCCTCCTATTTCATATATGGTAATGGCCTAAACGAAAAGAACAAAGGGTATATGATTGATATTAATAGAATAAATGCTTTATTATCAGATGGTATAAAGGTATCAGATATTGATATATCACAATTTTCATATGTTAAAGCAATTAATCATCTTGAGCTGCCTTGCACAAGTAGTGAGATTAAGGATTTTTTTGATGGTAAAGGTATTCAAAGGAATTTCGACTATCGTATACAACCCGTGTTTGCTGGTGATGAAGTATTAGGATATATCCGTTTCTTATACGAGACCAACGATGGAATAGATATCACCCAAATTCTTATCATCTTCAATGTTTGTCTAGTAACTCTGACCTTAGTTCTACTAATAGTCATGTTCTATGTGAGGAGTTCTGTTCTTCGACCTTTTAGTGAGCTTGTAGAAATGCCATATGAATTATCAAAGGGTCACCTCAAGACAGGCGTAAAGGAAAGTAAAAACCGTTTATTCGGTAAATTTCTATGGGGATTGGACTTATTAAGAGAGACCTTAGAATCTCATAAACGAAGAGAACTGCAGCTTGAAAAAGATAAGAAGACAATGATTTTATCTATTTCCCATGACATCAAGACTCCACTTAGCACTATCAAGCTTTATTCAAAAGCAATTTATGATAATTTGTATGATACAGATCAAAAGAAGTTTGAGGCTGCTAGGCATATTGAGGAAAAAGCTGACCAGATTGAAGGTTTTGTTGGTGATATCATAGCTTCTTCTACTGAGGACTTTTTAGATATTCAAGTAAATTTAGGTGAATTCTATTTAAGTGAACTTATTAACCGGATAAATAGAACCTATGAAGAAAAGCTAAAGCTTATTAAAACAGAGTTTTTGTTTGAGGCGTATGATGATATTATACTTAAAGGTGATATAGAAAGATTAATCGAGGTGTTTGAAAATATTATAGAAAATGCTATAAAATATGGAAATGGTAAGAGTATTAGAATAACCTTTTGTGATGAGGACTACTGCAAACTTATAACAGTAACAAACTCGGGTACATCAATTCCACGCACAGAATTTGTCCATTTGTTTGAAAGCTTTTGGCGTGGCGCAAATGCACATGATAAAAACGGAAGTGGTTTGGGTCTATACATATGCAAAGAAATTATGAGTAAAATGGATGGAGACATATTTGCGCAAAGTACCGAAGTTTCGATGAGTTTTACTGTTGTGGTGAGGTATAGTGAGTAAAGGATAAGGTTTATTTATGGAGGAAAATAAATGAAGAAGGTACTTATACTAGGTTGTGCGGGATCTGGTAAATCAACATTTTCAAAACTATTGGGGCAGCATAAAAACCTACCAGTCATTCATTTGGATTCTTTATATTGGAAGCCAGGCTGGATAGAGTCAACCGAAGATGAATGGGATAAAATCATTGATGAATTGATACATGAAGAAGAATATGTATTAGATGGCAATTACACTAGGACACTGAAGGCTCGGTTGGAAGAAGCGGATACAGTTTTTTATTTTGATTATCCTCGATATCTTTGCCTTTTTAGAGTAATCAAAAGAAGAATCCTAAACCATGGAAAAACAAGAGTAGATATGGCGAAAGGTTGTAAGGAAAAGCTTGATTCTGAGTTTATTAAGTGGATTTGGAATTTTAACACCGTGAATAGACCTAAAATTATTAAATTACTAGACCAAGTTAAAGGCCAAAAACAAGTATATATTTTTAACAACCCAAAAGAATTAGAGTGTTATATGAAGACTCTATAAGATTTTATAAGACTCTAAATAAATTACTAGCTATGTATTCCAAGAGCTATAAGTATTGTTGTTGCTGATTAAATGTGAGGAGGAAGAAGCATGGGTTTAATGCGGGAAATGTTTGGACCAAGCAAAAAGGAAATCTGGCAGGTGTTAAACGAGCAAATAGGAAGTGAATTTGTAGAGGGTGGTTTTTTTAAAGGTGATAAAGTTGTTGCACACATTAAGCAATGGAGTCTAACACTCGATACCTATACAGTGTCTAATGGTAAGACAAGTACTACATATACAAGAATGAGAGCCCCCTATATAAATAGGGATGGTAACAGATTTAAAATATACAGAAGTGGGATATTCAGTGGGATCGGTGCTGCCCTGGGAATGCAGGATATCGAAATCGGATACCCTGAGTTCGATAAAGACTTTGTGATTAAAGGTGATAATGAACAAAAGCTGAAAGAACTTCTCGAAAATACCCGTATTCGTGAACTAATGGAACTCCAGAGACGTTTCCACCTGGAAGTAAAGGATGATGAGGGATGGTTTGGAACAAGCTTCCCAGATGGGGTTGATGAGTTGTATTTTAGTGTTCCTGGTGTCCTTAAGGATTTGGAACAGCTAAAAGGACTTTTTGAACTGTTTGCTGAAGTATTAAATCAATTGTGTATTATTGGTTCTGCATATGCAAGCAATCCTGGAATTGAGCTTAAATAATTATAAAAATGAGGCTAATTTTACTTTACACACACAGTTTCTAACTATCTATGTTATCCACATGCATGGATATATATGTAACTTAATGATATAATAGTAAAAACAATTGTGTATGGGATGGTGTGTTTATGTTATTGATTATAATTATGTGTTTGTTTTTTATCGCAGATTGTGTGTTGTTATTTTTTGAGATCAGGATTATTAGTAAATGGATAAAAAGGTCGTTTGCAGGCGAGGTAATTGAAAAACAGAAGTTTAAGACTACAAGTAGTATAATACTTTTTATATGTTTTTTGGCAATAATAATCATACCAATAATAGAAAGAGGCTTAGTAAGTAAAATAGATATGCTAGGAATACAGTTTTATTTAGGTATGCTATTAATCTGTATAAATGATAAATTTACATATATTGAATTAAGAAAAGAGAGTATTGTAACTAAGTATAATGTAATAAGCTGGGATTTGATTGAAAATGTGGAGTATGGAGAGAAGGTATTTAAAGGTCAAATGATGTACAGATATGCTAAGGTAAATGTTCAGTGGAAGAACTTACAATATAGCATAAAAATTAGGGATTTAAGTGAAAGTATGATAACAATAATTTCATCAAAATGTAAAGTACTAATGCTTCCTTAAAAAGAGTAAAATAATTACAAGAAAAATAATAAAGCTAATTCTCACATTTAACTTATTTAAGGGATAGGGTGTTATGAGTAAAAAACTTCTGAGCCAGAGGAATCATTTTTTTTATCTTTTAGCTATTTGGTATAGAAGATTGATTAGATATTGTAAATGGTTTTTTGATTTGGGTACTTATGCAAAAGACAGGGAAACAGAAAAACTACCATTTAGAGTAAAAAAACATCAGTCTGTTTTAATTAGAAAGCTTGGAGATAGCGATATGCTGCTACAGTACAATAAGGTTACTAATTTAAAGATAGCAATAAAAAGGCTAAATGGGATAGTTATAAAGCCTAATGAGGTTTTTTCGTTGTGTAGACTTATTGGATTACCAACAAAAATGAAGGGTTATCTGCCTGGGATGGAACTTTTTTTTGAAGAGGCTAGACCTGGAATTGGTGGTGGATTGTGCCAGATAGCAAATTTAGTCCACTGGCTAGTCCTACATAGTCCATTAACGATTGTTGAAAGACATCACCATAGTTTTGATCCTTTTCCTGATGACGGAAGAATCCTGCCTTTTGGGAGTGGTGCAACAATTTTTTATAACTATATCGATTTACAGTTTAAGAATTATACCCCGTATACATTTCAACTTAATTTTTGGTTAACTGAGAAATGTTTAGAGGGAGAGCTTAGAATTGATAAAGAGTTATCATATTCATACCATGTATTCGAGCAAGACCACAAGTTCTTAAAAATAAAAGATGAGTTCTTCAGAAAAAATGAAATTTGGAGGAATAAAATATCTAAATTTGAAAGCGGAAAAATACTTGAAACAGAATTATTATTCAAAAATTATTCTAAAGTTAAATATATTCCTGAATACTTTGAAGAAAGTAGTAATGTGTAGGGCAAATGCAGAAGCTACTCTCACTAAGACTTTATTATATGTGGAGGTAAGTGTTAATGGATAAGAAAATATATTATATTTTAGGAACTATTTTTATTATTACAAGTGGGTTTTTTTATACTTTTGAACGAGTTATAACTCCTTCTATATCAGGACAAATTCCAAGTAGTTCTCAGGCAGGTAATGCTTCAACTGCCACAATATTACTACACAGTAGCCCTTTTTCAAATTTGTTTATTGCAGCATTTATTGTGATAGGTGTTATATTCTTTGCAAGTGGATATGCAAAAAATGATTAATAGCAATGCTATAATTATTAGTAGTAAAAGCACATAGGTATAGCTATTGAAATGAAATATTTGCTTTAATAATAAAGGAGACAACTATGATTTTATCAGGAAAAGAAATACAAAGACGATTGGGAACGGAAATCAATATTGTTCCATTTAATGAAAGTCTATTAAACCCTAACAGCTATAATCTTAGACTACATAATGAGCTATTAGTCTATGAAAATTCTATGCTAGATATGAAGAAGGACAATTTAACTAGGAAAATCGAGATACCTCCAGAGGGGTTAGTTTTAGAACCTAATAAATTGTACCTAGGAAGAACTGTTGAGTATACGCAAACAGAAAATTGTGTTCCCATGTTGGAAGGCAGATCTTCAATTGGAAGATTGGGATTATTTATACACGTAACCGCAGGCTTTGGAGATGTAGGCTTTAATGGGTTTTGGACACTAGAAATATTTTGTGTTCAACCGATTAAGATTTATGCTAATGTAGAAATATGCCAGATATATTATCATACTCTTTTAGGTGAATATGATAAATATTCAAGTGGTAAATATCAGAATAACCAAGGCATTCAACCAAGTTTGTTATATAAGGATTTTGAAAAATAGATTATGCTTGGATGAAAGAATTTATCAGGGATGACCTGTTGTACAAAGCAGGCAGATCAGGACATGGAGCTTTTGCCATAAATATGGAGTTTGCCTATGAATATTATGTTTTTGTACATAGAAAAGATTATGAGCTTGCTAGTGCTTTAGTAAATAGAAATCAATGAGTATTTTACCTTTGTCAAGATATTTGAATTCGGAAATTGTGAGGTGTTCAAATGAAAATCTGTCCAAAATGTAACTCAGGAAATGATGCCAATGCATTGCAATGTAAAGACTGTGGATGTTCCATCTCTAAAGTCAGTGCAAATAGTCTGGAGGATTATATCCAACAAAAAGAAAAAAAGCATAGAAGAAAAATGCTAATACAGAATACAATTTTACTGATAGTAGGTATTTTTTATATTTATTTTTTAATTAGAGGTTTGCAGGTTGAATTTAGTTTAGAAATTCTTTTTGCGGGAATTCTGTTACCTTTTTTAGCATATATGGGAATATATCGTCCGAGAGCGATATTTGTCATGAATCATTTTTTAACAATAGATAATATTGATGATGTAGAGTTATCAAGCTTGTATGTATTTTGCAGCAAGGTAGGAGGATATCTGTGCACAATAATTGCTTTTGCTTTTGTTGTAGCATTCTACATTATGGGATAGTAAAAAGGACAAAATCAAAGGGAGAAGCATAATGAATACAGACAAATTTACAGGTAAAGCCTTTACCTACGAAAAATTCCGGCCAGAATACCCATATAGATTTATTGAATATCTTTTCTCCACAATAGGCTTAAGTGAAGATAGCATCATTTCTGATATCGGCTCTGGAACAGGAATTCTCAGTAGACAGCTTTTAGAGGAGGGTAGGCGTGTGTTTTGTGTTGAGCCGAATGAAGATATGCGTAAAACAGCAGAAAAGAACTTGTTTTCATATCAAAACTTTATTTCTGTAAATGGCTCAGCCGAGCAGACTACATTACAAGATAAAAGTATTGATTGTATTACTGTAGCACAAGCATTTCATTGGTTTAATGTTGAAAAATTTAAGCAAGAATGTCAGAGAATTTTAAAACGTAGTGGTAAGGTTGTTTTAGTTTGGAATAGCCGTGTTGCTGATTCACCACTAGTTGTAGAGAATGCAGCTATATGTAAAAAGTTATGCCAAAATTTTAAAGGCTTTACTGGTGGACAGGAAAAAAATCCGGTCTCTTTTAATATTTTTTTTAAAAATGGTATATACGAGTACAAAGCATTTGAAAATAATATTTTTTACGATAAAGAAGGCTTTTTAGGCAGAAATTTATCGGCATCCTACGCCCCAAAAGAAGAAGATATAAATTATGAACAGTTCACAGTTGATATTAATTCTTTATTTATGAAATATAGTAATAATGGAAGTCTAACTCTTCCGAATATGACTAGAAGCTATATTGGAGAGGTGTGAAGAAATGAATACTTTTGAGACGCAGAGATTAATACTTAGAAGATTTTTACCTGATGACTGGATAGATTTATATGAATATCTTTCACAAGAAACTGTAGTCAAATACGAGCCTTATGGCATTTTTACAGAAGAACAATGCAAGCAAGAGGCAGTAAACCGTGCTCAGAATGGAGCTTTTTGGGCTGTTTGCTTAAAAGAAAACAATAAATTAATAGGAAATGTATATTTTGAGCAGCAAGAGCCTAAAGATTTTCTGACATGGGAAATAGGTTATGTTTTTAATTCTTTCTATCAAGGAAAAGGGTATGCTACTGAGGCTTGTAAGAGAATTGTAGAGTATGGATTTAATGAATTAGCTGCTCGAAGAATAATTGCAATGTGTAATCCTGAAAACACGGCATCTTGGAGCTTGTTAGAACGCTTAAATATGAGAAGAGAAGGACATTTTATACAAAAGGCATTTTTTAAGTTCGATGCTCAAGAAAAACCTATATGGCATGATGCATATGAGTATGCTATTTTGGCAGATGAATGGATTGAAAATGGTAAGTAATATGTGAGTTTTATTTATAGGAGATAGGCTTGAAAAGTAACTGAAAGAGTAGGGAGGTATATAATGAATTCTATTGATAAAGAGTTAAAGGAAATATTATACCAGAGTGGTGCAAATTTAGTTGGCTTTGCAAACTTAAAGTCTGTAATAGAAGATGGAGATATGCCTTTTGGAGTTTCTGTTGCAGTAGCTATACCTGCGCAGGTAGTCAAGTCTATACATGGTGGACCTAATATGGATTATTACAATGAATATAATAGAATTAATGAACTTTTAAATAATATTGTTACTGCAGGAGCAGATTTCTTGGTAAGCAAAGGTTTTAAGGCATGTGCGCAAACCAACTATTCTATTAAAGAAATAGGTATCTATAGAACTGCTTTGCCACATAAAACAGTTGCAACGAGAGCCGGACTTGGTTGGATTGGCAAAAGTGCTTTGCTTGTTACGAAGGAGTATGGTACTGCTGTACGAATTTCTTCTCTGATAACAAATGCTGAGTTACAGTACGCTGCCCCAATTGATAATTCACAATGTGGCAATTGCATGACGTGTACTGATGCGTGTCCTGCAAAAGCTATCTCTGGAGAACTTTGGAATGTAAACAAAGATAGGGACTCTTTTTTTAAGCCTCTTGATTGCCGAAAGACTGCTAGAGAATTAGCTATAAAGAAAATTAATAAAGAAATAACTTTATGCGGAAAGTGTATTGAAGTCTGCTCTTACACACAGAGGTATTTAAACCAAATATTGTAAAGCTGAACCTACCAGATTCTCATTATGTAATGGTTCACTTAACACACAGGAAAGGATGATTAATAATGCAATGGAAAGAAATATTTCCCTCACACATTCAGCCCTCTTTGGAGGATATTGCAGAATATATTGGTGGAGAGGCTAAACTATTATGGCAATCGCTAATGGAATATATGGAAACTGAATACAAGGTTAAACCCAAACTATCATATAGTGTTTGTGCGGGCAAGCCGGGCTGGAATATCAAATTTCAGAAAAGCGGACAATCCTTTGGTACTTTGTACCCCGAGGAAAATTCTTTTTCAGTATTTATGGTTATCAGCTATAAGCTAGACCCAATGATGAAAGCTATAATCCCAAAGCTAAGTGCTAATACTGCCGAGCTTTATAAACAAGCATTAGATTACATGAAGCTGGGTAAGTGGATGATGTTCCAAATTAAAGATCTAGCTGGGGTAGAAGATTACAAAAATCTAGTATCAGTTAAACTACCACTAAAGCATAAATAAGAGTAAGCAAAAGTAGAGTACGAGTAGATGCATCATACTGTCTATTTATTAAGATAATATATTATATCATTATCACGTTTGCATTTTCAGTTCACACCAGTAATATGGACAAAATGTGTTTTATAAGCATTATTTGTCCAGGGGGTATGCCAGGAATTATTTGTATGTTCTGCTATAACTGGTTCATATAATTCTTTTGAACTGTTGTAAAGCATATCAACTATTACTGCGGCGTGGGTTATTTTCGAATTTGGTTTCCACTGATATTGTATTATGTCTCCGAGCGTTATATATTGCCCAATAGAAGAGTTATATTCTGAATCTCCGGTGATCACTTTTTCAGTGCCTTTTGGACCATATTCGTTGGCTTTATAATTACCAAGTACAATATAGTTTAAGCCTCTAGCTGTACTCCAGGTCCAAGAGTAAATATCATTTGTAGTTTTTCCAGTACCTTTACTATTATAGAACCACTGATAAGAACCTGTTTGATCATTATTTGCACCACCGGCTTTTAGACATTGAGAGATAAAATTGGTGCAATCACCACCCTCCCATTTTTGGGCACCCAGATTTACATATGCTGTTGAATAATTATCCCAATAAGTGTGCGCCCAATTGTATGCACCATCTCTGTTATAAGTAGATGTAGCTATAGGCTCACTTATATTCGCTTTACAATAGCCAGCCGCAAGCATTCTTTTGTTTCTATTTTCAATATGATTTTTGATATGAAATCCAATTTGTGAATTTGCTGAAGCTAGCGTGAGCCTTGCTGGTCTACTCTTTTTTGATCTATCTATGGAATCCGCAGCTGCTTTTTTTAATTCTCGAACGGTGTCGGTCAATCTGGAAAGATCATCTTTAGTTGATTGTTCTGAATGTCCGCGGTTAGTCATATATCTATCAACGATTATCTTCCACTCATTATTTTCTATACTCAAAGTCAGTAAATGCTTTTCGGATTTCATACCGACAATAGGCTTTCCAAGTGCGTTTGACGCATTCCAGTAAATTTCCGTCTTAAGAATAGCAGCAACTGTTGCGGCATCATCTTTAATTGTTGAACTGATAATTATCACCTGTGGAGCTACTTTCTCTATTGCATAATCATTTGAGGCATATGCAATTAAATAGTCCTGCAAAAGCTCCTGCTTAGTAAACATCATGTATTTTTGAGAATTTTCAGATTCCATAGAATAATATTTGTCAATGTCATCTATATTTTTAGTAATTAAGGTGTTTATTTTAGCACATAGGAATTCCTTAACGAATTCTTCAGGCTCATTAGAATTATTTGGTTTTGCTGACACAGAACTGATACTCAAAACGGTAAAATTCAAAATTATAACGAAAGCAATTAATTTTTTTATAACCATTTATAGCCTCCTTATAACAATCTGTTTCACATAATTTATTTTCTCTTTTTATCTAAGTTTAATATTAAAAAAGTTTAATATGTCACCGTTCTTCATTTTACTACTCTAAATGCTTATTTTTATTATCTCTAAATAAAATAATGTTATTCCAGCAGGTATAAGTGTGAATAATTTTGCAAATAATATAATATATGGCTAAATGTATAATTATTTCTGATTTTAGGTAATACTTCTAATATCGTTGAGATTAATAATGCTTTTAACTAAAAAGTTAACTTAGTAGTCTTGTGTATTTTAAGGAGTTTAGATTTATGGATGATGGTGATAGTTACAAACAAAATAAAAACTTTATATTTAAAATTTTAATACTTACGCTAGTTTGCACTATTGCGGTTCTTTCTCTCTACTGCACGAAGATAAGTGATATAGTAACGAATTACAAAGAGAAATATAACAATGAATGTGTACAAGCAATGCTAATACTGAAATCTAATCAGTCACTAACTTCAAATAGTAATACAGACAAAATAAAAAGTGATAAATTAAATAATCAATACAACGAGCTCAAAAAACAAAATGAGCAGATAAAAAAAGAAGTTGAAGCTTTAAAAAAATTAAAGGAAAAATTAGAAGTAAGTAAAAATGAGTTGATAGCTGACAATCTCGAACTTCAGAAATCACTTAAAAAGGCTGCATCAGTTGGTGTCACACCCCAATCCTTTAAGATATATGATGGTGAATCCTTAGAAACAAGTAACAATAAAGGTAAGTTCGTAGGGAAATTTTTAGGTACAGCATATACTCCGTCTAGCGATGAATGTGGAAATGACAAGGGGATCACTAGCTCAGGACTACCTATAATTCCGGGTGTATCAATAGCAATAGATAATAAACATTGGCCATATGGTACAGTATTCTACATAAAGGGGCTTGGATTTACGGTCGCTATGGATACTGGAAGTGCAATAAAAGGGAAGAAAAGGTTTGATTTTGCAGTATTAGATAAGGACTTTGCTAATGAGCTTGGACAACAATATTACGATGTATACCTAGTAAAAATGGGTAATGGCAAGATTGATGAATCTATTATGTCCTAATTGGCATATATTTAAGAAAATAAATAGATTTAAGGAAATATTGACTTTTTCAAATATTTGTAATATAATACATTTATAGTTTAATTTAATAATTTATCGCTAAATTATAGTAACCAAGACTATAAGCGGGGGAACCATTTATTGGGGTGAATCCTGAGAATTATTCAGGTAGGGTTAGTCTCTTACAACCCGAATCCGACAGCTAACTTCGTAAGCGTTGGGGAGAAAGTGAGTTTATTTCGTGTATTTTCATCCAATGCTACAGTTCTTTTACTGTAGTATTTTTAATTTACAGTCGTATTCATTTTCTTTAGATTTATTACACATTACAAAAGAATAAATGCAAGTAAGGTTTCTGCCTATGCTGTAAGTATGCACAAACCAAGTTTACTTCAGCACAGGCTAAGTTTTCTGTATTTATTTAATTTTATTCGTCACTTTATTAAAGGGAGGGACTTTTTGTGATAAAAGTTTGTATATCTGGATTAGGCCGTATGGGTAAGGAAATCGCTAAATCAATTTTGAATGAAAAGGAGCTTCATCTTGTTTCAGTTATTTGTAGTCCTACTAGTAAATCGTTAAACAAGGATATAGGACAGATTTTAGAAATTGACAATACTGGTATAAACATCACTAGCTCTGACAATTTAGAAGAGGTTATTTTTAGAGATAAGCCAGATGTTGTAATTGACTTCTCAAATCCGAAGTCTGCACTAAAAAATGCAATAGTGTTTTCAAAATATAGAGTTAATATTGTCATTGGAACCACCGGATTTTCACCTTATGAATTAAAAAAGATATTTATATTATCTAGAAAATACAAGAACGGAATAGTGTATGCACCTAACATCACGTTAGGTGTGAATGTATTGATGCTGCTAACAAATCTATCTGCAAGTCTTTTGAGTAATTATGATTTCCAGATTACAGAAGTCCATCACAAAAATAAGATGGATTCACCATCGGGAACAGCCAAGAAAATTGCTTGCGAGATACAAAGTGGATTTAAAAATAATGGTATAAATACCTCTGATTTTGACATACCTATAAATTCGGTTCGAGCTGGAGGGGTAATTGGTAAGCACGAAGTTATGATTGTAGGTGAGGAAGATAAGATAGAAATAAGTCATGAGTCTTTCTCGAGAAAAGCATTTGCTCAAGGTGCTATAAAGGCTGCTCACTTCATACACAAGAAATCAGGTTATTATGAAATGCGAGATGTACTTGATTTAGAAAAGGTACTTAAAACATATATAGATAATAATGATAGATCAAAAAAACAAAAGAAGTATGTAAGCAATCTAGATGAAGATATAGGTTAAGTACAAAGAATAAGCCTAAATAAATTCGATATATTTCCAGGTTATGATATTGTATAACAAGGAGGAGTTAAGTATTCTTAAAGAGTTCAGAAAACCTTATCTGAATTAAGTCTTCTTAAATAACTTATATATTAGCTTTATCAAATTGTACATTAAGAGAATACACTCAATGGCCACAAGGACTACTACTATTGTTACCAAATCTCGGTTTTCTTCAAATATCGTTTTAGCCTTTGATTTATAGTCAGCAGGTGGAGTTACCTCTTTATCTGAATAAAGATTAACATCTATAACTGTACCATCTTTTAAGGTATAATTTAATACACCTGCAATAGTATCCTTAGTAATTGGAAGCTTTAACTTTTCATTTGGAATAAAGTTAATTTTGTCGATATAGTTTTGACCTGAAGGGTATGTATAGTAAACATCCATTTTACTAATCAAATTAACATCAGAGTTTTCAACTGTAATACTACGTAGTGGTGTGTCCTTTGACACTAAAATACCGGCATAATAGTGAGAAAATCCATAATCAAATAACTGCATAGTTTGAGTTAATGTAGCTTCCTCAGTTTTATCGAATACTACAGCTATTAGGCGTCGGCCATCTTTAGTTACAGTTGTAACAGATGTAGAACCTTGCTTAGGTGTTGTTTCAGTCTTACCACCATCAACACCACTATAACTCCAAAATAGTTTATTCTGATTTGTCAGAATAGTGGAATTTTTTCCATTAATCCAAGCTATACCTCTAGCCCCAAATATAGAATTAAAAAGTGGATTTGAAATGGCGGTTTTAACGAGCTTGGCTATGTCTTTAGTAGATGTAGTTTGCTTTTTATCATAAAGTCCTGTAGGGTTCACAAAAAATGTATCAGTCAACATTAACTCTTTCGCCTTGTCATTCATGTATCCAACAAATTTACTAACATCACCATTTCCAACATATTCGGCCAATGCTATAGTAGCATCATTTCCATGGGATAGCGTAATGCCATAAAGCAGGTCTTCTACACTATAGAGGTTTCCAACTACAAGATTTAGTGATGAACCTTTTATACCTGTAGAATTCTTACTTATAGTAACCTTGGCATTCAATTGAGTTTTCTCGATAGTTACTAAAGCTGCCATAAGCTTACACATTATTGATGGGGAATAAATGATATCCGCTTCTTTTTCATATAAAACTTGCCCTCTAATTGTGTCCATCAAAATGGCAGAACTAGCAGTAAGATCCTCATCAGGTCCCCAAGCGAACACTGGAATGCTATTAAGTATTAATATAGAAATAATTATAATTAAGCCAAATATTTGACGATTCTTGTTCATTTATTCTCCTAGATGCAAATAGCAATATCTTTTGTACCAATTTGCTAATGCTTTATTAATAATGATAAATTATTAATAAGTATTTAACAAGGTAAATTACATAATTAAAATATTAAAAAAGCATTACAATAATTGTAAATAGGTACTAAAGAATTTAAAAATGGAACTATTGTGTTATTAATAATAATTGTACATTATTATGCATATTAATACACGCTTTTTACAATAATACTCTTAATTAGAATAATAATTGAAAGACTATAAAAGGAGTAACACAATTGGGACTTTTAAATTCTATTGGGAAATATATTATTTATAAAGAGAAAAACGAAAAGAAAAGCTTTGTACTTAAGGAGAACACGGATATCAACTGTGAAATAGCCCAGAATGTCTCATCTTTAGATGTATTTGATAAAGAAAAATTAGAAGGCTCCTTTATAGGCTGTCCAGTTAATGATGACATATTAAAAAATAATATTTCAAGTGATATCGAACTGAATAAAAAAATAATGATGACAACCTATGACATGCCCAAAAACAGCGATTTAGTGTATAGGGAGTTTAATATAACTGTCAAAGATAAGACCTTAAAGGCATTTATGGTTTTCATTGATGGAATGACAGATAGAACTGTTATAAGCAATAATATCCTGCAACCGCTTATGCTACTTTCTAACCTGGAAATCAAAGAAGAAGTAAAAGATATAGGTGAATTTATATTTAATAGGTTACTGCCCTTTAATCAAATAAAAGTTGTGAAAGATTACAAAGAGGTTGTTAGTAATATAAATTTTGGCGGTTGTGTGGTATTTGTGGAGGGCATAGACTATGCCTTCATGGCTGATACAAAATCTTGGGATCACAGAGGAATTAATGCTCCAAAATCTGAAACTGTCATTCGTGGACCACAAGAGGCTTTTAATGAACAAATTAGGGCTAATACGGCATTATTAAGAAAGATTTTAAAAGATAAGGATCTAATGATTCAAAATGTGTCTATAGGTAAGAGAAGTAACACCCCCTGCGCTGTAATGTATATAAAAGATATAGCCAATGATTCACTGGTTCGTGAGGTGTTAAAGAGAGTTAAAAGTATTAAGGTGGATTATATTTTTGATTCCGGTGAATTGGAACAATTGTTGGAGGACAACACATTTCTAGCCGCACCCCAAATATTAGCAACAGAGAGATCGGATAAGGTTGCATTGATGCTCTCACAAGGCAATGTAGCTGTTGCACTCGATGGAAGCCCATTCGTTCTGGTAATGCCTGCAACGATAACAGAATTTCTGCATACCACTGAAGATACTAATATCAGGTATCCATATGTTAATTTTATACGAATTATAAGGATGGTTGGTATTGCAATTGCACTTTTACTACCTGGTTTATATATCGCTATTACCAATTATCATCAAGAGATGATTCCTACTAATTTGTTATTTGCTATTGAGGCCTCAAGAGAGAATGTACCTTTTCCTTCAGTAATCGAAATCCTTATAATGGAATTTTCCTTTGAGTTGATAAGAGAAGCTGGAATAAGGGTACCTGGGGCTATTGGTGCAACTATCGGTATAGTAGGTGGACTCATTTTGGGACAAGCCGCTGTAACTGCAAATCTAGTTAGCCCCATTATGATAATAGTAGTAGCAATTACGGCTCTTGGCTCCTTTGCAGTACCAAGTTTTTCAATGTCATTTTCCATCAGAATAATGCGATTTGTTTACATCCTTCTTGGAGCTGTGGCAGGTTTTCTTGGAATTGCTTTGGGTTTAGTTTTAAATTCAATGCTATTAGCATCCTCAAAATCTTTTGGCGTACCTTTTTTAACTCCTTTTGGACCTGTCACTAATGGAAAATATGCAGATAAGCTCACAAGGAAGCCAACCTGGAAACAAGAAAAAAGACCTGACTATTTAAACACAAAAGATATTAAAAGCCAACCTAAAGTAAGTAGAGGTTGGACTGTTAAAGATTCAAATGAAGAGGATGAAGATTAATATGAAGAATAGAATTCAATTCGGCTCATGGGAAGCTACAGCCTTAATGGTGAACTTAGTATTTGCTCATGTAATGCTGATTTTTCCAAGAGATATGGTAAAGTTCGGAGGAAGCGCAAGCTGGATGATTCCAATCATTATAACTCTTATAGCATTAGGCTATTTTGCAACGGTATTGAAGTTATATAAAAATATAGGCAGCTTAGATTTGATAGACATTTCTGCTCGCATTGGTGGAAGAACATTAAAAGTTATAGTAGGTTTAATGATTACAGTATTCTTGATATTAACTGTTTCCATCTTTTTGGGGGGATTCTCTCAAACCTTAAAGATTATATCCTTAGATAAATCGCCAATTGAATATGTTGAGGCTCTATTTTTTATTGGCATGATTGCAGCTGCCTATTATGGAATAGAGGTAGTTGCCAGAATAAATTCATTTTTAGTACCTGTTGTAATAATCGGATTTATATTAATAACAATAGGTGTTATTCCTGCGTTCAATATAAACAATTTGTTTCCTATACTAGGGGAAGGATATGCATCAATAGCAAAAGGAAGTATTAGTATGCTTTCAGCATTTGCATCCTTTATAATACTTTTTTTGATGGTTCCGTTTTTTAAAAAGAAATATCTAAAACGAGTAGGATTTTCATATATAATTGTTTCCGGTCTACTTCTTGTATGGGCTACGCTTAGCTTTATTTTAGTATTTCCATATGAAGTGGCAGTTGATAAAAAAATTCCTATTTATCAGATGGCTAGACATATAGAATTTGGGAATTACGTGCAAAGAATAGAATCGATATTCGTTTTTATATGCTCGATATGTGTGCTTTTGTTTTTATGTGTAGTATTTACTTTTGTAATATATGTATTTACCAAGACGTTTGATTTAAAAAAATCAAGACCCTTAATACTACCAATGGCTATAATAGTATTTTCACTTGCGCTACTTTCAAAAAGAACAAATATTGAACTGTTAAGCAATAATTCGCTAACGCTCATATGGCTTACTGGAATGATTTTACCGTTACTATTAATTATTATTGGAGCTGCTAAAAAGGTTGGACTAAAGGACAAAGGAGATATAAAAAATAGGCAAAAGCATTAAAAGCACTAGCAAATTTAAAATCATCACCTTGTTCCTAAGTATTGCTCTTTGTGTTGTCACTTTTTCAGGTTGTTATGATAACAGTGAAATAGAAGATTTAGCATATGTTATGGCAATAGGAATTGACGAAGCAGATTCAAATTCCTTCAACCTAACATTTCAAACTGCAGTGCCAAAATCCATAACAGGCGTTGGTGGTGGTGGCGGAGAAAGCACTGTTGTTTCATCTTTTAAAACAGATAATTTCCTCACGGGTATAAAAAAAGCCAATGAATACTTGAGTAGAAATATAAATCTCTCACATACTAAAATAATTGTTGTCTCTGAAAATATAGCAAAAAAAGGTGTAGCAGCATTTTTGAGTGGATTGCAGCAAAACATGGAGATTAGGCCTAATGTTAATATTATTGTTGCCTCTGAGGGTGCAAAAAAATATATTGAATCAATACAACCCAAACTTACATCTAATCCATCAAAGTATTATGATTTACTATTTAAGACATATCAAACTGATTTTCTCGTACCGAGTACTCAATTAGAGGATTATCTATATAGGGCAAAAAATTATGGAGCTCAGCCTGTGGCCATCTATACCGAGATTGATAAAGCTATAGATGAAAGCAAACCTAGCAGCGGTGAAGGTGATGAAAAATCAGATGGGGAAAGTAAGAAATCTGGTGATAGTGAAAAGAAAAATATGTCAATAAAAGGCTTAGCTGTTTTTAAGATGGATAAAATGGTAGGAAAGCTTGGACCAGAGGAGGCAACGTTATTTGCTTTACTCACAGGTTCAAATAATAATGTAAAAATTGAAGTTACTGACCCACTTGATAAGAGATTTAAAGTTTTGGGAAATGTTATAAAAGAAAAGGCATCATCTAATAAGGTTAAAATTAAGGACGGTAAACCTAAAATTAATATTAATCTGAAGTTAAATATAGATGTGCAAGCAGTGCAAAGTGACAATAACTATGATGAACCAGATAAAGCTGCCAAGTTGAAAATAGCGTATGAAGATTATCTGAATAAAGGGATAAAGTCGTTGCTTCAAAAGGTAACCTATAAATTTAAATCTGATATATTTGGATACGGTGAGTTTGCCAAGCAAAACTTTAAAACAATAGATCAATGGGAAAACGTAAAGTGGCCAGAAATCTTCCCACAGTCTCAGTATGATTGTAAGCTTGATCTAAAGATAACTAGACAGGGGTAAAGATAGGGAATTTATAATCCAAAACATATTTACCAAATGAGATAATTAAACCCGTCAGAGACCTTTAGTACTTAAGAGACCTTCATTTGGACATTGGGAATATTAAGAACATTGGGAACATCAAGAACATTGGGAATATCAAGAAAATGGGAACAGTGAGAATAAGGAGAATAAGATGATAATAAACATAATAATTTTGTTAGCTATAATATGGCTATGCATATATTCAATTAGTTTCGGAGTGTGGACGTGGAAAAACAAAAATAAGCTTGGTGGGATGATGGTAATGTGTATTGCACTAATATCGCTGTTATTGCCGGGCTATATTTTGTTTTTTCTGTAGGAGTAAGTGAAAAGGCGGAAAATCAAAATAAAGTGAAAGAGCAAAGTCATAAATCGTTAAAAAATGATGTTAAAGTTAAAGATTAATATAGTGGCAATATCAGGGGATAACATATGAATATTTTTCAACTTGTAAGTCAATAATATGTATATGTATTCCAACATACATTCCTTTATATTTTGTAAAGCCATGACTACCTGTAAATTGGGTGATTGTGGCTTTGCTTTTACATAAAAAGTGGGGTTTAAATAATATATTACTAGATTTAAAATAAAAAAACTCAAATTTGGTAATTTTTATAAAATAATGAATTAAGTTATTAGGATATTAATTATTATAGGGTAAATAATAATATTAATCCGAAAGGATAATATATTTAGAAGGGGCGATGCTTTATGGCAAATAATGAAAAATTAGTACCTGAAGCTTCAAACGCACTTGATAAACTAAAATATGAGGTTGCCGACGAGGTGGGCGTTGAACTTAAAGATGGTTATAACGGTGATATAACTGCAAAAGATGCTGGTAAGATTGGTGGCAATATGGTGAAAAAAATGATAAAATATGCCGAAAAGCATATGGAAAGTTAGTGAAGGTAATTTAGAGCATATCAATGTTTTTATAAATAAAGGACTATTAAGAGCAATATCCCTAAGGGCAAACCTTGGGGATATTTTTTGGTCTTTAACAGATAATCTAATTAAATAACTTTTCCAAATATTCATACTTATCATGCGTTAGAAGTGCATCTTTGTCAGTGCTTTTGAGCTTGACAGTATATGTCCAGCGTCCATAAGGAAAAATTTTATAGATCATTGAAAGGTTAATTATATAGGATTTATGGCTCCTAAAGAAAAGTGAATTGTCTAAACGTTCCTCAATTTCACTTAAGTTTTCTGATGAAGATACTATCTCATCGACAGTGTGAATTATAGTATTGCGGTTTTCCCGTTCGATAAAAATAATATCTTTACAATCTATGAAACTTGTACCTTCTTTATTTTTAATAACAAGCTTAGCTAGGCTATCCTTACTATATTGAGTATGCTTTAGAATAGAAACATCCTTATTTATAAAGATTTCCTTAATACGTTCAAGTGTGGTAAGTATTCTGTCAATTTTAAAGGGCTTAATCAGATAATCTGATGCATAAACCTCAAAAGCCTCTGACATATACTCTTCATGGGCAGTTGCAAAAATAATAAATGTCTTAGGAGCCATATCAATAATTCTTTTTGCACACTCCACACCACCCATACCGGGCATTTCAACATCCAAAAAGACAATGTGAGGGGAGAGGGTTTCGACGAGGCAGAGGCCTGTTTCCCCGCTTTCAGCCTCGCCAACCAAATCAAAACCTTCAGTTTTATTTATAATTTTTGTTAAAACTAATCTCATTCCTTCATCATCATCAATAATCAGAACCTTGAGTTCCATATACTATTACCTCTCCGTTTTTTCCCCTTAGGGCAACCAAGTATTTCAGACATGATAAATCCTTGTACAAGGTTGTTATTAATTAAATCAACCACTAAGTTTATTTCATTAGCATCATTTGGACTTTTAAATGCACTCGAATTTTTTGATATTTCAAGATTTTTAGGTGCATTCAAAGCTTTAGGTAAATCCAAGTTTTTTGGCACATCTGTAGTTTCTGAAAGAGATAGCTCATCATTTGCTTCAGATTTTATATCATCTAGTTCTTCCATAATAGTCTCACTCCTTTTAGTAGATAGAACTTCAATTAGTTTTATGATTTTTTATCAATGCTTTCAGGAACATCAGGTTTACCTGCTTTTGATATGGTATCTCTCATTTGGGTATCAGCTATTACATTCTGCAAGTTATAGTAATCCATTACGCCTATCTTTCCTTCTTTTAGTGCGAAGGCTAGAGCTTCTGGTACAAGTGCTTCAGCCTCAACAACTTTTGCTCTCATCTCTTGTACAGCAGCCTTCATTTCCTGCTCTCTTGCAACTGCCATAGCTCTTCTTTCTTCTGCTTTTGCCTGTGCGATGTTTTTATCAGCTTCGGCTTGAAGGGTTTGAAGCTGAGCACCAATATTTCTGCCAACATCAATGTCTGCTATATCGATAGAAAGAATTTCAAATGCTGTTCCTGCATCAAGACCCTTTGAAAGAACTGTTTGAGATATTTTGTCAGGATTTTCAAGAACGTCTTTATGAGAAATTGCGCTACCTACAGTTGTTACAATACCCTCACCAACTCTCGCAAGTACAGTAGTCTCACCAGCTCCACCGATAAGTCTGTCAAGGTTTGCTCTTACAGTTACCCTGGCTTTTGCGAGAAGCTCAATTCCATCTTTTGCAACTGCAGATACATTTGGTGTCTCAATAACTTTGGGGTTTACACTCATTTTAACCGCTTCTAACACATTACGACCTGCAAGATCTATAGCGGCTGCCCTTTCAAAAGGAAGATCCATGTTAGCCCGGTGTGCTGCTATAAGAGCGTTTACTACTGTATCAACATTTCCTCCTGCAAGGTAGTGAGCCTCCAGCTGGTTAACGTTAAGAGTAATTCCACCTTTAATAGCCTTTATGAGAGGGATTACAATTTTATCAGGCTTTACTCTTCTTAATCGCATACCAACAAGATTGAAAATACTTACTTTTACATTTGCAGCCAGAGCCGAGATCCATAAACCTACGGGAACAAAACTGAAAAACAAGGCAAAAAACAAAACGAGTGCACCTATAATAATGATAAAACCAATATAATTCATAATAAATCTCCTTTTTCTATTTTTTACTAATATTAAATTATATCTCTCTAACGAGTATACTTCTGCCACTTACTTTTATTACCTTTACTTTTGATCCTTGAGGAATAAATACTCCTTCTGAAACAACATCAATTTTTACACCATCAAAGTCAGCTACTCCTGATGGTCTTAAAACAGTAGAACTAATACCTTCCTTGCCTAGGAAGAATTCTAGATCATTTATCCCAATGTAACCTGTTTCTTTCTGCTGTGAATGTTTTAGAATAAGTGGTGACCTTGACAATTTTCCTTTCGTGGCCGAGTGAAGTATTATACTTAAGGTTATTCCCAGGATAGCCAATATAAGGATTAACAAGATCAATGCTTGTTCGAAAGTCTTTGCTATGAGTATTATTCCAATCACAATCAGAATCGAGCCAGTGATTCCTGGAGCACCAAATCCGGGATGAAACATCTCTACTATTACCAGAGTGACACCGATAATTAGAATCAGTATTTGAATTACACTGATTTGTGTAATAAAGCTAAATATATCCACATTTATTTTCCCCCTTTTAAAGAATTATTTATAGCTTCTAGAATTTATTATAATAGATTAATGGTTTTCTTATAATAGATAACTGCCATATAATACATTACATAGTCCCAAATGTCGTTTCTATGTATCAAAAGTTAACTTAGGTATAATTGCTTCAAATACAGTTTCGCCATTTTCAATGTATACTTTTATACTTCCACCATACTTGAGCAAGGTCTCTTTTGTAATTGAAAGACCCATACCCTCACCGTTATTACCTTTTGTTGTAAAACCTGCTTCAAATATTTTATCTATAGTTTCTTTAGAGATTCCAGAACCATTATCTTTTATACTAAAGTAGTATGCTTTGATATCTTCATACAAATCAATCTGTATATATTTTGCTCCTGAAATGTTTTCGAGAGCAAAAATCGCATTATCTATAACATTCCCCATAATTCTACAAAACTCCCATATAGGTATTTTAATTTGATCAAACTGAGAATTTATGTTGAGCTTTGGTTCAATACTCTTTTTTCGCTGGCAAGAACTTTTGCCTGTAAAAGGGCGTTAAGTGCAGGGCTTGATGTACGCATTACTCGACTTACACTATGTATATCGTTATAGACTTTTCCGATGTATTCCTTTGTATCGTTAAATTCTTCAAGTTCTATAAGACCATAGACTACCTGCAAGTGATTCTTGAAATCGTGTCTCTGAGCTCTAAGGGTTTTGTTGAGTTCCTCAAGCTGAGATAGACTTTGCACCAACATGTCATTCCTTAAGTTAATTATGCCAAGCTGGTGAATATCTTTTATGTTTATAAAAGTATTGAGAAAGGATATTAAAACAATTATTATAAATGAGATGGTTTCGCTATTAAAAGTAATAAAGATAGTGGCATCCTTAAAAAACTGAAATATCATAATTCCAATAAGGATTCCTATCTGAGCAACATTCAGTATAATAACGGCTAAAATCGCTTTATTAAATACCAGGTTTCTTTTCATTAGCCTCACGCTTTCAAAACAATACTTATTGGGTACCTGTTTTGATTATACAAAATATTACTGGATTTTGAAATAAAAAATTTTCTAGTAAGTCTCAAATCATTTTGTCAGCGTAGGTGAAACGTACTATATTATTATAAATCCTTATAGCTGAATTTGATAAGTTATTCCACTTAATTTAGATAAAAAATTAGGAAAATTAATAAACTAATTGGTTTTAGCAATACAAGCAGATTGCGAGTATTTTAGACTTCCGATTTCGTAAATTTAAATTTTATGTCGAAATTTAATTCTAAAATTGATACAATAGATATATAAGGTTTATTTTGCGGAGGTATACTATTTTGTTGAAAGATTTATTTGTTAATATGTCAATTTTGATAAGTTTTATAAGTATTGGAAGTCAAGTGGCTAAAAAGGTACATTTTAAAGATAAAAATCCATTAAAAATCAATATATCAATAGGATTAATCACCGGTATACTAGGCTGTATACTTATGTTTTTTGGTGTTCAATTTGAGACTCATACTGTGCTTGATTTCCGTAATATACCAATTATCATTTCAGCTGTTTGGGGTGGTATTTTACCCGTAATTATTTCAAGTTCTATTATAGCACTTTTTAGAGTTGCTTATTTTGGTATTAACCTTGCTTCAATATATGCACTATGCGTGATGATAGTAAATGCTGTTGGATTAATGATTATAATAAAATTTAAATTTAATCGCTTAAAAAAGTGGAGCTATTCAACCTTATTAACTTTGCTCTTTTCTAGTGTCGCAATTTCTTTGATGTTAAAAACGAAAGAGGATTTTTTAAGTATATTAATAATATATTGGCTTTCACATATTGGCGTTGCTACTATAGTGTATTTGTATGTAGATTATAGTCTTTCTCTAAATAAATTGTTTCAGCGCTTACAAAAAGAATCCACTAAAGACTATCTTACTGATTTAAATAATGTTAGACAATTTGATCTTGTCTTAGGTAGTGCAATTACTAATACAAGAGCTAAAGAAGAAAATCTCTCCTTACTTATGATAGATATAGACTTTTTTAAAAAAGTTAATGATACGTATGGTCATCATGAAGGTGATGTTGTATTAAAGCAACTTGCCAATATTTTAGTTGAGAGTTGCAGATCATTTGATTCAGTTTCTAGAAATGGTGGTGAAGAATTTTCAGCCATACTTCTTGATTGTCCTAATTCACAAGCTCTACGAATAGCTGAACGTATACTACTTAAGGTTAATAGTACTCCTTTTATTCTGTCATCTGGTATAAAAATACCAATAACTGTTTCTATTGGGGTATCCTCATATCCCGAAACAACTGACAATCTTGAAAAGATTATAGAGTCCGCTGACATTGCATTATATACTGCAAAACGGACCGGTAGGAACAAAGTTTGCTCTCAACTACCCATTAATGTTACTGGTAAACCGAACTAAGTATTATCAAATAAGGTTTGCTAATTCGTTCAATGAACAGAAGGAGCTAATCAAGTTGGCATATACTTATGATTTGACAGGCTGGTTTAAAGAGTTAATAACAAGACATAACCTTCCACACATAACACCGTAGGCCGCAAGCTCTATAGATTTTTTACATTTAATAGTTAAAAAAAGCCATAAGGAATTTTATGACTTTTTTTAGCTATTTAAGTAGTCTTATATTTGATATATATTTGGTTCTATATAAATTCTTCTATAATTGCAGCCCTTGCTTCCATTTGTTTTTCAAAGTCGAAAACCTCTTTGAATTTTGCCTGCCCACGTGCCGACATCCGGTATAGCCTAGCGGGGTCATGATAATATTTCAGGATATTTTTAGCGATTTCTTCAGCAACCGGATTAATAATAAAAATATCCTTTTTGTGTTCAAAGTGTTCATTCATATTAAGCTGGTCGGTACAGAAAACAGCAACGTTGTGCAAGGCAGCATCGATACAGCAGCCCGTTGGGAAACCGTCATAGTTTTTACCGGGTATGAGGATAAAGGGGCGATTTGGTGAAACGATAATGTCCATTTTTGAAAAGAAAGTAGGGAAAAATCTTTTATCTTTAAGACCATAGAATATGATCCTTTCACCCAGTCCACTGACCTCAATTTCATTTGGATCAAAATTACCAACAACATGAAAACGGATATTATCTGCTGATTTAAATAATTTTTTATAGGTCTCAATAAAAATCGTAAAGCCCTTGTCAACTCCCAAAGGCATATACTTATGAGCCACAAAACAAACATCGAAAGTTTTTTTATCTTTTCTAAAAAATTGTTTCTGGATAGTTGGATGAAAATACTCGGGGTAAGTTACCATTCCATGGATATAGGCCACTTTATCAGGTGTCACTAAACCCTTATTAATAATATAATCATAGGTTATTTTCTGAGTAACAATCACTTTCCTAAATAGGGGTGAGCTAAAAATCTTTTTCAGCTTAGCATCGACCTCGTCGTCATTGAACCAAAACCCTCCACCGGGATATAGTTCAAAAACAAACGGTGTGTTGGCCAGTTCGTAGGCGAAGCGAAAGTGATTGGCGTTACTCAGAAAAACAGTGTAATACAAAGCGTAGGACTTTCCGGTCCAATCAAACTGATCAAATGATTTTACCTTATCCTTAAACTGGGGATAAGTGGCAGCATATTCAGGATAATGGTTGTCATACCGATGAACAAAAACCTCACAGTTTGAAAACCTCTCAAGATAGTAGTTGAATTCGGCTATTCTAAAACCTGTGGACAGATTTGGAAAAAAGTCATCTAGAATAGCAATTTTTTTGTTGGTCGTATCCATCTTTATCAGCCTTTCCTGGTTAACTTTTTCTAAATTAATTGCTATTGTTGGCATAGTAGTCAAAATTCTCCTGTGCCCAATCCTTATGGTAAAGATGATTTTTATAGGACTCAGGGTCATGAATGGTTGCACAATAAACTGTTCTCTTACCTTCATCGAGCTCCTTGAAGGACTCGTAATATTTCCAACCATGGGTCAGGACAAAAGAATTATTCTTGTGCTTGCTGCGCCAAAGATCAAAGCATTTGTAGTTAATTTTATCCATCTTACACCACTGTTTGCTTTCACAACTCTCACAAGGGATGGTCTGAGTCATATCCATCGGAATATCAATGGCATAACCTGCTTTAAATGCTGTATATTTATTAATTCTAAGGGATAGTTCAGCATCACCATACCCATTTTCCTCACACCAATAGCCAATAAGGTCAATCAGTTCCGGTCTTAGAACCTGGCATTGCCCGGGTACAAAATCTAAATAATTACCAACCTCCGTATGAGTTAACTGTAGGTAACTTACTCCATTTTTTTGTTGATGTACCACCTCAGGATAATACACCGGATATGGATTGGTTTTTGACAATCCGAGGAGTCCAACTTCCGGAAACGTCTCAAAGATTTTCATAAAACGGCTTATCCAATCTGGGACATAGAATTGGACATCACTTTCGACGACAATGAAATATTGATCCGGTTTTCTTCGCGCCAAATTATAATTGAGTGGATAAATAGGACCATAATTCACATCGAAGCGTGTTTTAGATTTAATTCGGCTATCCGTTAGACTTTGAATATAATCCCATGTTCCATCCTGCGAATTATTGTCGATAATATGAAGTTCAAAATCATCTGTAGTATTACTTAAAAGAGAATTTAAGTTTCTAGCTGTTAAACCAAGTCTGTGAAAAGTGGAGTAGCTAATAAATGGCGGATTCATATCATCTATCATCTCATCTCTTATTTTTACTTTCCTAGTCATTATATGCTTTTAATGCCGATGTGTTACAAGATGTCGAAATTTACGGGAAATGGTTTAGAAGATAAAATTGGATGGTGGTGGATTTACAGATGATGCTCCCAATGATTATGTATTGGATTACGCATAAAGAGTTTTGGCACATAACAAAAAGCCTAGAAGCTAAACGCTTCTAGGCTTTAATCTGGCAGGGGAGACAGGGCTCGAACCTGCAACCTGCGGTTTTGGAGACCGTAACTCTACCAGTTGCGCTACTCCCCTAAGACGAATATTAGTATACAATACACTTCGCATTGTTGTCAATGCCTAAACGAAATTAATGGAAAAAATAGTTTCTACTTGATAAAAAGCATTATTAAAAGTAAAATTGTAAATATCATATTTATTTGTTTTATAGGTTATACAAACTATAATTAACTTTAGCCGTCAAAAGGGTAGGAGCCAATTAAGCTTCTAACTGTTAACGATGTAATATATACTAACGAGGAGACAATGAAAAAAATATTTAAAGACAATTTTATTATATTATTAATAATGTTTGCAGTATTTGGGACTCTAGTCACTATCCAGATTAGGAGTACAGTTGGTGTACAACGAGAGTCTGCTGAGACGCTCGATACTGATAGGCTAAAAAGCCAATTAGATACCAAGATTAAACTTGGAGAGGACTATAAGTCAAAGATAGCAAAGTTGGAGACTGATAAAGAAGCTTTTTTAGCCTCTCCTGTTAATGACGTAAATGTAGTTTCAAAAATTGAGCTTGATTATTTGAAACTTGTTTCAGGTCTGACTGATGTGACAGGAGAAGGAGTAATAATTACATTAAATGATGCTGCAGAGAATCCAGACTCAGGAAACGTAATGGATTTAATTATACATGATTTGGATGTTTTAAATGTTCTGAATCAGCTCAGACTTGCAGGAGCCCTTGCCATTTCAATTAATAATGAAAGAATAATTGCTACAAGCGAGCAGCTTTGCTCGGGACCGACGATAAAAATTAATAATAATAGATATGCTGTACCTTACGAAATAAAGGCTATTGGAAATTCAGATGCGATGTATACTGCTATGAACGATAGCACTGTAATAAAAGAGATGATAGAGTTAAAGAAACGTGTAACATTAACGAAAGAGAAAGATATTGTAATACCAAAATTTTCGAATGATATTAATGGTCTGATTTCTAGACTGGAGGTAAAGGATAATGAAAGCAAAAAAGATAAGTAGAAATATATCAATATCGATTGTCTGTATAATTTTGGGGCTTGCGCTTTCATGGCAATTCCAAAGTATTAGAAACAATGCAAAGGTGTTAAATTTAGAGAGCCAGAAAAAGGATGACCTAATTGTAAAAATTCTTAATGAACAAAAAAACAATGAGAATTTGAAAGTTAAACTCAATGAATTACAAGTTCAATTGAGCAAATTTGAAGATGCAAGAGGTAATTCAGATCTGAACATGAATCTATTGTCTGATGAAATCAAAAATTTGAAGACTATTGCTGGATTAACAGATGTAAAGGGCAAAGGAGTAATAGTATCGTTTGCAAAAGAGGATTCGTTAAGTGTAGAGGATGACGATTTTTTACAAGTTCTTAATGAATTGCGGGCAACTGATGCGCAGGCTTTGGCAATAAATGAGCAAAGGGTCATAGATACCAGTGAGGTCAGAGTTGCAGGAAATTACATTATGGTTAATGGGAAACATGTTGCACCACCATATAAAATAAAGGCTATAGTTGATCCTGATAATGCGACAAACGCCTTGAATATGATTGGTGGATCGTTAGAAAGGATTAGACTATTTATTCATGTTGAAGTTGAAAAAACAGATAATCTTGAAATTCCTAAAATAAGCGAAGAACTTATAAAAACAAATAAACTAACTTCAGTTGAAAATAAGTAAATGATTTTAACAAGTAAAGTAGTATAAGTGGCATATATTTTATATTTTAGACCTTAAAGCCTTGTATTGTGTTGATTAACACGCTACAAGGCTTTTTTGTTGTTCTCAAATGGGAACAAACTTTATATAAATATATATGAGAAAAGTTTTTTTATAAATAGAATTATAAATAAATTTTCTAACTTGTTTTAACTTTTTAAGATAATGGGGGTATTCAGATTGAAAATAAAGAAAGTAATTACCATATTTATTTTACTCCTACTTTTAGCCGTTGCAACAGAATACGTTGTCACTCGAAATAATAGTTCTATATCGAATTCAAATCTATCGGATCTGGGCGGTGTTTACAGTGCTAGTAGCAGAAATATTGACTATTCTACAGAACTTACTGGAAGGCTTATAGAAGAGATGAACTCTGATATTGATACTTCACAGCAGAGCGTATTTCCCTATGAGCAGAAGAGATGCTGGGGACTACTAAGGCAGCCAGATAATCAATTACCTAAAGCTGACCCAGGGGCACCTGAAATACTCAAAAAATATGGGGGTAAGTATGTGGGGGATATTGATAAAAAAGCAATATATTTAACTTTTGATGAAGGTTATGAAAATGGATATACAGCTAAAATACTTGATACCTTAAGGGATAATAACGTTAAGGCTGCATTTTTTGTAACAGGGCCATATCTAAAGGAACAACAGGATTTAGTAAGGAGAATGGTAGAAGAGGGGCATACAGTAGGAAATCACACAATACATCACCCAAGCTTACCAGAAAAGAGCGACTCTGAAATTGAGGAGGAAGTTCTAGGCTTGGAAAGAGCCTTTACAGAAAAATTCGGAGCAAAAATGCAGTTTCTTAGGCCTCCGAAGGGTGAATACAGTGAAAGAAGCCTTAGCATCACAAGTAAACTTGGTTATTGCAATCTTTTCTGGAGCTTTGCATATGATGATTGGCATAGGGATAAGATTAGGGGCCCAGAATATGCTTATAAAATGGTCATGCAAAATCTGCACAACGGTGAGATTATGTTGTTGCACGCAGTATCAAAGGATAACGCTGATGCCCTGGATATGATAATCAAAGGTACAATAGAGAGCGGATATGAATTTGGTGATGTAAAAACTCTGGCAAATTAGTAAGAATAGAGGTTACAATATGGTACGTAAAATAGATAATCTTAGTAAGAGTAAACAGGAGCCAAGCAAGAAAAAAGATATAAAAGCTATCCCGAAACAGAAGTTTAGAGAAAAGTTTACTGAGATACTCGAGCTGCCCAAAGAAATAGTCTTGAATATGCCCAAGTTGACCATGTTAGGCAATGGAGACATTATTATAGAAAACTATAAAGGTATTATTGAGTATGGTGAGGGTCTAGTTAGAGTTAACACGACAGCTGGGATTATTAAAGTGATGGGAGTAGATATTTTTATAAAAGAAATTACAGCGGAGAGCATAATGATTTTTGGTAATATTTTGTCGTTAGAATTCCTAAAGTAATGTTTTTGTGTGCAATTAGGCTTCCGCCTTCACTGTCGCTTGGCATAAGCCAAGTTTTCTATGCACTTTATAAACATGGAGGTTAAAATGTTAATTTTGAGGTTATGGAATTATATTAGTGGATATGTTATTATTATTGTTGAAGGTTATTTTTTGGAAAAATTTATTAATATCTGTACTCACAGGCAGTTAAGATTATGGAATGTCAAATGGCAAAAAAACAGCAAACTTTTAATACAACTTAGTATTAAAGACTTTAGGATGCTGAGACCCATTGCAAAGAGGACACGATGCCGAGTACATATTATTAAGAAAAAGGGGCTCCCTTTCATATTAGATAGATATAAGAATCGAAAAGCTTTTATTATCGGTTTAGGTATTTGTGTAATAACATTTTTCCTAATATCATCTTTTGTATGGGATGTATCAGTTACTGGAAATAGTAAGGTTTCGACAGAAGTTATAATGGACAAATTAAGTGAGAATGGTATTAAAATTGGTGCTCTGAAATATAGTATAAATCCCGACGATATAGTTGGCAACATGATGCTTGAGTTAAATGACCTTGCGAGAATTAGTATTTCTCTTCGTGGAACAAAGATTAATGTGATCGTAAATGAGAGAGTTAGACCGCCAGACTTGATAAATAGAAATGTTCCTTGTGATTTAGTTGCTTTGAAGGAAGGTGTAGTTTCTTCCATTGTTGCTAAAGAAGGGCTTGAAATGGTCAAGATAGGCGATGCAGTTATAAAAGGCCAGTTGCTAATTACAGGAACAATTGAAAACATGAAAATAAAGGAAGCTATGCCTTTGATGGTCCATTCTATGGGTATTGTTAAAGCAAGAACCTGGTATGAAGCAAGTGCACCAGTAGAGCAGAAGCTTGTGAAGGCCAAAAGAACTGGGCTTAAAAAAGAAATGTATTCTATTGCTTTTTTTACAAAAATATTCAAATTATTTCATAGCAAAATTCCATATAATAATTCTGAACATGTGGAAATTAAAAAAAAGCTGTGTATTGGTGAAAATTTTGCTTTACCTATCGAAATTATTAGAGATCAGTATTATGAATATGAGCTAGAGTATAATGAAATTGACATTGATACAGCGCAGAAGATTGCATCAGACAAGGCCACAGCTATAGCACAGGAACAGATACCCCAAAATGCAGAGGTGGTAAAAACAGGTATTTCTTTTGTGCAGAGTGACAATGGTACTAGTACAGCTAAAGCATTAGTAGAGTGTATCGAGGATATCGGGGTTACACAAGAGATTGGAGGAAGGTAATAATTGACAATTGAGAAAAGCATTGATTTTTATAGTATAGAATATGCAATGAATATTTTTGGAAACTATGATGAAAATATCAAAATTATAGAGGATGCCTTTAACGTAAAGGTTTTGACAAGAGGGACGTCAATAGCAATAGGCGGAGAAACTGAAGATGTAAATAAAGCCGAAACAATTGTTTCAAAGCTCTTAGATATCGCTAGGCAGGGGGAGTCAATTACAAGGCAAAATGTTATATATTTAGTGAGTCTCACTAATGAGAAAAAAATTGAGATTGCGGATGAAATTTTAACCGATTTTGTTTGTCTTACAGCAAAAGGAAAACAAATTAAGAATAAGACACATGGACAGAAGTTGTACGTTGATGCAATAAAAAAGAATGATATAGTTTTTGGAATAGGTCCTGCAGGTACAGGCAAGACTTTTTTAGCTGTTGCCATGGCGGTGACAGCTTTTAGAAATAAAGAGGTGGATAGAATCGTTCTTACTAGACCGGCCGTTGAAGCGGGTGAGAAACTAGGCTTTCTGCCAGGGGATTTGCAAAACAAGGTTGATCCGTATTTGAGGCCATTATACGATGGGCTTTATGAGATTATGGGAGCAGACCTATATGTGAGATATCTTGAAAAAGGAATGATAGAGATAGCTCCTCTAGCCTATATGAGGGGAAGAACTTTAGACAACGCGTTTATTATTTTGGATGAAGCTCAGAATACTTCACCTGAGCAGATGAAGATGTTTTTAACAAGAATTGGGTTTAATTCAAAGGCAGTAATAACTGGAGATATCACGCAGATAGACTTACCAGGTGATAAAAAATCAGGACTAAAGGATGTAATAAATGTTTTAAAAGATATTGATGGAATTGAGTTCGTATTTCTTACAGAGAAAGATGTAGTAAGGCATGAATTAGTTCGTAAAATTATAGTTGCATATGATAAACAGTCATTGAATGGTAAACAGAGTTCTTAGGTCCTTTGGGAACGGGAAAAAATAACTTGTAGTTTATGATTTACTTGCATTCAGTTGGGGGTAACCAATGAAAAAAGGTAGGAGAAGCAATAGTAAAATAAAAAGAATTACCAGGAATTTTTCTGTTCAACGTACTTTTTTAGTAATAATTACAGTTTTAATTGCTTTCATTATAATTGAAACAGGAGCGCAACCAATAAAATACAATCTAAATGTTGGTGATGTTTCAACCTATGATATCACTGCACCTAGAGATTTGGTAAATGAAGTTTTAACAGAAGAAAAGAAGGTTTCAGCTGTTCAAAATGTTGAGTCAGTTACGAAAGAAGATACTACGGCCTTTGTACAGGTTATTAACAATAATGATGTCTTTTTTAAGGCTGTATCAACAGCTAGAGCAAGTATAGAGAAAAGTATGAAGGTGCTTGGGCTATCTCCAGACAGCCTAAACTATACCGACTATCTTAAACAAGCGCAGGTGACAGCAGAAAAGAGTTTAAAAGAGGAAGTAAATAAACTTTCCTTACCACTATCACAGATTCAAATTAGTTACCTTATTACAAAGGTAACTGATAGTGAGTTGGAAACCTTTGGAGACCTAACCAACAAGCTTATATCTCAGTCAATGTCTGAGGAGGTTACAGAGAGTAACCTTCCTATACATATACAAAAGCTTCAGAATAGTTATCAGAATGAACAAGGCATAAGTCAAGAATTAAAGAATATTGGTCAGCAACTGGTTAAAAGCTTCCTTAAGTCTAATAGGATTATTGATGAAGTTGCTACAACAAATAAAAGGGAAGAAGCATTTAATGATGATGCCAATATTGTTAAAATAAAGAAGGGCTCTAGAATAATAAGCTTTGGAGATATTGTTACGACGGACAAGCTTGATCTGCTTAAGGAACTCAATTTACTAGAGAATGAAGGAAAATACGATTACCTATTTTCTATGGGTATTTTGGGAACTATTCTTTTCCTTGTTGTAATAGCTGCATTATTCTTAAAAAAATATAATAAAAAGATATACGATAGCAGAAAAGAATTAATTTTAATTTGCATAATAGTTATAATTATCCTTGTTCTGGCTAGATATTTATTCCCATTTTATGGAGGATTACTTATTCCTATTTTTGTAGGAACGATGCTGATTTCCATATTACTGAACTTTGAAGTGGCTGTAATTATTAACTGCGTTCTTACGGTTAGTATTGCATTGATGCTTAGGGGTGACTATAAATTCCTATATATGGGACTAATATGTGGCGTTATCTCTGCATTTTTGGTAACAAAGGCTCATCAGCGCAGTAAGCTTTCAATGAATGGTGCTTTGCTTGGTTTAATTAATGTTGTTTTTATAGTTTTATTTAATTTCATTGATAAAGGTGATTTAAAGACGATACTTACAGATAGTATAGTAGTATTTCTAAATGGGTTAGTCTCAATGGTTTTAACCATAGGACTTCTTCCTTTTTTTGAAAGTGTATTTACCCTTGTGACTCCGTTAAAGCTTCTAGAAATATCAAACCCAAATCATCCCTTGCTTAAAAAGCTACTTATAGAAGCACCGGGTACATATCATCACAGTCTGATGGTTGGAAATCTTGCAGAAGTTGCTACTGAGGACTTAGGAGGTAATGCTCTTCTTGCTAGAGCTGGAGCATATTTCCATGATGTTGGCAAACTTAAAAGACCTGACTTATTTAAAGAAAACCAATTTTCTGAGAATCCACACGATAGAATGACACCAAACCTGAGTGCAGTTGTAATTACAGCACATACAAAGGATGGAATTGAGATAGCAACAAAATACAAGTTACCTCTTGTAATCAAAGATATAATAAAGCAACATCACGGAACTACACTTGTTGCATATTTTTATTACAAGGCGTTGAAATCCAATGAAGGAGAAGAGATAAAACAAAAAATAAAGCAAGAAACCTATAGGTATGAGGGTCCAAAGCCACAGTCAAAAGAGGCGGCAATTGTTATGCTTGCAGATTCTGTTGAGGCAGCAGTTAGGTCTATGACAGAGAAAACAGAGTCTAAAATTGAAGTTTTGATTAGAAAAATTATTAAGGACAAGCTAGATGATGGTCAGCTGGATAAATGTCAGCTTACACTGGCTGATTTAGATACAATTGCCAATTCCTTCATGAGAGTGCTAAGCGGCTATTTTCACGCACGTGAGCAATATCCCGAAATAAGCGATACAATAAAAAAAGATATTTTTATTGAAGAAAAGGGAGAGTATAATATAGAGAAGGTAGAGCAGAAGGTTGAAGAAAATGTTGAAGAAAATCTTGATGACAAGCAGAAAAAAAATGGAGGAACTAAAGTTGATAATTATTGAAAATGAACAGGATAAAGTAGAAATTGATGATAATATTAACATACTCATTGAGAAGACAATAGAAATGTGTATGAAATCGGAGAAGCTTGATAAAGCTTATGAAGTAAGTGTCGTAATTGTGGATGATGAAGAAATAAGAGCAATTAACAAAGAACATAGAGATATAGACAAGTCAACGGATGTTTTATCCTTTCCGTTGGTAGAGTTTGTTAATGGTAAATTAATATCAGATGAAGGCGATTATGACATGGATCTTGATGAATTAATGTTGGGTGATATTATTATCTCGGCTGAGACTGCAAAAAGGCAGGCAATAGAATATGGACATAGCTTTGTGAGAGAAATAGCCTTTTTGACAGCTCACTCGTGTTTTCATCTATTGGGATATGACCATATGGAGGAAACTGAAGAAAAGGTTATGCTTAAAAAGCAAGAAGGAATTTTAAAGGAAATGGGCTTAACCAGGCAATAACAAGGAGTACTTATTATGAAAAGCAAAAATATTATTGAGAGCTTTAAACATGCCGCTCAAGGCGTTTGGTACACGTTTGTAAAAGAAAGAAATATGAAAATCCATCTAGCTGTGGGTGCCATTGTTATTTTGCTTGCATTATGGCTAGAAGTTAGCAGGATAGAGCTGGCAATCCTATGCCTAACAATAGCAATGGTAATATGCTTTGAACTTATAAACACTGCTATGGAGGTTATGGTTGACTTAATAGTTGATGTATATCACCCTAGAGCCAAGATTATTAAGGATGTATCTGCTGGAGTTGTTTTTGTATCTGCTTTTTTTAGTTTAGTGGTTGGAGGTATTATTTTATTTGATAAGCTTATAAATAAAATGTTGGCTTTGATTAATAGATTTATTTAATTATAATAAGCTCTTTAGGTTAAAGTAAATAAGAAGCTATCTTTAATAATACATATTGAGCAAAATTTAGCTTTGCGGAGGTATATAATCAATGACAGACAAGCAGCTTATAGAGTTTGCACAAAAGGTAAGAGCTAAAGCTTATGTTCCATATTCAAAGTTTAGGGTTGGTGCTGCACTCTTAACTAAGACTGGAAATGTTTATACAGGCTGTAATGTTGAAATAGCATCGTTTGGTGCAACAAATTGCGCCGAAAGGACAGCTATTTGGAAGGCTGTTTCAGAGGAAGGTAAGATTGATATTAAGAAAATAGCCATTGTTAGTGATGAAGAAGATTACATCTATCCTTGTGGAATTTGCAGGCAGGTTATGGCTGAATTCGCAGATGATGATATGGAGATTTTATGTACAAAGAAAAATGGGGAGTACAAGACAATTCGCTTTGGTGACTTACTACCCAATGCATTTAGAAGTTTTTAATGAAATAGATTCAACTTTCGCAGTTGAAATGTACTAATCTAAGCAAGTTGGTATATGTATCATGATGGAAGGTGCATCAAAACAGATGCTTTTAAATGAGAAAGTTGAATACTAAATTTATGGAGGATAAAAAATAATGTCATATAAATCGGGATTTGTATCAGTTATAGGCAAACCAAATGTTGGGAAATCTACTCTTTTGAATGCTCTGACTGGAGAAAAAATTGCAATAATGTCTAACAAACCACAGACAACAAGAAATACTATAAGAGGTGTAATAACAAATGATCAGTGCCAACTAGTACTTATTGACACACCTGGTATTCACAAGCCTAAGACAAAGCTTGGTGAGTACATGGTAAATGTTGCTTCTGAAACAATTAAAGAGGTTGATCTGATTCTTTTCTTAGTAGAGGCTACCGCTCAAGCAGAAAGCTTGGATATTAGTATTATTGAGCAATTAAAATATGTCAAAACACCTGTATTTCTTATATTGAACAAGGTAGACTTAGTAAGTAAGGAAAGATTATTTTCTATAATATCTAGATATAGTGAAATGATGGATTTCAAAGCCATTATTCCTGTTTCAGCCTTAAAAAATGATGGAACTGACATCATTTTAAAAGAGGCACTTAAATATATACCTGATGGAGAAAAGTTTTTTCCAGATGATACACTGACTGACCAACCAGAGAAAGTTATTGCTGCTGAGATGATAAGAGAAAAGTTACTTATTAATCTTGATGACGAAGTTCCGCATGGTGTTGGTGTTGAGGTTATGTCATTCAAAGAGAGAGCAGATGGACTTATTAGTATTCAAGCCACTATTTTCTGTGAAAAGAGTTCTCATAAGGGAATAATAATAGGAAAACAAGGAACAATGCTTAAAAAAATAGGAAGTGCAGCAAGGTATGAAATTGAAAAGCTTCTAGACACAAAGGTCTTTTTAGAACTTTGGGTCAAGATAAAACCAGACTGGCGAAATAATGATAATATGTTAAAAGATTTAGGATATCAAAGAAGTAAGGAATAATATAATAAAGCTATACCAAATAATATAAATTATTATTTAAAGGGAACCGTATACTCTTGGCCTTTTTGAGGGAAAATATATTTAATCAAATTAGCCAAGGGGGCTGACATTTATGCTAGTGGATTTTGTATGGAATGTTTTTAAAACAACAGGTAGTGTTGATTCTTATGTACTAATGAAGGAAATAGAGACTAAATACAAATCAGAGAAAACAGAGGATGTCATCCAAGAGGAATTTCGATTTAGTAATACTTTTTAAGACCAATGTTGCAGTTTTCTTTACACTTTACAAGTATAAGTGCAACTAGAGCTTCTGCCATCGCCTGCGGCTCGGCACAAGCAAAGTTTTCTTTACACTTTACAAGTATAAGTGCAACTAGAGCTTCTGCCATCGCCTGCGGCTCGGCACAAGCAAAGTTTTCTCTAACGCAGGGGACATGGTGGTTATAATGGGTTATGTGAACTATAAGGGGATTGTTTTAAGAGAAGTAAACACTGGTGAGGCAGATAAAATAATTACAGTGCTGACTGCTGAAGAAGGCAAGATATCCATAGCAGCTAAGAATGCCAGACGAGCTAAAAATTCGCTCTCTTCTGGCACTCAGCTGCTTTGTTTTAGTGATTATATGCTTTTTAAAGGCAAGGAGCTCTATAATATGTCTAGCTGCGAGGTTATAGAGTCAAATTATGAAATCAGAAATGATATAGTAAAGCTTACGTATTGTTCACATATATTAGAGTTGATAACGGATAATGTACAAGAGGGAGACCCTTCTGAAAGTATCCTTCAGCTTCTATTAAACACGTTTTATGTTATTGCTAAAACAGACCGTTCATTAGAGCTGATAACTAGAGTTTTTGAGTTTCGTTTCATGGCATTGCTCGGCTATGAGCCACACGTCACCAACTGTATAAACTGCAATAAAGTAGATGCTGAAAAAATATATTTCCATTTAGATAACTCTGGACTTGTCTGTAGTGAATGCGTCAATCTAAAAGGGAGAGTAATTCCTCTTCTTCCCGGAACAGTTAAAGCTTTAAAATATATAATGTGTATAAATCCTCAGAAACTCTATAATTTTTCATTGTCAGAGGATTCCATTAGAGAGTTGAGTGTAATTTCCAAACGTTATATTAAGGAGCATTTAGGTAAGGAATATAACAAACTAGATTATTTAAAAAATCTATTGTAAACAACTTTTACAGTTAGAATTTACTAATCTTAGCAGGGTGGTATATGTATCCGATGGGAGGCGCATCGAAATTATTTGTTAAATTTGTTAGCGAAAGAACAGGATTTTTGCCGTCAAAATGGTAGGATGCCATTTTGAGCGTCAACCCGAGCCATGGACGGCGAGTTTGCGCGACGGTGAAAATTCTGTGATGAGTATTACAAATTTACAAATAATTACGCTAAGTACTTTCAGGGGATACATATACCAGCCCTGCGACTAGTATTGAATGTAACTGTAAAAGTTGAACAACCTAATGTTAAAATAATAATCTAAAATGGAGTGACAAATGGACAATAATATATATTCAATCATTTCAATAGTAATTATTGTAATAAATATCATATTCATAATCACTGCCATTTTCTTTGAAAGGAAAAAGCCAGTTCACGCCTTGAGTTGGGTTTTGACTTTATCCTTATTGCCTCTAATTGGCTTTATACTTTACTTGATTTTTGGGAGAACTTTCCGTTATAAAAGTAAAAAATTTCTAATAAAATGTAATAGAGATAAACAATATTGTCAAAAGTTATATAAAACCTTAGATTATGCTTATTATGATGAATCCGTATTTATAGAACCATATAATAATGATATAAAACAAATAATTCAACTAAATATTAATACCTCCAAGAGTCCTTTTACAAATGACAATAGTGTTATTATATTTACAAGCGCAGAGGATAAATATAGAGAGCTTTTACAAGATATTGCTACAGCAAAATCTTCAATTCATATTTCATATTTCATAATTCAAAATGATCATATTGGTAAGAAAATCATAAATGCTTTAGCTCAAAAAGCAAAGGAAGGTCTTGAGGTTAGACTTCTATTTGATCATGGTTCCAACCTGTTTACTCCTTTTAAAGCGTATAAACCAATTATTGACAATGGCGGTGAGGTTTTGAGTTTTTTCTCTAATACAATTAGTAATTATTTGAGAGTAAACTTTAGAAATCATCGTAAAATTGTAGTCATAGATGGGGCAATGGGTTATGTGGGTGGAATTAATATAGGAGATGAATATCTCGGACTAAAAAAGAAGCTATCCCCTTGGAGAGATACACATCTGAGAATTATTGGAAGTAGTGTACACGATTTGCAGCTAAGATTCTTTGAAGATTGGCTATATGCATCAAAGAAGGATTTACAATTTGGTGACTCAGAGAAATATTTTATGCCAATAGACCAACAGACAAAGGGTAGCACCGGAATCCAGATAGTATCTAGCGGGCCTGATACAAATGGGGAAGAGATAAAGCGGTGCTTGATCAAGATGGTTAATTCAGCTAAAAAAAGTATATTTATTCAGACACCTTACTTTGTACCAGACAGTTCATTTCTAGAAGCTCTTCAAAATGCAGCGATGTCAGGTGTTAGGGTGATTATTCAGATACCTAAATTACCCGATAAAAAATATGTTTACAAGGCCACAATGTCTTTTGTTGCTGATGTAATAGAGTATGGAATAAAAATATATTTGTATCCAGGCTTTTTGCATGCCAAGATGATGGTAATTGATGATACTTGCTGTGCGATTGGAACCGCTAATATTGATATGAGAAGCTTTTCATTGAATTTTGAGATTGATGCCTTCATGTATGGAGAAGAAATTTCTAAGAGGTGTATGGACATTTTTGACACTGATTTAAAGCAATGTACAGTAATTAACCAAGAAAAATTTAAAAATAGAAGTGTTTTTTCAAAGATTCAAGAGAATGTATTTAGATTGTTCTCACCTTTACTATGAACTTACTTCACCTCACCATATTTAAAATATGTTCATAAAAAATACACATATTTTATGGTATAGTAAATACATAATTTGTATTTCGTGGAGGCTATTTAAATGAAACAAAAAGCTTTTGGGATTTTCATTATGGTTCTAGCAGTTATAATATTGGTGGTAGGATGGAAATTTACTAACTAATAATATTTCCATCCTAGAAAAAGATCAATTTAAAACTGAAAATATATAAATGAGCTTGTATTAAACACACCGAATATTATCAATATAAATAATCCGGCATAGTACAGTCCCCATCGGAGAACCAATGGCTTCTTGGCGATTTCTTCACTTAAATGTCTTGAACGCTGAAGTATCTGAACTATTACAAGTAGAACTATTGCACAACAGCATAAAACAACTTGATATCTCGTTATTCCTACCGAATCAAAATTTACCTCCAAACTAAAGTCAGTGAAGATTTTTTTAATGATAGAAATAGCACTCCTAAATGAAGTTGCCCTGAAGAATATCCATGAAAAGCTTATTAAATTGAAGGTTATAAAAACCTTGACGATTTTGTTGATAATTGGCACTCTGTCTATTCTGCAGGCGTGAGATACTTTTTTCCTAATGCCTTTTGTCAAGATTGCAAAAACAAGATAAAAACCATTCAAACCACCCCAGATGACATATGTCCATGCCGCACCGTGCCAAAGTCCACTAAGTAAAAAAACAACCATTGTATTTCTGTACCACTTCCATTTAGAACATCTATTTCCACCGAGCGAAATGTAAACATAATCAGTAAACCAGCTTGTAAGTGAAATATGCCAACGTTTCCAAAATTCAGAAATAGACTTTGCTAGATAAGGTCGCTTAAAGTTTTCCATCAATTCAATACCCATAATCTTAGATGCACCTCTAGCAATATCAGTATATCCAGAGAAATCACAATAAATCTGGAAGGCAAAGAAGTAGGTAGCAACCACCAAAGATAAACCACTAAGAGAATTTGGTGCCTTATAAGCGGCATTAACAAGTAGTGCTAAATTATCAGCAATAACAAGTTTCTTAAAAAATCCCCAAGCCATAAGCTTTAGGCCTTCTGACGTTCTTTTGGCATCAAATTTATGCACTGTATGAAACTGCCATAACATATTTTGGGGGCGTTCTATAGGGCCTGCAACCAATTGAGGATAATACATTACATACAGTGCATAGATTCCAAAGTGTTTTTCTGGCTTTTGTTTTCCACGAAACACTTCAATAATATAGCTCATACTTTGGAAGGTATGAAAAGACAAGCCGATAGGCAAGATTATTGATAAACTACTGATTGGGTAGTTCCAATCAAGCATATTAGCTAAACGCGCCACATTTCCATTAAAGAAATTAAAATATTTAAAGACAAACAATATGCCTACATTAGAAAGAAGACTTATGATTAAAAAAATCCTTTTGTTATTCCCTTTTAGCTTATCAATAAAAATACCTGCAAAGAAATCAATTACGATAGTGAAACCCAGTATTAAGATGTATTTTGGAACAAATGCCATATAGAAAATACAGCTACTAACGAGTAAAAGGAACCATCTTATCTTATGAGGTAGTACAAAGTACAAGATAGTTACAACTGGGAAAAAAATTAAAAATTCAATCGAATTAAAAAGCATAGTTTAAATCTCCTTTTGCATGTATTCTTTTCCAAAGATCTTCAGCCATAAATTTATAGCCATCTGGTAATAGGTGGACGAAGTCGGAAAAATATGTGTAATCTACTTTTTGGTTATAATCAATAAATTTTAAACCCCTATCAGAAAAGCACTTACTTATTGTAGTTAAGTTGTTTTGAAAACCCTCTTTGTAGGTAGCCCCTGCTAAAAGTTCATCATTCATAGCATTAAGGAAAAATAGAGTGTTTTTACCTTTTTGAATTTCAGCAATTTTATTTAAAAAATAAATCTGAGTACTATTATCATTTAAAACAAATGCTTTATCGGTATAATACCACCTGTTTTCAGGCAGATTTATAGTTTTTATAAGCGTTGTCTTTTTATTGCTCCACACTTTAAGCGCTGATGTAGGTTGATCTAAAGCGATATTAGTTTTATTTTTTATTTTATTTGAAATAAAGCCACTATAGCCAATAATATCGATATTCTTGTTTGCAAAATGATAAAGTTCTGATTTTATATTTTGCCATGTAGATTCTTCCTTTATAGCACCTGTCTCAACCATTTTTTTATAGCTTTCATAGTCTAACTCTTTCAAATAATGTTTAAACCAGTAGGCTGGAGTTTTAGCATTTATCTCCCAATAACTAAAATTAATAATTAAGTTTTGAGTGGAAATATCGTATTTATTAAGAAGCTTTATAATCGTATAGAAATCACCAAACATTGTTGAAGGTATACCAATGTTCAAAACCCGAATAGGACTACCTTCTTTTTTAGCGATATTATTCATGTATGCGCTCATTGTTTTTTCGGGAGGGCCTGGAGTACCATAACCAACTGAATCTCCAATGAAAATAATATAATTCTCTAGCTTGTCTTTTTCTATCGTGGATTTCATAGCTTTTACTGTAGCTTCAATGGTATATACGTTATCTTTAAAAACATCATAATTTAAACGATTATAGTATATGTACCTTGATGGAAACACAAAACTAAAAAACAGCTGTGTTATGGTATAGAATACCGCAAAAAATATAATTAACTTTCTAATTGTTTTCAAAGTAACACCCCTAACTTGCAAAACTAATACCAATAGCAAATAAAAATAAACAGTTAATCTAATAAACCTACCATATTATACTATAATAATGTGGTAACGAAAAGTTTTTTATATTGAAAAATTGATAATTAGTATATTCCGTTAGTATATTCCCTATCTAAGTACTAATGGTCTTGGAAATTTCATCACTGTGAATTCTTGAATACTGTAGAAACTGAACCACCATAAAACCTTGATGCTTTGTTGATGAATGGCACTATGCCTATTCCGGAGCGTGGGATTTTCCTGGTGGAATTATTAAAGAGTATGGGAAAGATATTAATGGGGTTGAGCGACTAATTAGGCAGTATAAGCCCTCAAATATAACATCAGGACAGAGATTTACCTCAGCATTCAACAATGCGAAACGATTAAATTTTGTAAAAGGTCTTTCTAGTGCTTTAGCAGTTGCGGGGTGTTCAGTTGACGTAATTAACCAGGCTATAGAGAGGGAAGAGAGTACTAGTCAACCTTTAACAAATAGAGAATGGGCAGCAGTTATCATTTCATCTGTAGGGCTTAATGTTGCAAGCACGATTCTTGGTGGTATCGCTCGACAGTAGCAGCATTAATAGCTCCAGAAGCACCTGTAGCGAATGTAATTATTGGAGGTCTTGTGGGATGTGGGGTAGGATACCTTTGCACAATCTTTATGAATGAAACAGACCTTCAAAATAGATTAGAGGGCCAATTGGTCAATATATTTGGTCAATTATTCGCCGGGACTTAAAACCGTAAGTTGTTGAACTTATCAAATAACGTTTAAGTTCTAATGAATAAATGCCCAGGTACATATAAAACCAAATTATGTACCTGGGTAAAGCACTTTAATATAATAATGTTCCTACTAAACTCATTGCGTAACGATATAATTTTCTTTACAATAGTATAAGAGTGTTCTGAAAAATCTGGAGGGATGAAATTTGAGCAAAAATGATTTTTTGAAACAATATTTAGATTTACCTGAGATAAGTGCTATTAGATTTTTTGTTTTTGGGGCAGCATTATTGGTGAATATTGTGAATGCAATGGTTGCATATTTATTTGAGATTCTTATTCTTAACCACACCTTTTGGGACTTAAAAATGCAAGTATATTTAATTATATTGATGTTATTCGATATATGGGCACTAAGTATTTTTATTTTCCCTAAGAAATTTTCAAAATATTTCTATCTTTATACAGCGACAGCATTTACGGGAACTTCACTTTACTATTTATATGTTTCTAGTACTACTATTTTTTTAGAATTAGGAATTAAGTCTGCGTTTTATATAATTTTAAGTATATTGATATACATATTGATTTTTGTAACTGTGATACTTAATATTGTAAGCAAATTGAATAAAAAGAAACAGTATATAATTAATAACCGGAATACTGCAATTGTTGCTTTTATTGGAGGAGCAATAGGTGTTTTTCTGCCAAAGCCAGTAAGTTTCAACCAAAGTCATTTACCAATGGCTATTGTGTTGTTAGTATTATCATGTTTATTTACATTTACAAGCTCGGGGTTTCACAAATTCTATTTAAGTAGCAAAATTAATAAATTGGTCAAAAAAGAGAAAATGCAATGAAGATATTAACTGGGGGGTAAGGATAGTGAGGAGTCAAATTGTTTCTAGAGGTTTGATGTTAATAGTGTGTGCGAAAATTTTAATGTTTTCTGTATCATGTTCAAGTAGTTCACCAGATATTCAAGAAGATTAAGAAGATTAAGAAGATTAAGAAGATTAAGAAGATTAAGAACTTATAAATAATAACCGTCTTTCATTGTGAGGTATAAGCAATTTTAAATATTTTGCATTGTTTTTGAATTATTAATGAAATATAAATGATAGACATAGTTAATACAGGATATTTATTAATTTAATAGGTAACAGGGCATTGCATTTTATAAGTAAGAAAGGACGGAAAAAGTGATTCAAAAAATAACAAAAGAAATGATTAAATATTATAATAATGATGTTAGACGGATAAATCATGCTCTAAAGGTGTTTAGCTTTTGTCAGACAATTTGCAGCTTGGAGCAATTGAATGAAAGAGAGCAACTGATAGTAAACTTATCAGGTATACTTCATGATATAGGAATTAAGGAAGCTGAGAGGAAGTACAATTCATCATCAGGGCCTTATCAAGAGAAGGAGGGACCAGCGATAGCAAAACAGATTATGGAGAAATATAATATTGATAATGGAATCGTAGAAAGAGTTTGCTACATCATTGGACATCACCATAGCTATAGTAAAATAGATGGTAAAGATTTTCAAATACTGGTTGAGGCAGATTTTTTAGTAAATATATATGAGGACGAAATAGACAAGGCTTCAGTATCTAGCATCAGAAGTAAATACTTTAAGACACAAACAGGAATTGAAATATTAGAGCAGATGTATCAGTAACTTAAATAACATATTTTTTGTTATACAAGTCTATACAACACTTATATAAAAAACGGGGGGACTTTTTTCTTTGTTCAAGCTAGTGAAATATTTGAAACCATACTTGAAACAAGTAACTCTAGGACCTGCCTTCAAGCTATTTGAGGCAATACTAGAGCTAATAATACCACTACTGATGGCCAAACTAATTGATAATGGAGTAAAAGCAAATAATCCATCCTATATCTATACAATAGGTGGAATAATGATTGCCATAGCAATAATAGGTGCAGGCTGTGCATATGTATGTCAATACTATGCTTCAATAGCATCACAGGGCTTTGGAACTAAGATGAGAAATCTTCTTTTCGAAAAGGTTCAAAGCTTCTCCTTTAACGAGATAGATAGGCTTGGTACGCCATCACTGATAAATAGAATAACCAGTGATGTTAATCAACTGCAGTTTGCGGTTGCAATGCTCATAAGGCTTGTTGTACGAGTTCCGTTTTTGTGCATTGGCGGCTTGATTATGGCTATGATTATAAATTTGAAACTATCACTTGTATTGTTAGTGACAATGCCTCTATTTGCTTTAGTTATTTACTTTATAATGTCGCGGACAATTCCACTCTATAAAACTGTTCAAAAAAAGCTTGATACACTTTCAACTATTATAAGAGAAAACCTATCAGGAGTTAGAGTTATTCGAGCCTTTGCACGACTGGACAAGGAGAGGGAGCGATTTTTAAAGAGTAATAAGGAATATGCTGATACAGCAATAAGTGTTGGGCGAGTTTCAGCTTTACTAAATCCTGCAACAACAGTGATTGTCAATCTTGGAATTGCTGCCATACTTTGGTTTGGAGGAATACAGGTATTTGAAGGTAGTATGACTCAGGGCGAAATCATTGCATATATAAACTATGTAAACCTAATACTTTCGGCTTTAATAGTTTTCGCTAATTTAGTAGTAACCTTTACCAAAGCAGCAGCCTCAGCTAATAGAGTAAATGAAATATTAGCAATAGAACCGTCAATTGTGGACCACACAGATTTTGTAGAGAGTATGGATAGCGCAAAAGATGGAGTATCATCTGATTTCGAAGCGCTTACCAAAACACCAATCGTAGAATTTAGAAACGTTAATTTTTCTTATGACAGCTCATCTGAATATGCTCTAAAAAATATTTCTCTAGAGCTTGAACGTGGTCAAATGGTTGGAATTATTGGCTCAACTGGTTCAGGGAAATCTACTCTAATAAATCTCATTGCTCGTTTTTATGATGCAACTGAGGGCTCGGTATATGTGAATGGAATAAATGTAAAAGCTCATAAACAGAAGGAACTTCGAAATAAAATAGGCATGGTGCCGCAACAATCTATTTTGTTTTCAGGTACAATTAAGGACAACCTAAAATGGGGTAATGAAGCTGCTACAGAAGATGAGATTACCTTTGCTGCTAAAATAGCACAGGTTTATGAGTTTATAGACAAGAAACCAGAGCGCTTTGAGTCAATAGTTTCGCAGGGTGGAGCAAACCTCTCTGGTGGACAAAGGCAAAGACTTGCAATAGCTCGTGCTGCGATAAAAAAGCCAGAAATATTGATACTTGACGACAGCGCAAGTGCCTTGGATTATGCCACTGATGCGGCACTTCGGAGACAACTTAAGGAGAACCTTAAGGATTTAACTGTTATTATGGTTACACAAAGAGTTACAACTATTAGAAATGCAGATTTAATAGTTGTGCTAGATGATGGTGAAATTGTGGGTTTGGGCAAAAATGATTATCTGCTTGAAACCTGCTCGGTTTACCAGGAAATATATAATTCCCAAGAGGAAAAAAAGGTGGTGAGACACAAATGAAAAGCCATGTGATTAAACGCCTTTTTAAGTATATTATTAAGAATAAATTGTACGTTCTGGGAGCTTTAATTTGTGCCACTTTTAGTAACGTACTTATGATTGTTGGACCGTTCATTATAGGGAAGAGTGTTGACAATATTATAAATAAAGGCAATGTTAATTTTGAACGAGTTAAGAGTTTTGCTATAGTAATAATTATACTATATTGTATAAGTGCCATTTTTCAATGGAGCTTGCAGGTACTTACAAGTAAATTGTCAAATAGAACAGTAGAAGATCTCCGAAAAGACGTGTTTGAGCATATTTTGAAAATGCCCTTAAAATTTTTTGACAGAAATCCTCATGGAGACACAATGTCTAGGCTCACTAATGATATTGAAAATATATCTGAGGGCATTTTTCAATCAGTTACACAATTTATAACAGGTATAATCTCGATAATGGGATCATTAGTATTTATGTTTATACTAAACCCAGTTATAACGCTAGTTGTAATTGTTATGACTCCTATCACCTTTGTTATTGCATCATTTATAACTAAAAGATCGTCAAAAATGTTCAAGGAGCAGTCAAGAATAAATGGAGAGCTAAATGGTTATATCGAAGAAATGATTGGAAATCAGAAGGTAGTCAAGGCCTTCAACTATGAGGAACGTTCACAAAAGAAGTTTGAAGAAATAAATAACAGGTTATACAAAAGTGGTAGATGGGCGCAGTTTTATTCATCGCTTGTGAACCCTTCAACACGTTTAGTAAATAACATTACGTATGTTTTACTTGGAATGACAGGTGGAATCGCGTCATTAGCAGGACATTTGAGCATTGGGTATATCTCAAGTTTTTTGACATATTCCACATATTTTTCTCAGCCAATTAATAATATTACAAGTGTAACAACTCAGCTTCAAACTGCAATAGCCTCGGCTCAAAGGGTATTTGTCATACTGGATAGTGAAACTGAACAGCAGCAAAGAGCTGATGATACTGGCAAGCAACAAAGCACAAATAGTATTGACCTAGGTGGTACAGAAGGTAATGTTAGCTTTGATAATATTTCCTTCTCATACGTTCTTGAAATACCGTTGATAAAACATTTTAGTCTAAAAGTAAAGAAAGGAACTAGGATTGCTATAGTTGGTCCAACTGGTGCTGGGAAAACGACGCTAGTAAATTTGCTTATGCGGTTTTACGACGTGAACAGTGGGAATATATATATAGATGGCAGAAACATTAAAGATGTAACAAAGGACAGCTTGAGAAAATCTTTTGGCATGGTATTACAGGATACCTGGCTCTTTATAGGTACTATAAGGGAAAACATAGCTTATGGCAAACCAGGTGCGACAGATGCAGAAATAATTCAAGCTGCGAAGTCAGCAAATGCACATAGCTTTATTAAAAGGCTTCCTAAGGGCTATGATACAGAGCTGACAGAAGGCGCAGGTAATCTATCTCAAGGTCAGAGGCAGCTACTTACAATTGCAAGAGTAATGCTGGTAATTCCATCAATGCTTATACTTGATGAGGCAACCAGCAGTGTAGATACCAGAACAGAATTAAACATTCAGAAAGCCTTTTTAAGAATGATGGAAGGAAGAACTAGCTTTATTATTGCACATAGACTATCTACTATAAGAGAGGCAGACTTGATACTTGTACTAGACAATGGCCAAATTGTGGAGCAGGGGAGCCATGAACAGCTTTTGAATAAAAATGGTTTTTACTCCAAGCTCTATTATAGCCAGTATGAAAATGTACAGTAGAATATAAAAAACCCAAACAAAATATGAAAATGTACAGTAGAATAGAAAAAACCTAAACAAATTATGAAAATGTATAGTAGAATATAGGAAAGTTAAACATAGAAGCAAAAATCGTATATAATTGAAGAAGTTTTATAACGGATACATTAAAAGTTACTAAAAAGAGACTTAAAAATTAATGGTAGGTGAGAATATGGATAAATTATTTAAAGGATATAAAACACAAAAAAAATTACTTTTAGAAGCATTAGTTGAGAAGGATTATATGGAAATATATGAATCTCATACTCTTAAAAATGACTTTGTTCTTAAGCTTGGAGAACCTAGGTATGAGCTCCACAAGCTAGAATTAACTATAGCACGGACAAAGCTCAAGCTCGATATGATGCAGACCTGTATCAAGTTTGAAATTCCAATGGACACTGAACAAATTGACAGACAACTTGAAAAGGAATTTGAAAAGCATGATAGCATGCTTAGAAGTATGAAAAAAGAAATAGACAATGTTCACAATCAAAGTTATGAAAGTAACATTAAAAGACAGAACACAGAGGAACTCAAAGAATTGTATTTTTCTATTTCTAGTTACGTTCATCCAGAGTTAGCTGATAATTTGGATAAGAGTTCAAAAAGAATATGGAAAGCAACTAAAAAGGCTTACGAAAATGCTGATACAACAAAGCTAAAGAGATTACAAAAAAAGGTTGAAAATGAGTATAAGGAAACTTTAATAAATGGTGAGAAGTCTGCAGTTGACCTTAAAAATTCAGTACTAAAGGCTAAGACTGCGGGTATACTATCAGAAATAGATAGCCTCAAGAAGCAATTTCCATTTAATGAGGCCAAAATCCTAGAAGACGAAGCTGCTGTCACAAAATTCAGAGAAGATATAGATATAGATATAAAAATAGCTAAAGAGTTACTTGATAAGCTAGAGAAGCAGATACTAGAAAAGCTACCAGCACCTAATAAATTTTTGAATTAGAAAAAAGCGAATTAAGGGAATCTACTTAGATTCTATTAATTCGCTTTTAAAATTGTAGGGAAAATCGTATTTACAATCGCCATTGATACACAACTTGCGTTTTATTGTACGAGTATATCTACACCACTTGTAAAATAGCGCATTTTAAGTATTCAGTTTCAGGTGCTGCTAGTAAAACTGGGTGATCCTTTGCTTGTGACCTATATTCAACCACACGAACCTTCCTCTTGGAGTCGGCAGCTGCATCATAAAGAATATCCATAAATAAATCGGAGTCAACATGCTGTGAGCAGGAGCAGGTTATCAAATAACCACCACGCTTTATGATTTTCATCGCTCGAAGATTAATCTCCTTGTAACCTCTGATCGCACCCTGAACAGCATTTTTAGTCTTAGTGAAAGCAGGGGGGTCAAGCACTATAGTATCGAAGTGTTCTCCATTGTCATAGAATTCGTGTAAAATATCAAAGGTATTTGCAACTTGGAACTTGACGATGGAATTGAGCCCATTTATTTCAGCGTTTTTGGTAGCACATTTTACAGCATGCTCAGAAATATCAATTCCCAAAACGCTTTTGGCTCCATACAATCCCGCGTGAAGTGCAAAGGATCCGGTATGCGTAAAGCAGTCAAGAACCTTTACATCCTTTACGAAAGGAGCAATAGCAGCACGGTTCTCCTTTTGATCTAGGAAGAAACCAGTCTTTTGACCATTTTCAACATCAACTAGGAACTTAACTCCATTTTCAGTCATCTCAACTAGTGTATCAAAAGGTCCTTTTAGGAAGCCCTTTTGCATTTCCAAGCCCTCAAGTAGCCTAACTGGAACGTCATTTCTTTCATATATACCACGTGGCTTAATAATATCATCGAGTATATTTACAATATCATTTTTATACCTATCCATTCCAAGGGCTAGAGTCTGAACAACCAAGATATCCGAGAACTTATCTACAACCAAAGCAGGTAGAAAATCAGATTCACCATAAATGGCACGACAGCTATTTGTGTCCGCAACCTGTTTTCTATAATTCCAAGCATCGCTAATTCTCTTATACAGAAAATCATAGTTTACTTCTTCATGTTCGTAGGTCATCATTCTAATTGTTATTTGAGATTTTGGATTGTAAAATCCTCTTCCCAAGAACTTGTTTTTGCTGCTATAAACATCTAAGACATCACCAGGCTCAATATAACCCTCTGTATGTGAAATATCGCTCTTAAAAATCCACGGATGTCCGTACTCTACTCTGCTTTCTTTTCCTCTTACGATAAAGGCTTTAGCCATATTAGTTATCCTTCCTCAAACTTCTTCTGTTACCATCTTTGTCAACTATTACAGTATTATCTAATGTTGCTTTAAGATTTGATCTAAAGGCAGCAATATACTCTTTTCTTAGCAGATCTCTCTCGGCTTGCTCTGAACTTGTAAGCGTATCAGTTTTCGCTTTTTTAGCCAATTCGTTCAGACGTTCAATTTTGCTTATTTCCATAAAAAATACACGTCCTATCTTTATTTTTTAATCAAACAACTATTATAAGCCAATTAATTATAAACCAATTCATACCAAAATATTAAAATGAATTAGTTAGGTATAACTTATGCAAAAAACTGTATTTTAGTTATCACAGAAAGTATTATATCAAAAATAATCTCCTTTAAAAAGCTTGTATAGTATGTTATTATGAAAATATTAATTAAACACTAATTGGGAGGTGGAGGCAATGTCCGATATAAAAGTTGTGATATTTACTTTGAACGATGAATTATGCAGTGTTGAAGCATCACTTGTACATAAAATTGAAAAATATAGTGAAGTATCGCTTGTTCCACAATTGCCAGATTATATTAAAGGTCTATTCAACTTAAGAGGAAGAGTAGTTCCTGTTATTGATTTAAATAAAAGATTTAATATGGGTGATTCTGAGATAACAAAAAAAACAAAGATTATTATTACTGAGAAGGATAATCAACTAATCGGCTTTATGGTTAACAATGTTTTAGAGATAATAAATCTAGATGAGGAATCAGTAGATAAATCCGAAGCAATAATAAAGGTAAATAATAAAAAATATATTAAAGGTATTGGCAAGAATAATAATAAACTATTCTCCATTATTGATTTGAATGAGATTTTACCCACAGAAGAATTTGAAGAAGTAAATGAAGTACTAATGAATAAGGTTTAATGTGTAAAGAATAAAATGATAATATTCTCAAACTATTTTTACATGCAAAAGCTCCATGCTAAACGCATGGAGCTTTATAATTAAAAAATTAGACTGTAGTATTACACATTAAATCTAAATAAAGTAACGTCTCCGTCTTGCATAACATATTCTTTTCCTTCTGATCTAACTAATCCTTTTTCTTTGGCAAGTGTATATGTGCCACATGTCATCAAGTCATCGTATGCAACAATTTCAGCTCTAATGAAACCTTTTTCAAAATCGCTATGAATCTTTCCAGCAGCTTGAGGAGCTTTTGATCCTTTGATAATGGTCCAAGCTCTAACTTCTTGAGGACCTGCTGTAAGAAAACTAATGAGTCCAAGTATTTCGTAGCTAGCTTTTATAAGCTTGTCTAAGCCTGATTCATCAAGTCCCATTGCTTCAAGAAAGTCAGCTTTTTCGTCATCAGCAAGCTGCGCAATTTCTTCTTCAACCTTAGCACAAATAACCAATACTTCGGCATCTTCACTTGCTGCCATTTCTTTTAGCTCTGCTAAAAATCGGTTGTCCTCCAAAGATGAGAGATCATTTTCGGATACATTTGCTGCGTATAAAACAGGCTTTAATGTAATTAAAAATATCTGATCAACAATTTGCTGTTGCTCAGAGTCAAAGCTCATTGATCTTGCAGGCTTACCACTCTCAAGATGCGCTTTAATGCTTTCTAGCACCTCTAACTCAAGCTTGATCTTACTATCGCCTGATTTTACTAATTTTCTAGTTCTATCAACCCTACGTTCTAGCATTTCTAAATCTGCAAATATTAACTCTAAATTAATAGTTTCAATATCTCTTTTGGGGCCAATTGAACCATCAACGTGAACTATATTTCCATCTTCAAAACATCTAACAACATGAACTATTGAATCAACCTCTCTTATATGAGAAAGAAACTTATTTCCTAAACCTTCTCCTTTACTGGCACCTTTTACTAAACCTGCAATGTCAACAAATTCGATTACTGTTGGTAAGATTTTTTTAGAAGTATACATTTTAGCAAGCACGTCCAGTCTTTCATCTGGAACGGCTACAACACCTACATTTGGCTCAATAGTGCAAAAAGGGTAATTTGCACTTTCGGCACCAGCCTTTGTTATGGCATTAAAAAGTGTGCTTTTTCCTACATTCGGTAGTCCTACAATACCTAGTTTCATTTATATATCTATCCTCTCAAGTTTATAAACATTTAAAAATATCATAAAAATTATATCCTATATAGTATTTCAAAGCAATAACAATAAAGAAGACTTAGGTCAGATGCGATATTCTGAACGCTAGTCGCACCGCTGAGATGGAATTTTATGACCATAATTGTTTCGCAATTTCATTATTTCAATATTATTCATTTGATTTTTCTTTTGAGTTAATATATATTTAGCGTTAGCGGAGTGCTTGAAATAGAGGAATTATTTACTACTCTAAATATTAATTATCAATAATATATATTTCAGACATAAGATGTACTAGACCGTATACTTAAATGTAATACAATTTCGGAACTTGTATAAAAAATAAAAATACTAAAACATATATTATTGTAGGAGGTAAATTATTATGTATTGCAGAAATTGTGGAAATGTTATGAATGATCAAGCAGCTATTTGTGTTGCATGCGGAGTGCCAGTTGGAAAGGGAAATAACTATTGTTCTATGTGTGGTGACGTAACTAATTCAATGGCCCAAGTATGTATGAAGTGCGGAGTAAATTTGAATGCGTACGGTCAACAGAAATCTAAGCTTGCAGCAGGTTTATTCGGAATCTTCTTGGGAATGTTTGGCGTTCACAGATTCTATCTAGGACATATTGGGCTTGGTTTAGCTCAAGTATTGCTGACAGTATGCTCATGTTTTATATTCTCACCAATTATTGGAGTTTGGGGATTGATTGAGGGAATATTGATACTAGCAGGAACTATTAACAAGGATGCAAAGGGTGTTGCATTGAAAGACTAATTCAAAATTTTAAAAAAGACCGAAAGGTCTTTTTTTGTGCCCAAATACGCTTAACTATACATATTGGTTACTTCGGTTGAGATATTAATAACCTATCTTCCAATCAATTTTTTCAATCTTCCAGATAGTGAGGTGCTTTTATGCTCCCTCCAGTTTGTAAGGGATCTGTCAACTTCTTGAAAGTGTCTGTCGAGCTTTAACTCCAGCTTGCGATTACTGTTTTCTATACAAGCACCTAGCTCCAACTTTGATTTATATATCTCTTTTGAAAGATGCTCTCTTGTACTTAAAATTTCCGATGATACGCTGCTTTGAAGCTGTTCCTTAATATTGTTTAAAGCTTCCATTATCAAAGTTAACTCAGACGTACTCATTTGACTAGAATGTGAGCCTAAAACTGCTGGGAGATTCTCATCATTGACTGAGGGAATTTGCTCGTGAATAATATTTTCATCTTCAAGAATTTTTCTTATTGCTTTAAGTTCTAGTCCTTGATCACGCATTGCTTTAATTTGATACATTAGATTTGCAAGGTCCTTGGTGTAAAAACGCCTACCTCTTGAATCTTTCGGAATATTTAAACCAAATTCTTTTTCGTAAAATCTCAAAGCATGATCTGTGATATTTAAAAATTCGCTTAACTCTGTTATAGAATACCTATCTTTTAAAACATCCATTCTTACATCCTCCTAAACCATTATCAAATGGTCAGTTTTTTCATTAGTTGTGTAAGATGATAGTAGCATAAGAGATAAACTATGTAAAATATTACCATATTATAAACGCATTATTTCCAATACATGTTTTATATCATTAGGAAGCTCGGCATTGAATATAAGTTCTTTTTGGGTCTCAGGATGAATTATTTTTGTTGTATGAGAGTGCAAGGCCTGACGGGAAATTAATAAGTCTGTGCTATCTGAATACAAAGTATCTCCATATATCGGAAATCCCATTGCCTGGCAGTGAACTCTTATCTGATGTGTTCTGCCTGTTTCTAACTTAAATCGAAGTAAAGCAGTATTGTATGAGATAAAACTCTCTAGAACCTCATAGTGAGTAATTGATGGTGCTCCGGAATCTGAAATGCACCTAAGCATAATGCTCTCTGGTTTCCTATCAATAGGAAGGTCTATAGTGCCACTTTTATTACTTGGAATACCTTGAACAATGCCGAGATATTCCTTTTCAAATATTTTTTGGTGCATTTGCCTAATTAACATCTCCTGAACAAACTGATTTTTTGCAAAGATAATAATGCCTGAAGTATCTCTGTCGAGTCTGCTCACTGGCCTAACTTTTTTAGAAATCCCTTGCTGCTTCAAGTAATAAACAATTCCATTTGCAATAGTTGAATCTGGATGATTGAAGGTAGGGTGCACAACAATTCCAGACTGCTTATTAAGTACAAGCATACAGTCATCTTCATAGATAATATCTATAGGGATATTTTGTGGTTCAATATTTTCACAGTCTTCTTCAAGCTCAAGCTCGACCCTCAGTTTATCATTCTCATTAACAATATACGTAACCCTCACTGGAACATCATTAATCAAAATCTTACTTTGATATTTAAGCTTCTTTATAATTCTCGATGAGAGCTGTAGCTTACTCTTTAAAATGTTTTTTACGGGCTTACCAACATCGTCTATGCCTATTGTATGTTCTAATATCATTCTTACCTCCGTGAACCTTATGCAAATATAAACTGTAATATAAAAAGGCTATCCTCAACACGCCTTTAGCGAATATTAGAAGGTTAATACTTAATCGGGCTTATTATTGGTTGTTCTAAAAGCATAACTATTATACATTTTAAATGAAATAATGAAAAGGCACGGCATAAATTAAGATTTGACGTTCACTTTTGGAAAGTACAAGTACAACTAATTCATTTGACCGCAGCATTAGGCTTGCACAAGCCAAGTTTTCTTTAAAATGTTTAAGCAATGTGAATAAAATGTGAGATAAAATCTAGTTATATAGGTGGCAATGGTATATAATGCTATTAATAAAGTTACATAAATGAAATCATATAATGGTATTAAATACAGTTCATCAATGCGATGGTGTAAGGCTATTATCAAAGTTTCATTCAAATAAATATACGAAAGAGGATTTTAATTAAATGGATTTAAGAACTAGAGAATATTTAAAGCAGTATTTTGAGATAGAGGATAGAGTAATTGAACTAGCGGAACAAGCTGAAAATGATGCTAGGAAAGTATTTGAAAATATAGATGATATTAAGCAAATAAACCAGCTAAAAGTAATTAAAGCAATGCAGGACAATAAGTTGAGTGATTCACATTTTAATGGTACAACTGGATACGGCTACGATGATAGGGGTAGAGATGTGCTTGATAGTGTTTATGCACATGTGTTTGGGGCTGAGGATGCATTAGTCAGACATCAGATTGTTTCAGGAACACAGGCACTTACCTTATGTCTATTTGGAAATCTTAGGCCGGGCGATGAACTGGTAGCAGTTACTGGAAAGCCTTATGATACACTTGAAGAAGTAATAGGTATCAGAGGGGAAAACTGTGGGTCCTTGAAGGAATTCGGCATAAACTACAAGCAGGTAGAGCTTAACCAGGATGGAAAGCCAGACTTAGACAAAATAATCGCTACTGTATCCTCGAAAACCAAAATGGCTATGATACAGCGTTCAAGAGGCTATTCGTGGAGAGATGCACTCTGTATTGATGACATAAAAATTATTATTGAGACAATTAAGAAAGTAAACAGCGATATAATAGTTATGGTAGACAACTGCTATGGTGAATTTGTTGAAGAGCTTGAGCCAATAGAGGTTGGAGCAGATTTAATTGCAGGTTCTCTAATCAAAAACCCTGGAGGGGGACTTGCTGTTACGGGGGGCTACATTGCTGGGAAAAAGAGACTAGTTGAGCAGGCTGCATATAGACTGACATCACCTGGTTTGGGCAAAGAGGTGGGAGCATCACTTGGAAACAATCGGCTTATGTTCCAAGGTCTATTTATGGCTCCTCATGTGGTAGCTGAAAGTCTGAAAGGTGCAGTGTTTTGTGCGGCACTTATGAAACTTGTAGGTTTTGAAACCTTGCCTTCGGTAAATGCTAAGAGGAGTGACATTATTCAGTCGATAAAGTTTAACAATGAAGACAGCCTAATTGCTTTTTGTCAAGGTATACAGAAAGGTTCTCCCGTTGATTCATACGTAACACCACAACCATGGGACATGCCTGGATATGATTCACCTGTTATAATGGCAGCAGGTGCCTTTGTACAAGGGTCATCAATAGAGTTAAGTGCAGATGCACCTATTAAAGCTCCTTATATTGCATATATGCAGGGCGGTTTGGTATATGAACATGTTAAGCTAGGAAATATCATTGCACTGCAGAAATTGTTTAATCAAGGAATGGTAAAGAAGACTTAGTTTGTGACGAACCGAAGGCGAAGGCAGAAGCTTAGTCGCACTTATACTTGTAAGGTGTCAAGAAGACTTAGTTCAGATGAAGTTTTCTGGACAACAAAGGGTAAACAGAGTTCTTGGATAACGCGGCAATATCGTAAAAGAATTCATGGGGGTAAATAAATGAAAAGTATATTTAAAAAACAGAGTGTCAAAATAGGTACACTGATTTTAGTAGTGTTTTTATTAATATACCTACCATCATTACTCTACCTTATGTATAGTAATGGTGTTGATACAGATATATTAAAATATGGTAAAATAGAAGAAATTCAAAATATAGAAGGTGTTTTTGTACGCAATGAGGAAGTCATTAACTCGCCAGACACTGGAAACTGTGTGATGGATGCTGTAGAAGGTGAAAAAGTTCCGGCATTTTACAGAATTGCATCTGTAGTTAAAAATGTTCCAGTCTCAACATATGAGGAACTGAAAAAGAAAGAGTTAGAGATAAGTAGAGCACAAAATGCACAGAAGGAGAATATTACAACATTCTCAGGTGATATACGCAAACTGGATAATGAAATCATAGAAAAAGTAAAAAATCTAGCGGAGCAATCGAGTAGAGGAAGTTTAGTTGATAGCTATGATACTATCACAAAAATAGATAATATTGTTTATAGAAAGGCTGATATTTTTGGAGATGGCAGCAAATCAGCAGCATATATCCAAAAATTAAAAAGTGATAAGGCAGCAATAGAGAATAAATTGAATAATAACATCAAGGAAATTCGTACAAACTCATCTGGGCTAATATCGTTTGCAATTGATGGATATGAGACCATGCTGACACCTGAGTTTATTAGAAATGCCACACCCAAGGATTTAGATAAAATAACTTCAAAGGAAACAAACAGAGATTTCAATGTCATAGATGCTAAAAAGGGTAGGCCTATTGCCAAGCTGGTGAAGAATTTGGACAGCTATCTTGTTGCTGCGGTTGATGAAAAGCTTAGCAAAGCTTTGGCTATAGATAAAAATGTTACAATAAGAATAAATGATACTGGTTTTAATATTAATGCTGTAATTGTATACAGCTCAGATGTTATAGAAAGTAAAAGAATTATAGCCTTCAAGTTTGATGCAGGCCTTAATGAAACTGTAGGGTTAAGGAGAATCAATGCAGATTTGATTTTATCAAGCTCAAATGGATTAAAAGTTCCTATAAGCTGTTTGCAAAATATAGATAGGAAAAATAAGATTGCAGAAATAGTATTAGTTAAAGGAATGAGTGCAACAATAAGAAAAGTCCATATTGTGGGAATGAATGACGATGCTGTAATTATTGATATTTTTGAGGGTGAAAGCTCTATGCTATACAACACATACGTATTGAATCCAAAAAATATTCAGGAGGGGCAGATAATAAATTGATTGATTTAAATATAAAAGAAAATTTAGATAACATTTATTCAAGGATCAAAGTAGCTGCCGAAAAAAGTGGTAGAAGAGCAGAAGATATTAAACTACTTGCTGTAACTAAAACCATTGATGTTGATAGAATAAAGAATATATATGATTATGGCATACTTGATATGGGAGAAAACAGGGTTCAGGAGCTTCTGGAAAAATATGATCAGCTGGACCAGTCGTGCAAATGGCACTTAATAGGGCATCTTCAAACAAACAAGGTTAAGTATATTATCGATAAAGTGGAGATGATACATTCAGTAGATAGTCTACAGTTAGCTCGAGAAATTAATTTGCGAGCAGCAAAGCTAGGTAGAAAAGTAGATATTCTTCTACAAGTCAATGTCTCCGGAGAGGAAAGCAAGTTTGGGATAAATCCAAACGTAGTAGATGAATTTATTGAAACACTCTCCAGATTTGGTAATATTTCTCTAAAGGGAATGATGACAATAGCTCCCTATGCCCAAAATATAGAGGACATAAGGCCTGTATTTAAAAAACTTTATAAGTTGTATATTGACATAAAGCATGAAAAATTAGATAATGTTAGTATGGATTATCTTTCCATGGGTATGAGTAACGATTTTGAAGTTGCTATTGAAGAAGGTGCAAACATCGTTAGAATCGGAACCGGTATATTTGGAAAGAGAGATTATTCTCAAAAGTAACAAGTACAATAGATAAAAAAATAATTTACTAAAGACGCAGGAGGTATTTGAAATGTCAAAACTTCTAAACAAGGTATTCAATTTTGTAGGGTGGGAAGCTGTAGACGAAGATGATGAGGAATTAGAGCTTCAGGAAGACTATAAAGATGATGCCAAAAGAGAGCCTATTCAGACACACTTTTTCAACAATTCTAAGAAACAACAATCAGGTAAGGTTGTAAATATTCATTCTGGAAATCAGTTTAAAATGGTTGTATCACAACCGAATACTTTTGAAGACGCAAAGGATATTTGTGATCATTTGAAGAGCAATAAGCCTGTTGTTATTAACCTTGAGGGAATCGAAAAACATGATGCACAGAGAATCATTGATTTCTTGAGTGGATCTATTTATGCACTTGATGGAAGCATTCAAAAAGTTTCTTGTGATATATTTGTAATCGCTCCAAATAATGTTGATGTTAGTGGCGGTTTAGATGATGAAATCAAGAACAAGACAGTTTTTCCATGGGCTAAATAGTTTGTTTTGTAATTATTGGAGGAATGAATAATGTACGCAGCTTACAAAGCAATAAATTTGGTTTTAAGTATATTTGAGTTTGCTCTTTTAGCGAGAGTATTAATATCGTGGCTTCCTGTATCTAGGGACAACAAGCTTATAGATTTACTTTATACAGTCACAGAACCAGTTCTTGCTCCGATTAGAAATATGTTAAGTAGATCAAGCCTAATGAAAAATTCTATGCTTTCAATGATGGATTTTTCGCCAATAGTTGCTTTTATACTTATTGGTTTACTAAGAAACGTAATTGCTAGAATATTATCGATGTTTTTATAGAGAGTATATGGATAAAAATGAATTACTAAAAATGGTTTCAAAGCTTGAGGATAGGGTACTGGTTTCACGACTTTTAGATAAGGTTGAACAATGCCGTTATTCCTCTTTTGCGTATTCAGATTTTCTTTCTCCTTATGAAGCAACTATTGCTAAAAGGATACTGGATAAGGTAACGGATACTTTTTACACTTTTATTGGTGGGTATGAAGGCGCAGAACGGGTGATAGCTGCTATTAGCCGTGACTTTATTGACGAAGATAATGTCTTTCATAACGCACCCTTGAGTTTTTTGAGGATTACTCCTGCAACAGAAAAACCATTATCTCACCGTGACTATTTGGGATCCTTACTTGGACTTGGAATAAAAAGAGAGAAAATTGGTGATATACTTGTATGTGAGTCCTATGCCGATGTTTTCCTAATTGATAAGCTTGCAGAATATATTCTTTACAATTTGGAAAAAATAGGTAATACAAAGATTGAATGTGAATTGCTAGATGTATACGAGTATACTGCTCCCCAGAAAAAGGAAAAAATTATTACCACTACGGTGGCTTCTCTGAGGGCTGATTCGGTAGCTTCTAGTGGGTTTAGTATTTCTAGGACAAAAGTGATGGATTACTTTAGAGCACAACGAGTTAATGTCAATTGGGAATTGGTTCAGAATCCTTCAAAGCAGTTATCAGAAGGTGATGTAATATCGATTCGAGGTAAGGGCAGAATTGTTTTAGAGAAAGTAGCCGGAACTACTAAAAAGGACCGAATTAATATAGTAATTAAACGTTTTGAGTAAAGAATAACCATATAATATAACACGGTTTCGGTTCAAAAATGGGAAATTATTATTTAGATATTTTTAGATATTTTATACTAAGGAAGGGTGACGAATTATGAATTACACTCCAAATGATCTTGATAATATTAAGTTTAAAAAAGGTTTAAGAGGTTACAATGAGGATCAAGTAAATGATGTTTTAGACAGCGTAATACAGGATTATGAGCTTTACATAAAGGAAAATATCGAGCTAAAGGATAGAATTTCAGTTCTAAATGAGGGAATTCAGCACTATAAAAACATAGAAGAATCCCTTCAAAACACTTTGGTTGTTGCACAGCAAACAGGTGAGGAAATAAAAAAGAATGCATACGATAAAGCTGATAATATAGTCAAAGAGGCTGAAATCAGATCTCAGAAGATAATTAATGATGCAAATCAAGAAGTAATTAAGATTCGTTTTGAGTATGAGGAAATGAAGAAGAGACTTCATCTTTTCAAAACCAAGTCGGAAACCTTGATACTATCGCAACTTGAGTTATTAAAACAGTTGTTTAGTACTGATACTGATTTAGACTAATAGTAAGGTATAATTATAATTTATAGTAGTAGTTAGGTGTATATAATTTTGGTGATATAAGTTTAAATGATACGTATTTGTCATATAGGCGTAAAACCTAAAGCAACCAAGCCCTGCGCAGGCTTGGTTGCTTTAGGTTTTATAGCGTTTATATTTACTGAAACACCTTCTAGAAATATAAAGAAAAATGTGGTATAATAATTAGCGTGTGTCACTAATAGACCCACCTATACTTATCCAGTAAATTGACTTAATAATGTTATCAATAATATTAATTGAGGGGTGTCCTAAATGCAAGTCAAAAAAACACAAAAGAAGAAAAAATATAAAAGAGTAGAAAGTGGTTTCTCTAGATATAGAAATGAAATTGTAGGATTAATTCTATTTGCACTTGGTATTTTAGCACTGTTTAGCTTTATTTTTACGAAATCCATGGGTGTTTTTGGTGATGTAGTTACCAATGTGTTACTTGGATTTTTAGGTTTAACTGCATACATATGTCCTATAATCCTTGTTATTTACGGGGTTGCTATGATATTTAAGAAGGACTTACATACATTTAGAATGCGTATTATATATTTTAGTATATTAGGTATTTTGATATCTGCATTTCTACAGGTAGCTGAATTTAAATATGATGAATATGCAGGAAGAAATTTTTTCAATAGCCTTTCATATTTCTATAATGAAGGTGCAAAAATAAATGGTGGTGGTCTACTAGGTGGATTAATAAGCCTGCCGTTTTTGATGACTTTTCGTGAACTAGGTACAATTATTATACTCTTTACTATTTCAATAATTGACATCATTTTATTAACTAATGTTTCAATGGCTGCTTTTCTCACAAACGTATCAGCTTTTTTTGTAAGAAAAATTAAAGCTTCAAATGAAAAAAGAAAGATATTAAAAGCTGAAAGAATGAAGGCACGAGAAGATGAAATTGATGATGATGTAGACGATGTTATTAATGACGAAACCTTGACTAGTAAACCTAAAATTATTAACTTTAAAATCGAACGGGAGAGTAGAAAAAGTAAAGTACCTAAGAGGTTGGGTGTTGATGAGCCAACAGTAATTGAGAACACTGAAAAAATAACTGAGACTGTTACTGACAATGAGCAAAATGATGAGTTCTCAGTAAGTTTTACTGGGTTTAATGAGCTTGCTGAAGAACTGGTTATAGCTGATATTAATGGAACCAGCTTTGGCGGCTTTGACAAACAAATAAACAAAGTTGCTTCAACTTCTGATACAGCCTTCGTTGAAAATGCAGATGATAATGCTCAACCGATTCAAACTGAAAGTGTAGAAGCTCAAGAAAATGAGGAGATTGTAATTCCTCCTACTGAGTTTGTTAAACCATTAGTATATAATTACCCTCCACTTGATTTGTTGGATGAAAGTAAGGAGGACTTATCAAACGTGAAGGCACTAAAAAATAGTGCTTTAGAGGGTGCGAAGAAACTTGAGGATACTCTTAAGAGCTTTGGCGTTGAAGCGAGAGTTATAAATATTAGCCGAGGACCTGCGGTCACTAGGTATGAAATACAACCTAGCCCTGGTGTTAAGGTAAGTAAAATAGTAAATCTGTCAGATGATATAGCATTAAACCTTGCTGCTGCTGGTGTCAGAATTGAGGCACCAATTCCCGGAAAGGCTGCTGTAGGTATAGAAGTGCCAAATAAAGAAATGTCAGCAATATATTTGAAAGATATGCTCGAATCAAAAGAGTTTATAAATCATCCTTCAAAACTAGCTTTTGTTGTCGGCAAGGATATTTCAGGAGAATCTGTGGTGGCTGATATAGGAAAGATGCCACATCTTTTGGTTGCTGGTGCAACCGGCTCAGGAAAGAGCGTATTCATAAACAGTCTTATTATGAGTATATTGTATAAAGCATCACCAGAAGAAGTAAAGCTTTTGATGGTAGATCCAAAGGTTGTTGAGCTAGGTATATATAATGGGATTCCACATTTGCTCATACCTGTTGTAACAGACCCTAAAAAGGCAGCAGGAGCTTTAAACTGGGCAGTACAGGAAATGGTTAATAGATATAAATTGTTTGCAGATAAAGGCGTTAGAGATTTAAAAGGATATAATGCAATGCTTAAGGCAAATGATGAACCAATATTGCCACAAGTAGTAATTATTGTAGATGAGCTTGCAGACCTTATGATGGTTGCACCAAATGATGTAGAGGATGCAATATGCCGATTGGCTCAGATGGCCAGAGCAGCAGGCATGCATTTGGTTATAGCGACGCAAAGACCATCAGTTGATGTAATAACTGGTGTAATTAAGGCAAATGTACCATCTCGAGTATCATTTGCCGTGTCGTCGCAGGTGGATTCAAGGACAATACTTGATATGGGTGGAGCAGAAAAGCTGCTTGGCAGAGGAGATATGCTATTCTATCCTGTTGGAGAGCCTAAACCTCTAAGAGTAAAGGGAGCATTTGTTTCAGATACAGAGGTTGAAAGTGTAGTTGAATTTATAAAAACACAAGGATATTCCAAATATGATGAAGATATTATAGAAAAAATAAATGATTCTAGCACAGGAAATGATGCTAATGCTGGTGACAATGATGAACTATTAAATAAGGCTATAGAGATGGTTGTTGATGCTGGACTAGCCTCTGTATCACTTGTTCAAAGGAAGTTTAAAGTTGGATATTCTAGAGCTGCTAGGATAGTTGACCAGATGGAAGCAAGGAATATAGTTGGTCGTTTTGAGGGTAGCAAGCCAAGGCAGGTGCTAATATCCAAGCAGCAGTGGATGGAAATGCAAATGAGCGATAAACAGAAAGCAAAACAACAAGGATAGATTTTCACATTTCCCAAATTAATAATTAATGAAGCCTTTGAATATAAATCACATAGGAACAACTAACAGATTTAAATTGCAAAAGATTCTTAAAATACGTGGGGGTGTTTTAATGTATATTTTAACTACATTCAATATGCTTATTTTAGTTTTACTAATAGCATATGTTTTTTACAGACTTCTGAAGACCAAGAGTATTCTTACTCTTATTTCATTTACACTACAGCTCTCAGCGATGACCATAGTTTTGCTTTCCATAGTAAATGAAGTTCAAACCAGTAGTATTGTAGAGATTTTTTATCTTACCGTTGGAATCGTTTTACCTTGTTGCTTCATAGTTTTGGATTTTCATTCTATGATTAAAAAGGTTAAGGAAAAGGGAAGCTTTGAAGGGTTTATTACAGTTAATAAAAACAGCAAAGTAAAAAATGATAATTCTGTTCAAATTATGAGCGTTGTATCAAATGAAGCCTTTGTTAATGAAACCATTTCTGAACTTGGATTGCAAAAGGAAGAACTATTTAAAGGAGTAAAGAAAAAATTAATTCAAGCTGAAACCTATTATAACGAGAATAACTATGATGCTGCCTACGGAATTTATAATAGTTTAATTGGTTTTTTTGGCACATCATCAAATCTGTATTTCAACTATGGTAATATTTGTTTTAAAAAAGAATTGCTTAGTGAAGCTCTTTCACAATATAGAAAGGCCCTTGAGCTCGATGAACAGCTCATTTCAAAACTCAAGAAAACTGTTTCAACAAACAATTCAGTTACAGAAACTATTACTAATATAAAGTTTAAAGAATATCTTGTTTACTACAATATCGGAGTTGCATACTTAAATATGGGGAAAATAGACTTCGCACTCGACAATTTTGAACAATCCTTAGAAATAAATCCTACCTTTAATAATGCAAAAGAGGGTGTTGGGCGAATATTAGTACAGAACGGTAGAAATTGTGAGGCGGTAAAGTACTATGAAGAGATTCTTGAAAAGGACGGCAATAACTATGTAATATGTTTATTGCTTGGTAAACTTTTTGCCCAGTTAAATAATGTTGAACAAGCAGAGGAGAGCTTTGGAAAGTGTATAAAAATTAGCTCAGATAAACCAGATGCGTATACAGAATTGGGTAAGTTATTGATGTCGCAAAAGAAATACTCTGAAGCTATAAAGGTATATCGTAAATACATAGGTATTAAAGAAAATGATTACAATGGACACTATAATCTAGCAGGCTGCTATTATCAAACCAAGGAATTTAACAAGGCCATTTCTGAGTACGAAAAAGCAATTAAGTTAAACCCAAAGAGTTATAATAGCATGTTTAATCTTGCACTAATTTATGAAGAAGAGCAGGATTACGAAATGGCTATTGAAAGCTATAAAAGTGCGATTTTAATTAAAATTGATTTTGTTGATGCTTATAACAATATTGGCATTTTATTTTTAAAACAGCAAAGGCAGTTTGAAGCTTTGGCTACTTACTCAAATGGAATAAAAGCCAGCCCTGATAACTTTAGATTATACTATAATATGGGTGTTGTGTTATTTGATTTGAGAAGGTATGAGGATGCAGCAGATGCATTTAAAAAGGCAGTGGAGATAAATCCACAGGACAATGAAGTGTATTACTACCTTGGTGCAGCTTTAACTGAATTAAAGAAGTATGACGACGCTATAAAAGCTTACAGCAAGGCTCTTAACCAGAATATCAGTGAAGGCGAACTATATTATAATATTGGAGCAGTTTATGCTCTTATGAAGAAGCAGGATATTGCAATAGACAATTTGAGAAAAGCAATCAGCATGAATCCTAGTATTAGAGAAGAAATATACCAAAACAACGTATTTGACTATATGAAGGTGAACTCAGATTTTGTAGCGTTGATATCGTGATACATATCTGAGTAGCAACTAACAAAACGAATGGCCAAAAATATTCCAATTCTAATGTGCTTCCGAATTTATTCTGAGGCATTTAATTTTCTTAATGGTTTATTCTCAAGATTTTGTGTTAAAATAATACTATTCAAATAAAAGAAACAATTAACTTCCTTTGTTCGAATTTGTTAATCTAAGCACATGGTATATATGTATCTGATGGTGGATACACTGCCAATCTGCGTTTTGTAGTGATTCTAACTGTGAAAGTTGTAGCAATTATTTTTAAGCATAACTAACGTAAAGGAAAATACTTATATAGTATAAGGTGTGTAAATGAGTTTTTTACCAATAAGTTTTGAGGATATGAACGAAAGAGGCTGGGAACAGCTTGATTTTTTATATATTAGTGGGGATGCATATGTAGATCATCCTAGCTTTGGACATGCCATAATTACTAGAGTACTTGAGAGTGAGGGCTTCAAGGTTGGCATTATAGCACAACCCAACTGGAAAAATAGTGAAGATTTTAAAAGATTAGGCCGTCCTAAATATGGAGTCCTTATTGCGTCTGGTGTAATTGATTCAATGGTAAATCACTACACTACCAGTAAAAAGAAAAGGTCTACAGACCTTTATTCTCCTGGCGGGAAAGGTGGACATAGACCTGATAGAGCTTTAATTGTATATGCAAACAAAATTAGAGAAATCTTTAAGGATACACCTATAATTATAGGTGGGATAGAGGCTAGTCTTAGACGGTTTGCACATTATGACTATTGGGATGACAGGGTGAGAAGGTCAATTCTTGTTGACTCAAAAGCTGATATATTATTATACGGTATGGGTGAAAAACCTATTTCTGAGATAGCCAAGCTACTCAAAAAGGATGTGCCAATTGCGAGTATTAAAAATACACGAGGTTGTGCTTATCTGGCAAGCTATGATGAGCTTCCTGCAGATATAAAAAGTGCCATATCTTCAAAGGGCACAAAAAATATAGCTATACTGCCAGCCTTTGAAGATGTATCTGAAGATAAACGATTATATGCTGAAGCCTTTAAAATCCAATATACCGAACAAGATGCAGTTACAGGTAAAACACTTGTTCAACAACATGGAGACAGATATCTGGTGCAAAATCCACCTACACTGCCTATGTCAGTTGCTGAATTGGATAAGGTTTACGCTTTGCCATATGAGAGAACTTATCACCCTATTTATGAGAAGTATGGTGGAATACCAGCAATTAATGAGGTTGAATTTAGTATAACAAGCCATAGAGGATGTTATGGTGGCTGTTCTTTTTGTGCACTGAATTTTCATCAAGGTAGGGCAATTCAAAAGAGAAGTCAAGCGTCTATCATTACTGAAGCTAAGAAACTTATATGGACGGAAGGTTTTAAAGGATATATTCATGATGTTGGAGGGCCTACAGCAAATTTTAGAAGTATAGCATGTGAAAAACAGGTCAAGCATGGTGTATGCAAGGATAGACAGTGTTTGTATCCAGAACCCTGTAAAAACCTTATTGTAGATCATTCTGAGTACCTCGATTTACTCCGAAAGCTGAGAGCACTTCCAGACGTAAAAAAAGTATTCATACGCTCAGGTATAAGGTATGATTATCTGATGCACGATAAAAATGATGAGTTTTTTACAGAACTTTGCGAGCATCATGTAAGCGGGCAGCTAAAGGTAGCACCTGAGCATGTGGTGGATAGGGTTTTAGATAAGATGGGCAAGCCTAGACGCCAGCTTTATGATCGATTTGTAAAAAAGTTTTATGATATTAATAGAAAATTAAATAAAGAGCAGTACCTTGTTCCATACCTAATCTCTAGCCACCCAGGAAGTGACATAAACGCAGCTGTAGAGTTAGCAGAATACCTAAAGGAACATAATGTTATGCCTGAGCAGGTACAAGATTTCTATCCTACTCCAGGTACACTTTCAACCTGCATGTTTTATACAGGTTATGATATTAGAAATATGAAAACGGTTTATGTGCCCAAATCACCAGAAGAGAAAGCTATGCAAAGAGCTCTTTTACAATATAGGAAAAAAGAAAATTATTTTCTTGTTATTAAGGCCTTGAAGGAGGCTCATAGAGAAGATTTAATTGGGTTTGGACCAAATTGCCTTGTAAAACCTCAGAGAGGTAAGTGGCAAGGTAATACTAGTCCGAATACAAATGATGGTAAGCAGAAGGCACAGACAAAAGAGGGTAGAGCTAAGAGTGGAAGAGGCCCTAAAGGCCGCGAAGATGAGAGAACTCAGAACGCGCAAAGAGGCCCCAAATCACGAAATGACGAGAGAAGTCAGCATGGACAAAGAGGTCCCAAATCACGAAATGATGAGAGAACTCAGAGCGCACAAAGAGGTCCTAAATCACGAAATGACGAAAGAAGTCAGAACGGACAAAGAGGCCCTAAAGGAAATGATGGTCAAAGAGGGCAAGAGGGTACGCCTAGCCAAAGAAATCAAGGTGGTAAAGTTGGCGCTAAGCCTTCAGTAAATAAAAAGCCAAATAATTTGACAAGAAAAAAGCGATAAAGTAGACTGTAATGGATAATTATACTAAAATTCAAAGGAACAACTTTGGTTTTTTTAATTGTTGTTCCTTAATAATGTGAAGGGGAAAATATATGTCTGCTAAAGTATTAAGTGGAACAGAACTTGCAGGAAAGGTTAAAGCTAAGTTAAAGGAAGAGGTTGAGGCATTAAGGCTAAAAGGCATAAACACTGGGCTTGCAGTTATAATTGTTGGCGATGATCCGGCATCAAGAGTATATGTTAACCATAAGAAAAATGATTGTGCAGAAATAGGAATCAAGTCGTTTGAATATGCCTTGCCAGAAGCCACCTCAGAAGAAGAGCTATTGGGCCTTATAGATACCTTAAATAATGATGATAATGTAAATGGAATATTGGTACAGCTACCAATTCCAAAGCACATTAATGAAGCCAATGTGATTGCAGCGATAAATCCTCTAAAGGATGCTGATTGCTTTCATCCTATTAATGTAGGTAACCTTATGATAGGAAGGCCTCTATTTTTGCCCTGCACGCCAGCTGGAGTAATAGAACTGTTGGAGGCAAATGATATTGAGATTGCAGGTAAAAATTGTGTGGTAGTGGGTAGAAGCAATATTGTGGGTAAGCCACAGGCTATTTTATTATTAGCTAAGAATGCAACCGTTACAATTTGTCATTCCAGAACTGCAAATATTCAGGAGTTTTGCAAAAATGCTGATATATTAGTAGTCGCAATAGGTAAAGCTGAGTTTATTAAGCCAGAATATGTTAAGCCGGGTGCAGTAGTAATTGATGTTGGAGTTTCTCGTGGTGCAGATGGCAAACTGGTGGGCGATGTGCAGTTTGGAACAGTTTCTGAGATTGCCTCAGCCATTACCAAGGTTACTGGTGGAGTTGGCCCAATGACAAGAGCTATGCTAATGAAAAATACCGTAAAGGCAACACTAATTCAGAATGAATTAGTATAAAAGTTGTGATTTTAGGTAAAATGTCACAAAAAGGCGAGGTAATAACTCGTTAAATTTTTAATTCTTGACATAAAAATTAAAAAAGATTAAAATTAAGTTGATTATGGCATTTAAGTTGGTTTGTATTGTAGAAGTTATTATGAAATATTAAGCTTGTTTTTAGGCTAATTTATATATGCAGGTTTGTTTTTTTACATCTCATATCGAATAGAGTACATTTAAATGTACTAAAAATAGCCATGGCATAGATGCTTAGTTTTTGATTTTAATTGTAAGATTATTACGATACAGTTAGGATTTCCTATATTCCTTTCCAACTTCAGTTCCAAATATTAATTATTTTGAATATGAATTGTGAAATTTGAGCGTTGAAAACTGAATAAGGAGGAGGTGTGTAACATAATGGGTAATATTATTATAGGTATAATAATTGGTTTAGTGTGCGGATTAGCTGTCGCTGTATTTATTTCATCTAGATCTTACAAAAAAGGATTTGAGGCTAGGAAAAAACAAGCCGAGGCTCAGATCGGTAGTGCCGAGCAGGAAGCTCAAAAAATCGTTGGTGAAGCTTTGAAACAAGGTGAAGGCAAAAAGAGAGAAGCACTTCTTGAGGCTAAGGAAGAGATTCATAAGAGTAGAGTAGAACTTGATAGAGATATCAAGGACAGACGAAATGAATTTCAGAGGCAGGAAAGAAGACTTGTTCAAAAGGAAGAATCCCTTGACAAGAAAGTTGAATCACTTGAGCAAAAGGATGAGATTTTGAACAAGAAGACCAAGGATCTTGAGCTTGTACAAGAGCGTTCTGAGGAGCTTGTTAAAAAGCACACAGAGGAACTAGAGAGAATTTCTGGTTTGTCTGTAGAAGACGCAAAAGAATACCTGCTACGAAATATTGAAAATGAAGTAAAGCATGAAGCTGCTGCACTTATTAAAGAAATTGAGGCTAATACTAAACAAGAGGCAGATAGAAGAGCCAAGGATATTTTGGCTACTGCCATTCAAAAATGTGCTGCTGATCACGTATCGGAAGCTACAGTTTCTGTAGTACCTTTGCCTAATGATGAGATGAAGGGAAGAATTATTGGTCGTGAGGGAAGAAATATTAGAACTCTTGAGACCTTAACAGGAATTGATTTGATTATTGATGATACACCTGAAGCAGTAATTTTATCTGGATTTGATCCTATTCGTAGGGAAGTAGCAAGATTGACACTTGAAAAGTTAATTCTTGATGGAAGAATTCATCCTGCTAGGATAGAAGAAATGGTAGAAAAGTCAAAGAAAGAAGTTGAAAATACAATCCGTGAAGCGGGTGATAATGCTGCATTTGAAACTGGTGTGCATGGTTTACACCCTGAGCTTATAAGATTGTTAGGTAAACTGAAGTTTAGAACTAGTTATGGACAAAACGTACTTAACCATTCAATAGAGGTATCTTTCTTGGCAGGCGTAATGGCTGCTGAACTAGGAGTAGATATTTCTCTTGCAAAAAGAGCAGGCTTACTTCATGACATAGGAAAAGCTATAGACCATGAAGTCGAAGGCTCACATGTTACCATCGGTGCGGATGTTGTAAAGAAGTATAAAGAAGGAAACGAAATAATAAATGCGATACTGTCTCACCATGGTGATGTTGAGGCAACAAGCGTAATTTCTGTATTAGTTCAGGCTGCAGATTCAATTTCTGCTGCTAGACCTGGTGCAAGAAGAGAAACCTTGGAATCTTATATCAAACGTTTACAGAAACTTGAGGAGATTGCAAATTCCTTTGAGGGCGTTGAGAAATGCTTTGCAATTCAGGCTGGTAGAGAAATAAGAATTATGGTTAAGCCTGAGATTGTAAGTGATGATAATATGGTTCTAAAGGCGAGAGAAATAGTAAAGAAAATAGAAGATGAGCTTGAATATCCAGGGCAGATTAAAGTTACTATGCTTAGGGAAACAAGATCAATTGAGTATGCTAAGTAATTATCATAATTAAAACAAAAAAGCGTGGAAATCACGCTTTTTTGTTTATTTCAATAAAGAAGGTTAGTTCAAATGAGTTTTTCTGAACTATAGTACTTATTTCGAAGATTAGTATGACTTTTTACAGTTATATGTATTATAATTACATGAGAGATAATAATACTAATTCATATTAAAAATCATAGTATTTCATTTTTACGGTTATAAACCGTTTAAATTCAGACTAGTATAATATATCTTAAAAATAAATGACAAAATAATAATCGATTATTATTTTAATTTTGGAGGAAATGAATTGAAGATACTTTTTATAGGGGATGTATTTGGAAATCCAGGGAGAAAAGCCATAAAGGAATGTGTCCCACAGTTAAAGAAGGAACTTGAGATCGATTTTTGTATTGCAAATGGAGAAAACTGTGCTGCGGGAAGCGGCATAACATATATAATTGCCCAAGAACTTTATAAAGCCGGGGTTGACTGTATTACACTCGGAAATCATACATGGTCAAAAAAAGAAATTTTAAATTTTATAGATTCAGATGACAAAATAGTTAGACCTGCTAATTACCCAGGAAAAGTACCAGGTAAAGGTTATACCATATTAAAATCAAACGGAATGGAATTAGCTGTACTAAATCTAATGGGTAGAGTTTACATGGATAGCATAGATTGCCCTTTTTTAGTTGCAGATAGAGAGCTTGAAGAAATTAAGGCCAAGACAAAAGTGGTTTTTGTAGATATGCATGCTGAAGCAACATCAGAAAAAAGTGCTCTAGCTTGGTATTTGGATGGAAGAATATGCTGTCTAGCAGGTACTCATACTCATGTACAGACTGCAGATGAGAGAATCCTGCCTTTTGGAACCGCTCTAATAACTGATGTAGGAATGACTGGCCCCTATGATGGGATAATTGGTGTAGACAAGGAACTAATTATAGAAAGGTTTATTACTAGGATGCCACAGAAATTTGAAGTAGCAAAGGGAAGAGTGCAATTTAGCGCTATTTATCTTGAAGTTGATGATAAAACTGGTAAGTGTACAAAAATTGAGCGTATTTCAAAGTTGTTTGATGAGCTAGAAGGAACAAAGTAGTATTGAAGGATATATTATTAGTTTGTTCTGAGAAAATGATGGAGGCAACATTGTGATAGAAAATAATGATAATATCATTCTAACGCAAAAGGAAGATTTACTATACATTGAATTCAAAAACTTGAAAAAGTATGATGATATATTGACGCATTGCTTTACTACAAGACTTGGGGGAGTGAGCCAAGGCGAATGCACTTCGCTTAACTTGAGCTTTAATAGGAACGATAGTAAACAAAATGTGTTAGAGAACTATAGAATTATTGCGGATGCAATTGGTGTTGATTTTGACAAAATGGTTTTATCTAATCAGATACATGATGATAAAATAAGAATAGTGCAACTTGATGATGCTGGAAAGGGCTTGACCAGGGAGAGTGATATAATTGGTTTTGATGGACTTTCTACAAATCAGCCAGGTATTCCACTAGTGACTTTTTTTGCTGATTGTGTTCCTGTGTTGTTCTTTGATCCAGTAAATAAGGCAATTACTGCTGTACATTCTGGTTGGAAAAGTACTGTAAAGAACATTTCATACCAAGCTTTGATGGTTATGAAGGATAATTACGGCAGCAATTTTAAGGACATACAAGTGGCCATTGGTCCATCCATCTGCAGTGATTGCTTTGAAGTAGATATAGATGTATATAATAGTTTTGTGCAAAAGTTTAGTTGGTGCCAAGAATTCACTAACTATAGAAATGGTAAGTACTATATTGATTTACAACAGATTATTAGACGTGTTTTGGTTGACGTTGGGGTTTTATCTGAGAACATTTCAATTAGTGGGGTATGTACGAAGTGCAATAATGATGTTTTCTTTTCTTTTAGAGGTGATAACAGGAAAACTGGAAGTCTTGCTGCAATTATGATGTTAAAGTAATACAAATCTCAAAAATATAGTAATTATTTTAAACATCACTTCGTGATGTTGTTGCAAAGCTACATGTTCTTAGTATTTAATTAGAAAATTCATTTACAAGTACGGAGAAAATAGATGAAAAAAGCACTTAGAATTTTTTTGTTATTATTCGTAATTAGTAGTATATTGCTTAGTGCATGTACTGTAAACTTAAAAACAAAAACAGATGTTGTAGAAGATTCTTATAATGATAAATACGACGTTATTGACAAAGGGCCTATCAAGGGTGGGTCAATCCGTTTATTTACTACGCCTATTGATACGCTGAATCCTATACTTACCAATAATATCTATGTTCAGGATTTTCTTGGGTTGGTGTTTGAAGGTTTATATAAGTTGGATAATACTCAGCAGCCTCTTCCAGTATTAGCAAAAAGTTCAACGATATCTCCAGATGGGATTATACTGACAATTACTTTGCAAGATAATATTAAGTGGCATGACAAAATGCCATTAAAAGCTGAGGATGTTGTTTTTACTATTAATACAATAATGGATGCAAAAAATAATAGTATTTATATTAAAAATGTACAAAACATAGAGTCAGTTACTGCTATAGATAATAATACGGTTAATATTAAACTAAAACAGCCATATTCATTTATAAAAAATGAACTGACTTTTCCAATAATTCCTATGCATCACTTTCTCAATGAAAATATTACGGATAAGAAATCAAAAATAAATCTTAAACCCATTGGCACAGGGCCATATTGTTTTACCTCTTATGACACTGAAGCTGGTATAAAGCTTAAGCTAAATGTGCAGTGGTTGAATGTTGCAGGAAACAATAACGAAACTGGTATTAGCGGTACAAATAATAATAAGACTAATAAATCTGATATTTCACTGCCATATATTCCTGCAGTGGAGATTAAGATATTTAAGAATTCAAATGATGCAAATTCAGCTTTTCAAGCAAGAGATATTGATGTTATTCCCGCTGAATATGGCGAGTTCAGAAAGTATATCGGGAGAACGGATATTACCATGAAACGGTATATCGGCAAAAATTATGAGTTTGTAGCTATGAATTTGAAAAAAGGTCCCTTAGCCGATAAACGTGTAAGAAATTCACTGAATAATTTGATAAATAAAAAACAGCTTGTTGATAAAGTTGCCTCAGGAATAGCCGTACCTGCTGAAATGCCAATAATTCCTAATTCTTGGGTTTATCAGCTCATAAATTCTCCGCAGAGTAATGATCTGGAAGAAACGAAGGCTTTAATGGCTGAAAGTGGATATGTATTGAATTCCAGCAATAAGTATGTAAAGAAAAATACCAAAAAGCCACTAATGCTTAAGTTAATAGTTAATGATGATAATATGCTTAGATTCAGTGTTGCAAAGGAGATAGCTTCGGAGCTGAGCAAAAATGGTATAACAGTAGAGGTAAATAGGATGCCATGGGCAGATGTTCAGAAGAATATAAAAGCAGGTAATTATGACATGACTATTTCGGGGTACAGGATTTCTTCTATACCGGATTTATCCTTTGCTTATTCTACAGCTGCAATTGCAAGTGGCTTGAATGTTGATGGATACAGTAATCCCACTGTAGATGCCTATTTGCAACATATTTTGACTGAAAACAATTTTGAAACTCAAAAAGGCGTGTATACAAATCTTTTTGCTGCAATTTCAGAGGATAGACCCTATATAGGCTTGTTTTTCCTAAATGAAAGTGTAATGTACAGTAAAAATATAAGAGGGGCTGTAAACCCCTATGTATGGAACAAATATAATGATATTCCGCAATGGTATATACCTTAATAAACTCTTTAGATTCAGTGGGATATTAGTAGTACTAGTAAATCTGATAAACAGACTTCTTGAGTTCGGTGGGAGTCTTAGCAGAGATGGGACATTTAATAAATATTAAACCAGCCATTTGGCGAACGGAGGAAAATTTTTATGATTTGGGCGTTAATTATTTTTGTGGGATTTATTTTAGATAGACTTTCAAAGCTTTGGGTTTTAGATTCACTAGTAGGTAGTCCAATTATTGTAGTGAAGGATTTTTTCTATCTTAGACATTTAGGAAATGAAGGAGCAGCATTTGGTTTATTACAAGGGAAAACTAAATTGCTGGCTGTAATGACTTCATTAGTAACATTAGTATTGATTTATGTACTTATAAAATATAAAGATAAGTTTTTGCGTGTCACTCTTTCTTTGATAATTGCGGGTGCATTGGGAAACCTGTATGATAGAATATTCAGAGGAAATGTTGTAGACTTTCTTGAATTTCACTTTGGATCATACACCTTCCCAACGTTTAATGTAGCAGACTCATTAGTAGTAGTAGGAACAATCCTACTTGCAATATATATTCTCTTTATATATAAAGAGGACAAGACAGTTGGTGTTTCTAAGGCTTCCGATGATACTAAGTTTGATCAAAAAGTTGGAGAAAATACGAAATAGTCCTATGACCTATTCTCATTGTCTGTCTTTATAGGGTATTGGGGGATAGCACCTTTTTTCAACTTTCACAGTAGCTTTTTTTAATATTAACTGTATGGTGAATGTATCCAATGGGAGGGTGCATCGAAAGCAATTGCTAATTTAGTTAGTGATATAGCTATTACAAATTTATTAATAATTTCGCTAAGTCCTATCAGTAGATACATCTACCGTAGCTGTTACTATTTATGATATTAACTGGAATAAATTTTATGGAGGTAATTTTGAAAGAAATAATATTAGAATGTGATATAAATGCAGTAAGAATTGACTCTTGGGTTTCAACAATGTTAGAGGATTACTCTAGATCCTATATTCAAAAGCTTTGTGAGGATGGAAATGTACTGGTAAATGGAGTGCAAGCAAAATCAAACCTAAAGCTAAAGAATGGTGACAATATTGTTGTTAACGTACCTGAGCCTGAGATGCTAGATGTTGTAGCAGAAAATATTCCTATAGACATTGTTTATGAGGATGAATACATTATTGTAATAAATAAGCCAAAAGGTATGGTTGTACATCCTGCAGTAGGAAACTATTCAGGAACCTTAGTTAATGCACTAATGCATCATTGCGGAGATAGTTTATCAGATATAAATGGCGTTATAAGGCCAGGAATTGTTCATAGAATAGATAAAGATACATCTGGACTTCTTGTAGTTGCCAAAAGTAATCAGGCACATGAAAATCTTTCGAAAAAGCTTAAAACTCATGATATTAGGAGAGAATATATTGCATTGGTAGATGGCATCATATATGAGAATAATGGCAGGATTGATGCACCTATAGGCAGACATCCTTTAGAAAGAAAAAAGATGAGTGTAAATTTAAATAATGGTAGAGACGCTATTACTCATTTTAAAGTACTCGAAAGATTCACTACTGCAACATATTTAGAACTCAAGCTTGAAACAGGTAGAACCCATCAGATAAGAGTACATTTGTCCTATATAGATCATCCAGTAATAGGTGATGTAGCGTATGGTAGAAAGAAACAACGATTTAAAACACAAGGGCAGGCACTACATGCTTTAAGGCTGCAATTCGAGCATCCAATAACAGGTGTAAATATGCTTTTTGAGACGTCTATACCAGATTATTTTCAGAAATTGCTAGAAGAATTACGAGAGTCAAAATAGTAAGAAATAATAAAAACAATAATGTTATTTTCTATAGACAACATTAACTTGTTATGATATTATTTTTTTATAAACTAAATGATTTACCTTTAAATTAGTCCAGTGAGGCTATAAGGTGAGCGATTAAACAGACATGACTTCTTTATAATCATTTTTATGATTGTATTTTGATATGTTTAAGCTTCTTGCCTATGGCGGGGAGCTTTTTTGATGTTATAAAAATGTTTGTTTTTACATTTTATGTATATATTATATAGTAATAACGATTAAGTGAGAGGGGATTACGATGATGCAAAAAACAGAAATAATGGATGAAAGTGCAATTACACGGGCCATCACAAGAATTTCTCATGAAATAATTGAAAAGAATAAAGGCGTTGAAAATCTTGTGCTAATGGGAATTCAAAGAAGAGGGGTTCCACTTGCTAGAAGAATCTCTGAAAAAATCAAAGAAGTAGAAAACAGAGAAATCTTAGTTGGTATATTGGATATAACCCTATATCGGGATGATTTAAGTTTGCTAAATGAGCATCCAGTTATTAACGGTACTGAAATAAACTTTGATATTGCTGACAAAAAAGTAGTTTTAGTTGACGACGTTATGTATACAGGAAGAACTGTAAGAGCGGCTATTGATGCTATTATGGATATTAATAGACCACAGATGATTCAGCTTGCTGTTTTAATAGACAGGGGTCATAGAGAGTTACCAATAAGAGCAGATTACATTGGCAAGAATGTCCCAACCTCAAGAAATGAAATAGTTCATGTAAATGTGATGGAGATTGATGGTATAAACAGTGTTACTATAACTGATAGGGGATAGGAGTGCAGAACTAATGAATTTGAAATCAAAAGATTTACTTGGACTCAGAGATATTTCGGCCGAAGAAATAGAATATATTCTAAGCACTGCAAAAACAATGAAATATATTTTATCTTCGAACAATAAAAAAACTGCGCACCTACAGGGAAAATCAATTATAACTCTTTTTTATGAAAACAGTACTAGAACTAGGCTCTCTTTTGAGCTCGCTTCTAAATATATGGGCGCTAGTGCAGCAAATATCTCGGCCTCTAGTAGTAGTGTACAAAAGGGTGAAACACTAATTGATACTGGAAAAACCATTGACAGCATGGGCTCAGACGTAATTGTTATCAGACATCCAATGTCGGGAGCACCTCATCTTCTTGCTCAAAATGTAAAGTCTTCTATAATAAATGCTGGTGATGGTATGAACGAACACCCTACACAAGCTTTGCTAGATATGTTTACTATAATTGAGAAAAAGGGGACACTAAAAGGCTTAAAGGTTGCTATAGTAGGTGATGTCCTTCATAGCAGAGTTGCTAGAAGTAATATATGGGGTATGACCAAGCTTGGAGCAGAGGTGGGTATTTCTGGGCCAGCAACCCTCATTCCACCAGGGATTGAAAAACTAGGCGTGAAGGTTTTTAGCACCGTTCAGGAGGCTATATTAGATGCAGATGTAGTCATGGGACTTAGAATACAGCTTGAACGCCAAAAAAAGGGACTATTCCCGACGATAAGAGAATATGCTAGATTTTTTGGACTTGATGACAAGAGACTAAAGCTGGCAAAGGAAGATGCCATTGTGTTGCATCCTGGCCCTATAAATAGAGGGGTAGAGCTTTCATCTGCCGTAGTTGATGGACAGCAGTCTCAAATAAATGAGCAGGTTACAAACGGTGTTGCAGTTAGGATGGCTTTACTTTATCTTTTAACTAGGAGGGGATCTAGTAATGAAATTATTGATTAGAAATGGACATATAATTGATGCTAAAACTGGACTTGACAAAGTTCTAGATATATTAATAGAGGATGGAACTGTAGTTCAAATGGAAAATGGTATTGATCCGGCAGGGTGTGAAACAATAGAAGCAAAGGGAATGTACGTAGTACCTGGCTTGGTTGACGCACATTGTCATTTACGAGATCCTGGCTTTGAGTACAAAGAGGATATTGAGTCTGGAACCAGAAGTGCAGCAATGGGCGGTTTTACATCAATTGCCTGCATGCCAAATACAAATCCTGTTTTAGATAATGAAGCAATGATAATGTACGTTTTAAATAGGGCTAAATCAGATGGTATAGTGAATGTATATCCTATCGGAGCGCTATCAAAGGGCCTGAAGGGTGAGGAACTCAGTGAGATTGGTGAACTAAAGTTTTCTGGAGCAGTTGCACTTTCAGACGATGGAAGACCGGTTAATAACTCATCTTTAATGAAAAAAGCCATGCAGTATGCTTCTATGTTTGATATAACGATAATTTCTCACTGTGAAGATTTGGACCTAGTAGATGAAGGACTTATGAATGAAGGATTCTACTCCTCTATACTTGGATTAAAGGGCAATCCTGCGCCTGCTGAAGAGGTAATGATAGCAAGAGACTTAATACTTGCAGAATATACAAAGGCAACTATTCATATAGCACATGTAACCACTGAACTTGGTGTAGATCTGATTAGAAATGCTAAGAGAAGAGGCGTTAATGTGACAGCTGAAACCTGCCCACATTATTTTTCACTTACTGATCAGGCATGTGAAGGCTTTAATACAAATGCAAAGGTAAACCCTCCACTTAGAACACAAAAAGACGTTGACGCTATTATAGAGGGATTAAAAGATGGCACAATTGATATTATATCAACTGACCATGCACCTCATCATAAAGATGAAAAAAATGTGGAGTTCAAGCTGGCTGCAAATGGAATGGTTGGGTTTGAAACGGCATTTCCTTTAGCTATAACATATTTGGTTAAGCCAGGACACCTATCTATTGAAGAACTTGTTAAAAAAATGTGTTTGAACCCATCTAAAATGCTTGGTTTAAATAAAGGAACCATTGAGTTAGGAATATGTGCAGACATTTTAATATTTGACATAAATGAGCAATATACTGTGGATATAACAAGACTTGAATCAAAGAGTAAAAATTCACCCTTTAATGGATTCAAGCTCTATGGACAGCCACAATATACAATTGTAGGTGGAAATCCAATAGTAAGGGAAAAGGTACTATTATAAGATAGTTCTAACAGCGGTAGACGTCGGATAAAAATACCATAGAAATGGAGATAAATTATGTTTATTGACAGACTTATTGAAAGTATTCAAGAGAAGAACAACCCAACAGTAGTTGGCTTGGATCCTAAAATTGAATATGTACCTGCATTTATTAAAGAAAAATCCTTCAAGGAATATGGTGTAAATCTGAAGGGTGCTTCGGAGGCAATTATTCAGTTTAATAAAATGATAATTGATGAAGTATATGACCAGATTCCTGCGGTAAAACCTCAGCTTGCATATTATGAAATGTATGGTGTTGATGGCATTTATGCCTTTGACCAAACCTGTAAGTATGCAAAAAGTAAAGGCTTAATTGTAATAGCAGATGGTAAACGAAATGATATTGGCTCGACAGCTGAGGCCTATTCAAAAGCGTTTCTGGGTTCGACAGTTATTGAACAGGAAATTAAACAAAAGGCGTTTGATGTAGATGCATTAACAGTAAGCCCATATCTAGGCGAAGATGGTATCAAGCCATTTATAGATGATTGTATAAAGAATGAAAAGGGCATTTTCGTACTTGTAAAGACTTCAAATAAATCATCTGGTCAGCTTCAAGATCTTGTTACGCAGTTTGGAAAAAGCATCTATGAGTTAATGGCTGAGTACGTAAATGAGTGGGGCAAGCCTGTCATAGGTAAATATGGTTATAGCAGTGTCGGTGCAGTTGTAGGTGCTACGTATCCAAATCAAGCAAAGCTACTTCGGTCAATAATGAAGAAAGCATATATATTAGTACCTGGCTATGGTGCTCAGGGAGGTACTGCTAGAGATTGCGCTAATTCCTTTAAGAAAGATAAATTAGGTGCGATTGTAAATGCATCAAGAAGTGTAATGTGTGCATATAAGTCTGATATTTGGAAAAACGAATATAGCGAAGAAAGATTTGCCGAGGCGTCAAGAGCAGAGGTTATCAGAATGAAAGACGACCTTAATGCTGCACTAGGGGAAAAATAAGTCATTAAAATATAGAGGTGGAATATGAAGGCTTTTTTGTTACTGGAAGATGGAACTGTTTTTGAAGGAAATAGCTTTGGAATGGAAGGCAATATAGTTGGAGAGGTTGTCTTTAATACTGGAATGACAGGATATCAAGAGGTATTAACAGACCCATCCTATTGCGGGCAGATTGTATGTATGACATATCCTCTAATAGGTAACTATGGTGTAAATTTAGATGATATTGAATCAATAAAGCCTCAAGTAAAAGGGTTTATTGTTAGAGAACTTTGCAAAACACCAAGTAATTGGAGGTCAATCGAGACTCTAAACGAATATTTGAAGAGAAATGAAATAATTGGTTTAGAGGGAATTGATACAAGGGAGCTTACAATAATATTAAGAGATAAAGGTACTATGAAGGGTACAATTGTTACAGGAGATCATCTTAGTGAGATTGAAGAAAAACTATGTGAACTTAAAAGCTATACAATCGACAATCCTGTTCTTCAAGTAACTACGCCTGAAGTAAAGCATATCGATGGAGATGGCTATAGGATTGCTCTTCTAGACTATGGTTTGAAGCAAAACATTGTAAGGTCGCTTTTAAAAAGAAATTGTGAGGTCTACATTTTCCCAGCTACAGCAACTGCGCAGGAAATACTAAGCATAGAACCAGATGGTATTATGCTATCAAATGGACCTGGTGATCCAAAGGATTGTGAATTCCAGATAGATACCATAAAGGCGCTAACAGGCAAGAAACCAATTTTCGGCATATGCCTTGGGCATCAGCTGACTGCGCTAGCTAATGGTGCAGATACTGAAAAGCTGAAGTATGGGCACAGGGGCTGCAATCACCCAGTTAAAGATTTAGAAAAGGATATGACATATATTACTTCACAAAATCATGGATATACCATTATAGAAGACTCCCTTAATAAAGAAATAATGAGTGTAAGCCACATTAATATGAATGATGGAACTATCGAGGGTATTAAGTACAAAAATGCTCCACTATTTACTGTGCAGTTTCACCCTGAAGCATCACCAGGGCCTGGTGATACAGCATACCTTTTTGATGAGTTCATGGAGATGATTGCAGTGGCACAACTAAATAATAAAACCTAATTCCGAAGATAATTTTCTATTAGTTGTTTATTAGTCAAAAGAATAGCAAAAATCGTTAGAAAAACATTATAAGTTGGAGGAATAATAAATGCCGAGACGTAATGATATACACAAAGTACTAGTTATCGGGTCAGGCCCGATTATAATAGGACAAGCTGCAGAATTTGACTATGCTGGAACACAGGCATGTCAAGCTCTTAGAGAGGAAGGCATCGAAGTTGTATTGGTTAATAGTAATCCTGCAACAATAATGACTGATACCAATATAGCTGACAAAGTATATATAGAGCCTCTTAAAGCTGAAGTGATTAAAAACATTATTAGACTTGAAAAACCCGATAGCATATTACCAACTCTTGGAGGACAGACGGGATTAAACCTAGCAATGGAATTAGCTGAATGTGGTTTCCTAAAAGAGCAAGGAGTAAAGCTTTTGGGCACGTCTACTGAAGCCATAAAAATGGCCGAGGATAGGCAGGATTTCAAGGATACAATGGAGCGCATTAATGAGCCAGTTATTGCCAGTAAGGTTGTAACAACTATTGAAGATGCTATAACTTTTGCAAATGAAATAGAATACCCGGTTATTGTCAGACCAGCATACACACTTGGAGGTTCTGGCGGAGGTATAGTAAATAATGAGAGCGAGCTTAGAGAAATTGGAGAAAATGGTTTAAGACTGAGTCGCGTCCATCAAGTACTTATTGAAAAATGTATATCAGGTTGGAAAGAAATAGAGTACGAGGTAATGAGGGATAGCAAGGGTAACGTTATCACTGTATGTAATATGGAAAATATAGACCCTGTTGGTGTACATACAGGAGATAGCATAGTTGTTGCACCTTCTCAGACATTGGCAGACAAAGAATATCAGATGCTCAGAACCTCGGCACTAAAAATAATCTCTGAACTTGGAATACAGGGAGGCTGTAATGTACAGTACGCACTTCACCCAACTAGCTTTGAGTATGCGGTTATAGAGGTGAATCCAAGAGTTAGTAGATCATCTGCACTGGCATCAAAGGCCACAGGGTATCCCATTGCGAAGGTTGCCACAAAGATTGCAATCGGATATGGGTTAGATGAAATAAAGAATGCTGTTACAGGGAAAACTTATGCTTGCTTTGAGCCAACACTTGACTATGTTGTAGTTAAAATACCAAAATGGCCCTTTGATAAATTTGTAAAGGCCAAGAGAACTCTTGGTACACAAATGAAAGCTACTGGAGAAGTAATGGCCATAAGTAGCTCCTTTGAAGCAGCGCTGATGAAAGCTATACGTTCACTCGAACTAGGAATATTTACACTTGAACAGGATATTTACAAGAAGCTAGATGGAAACGAGATCGTGAAAAAGCTACAAGATATTAATGACGAAAGAATTTTTGTCATCGGAGAGGCAATTAGGCGCTCGGTTACTCTTGAAGAAATTCATGAGATTACAAAAATAGATTACTTCTTCTTATGTAAGCTAAAAGAGCTTGTTTTGATGGAAGAAAAACTTAAATCGTTAGAATCAGGACAGCTTAGCGTAGAAATTTTAAAGAAAGCGAAGAAAATGGGCTTTACTGATAGAATAATTGCTAAGTTTACTGGAGCCACAAAGGACGAAATCACAGCTTTTAGAAAAAAACAGGGGATTATTGCTACGTACAAGATGGTTGATACCTGTGCTGCCGAGTTTGAAGCTGAAACTCCATATTACTATTCAACCTATGATAATTATTCTGAGGTAAAACCATCAAACAAGGAAAAGATTCTAGTGCTTGGCTCTGGCCCAATAAGAATTGGACAAGGTATAGAATTTGATTACTGTTCTGTGCATTCAGTATGGGCACTCAAAGAGCTAGGATATGAGACTATAATAGCAAATAACAACCCTGAAACAGTTAGTACAGATTTTGATACTGCAGATAGATTGTACTTTGAACCATTAACTCCTGAAGATGTTGCTAACATTGTTGAAGCAGAAAATCCAAAAGGTGCAATTGTACAGTTTGGTGGTCAAACGGCTATTAAATTGACAAAATCCCTTGATGAAATGGGAGTCAAATTATTTGGAACTGATGCAGAAAATGTTGATGCAGCGGAGGACAGAGAAAAATTTGACAAGATATTAGAGCAAACAGGCATTCCTAGGCCACAGGGTAAGTTAGTATACACTTTCGAAGAGGCACTTTTAGCTGCAAATGAGCTGGGTTATCCAGTGCTGGTAAGACCATCCTATGTTCTTGGTGGTCAAGGTATGGAGATAGCTTATCATGATAAGGATATTGAAGAGTTCATGGAGATTATTAATAGAACTATTCAAGAGCATCCTATTCTTGTAGACAAATACATGATGGGTAAGGAAATTGAGGTTGATGCCATATGTGATGGCGAAAACATACTTATTCCTGGCATAATGGAGCATCTTGAAAGAGCTGGGGTACACTCCGGAGACAGCATATCAGTTTATCCAACTCAGACTCTTAGCGATAAGGTTAAAGATGTAATCGTGGATTATACAGAAAGATTGGCAAAGGCGCTTAATGTTATAGGCTTAGTAAATATTCAATATGTTTTGTATAATAACGAACTCTATGTAATCGAGGTTAATCCTAGGTCAAGTCGTACAGTACCTTATATAAGCAAGGTTACAGGTATACCTATGGTAAATCTAGCTACAAAAGTAATGATGGGCATGAAACTCAGCGATTTTAAATTTGGAACTGGATTATACAAAGAACCAGAATATGTTTCTGTAAAGGTTCCTGTTTTCTCCTTTGAGAAGCTTCATGATGTAGACACTACCCTTGGTCCTGAAATGAAATCGACAGGAGAAGTTCTTGGAATAGCAGATAATTTCCCTGAGGCATTACTAAAGGGCATTATAGCGTCTGGAATAAGGCTACCACAGACGGGTGATGGTATACTGATGACAGTAAGGGATTCTGATAAGCTCGAATTAGTAAACATTGCCGAGGAATTTGAAAAACTAGGATTTACACTATACGCCACAGGAAAAACTGCAAAGACGCTAAATACTCAAGGAATTGCGACAAATGCAGTTAAAAAGCTGGATGAAGGATCTCCAAATATACTGGATTTAATACAATCAGGCAAAATAGGTCTGATAATCAATACCCCAACCAAGGGCAGAAAGCCAGACAGAGATGGCTTCAAGATAAGAAGAAAGGCTGTAGAAATGTCTATACCTTGCTTAACCTCACTAGATACAGCGAATGCCATAATAAAGTGTTTGAAGTTAGGTAAAACCGAGGGTGATCTGAAAGTATTGAATCTGAGTGTGTTTGAATAAAAGTTGGAGGTAAGTATGGCGAAGGTTTTAAAGGAACAAATTGTAGATATGGAAATGCTTTGCGAAGATGTATTCAAAATGAAAATAAAGTCAGAGTATGTAGCATCAAGTGCGGAGCCTGGCCAATTTGTAAATATCAAATGTGGTGGAATAGAGGCTTTGCTAAGACGACCTATAAGCATTTGTGATGTTGACAAGGAAAAGAATACCTTTGATATTGTTTTTCAAATAAAGGGCAATGGTACAGAGAAATTATGCCGCATGTGTGCTGGTGAGGTTGATATAATGGCACCTTTGGGGAAGCCCTTCGCAATAGAGGATAAATATAAAAACATATGTGTTGTTGGAGGTGGAATAGGTACTTTTCCACTTTTGTATTTGCTAAAGAGTAGCAAATGTGCTAATAAGACTGCTTTGTTGGGCTTCAGAACTAAGGCTGCTGTAGTGCTGGAAAACCAATTCATGGCCGCAGCGGACAATGTGGAAATAGCTACTGATGATGGTTCATATGGGAAACAGGCTTTTGTAACTGAGCTGTTGGAACAGCGTATTCTTGAGCAAAAGCCGGATATAGTGTATACTTGCGGCCCTACACTCATGATGAAAAAGGTAGCAGCTATTGCGGAAAAAAACAATATAGCCTGTCAAGTATCAATGGAGCAGAGAATGGGTTGCGGTATTGGTGCTTGTTTGGTGTGTGCATGCAAAACAAAACACGGTGATGACTGGGGTTATAGCCATGTATGCAAAGATGGACCCGTATTTTGGAGCACTGATGTATGTTGGGAATAGCAGGATATATTGCGACTTCATAGGAGGCTAAGATTTTATGTTAAATAAAATAGATTTGAGTGTAAATATTGCAGGAATCAAATTTGATAATCCAGTCATAATGGCATCTGGTACATATGGCTTTGGAAAAGAATACAGTGAATACTTAGACCTTAATGCACTTGGTGGTATTTCAGTTAAAGGACTTACTCTTAAGGAACGAAAAGGTAATCTTCCACCTAGAATCGCTGAAACTCCAGCTGGTATTTTAAATAGCGTCGGATTGCAAAATCCAGGTGTTGACGCTTTTATCAAGCATGATTTACCTTTCTTAAAGAAATTTAATACCAAAATAATTGCTAATATAGCTGGTAATACTATTGAAGAATATTGCCAAATGGCTGAAATATTAGGCGATACAGCAATTGATGCTATTGAATTAAATGTTTCCTGCCCAAATGTAAAAGAAGGTTGTCTTGCATTCGGTACTAGTCCAAGGGGAATTGAGGAAATAACCTCTACAGTTAAAAAGTACTGCAAAGCGCCATTAATTGTTAAGCTTACACCTAATGTATCTGATATAAAGTCAATTGCACAGGCGGCTGAAGCAGCAGGTGCAGATTGTATATCATTAATAAATACAATATTGGGCATGGTTATTGATATTCACAAAAGGAAACCTATTCTGGCTAATAATTTTGGAGGGTTGTCTGGTCCTGCGGTGAAGCCAATAGCAGTTAGGATGGTATATGAGGTGGCTCATACTGTTAAAATACCAGTAATTGGTATGGGAGGAGTTTCGTGTAGCGAGGATGCCATTGAGTTTTTGCTAGCAGGGGCGACAGCAGTAATGGTTGGTACTGCTAATTTTGTTAACCCAATAGTACCTATTGAGATATTAAATGGTATTGAGGAGTATCTAAAAATGTACAATTATAATAATATATATGATGTGATTGGAAAGTTAGAGATGAATTAATTGGGCTAAACTTTTATACACTATAATTAATTACAAATCATCTAAACTCTAATATAATTGAACTATAAAATATATTTTACTACTTAAATTTTAATTAGTGTGGGAATAATAAAGTGTTATAATGCTTTTTTATTGGCCTAATTGGTAATTAAATTGGTACATTAGGTACATTAGTATATTAGGGACATGGAGGTTTACATGAAAACAAGACTTATATTCGTACGCCATGCAGAGGCTGAAGGAAATTTAAACAGACTATTTCATGGATGGTATGACAGTAAGATAACAGAAAAGGGCCACAAACAAGCAAAGAAGGTAGCTGAGAGATTGGCTGATATTCCTATTGATATAATATATTCAAGTAGTTTGACCCGTACGTTGCAAACTGCTCAATATATTGCTGATATTAAACAGCTGCCCATAATTAGAACAGATAAAATGAAGGAAATCAACGGGGGAGACTGGGAAAATAGGAATTGGGATGATATTCCAAAGCTATTTCCTCAAGAAAACCATACTTGGGAGAACGAACCACATCTTCATCAAATGCCAAATGGTGAGAATATGGTAGAATTTTACGAGAGGCTTTTGAAAGAAGTAACAAGCATTATAGACCAAAATTTGGGCAAAAATATTTGCATTGTTACACATGGTGCAGCTATTCGTACAATGCTTTGCAGGTTTTACGGTGAAACTCTTCTACACATGAAAAATATTTTGTGGCACGATAACACATCGGTTACTGTTGTAGATTTTGACAACGAGACAGATGAGTTTGAGGTTTTGTTGGAAGGCGATGCTGAGCATCTTGGTTTTGAACTTAGTACAATACAAAACCAAGAATGGTGGCAAAACTTCATGGAAGAGAAAAGAAAGAAAAATAAATTAGAATGAAATAAAATGTAATGAATTAAGATTAGGAGGATAAAAATGGAGAAAAATAAGCTAATAAATTGGCTTTTTAAAACAAATTCAGTTAGGGTATGCCCTGAGAATAAGCCATTTTGGTATACATCGTCAAAAATTGGACCTTACTATATAAATACCCATTTTCTATACGGTAGTGAAGAAAAGGCAAATAACTTACTGAAGATTATAGATTTTTGTAAAGAGAACAAAATGGAATGCTCTAAGATAATTTTGGAGCTTTCATATAAAAATTTTGAGTCAGATGAAATCTTTAGAGGTTTAATTACATCAATGTGTGAGTATATTAAAGATAACTTTGATTTAAAAAAGATAGATTATATTTCAGGTGGAGAGAGAAGAGATTGGTTTTTTTCACTGATAATTGCAAATATACTTAAAGTACCACACATTACATTATTCAAGGATTTATCAGCAGTTCTATATAGTAATGGAGTTTCTTCTGAGATAAAGGATATTAAAAACGCAAATGTACTGCACATAGCTGATATTATTACAGAGGCTTCAAGCTATGCGAGAGCGTGGATACCTGCAATACAGGCCCTCAATGGCAATTTGAAATACAGCCTTGTTGTTGTAGACAGACTTCAGGGTGGCGCTGAAAAGCTAAATAGTGCAGGAGTAGAATCCCATGCTCTTATGAATGTAGACAAATTATTGTTTGATGGTGCATTACAGGAAGGATACATAACCTCCCTGCAACACCAGATGCTTATGAGTTATTTAGAAAATCCAACAGAAACCATGAGAGCCTTCTTAACAGAACATCCAGAGTTTATTGAGAATTCACTACAATCAGATACTAAGACTGCAGAACGTGCTAAAATATGTATAGAGCAAGATATATATGGATTAAAATAGTTTCAAGTATCAATAGTATCAAGAGTTTTTTTTTATAAAATATTTTGAATTGCTAAAAGAAGCATTAAAAGCATATAATAGTTTATAAAAAAATGTGATTTTAAGCAATCAACACTGATAGTTTATCTGTCACAAACGGTTGGAGTGTTTTATGAAAAGATTTATTATAGCGTCAATTGTATTAACATTAGGGATAGTGGCATTAATTTGCTACAATTATATTGTTTTTCAAGACGCTTTTTTCTTTATTAAAGGGGAAGTTACTATTGACAAGGTAATGTGCGAGGGCGACCTAGATAATGATGGTATTTCTGATATGGACGATATTATTCAGGGAGCCAGATTAGAAATACTTAATCATACAAAATACCAAAGTACTTACTATGAGGGCGGAGGTTATCCACCTCAAAATGAAGGTGTATGCACAGATGTAATATGGCGAGCACTTAAGAATGCTGGTTATGATTTAAAAGCAAATATGGATAAGGATATATTAGAAAATACTACTGATTATTCAAAAGGTGTTGTGGTTCGAGATCCCAATATTGACTTTAGACGTGTCAAAAATCAACTAGTTTTTTTAGAAAAGTATGCGACTAGCTTGACAACTGAGGTTAAACCCTATAACAAACGTAACTTGTATGAGTGGCAGGCTGGTGATATAGTAGTTTTAGGTAATGGTGAACATGTTGCCATTATTTCAGATAGAAGAAGGAAAGATGGAGTTCCATATGTTTTACATAATGCCAGTACCTATGCGAAGGAAGAAAATGTATTACTGAGATGGGGACGAAATGGGCGAATTGTGGGGCACTACCGTTTCCCAATTCCTAAAAATTTGATAGAATAATATAATTGATATAACCAAATAATTCTTTCACAGTTGAAATTATTATTCGTATTAACATGGTTTATTTATTGGGCTGTTACTTAATTGTCAGATGATACATATACCTTCCATATACTGGTAATAACCGTAACTACACTACAAAAGTTGAATTATTTAGTTGTATCCATTAATACGAAAGAGGGACTGCAAGGTGGCAATTTTTAAAACAAATGTTATGAGAATTTTAGATAGTGCCCATATATCCTATAATACATATTCATATGACAATAAGGACGGAGTAATTGATGGTGTGTCTGTGGCAAATAAAATTGGACAACCAGTAGAGAGAGTTTATAAGACCTTGATAACAAGGGGAAACAGCAAAAACTTTTTTATTTTTGTAATTCCTGTAAGTAAGGAGCTGTACCTTAAAGCTGCAGCAAAAGCAGTCGGAGAAAAATCAGTTGAGATGATTAGACAGGATGAAATAAACAAGGTAACTGGGTATATCAGAGGTGGGTGTTCACCTATTGGTATGAAGAAGGATTTCAAGACTGTAATAGACAGCTCTTGTAAGAATATTGAGACAATTATATTTAGTGCTGGAAAGATTGGCTATCAAGTAGAATTATCACCACAGGATTTGATAAGCTTTATAAATGCTGGTGTGGAGGATATTGCTCAATAGTTGAATTAATATACTGAGTTTTATTAAAGAATACAGTTCTCTTGCTGTGGTTATTATTACAAAATAGGGATAATAGGGAATAGGGATAATAGGGAATAGGGATAGGGAATAGGGATAACGGATAGGGATAACTGAGTGATTAAATTAATACTAATTGACACTATTACAATATTTTGGTATTATGCAAAAGAAGTATTTTTTGTGTCAAAAGGAGTATTACATATGGATCCTACATCAATAGTAATGGTAGTTGCTTTAGTTTCAATATTTTCATTTTTGTTTGTTACAGTAAGTGAAGTAATGAGATTTAAACTAAAAAAAGAACAAATAAAAGCAGATGTATTGATTAAGACAGAAGAGATAAGGGCTAAAAACCAGTTAGATATTGAGAAACTTATACAGCAGGACAAAGTTAATAGAACTCAGTCAGTAAACTATGCTGAGTCTAATAGTAATCAGGATGAGGTTTCTAGCGAACGCAGAAATAGGCTTAATGAAAGAATGTAAATCATTAATTTATAGCCAATGTAATGTTGTACTAAGCTATTTATCTTAGTATGAAAAGTAAATACGTGAAAATACGTGAAATTACTTTAAATTACGTTAAATAATATATTTTATAATACCATTCTTGAAAATACTGGTAATCTCATTTGTGAAGAATTCCTTTACTTCAGAGAGAGAATCTTTAGGGTAAACGTATTTGCCATATCCAAACTGACCATACTTGAACTGACGCGTCTCATCTTCCATATCTAATGTAGTTTCTGGGAAAATTTCTGTAATTCTATTTTTGGCTTTTGTAGTATATCTGTGAGATATAACTTCGAAAGTAATAGGGCTTGTAGCCGTAGAAGGCAGGGCTTGGCGCAAGTTGAATAACAGCTCTTTATATTCTTGCTGCCATCCTTCATAAATAAATACTGGCGCTATTATAAAGCCAATAGGGTATTGTGATGAGAGCAGTTTTGCACTTGCTTCAATACGTTTTTTGCTAGAGGCTGTTTTATGCTCATAAGCTTTTATTATTCTATCGGTATTCAAACTAAAACGGACATCAGTATGGTTTTTATGATCTAAATTTAACAAGTCATCTATATCTGTGTATTTAGTTACGAACCTAAAACGTGCATTGGGCTGCTCTGCAAAGAAGTTTATTGAGGACTTTAACGAACCTGTGTAGGGCTCAACTGGAACAGGGTCTGAGGTGGCTGCTCCTTCAAATATTGTTATTTCAGGGAGCCGATCAGTTATATATTTAGTAGCTTGTGTTAATATTTCTTCAAGGTTTACATAAACTCTGATAAAGGGCTTGTCACCTAATTGTGTATTTAGATAGCAATATTCACATTGACCAATACAGCCGCTTACCAAAGGAAGCTGATAATGGGCTGAGGGCTTACAAGTCTGAAAAGTAAGGCTCTTTTTTACACCAACTACCAGCGTCACTTTCCCATTTAAATACTGCGAGGTAGCATTATCTCCTGGAATACAGGATTTAACCTTATTCAAAGAGCATTCATTTATTTCAATATCGGTGTTCTTAAAATGGCTGTAGAGTTTTTGACCTAAATTGTAATCAAGTGAGCCGGTTTCAAATATTACTCTTTGTGGTACAAACATAGGGCACCTCACATAACATTATTTTGCTAATATTTTGTACGGATTTAATCTTCTTATACACTTTGATAACTCTAAAGTTGTATTAATTTTATTTTTTCATAATATGGAACTTATTTACTAATCCTGAGAAAGGTGCTATTATTAATAAGATAAATGGGATTTTTTGTTTTCTATGATTTTTATTGCATAAATTGATTTTTGGATATTTTATTATTGCAAAATATGCATAATTTATGCAATAATATGAAGAACATATTATGCATTTTATTTACATAATTCAGTGGCTCGAACTGTAAAATTAACTGCAAAGTGTAGGCGTACTCGCAAAAAATGTAACACATAACCGTAGAATCTAAAAAGGTAGGTATAATTATGTCCACTATAAATGATATAGCAAATGCAACAGGAGTATCGTGTAGTACTGTGTCTCGGGTATTAAATGGAAGTGAGCGGATAAGCAAGGAAACTACACGCAAGGTTATGGAAATGGCTATTAAACTTGACTATAAGCATAATTGGCATTCTGAGATTGCACGTATGGATAAGCATGTAATCGGCATTGTAGCTTCATCTCCAATATCAAATCTTTTCTACTTTCCTATATGGAGAAGTATATTTGAGATGGCTGATATGCTTGGGTATGGAATTGAATTTTACAGGACAGATGGGACAAATGGAATACGTTCAAATACCGATATTATTAGGACTCTTGAGGAACATGCGGATGGAATTTTGTACGTAGGCAATTTCTTTTTTTCAAAAGAGGAACTGAAAATTCTTGGGGAATTAAAATGCCCTATAGTATCAGTATTCGGAAATATTGACATCCCTAATGTGATACATGTAAAAACCAATAACCACAAGGCAGCCTATGAAGCAACAAATTATCTTATAAAGCTTGGACATACAAAGATTGCACATATAATGGCCCAAAGATCCTTTGATCAGGCTAACGAAAGAAAAGAAGGATATGTAAAAGCACTTGAAGACAATAACCTGCCTGTAAATGAGAATTTGATTGCTGTAGGTGATTTGTATTATAGCCAAGCTTATAAATGCTCTCTCGACTTAATTGATAGCGGGAATGAATTTTCGGCGGTTTTTTGTTTTAATGACGAATGTGCAGCAGCCTTTATAAGAGCTGCCAAGGATAGAAATTGGAAAGTTCCTGATGATATTTCAATTGTTGGATTTGATGATGTTTTATGCGATAATGATATATCAAAAGACATTCCATTAATAACAACTATGAGGCAACCAAGAAGGGATATGGCTACCTATGCTTTTAATTCACTTCTGAACAGGATACGCGGAATTGATGTTCCTATAGAAAAAGTTTTCAATCCAATTCTTATAGAAAGATTTTCAACTGCGCCTTTTAGAGTTATATAATAGAATTTTTATATTAAATATGTATCATAAAGAGATAGCCCTATAAGGCAATGTCATTAAGTTGAGAATTAAATTTAAAATGTTAGAACAGCGTATGTTAAAATGCATACCCTGTTCTTTTTTTGTGTGTTAAAAATTATTAAAAAGTTAAAAAAAGCTTGACAAATATCCAAAATTTTGCGGCGAA
>Ga0123336_10000060_pt1 | contig 107684 bp, 118 predicted proteins | sample SSSSmetaG_FD_96466 | JGI IMG/M metagenome (GOLD analysis project Ga0123336, IMG submission 96466) | Glacier valley bacterial and archeal communities from Borup Fiord, Nunavut, Canada, to study Microbial Dark Matter (Phase II) - ​SSSS metaG | ecosystem: Environmental > Aquatic > Freshwater >...
ACTTTCAAGCTCATCAATTTCCGATACATCAACCTTCTCAATAAGGTTCTCTACAGGTATTTTCTTATTTTCCATTTAGATTCATCTCCTCTGATTTAATAGTTTTTATGGCTAACAAAGTCCACCGTCTGCACATCCACAGCCTGTAGAAGGAGTAACTGTACTTTCGAGCTCATCAATTTCCGATACATCAACCTTCTCAATAAGGTTCTCTACAGGTATCTTCTTATTTTCCATTTAGATTCACCTCCTCTGATTTAATAGTTTTTATGGCTAACAAAGACCGCCGTCTGCACATCCACAGCCTGTTGAAGGAGTAACTGTACTTTCGAGCTCGTCAATTTCCGATACATCAACCTTCTCAATAAGGTTCTCTACAGGTATCTTCTTATTTTCCATTTAGATTCACCTCCTCTCACTTAGATTACCACTTATTACCAATTTACATCTACATCTTGTAGTTTGAGTTACTGTGCTTTTGAATCCGGTAATATCTAATCCTTAATCAAACATCCACATCCAGATGCTGCAGATACCACACTTTCCAGTTCTTCGATTTCAGATATTTCAACTTTATCTAAAAGGTTCAGAAGTTCCTTATTTTCCAATTCCATTACCTCCCTTCCTATAGGCCTTTCTTCTATTAGAACATCAGATATTACTTTTGCCGGCCAGCAGCTAGCGAAACGCTCTTACTGGCATATTTCAATAGTCTCCTGAAAAAGCCTTCCTCCAGCTCAGCTATCTTCATTAGCTGAGTCTTAAGAAATTGTAATTTTTCATTCAAGTTATCGTGTGTATTTAAAAAGCTTACAGTGAATTTCCAATTTAGTGCCAAATTCTTTAATTCGTTTGACATCTCTCTGTACGTCGGTATATCAAACATATAGCCTACCTCATCCAAATATTCTGCATATAAATGCCGGGACATTGTTCCGCTTGTATCCAGTTGGCCTATGTACACAGCAAGGAAATTAATCTGAAGGTTTATATAGTGCTTCATTTTCTTTTCCTCCAGAAGTGGTTCAAATTCACTGATTTCATGGACATATGTCCTAATGCCGTTTACCCCGGTATTTATATCCGTTGAAAGCATCTTGGAACAAACATTTTTAATGCTGTCTGCAAAATCTTGATACTCAAGTTTTAACTTCATGTTTTCAGAGTAAAACTCATACCATTTATTTTCAGGTGTAAAGGGTTTCCAATCTGAACTCCTTGCTTCAGCCAGTTCCGTGTCCGGACACCAAATTATTTCCGGACTAAGGAAATCATAAAGACCAAAACATTTATCGTAGTAGTCTACTGCAATTACAGAATGGAGTCCAAAATGGGTTTTTCCAAATCTATTGCCTATATAGGAAAGGTAATAACGATCTGTGTCCAGCATAATAGGTTGGCCACCAGATACCTTTTGTTTTAAAATCTCTTCTGCTTCCGCTTTATCAGGTTCTATAAAGCATTTCATTCCAAGCCCTATATTCCTGCAGAGATTATACTCAGTTTGAAGCTCTCTTCCATTGAGAACCATAACCGGCACTTTTGTTCCTTTTTCGAACCAGTAATTGATTCCTAGTCCTTCTCCCAATCCAAAGCTTAACGGTATAGTCAGCTTTAGCCCGTAAAATTCAACAATATCTCTGATACACTGTGTACGACAGTCCGCTTTTCCTATCTCATGGTTCATTGTTATTTTAAAACTTCCCATATGCTCTCCTCTGTCTGTATATTAACTACCACTAATACTGTCTAGCATCCGAAACCAAATCCGCCTGCGCATCCTAAACCTAGAGCAAATCCTGCTTCCTTAGGACTAGAAATCTCCTCCAAAAAAATCTCCTCAAACTTAATATCCTCCATATTAAACAGCTCCTTTCAATTTATTTTTTAAATTTATTCCCAAGTCAAATCTATTGACTATTGATAACTCTTAATACATGTTTTTGATTTAGCTCACATTTAGATAATAAATCTTTATTAAGATAAATTTTATATTTTTTCCTATTTGTACTAAAGCATTGCATATAAGTGTGAGTTCTCTACGCTTAAGAAAGAATGTTACACATCCATGAAAAAGTGGGCTGCTGCTCTCTACCTTAACAAAATAAGAAAGGACAGTAAGCATTAGCTCACCGTCCCCTGATAATATGTTATGTTTTCTTTTTCAAATCTCACATCAAAAAAACTAAATACAACCCAACCTTATCTTCAAACCAAAACATCAAAGTATCCCAGCTGTTTTAATAAAAGAAATATTATGCAAAAAGGAACCACCTTCAAGCAATGGCTTGTTAGTAGTTCCTTTTGGATCTTCAATATTTTATAGGACCAAACATTATTATTTAGTTGCTTATTTAGAAACACGTAAGCGTTGTAAAATTACTTAACTATCTCAATTTGGCCATTCATTGTTTCCCCAGTAATGATAACCTTATTAAGTCCTAATTCAAAATCCTTACTTTCAGCTTCAACAAAGCTGCCTGTAACTCCTTTGCGGTTAACATTATGATACACTATTTCGGGGATAAGTAAGTTAATTGTTCCATTACTTGCATGTGCCTTTACTTTGTACTTTCTTCCGTCCATGTCATTCATATTTACTTTAATTCCACCGTTTGAAGTTTTCAGATACATATTCATATCTGTGTTTTCGTCAACATTTTGGGCATTCTCGATTACAATTCTACCATTTATAGTTACTGCATTTACGTCCTGTACCTTGATGTGCTTTATATCTATAACAGCGTTACTAGTATTAATATCAACTTTATTTCCTATAATATAGCTCATTTGAACTCTTCCATTTTTGGTGTTTACAGAAATTTTGTCACTATTAACACCCATTAATTCAATATGAGCATTTTTTGTAGTTGCTGTAAGTTCTTCAGAGAGTGAATCCTCAACATATATCTTTCCATTTGAGTTCTCTATTTTTATTGCTTTAAATTTGCTTTCAGGAATAAAAATCTCATGAGAAACACTAATATTTATTGCTGAACTCTGTACCTTTATTGCGATAGCACTTGGGTCATCACTAAATGAAACTATGCCTTCACCATTTGGAGCAGAACTTCTTATTCTTGAAATAATCATTACTCTAGGATCAAGGTGTTTCTTGATGGTAATTGAACCGTTAGCACCAGAAATTTCAAGTGTTGCACCTTCAGCAGGAATAACCTCAAAATTCTTCTGTACTGTCTGCAGGCTTCCGAAAATATTAAAGGAATTTGTATCAACAAAGCTTCCAACATAATCTATTACTTTGTCTACTATCCCAAAGGTTGTTGTTGCAACATTCTTACCAACTTTTTCAGCCTTGTTTGCAAAATCATCAATCATATTATCAAAATCCGCTTGGTTATAATTGGTTTTGAAGTCCTTTTTCCACTGATTAACCCTATCTCTTACCTTTGCAGCCTCATCAGCAAACCCATTTTGCTTTTGATATTTCTTATAATTATTATCTGAATTTGAACTCTCCTGTTTCGGTTCATGATCTAATGCTGATAATAGTTTTGCCGCTTCTTCGCTCGTAATCTTTTTTTCTTCAAGCATCTTTAGTATTAATAATTTTTCTTCACTAATTGACATTGTTAAAATCCCTCCTAAATTCAACTAACTAATTACTTATTATTCATTCTTTCTTTCATTCTTTCATTTGTTCAACTGCCTCTTCAACACTAATTTCACCTGCATTTAGTTTTTCAAGTATTTCCTTAGTCTTACCTGGAACAACTGGTTCTGGTTCACCCTTATGTCCAAGTGCTGACGCTACATCCTCTAGCCTATTTTTAACTGTTGGATATGAGACACCTAGTTCTTTTTCAACCTCTTTTATGTTGCCCCTGCATTTAATGAATGCATCTAAAAATGTCTTTTGATCATTTGTAAGTTTGCAAAACTTGCACAGAGTAAAATGTCCTTCAATAGTAGTATCACAGCTATTACATGTGATTTTTGTTACCTCTGTTTCATTACCACAAACCGGGCACTTGCCGATAGCTTCTCTTGCCATAATATCACCTCTTAAAATATTAAATGAATTACTTAGGAACAAATATATTAGAAAAATTCAAATCATTAGTAAATAAATTAATTTTCTTAAGTTTCTTATTAATATTATTAACTTATAAATATATATTATTCCTAAAATAAAATATTGTCAATATGTTTTTCTAAATATATTTAATTTAATTATTAATTTCTATTAGTTATAGATTAAATATATTAATATCGTTCTACTTGAATGGGATGAAACGCTTCTGTTGTTAAAAAGAACATAAAAAAACAGTAAATCACTTATAGTAGTGAAGTACTGTTTCTATTTTGGATTAATCATCTCAATTGTATTTATTGGTTCAACTTTGGCACAATATCATTTTCAGTCGGAGTTTGGCAGCTGCAGTTATTTATCATTTAATTTCTTTGCTGCTTTAATCTTTACGATACGCTTTCCTTCTAGTTTAATTACCTTAAATACAATACTTTCAAATTCTACAGTTGGAGTTTCGTCTTTTTTGGGAATTCTACCAAGTAAGTCCATAACAAATCCGCTCAAGGTGTCAAAATCATCAACTGGCAAATCCTCGCCTAATAATTCCTCTACCTTGTCTAAACTTATTAATCCATCAAAAATATACGTATCATTATCTAGATATTCGATATCCTTTTCCTCAATATCATATTCATCAAAAATATTACCCACAATTTCTTCAACCAAATCTTCCATAGTTACAATTCCAGCTGTACCACCATATTCATCGATAACAACAGCTAAGTGGACTTTATGTTTCTGGAGTTCTTTAAATAAATCATCTGTCATTTTTGATTCAGGAACAAAATATGGATTCCTTATGATTTTTTCCAAGTGAAATTCCTTTTCACTGTTTATTACAAATTGAATTAAATCCTTAACATGCAGTATACCAACTATATTATCAATATTTCCTTTATAAACTGGAACTCTAGTATATTTTTCTTTATCCATAACACTCAGAACGTATTCAAGCTCAGATTCAGCTGCAATACCAAATATATCTGGCCTTGGAGTCATTATCTCTGATACACGTGTGTCATCAAACTCAAATATATTGTCAATCATTTCTCTTTCTGTATCTTGAATAACTCCTCTTTCTTCCCCTACCTCCATCATCATTCTAATTTCTTCCTCAGTAACCCTTTCATCAACATCTGCAGAAGGATTTCCTCCAAATAATTTAATAAAGAAATTTGTTGAGGCTGTCAGTAATTTCACGAAGGGACTAGTTATATGAGAGATTACAGTTAGAGGGCCAACTGCTATTTTTGAGAATAAATCAGCCTTTTGCATTGCAACTCTTTTGGGAATTAGCTCTCCAAAGACCAATGTAAAATATGAAAGTACTATTGTGATTATTACCAAAGATATATTTCTGATAACCAATTCTGAAATAGGTAGACCTGTTTTCATTACTGCTACTACTAAATCATCAACAAAACTTTCTGTAGCAAAAGCACTTGCAAAAAACCCGGCAAAAGTTATTCCAATCTGAATTGTGGCTAGAAACTTACTAGGCTCACTTAAAAAAGCATGTAGCTGCTTGGCTTTTTTATCTCCTTCTTCTGCTTGTTTTTTAATTAATTTATCATTCAACGAAATGAGAGCAATCTCTGCCCCAGAAAAGAATGCGTTCAATAATACCAAAACAATCAGCAATAAAATTCGAGTTATCAAATAATTCAGCCTCCAAATTAGCCCATCAATATATACAATATCCATAAAACTATGAATTAATCTCTACTGTACTAAAAAGCATTAATGCGGCATACTTCAAACTTCCATACTTTTATGCTTTTATACTTCTATGCTTTTATACTTTTATACTTCTAGAGCATTTCTCTTTGTATTGTGCTTGAGAGTATTGGTATGATCTGTTTTTTCCTTGATACAACACCTTTTAAAAATGCACTACCTTCATTACCTTTGATATTGAAAGCCTTCTCTATTAGTGCCCCATCATCTCCAACAAACAATATTTCCGAGCCTTCATTTATTATGTCAGTAACCATTAGCAATATTAGTCTATATGCTTTGTTTTCTTTTACAAGTTTCATATGCGCAAGAAGACCGTCCTTTACCTTTCTAAAGGCTTCTGAATCACTTGAGTTTATTTGACCTATTCCTATTTTATATTTATTGAAGACAAAATCTTTGAAATCGTAATCCAGTATTGTTTGTGGGCTCATGCCTTCTAAGGATGCACTAGCCTTATATAAGGCTGTAGCAAATTCTTTCAAATTTATATCTGCAATTTTCGCAAGCTTACTAGCTGCCAACTCATCCGCATAGGTGCTTGTAGGTGACTTAAACTGCAAGGTATCTGATATAATTGCACCACACAAGATTCCAGCAATACTCTTTGATGGATTTAGTCCATTCTCAAAATACATATTTGCTATTAATGTAGAGGTACTTCCTACTGCATCATTCTTGAAATAAATAGGATACCCTGTTTGAATATCACCAATTCTATGATGATCTATTATCTCCAAAATATCTGCTTGATCTATTCCATCTATAGTCTGTGCTTTTTCGTTATGATCCAAAAGAATTACCTTTTTTCTTCTTTGAGATATTAAATGGTATCGTGAAATAAATCCTTTTATATAGCCATTGTCATCTACAACAGGATAACTACGGTATCTAGTTTTGAGCATCTTATCTTTAATGTTTTCTGTAAAGTCATTTAGATTAAAGCAAACCAATTGTTTTTTTGTCATTATATAGTTAACAGGTATACTTTGATTTATAAGCCTTGCTGTCAAAAACGTGTCATAGCAGGTTTCCAATACAATACAGCCTATTTCCTGTGCGCGATGTAAAACGTCATCATCAATCTGTCCTCCACACGTTAAAACAATACAGCTTACACCTATCTCAATAGCTCTAAGCTGGCTGTCCTTCCTGTTACCTAATAAAACAATGTCTCCCTTTTCAACAAATGGCTGCATATCATCTGGAGCCATCGCTGCAATTACAACTTTCCCAGTAGCTTTAAATCCATCTTCATTACCACAAATAAGTCTTGCATTGAGAGTATCAATAATGTTTCTCAGAGGAGTGTTGCTCGCAGATAAAATATTATTTTCAAAAGCATCTAAATAGCTACTAGTAATATCAGTTAAGGTAATAATGCCCAAAAGCTTTCCTTGTATATCAGCAACTGGTAATACCTTTATATTATTTTTCTGCATTATGCTCCAGGCAGCTTTTATCGAAATATCCTCTGACACTGGATTAATAATATCCATATTTAAATCTGATACCTGCGTTCTAACTGTATCTTTGTATTCTGGTACTTCAACTCCAAAATATTTCAGAACAAATTCTGTTTCTTTGTTCAAATCTCCAATTCTAATCGGTATAGCATCTATTGCATGCCTTTTTTTGAGTTCTGCATATGCGATAGCAGAACATATAGAGTCTGTATCCGGATTTTTATGGCCTGTAATATAAATTATCTCGTTCACTAATGTGCCTCCAATATATGTTTATAAACAGATTTTTAAGATTTGGTGATATTTTTACTCCCTAAATCGAACTCTTTTTTCTAAGCCTATTGTACACTAATACTATTTTACCTGCAATAAATAGATAACTGGAAACTCAACTTAAGTCTGCTATTTTCTTGTACTCAATTCTAAAACCATTAAATTTTTACAGCTTAAACTATTGACTTTAAAGCTCTCTTATTTAAATACATTTGGTGATCTGCCTGATCTAGTAAGCCGTCAACCGTGATCTGATAGTTTCCTCCATACTCTGAAAAACCGTAGCTAATACTACAATCGTATTCACAAAACTTGAAAAGTTTTAAATGTTTTACTTTCTCTGAGATTCTCTCCATTACTTTTTTTCCGTATTCTATATTGCAATTGGGGAAGATAATAACGAACTCATCCCCTCCTAATCTACTTATTACATCAGTTTCTCTTATATTTTCATTAATGGCTCCAACTATTGCTTTTATCAATTGATCCCCTTCTCTATGACCCATCATATCATTAATCACCTTTAGGTCATTGATATCAATATAACAAAGAGTTAGATCGTTATTTAATCTTTTACATATTTCAAGTTGATCCTCTATAAACCTAAGCCCGGATCCCCTGTTTAACGTATTAGTCATTGTATCCATAACATGAATTTTTTTAAGTTTATCATATTTTAACGTGTTCAAAATATATAAATTTATTACATATATTGTACCTACAACTGAGGCTAATAATATTATAATGATAAATACTACACTAGAATACATTGTTTTATCATTATTACTAATTATTTTAAAGTCAGAATTAAAGTCAAATATGCTGGAAATAAATAATAGAATCATAAATATCGCGATAAGGTTTACCGACAGTAGTATTGAGAGTTTATTGTATTTTTTATGTATCCTTTTCCTTGACTTGATAAAATATTTTGCTATCAACTTAAGTATGAAATACGTAAATGTAAACATTAAAGCGCTGCCAACTGAAATGTGTAAAAAACTATCTTTATATTCTAATGTACTTAATTTTAATGTTAATGCATAAGTGAATGTAACGAAAGCCTCTGCAAATCCTATGAGAATTGTCGCAAAAATAGCAGTCAACACTGAATAATATATACTATACTTATGAAAAATCTTTATTACAAAAGTAACAATTAATATATTTGACATTAACATTACAATTATATTCATATTAGGAAACATTTGATTCAATAGAAAAACAGTTATCATTATGGCTAAACTGCTAAAAAGATAATTAATAGCAGCAGCTCTTTTTAAATCTATATTTAGTCTATAAATCATGTAACATACAACTATTGCAGTTAAAAATCCATTATAAAGCTCCAGTAATTGTTCAACACTCATACTTTCTTCACTCCCACAACACATTTCATCTAAGCATTTAATCCTATAATACACTATATTATATACCAAGATTTAAAATAATGTTGTATATTTCCAACAATTTTAGTTACTTTTTTCCACCATTTTTCGTCAAAAAAATCATGTTTAGTAGGCAGCCTTTTTACCTTGTAAACATGATTTTTTGCACGAGTTTATTCTCTACTATTTCAACCTCTGTTTCCGGATTTTGTTTCAATTATTAACTTAGGGTCATGACCCAATTCCATTTCATGTCTTGTCTTTCTATTTACTACTGTGTCAAAGATAATGGAGAAATCATAGTTTTCGGGATAAAGCTCGCTCGCAGGCACGTGTAGCTTTATCCTTTTATGATTTATCAGCAACTTTTTCTTTTTAAGCTGTACTCCAAGCTCACCTTTTTCATTAGATTTCTGATACACAATACCAATCATTTTCTGAGGATAGACCATGACACTATCACCAATACTGAACTTCATACTGTGAGGGTTATTTGGAGTTTTATTAACTTCCTTTTTTTTAACCCTTTGAGGAGGCTGTCCATTGTGTGCAACGTCCAGATATGGCACAACAGATTTTGTAACAAGGTCGAAATTGGTGTTTGTTTTATTACCATATGCGGCAATACTCGCTCTTTCAATCATTCGTTGAGGTAGTCCCAATCGGCTCGCAATATATAGCGCACAGCTTTCTCCTGCCTCCCCAATTTCTAATTGATATAATGGCAGCAGACTTTGTCGGTCAAAGGCCATCCTTGCATTAACTAGCTTTGGTGCCGATTTTGCATAATCCTTTATTTCAGGATAATGAGTGGTTGTTACAAAGAGGCATTTTTTATTTGTTAGCTCTTCCAAAATAGCAATCGCCAGCCCCATTCCCTCTGCTGGGTCAGTGCCCGAACCAAGTTCATCCAGTAAAACCATTGACTGTTCATCTACCAATCCCAGTATTTCAATTATATTTGTGATGTGAGATGAGAAAGTGGATAGGTTTTCAGTAATGCTTTGTCCGTCGCCAATATCACTCAGTACGTAATTGTTCATTGTGAAGTATCCATCTACCGCAGGAACATGAAGCCCACTCTGTGCCATTAGCGATAATAGGCCTATGGCTTTCAATGCAACTGTTTTTCCTCCAGTGTTTGGCCCCGTGATAATTACACCCTGAATTTCACCTCCAATCTCAAAATCAAGAGGAACTACAGTTTCAGCTTTTAATAAAGGATGTCTCCCTGCCTTGATTTTTATTTTCCTTTCACTAAAGACAGGGAGTGGACTAGCTTTCATTGCTGTGCTTAGCTTGGCTTTGGCGAATATAAAATCAAGGCTTGCCATAGTTTCAATATTGATATTGATAAATGGTAGATGTTCCTCTACAAGTGCAGTTAGTGTGTATAGGATACGCCTTACTTCATTTTCTTCTTCTATATGCAGTAGTGCCATTTCCTCCTGTAACTTTCTTGCAGCTGAGGGTTCAATAAAATAGGTACTTCCGCTTTGTGAGATATCAATCACTGTCCCGATAATATGGTTTTTATATTCTCTTTTGACAGGTAGGGTAAAATGCCCATTACGTGTTGATATAAAGCCCTCGGAAAACCAAATTTTATTATTCCGTAGCAGTGAATCAAGTTTTGACTTCATCTGTGCTCCTGCATTTGAAATTTTTCTCCTTACATTGGCAAGCAGCGGAGAAGCTCTGTCATATAGCTGACTTCCACTCACACTATTATTTATTTCATCCTCAACCTGAGGCAGCGTATAAATTGAGTTACCATATCCAGCCACTGATGTTGATGTGCTTTCGGCATTTTTGAGGAATGCTTTTAATCTTCGACAAGTAGTAAGAAATTGCGCAATACTTCCCAGTTGTTCGGGCATAAGAAATGTTCCCTTACCAAGTAAAGACATTGATTTTTGAAGATCCATCATAGCTGATAGCGGAGGATTCCCATAGTGCTCCATAATCAGCTTTGCTTCGGTGGTTTCATTTAAATGCCTTGATACTTCCTCTTCAGAAAGAAAGGGTTTAAGTTGTTTTATTCTGAGTCTAGCCGTATCTGATATAGCATGTTCCTCAAGGATATTAAGTACTTTATTAAATTCTAATGTCTCATACATTTTTTTCATTTTTTAATGTTCCTCCTTAATAAAATAAAACCCGCAAAAGGCATAGCTTGCCTGTAAAAGGCAGAATGCTCCTGCGGGTATAACGGAATTAAACCATTGAATTAAAGCGGATAAAGTAAACTTAGCTTGTGTTAGGCCTATAGCTTGGTGGAAGCCTTATTTGCACTCATACTTTATTAAAGTGCAAATAAAATAGCCCGACCATAAACCTTGTCGCGCCATGCCATACTAATTCCGGTATTTAAATAATTGTAATCCGAAAATGGTTATTGAGCAGTCTGTAAGGTAATGCCTTTTTAAGAACACAAATAATAAACAGGATAAATACCTGTTTTACTAATGTCCTTTCCAACTGTATTTAGTTGAAAATCACCATTACAAAACTTGCCGACATCAAAACCATCCTTTCAATTACTAAGATGTATACAAATTACCATATATAGTTTATTTAGTCAATACGTCAAATCCGGAATTAACCAACGAAGCTACTTTCTTATGCTTAGTAAGTGTCTGAAGAAACATATTGTCAAAAATTTGAGGGAGCCCTCGCCTTAATACATTGATACCTTCTTCGGTTATTCCACCTTTTGTTGCTACCCTTGTAATTATTTCTTCCAAAGACATATTTTTTTCAAAATAAAGTTTTAAAGTACCTGATAGAGTTATCATTAGCATCTCTTCAATAGCTTCCTTGCTAACATTTTCTGTCTTCCTTACGGCAGAATAGACTAATTCCTGAAACAAGGATGAAAAAAGCCCAGGTCCACAGCTTGTTATATCTGCCGCAAGCTTGAAATCATTCTCATTCAGCAGTTTGACAACACTGATTTGCTGGAGTAAAGCTTCAATATAAGCTGCATTCTCTCGTGTGACTTTATCGCCATGGCATAGAAGTGATACTCCCTCTACTACCTCAGATGTTAGTGTTGGTGTCAATTTACTCACTTGTCCATTGGTTATTGATTCGATGTTAGCTATTTTGACTGGTCCAGCAATAGATATAATATGAGTTTCACTTGTAATAAAATCCTTGATTTCTTCCAAAACTGTCTTTATATCAATCGGCTTAACACATAAGAAAATATGCTTAGCTCTTTCGGCAACTTCAACATTGTTTGATGCAATACTAATATCATCCCATGCTAATTTTAATTCATCCATTTTACCTTTCGTTCTTGTTGACACAATTATGTCTTTAGGATTAACTTTACCTGAAGATATAAAGCTAGTAATAAGCATTTTTCCCATACTTCCATATCCTATGAAGCCAACTTTATATTTTTGATTTTCCTGACAATTTACTTGAGTCATACTAATTCACCCCCAAAAAATATAAAAACCCGCAGAATTACTCTAAATCTGATGAGCAACATAAAAAACCAACCAATTAAACTACTTTTTTTATATATCTAATCTGGTCTCTATTATCAACAAAGACTCTGTCTAACATTTTAAATCCCGTGCCCTCATAAAAATTACGAAGTCTTGGTCTAAAAGTACCACAATTCAATCTTAACCATTCAATATTTTGTTCTTTACATAATAGTTCAGCAGCTTGTATAAGTTTTGTACCATACCCCTTCCCGCTATATTTTCTACTTACCGCTAATTTATGCAAAAATCCAGATTCATTCTCTTTAAGTTCGGACCAAAAAAGAGGGTCATACCACTGAATAACATATACTCCAATTAAGTTACCTGTTGAATTCAACCATTCAGACGCTTCTATCAAAACTTTAGAAAATATTTCAACATTATCTTCATTCACGGTCATAACATTCAATAAAATCACTCCTTCTAAACTTTATTCGTTATGCCTGGTATCCCCAATTCACACGGAACCCCAGTCTGGCACAATCCACAGCACATCGATTCCAAATGAAAATTCTGTACCATATAATCTTTAATAGCTTCACGTTGGTATTGCCTGCACTTTAACTTGTCATGCCCTTTTTCACTGATAGCCTGTACTGGACATCTCTTTATACAAGCCTTGCAGGTGCCTTTGGAGTAATAAAGGCAGTATTCATTCCATTTACTATAAGGTCGTTTGTTGGGCTCAATAGTTATTTTGGCTACAACAGAACCGCATCGCATCGCCTTACCTTTAGGAGTTATGAGACCATCACATAGCCCAAATGTTCCTAAACCACATACATATGCTGTATGGCGCTCTGACCAGGTAGATGCATATCCATATTTTTCTGACTTTTTGTTTTCCCATAACGGTGAAAGTACAGGAGCAATAGCATCATAACCTTCACCCTTGAGTAATCCAACTGTAAACTGTGCTACTTTCTTATTAAAGTCCTCACCATATATCCTGGATAACACCCATCTCTGAGAAGGGTACTTACTTTCAGCCCTATGCATTAATTTTGTTTGCTCTGTTTGGGGCAGAATCCAACTGATTACTGTTAATTCTTCGGCTGTGACATCAGTCCCGGGATAGGTGAGTTTAAAAATATCTATTGGCTCCCAGTAGAAATCACCAATATCTTCTTTCACCTGCTTGAACAGCTCATCTGCACCATTCATGAAGCCTATGAGTGGTTCTTCCCACGCCTTTTCGTTGATAACATTCATACTATTCTCTGGTGAGTTATTAACATAGTTTTTAATCTGCTCTGTTATCCACTGCCCTCTATTATTTATGTAAGTATTCATATGCGTCCCCCTTATAAATAAGAAAACTAATCATCAACCTATTTAAACCTCTCTTGAGGATAATGTTTATGGATTATGAAAAGCTTATTAATTTTTAATAAATATTTGCGCTATATTATTTTTTATAAAACACCAACGTTAATCTATCATTTATTACTTTCGTTTCGCCAGTTTGCTTATATCCAACTTTTTCATACAAATGGCAATTTCCTTGTTCCTGTAATATAGTATCTAGTTCCCACTCATTTGCGTCAGAATACATCTGTTCAAGTATTTGAAATACCTCTTGTGCTATTCCATTTCCTTGATGTTCTGGTAGTATAAAAATAGGACTAACACGGTAATGCTTCTCATTCTTCTTTACTATTCTAACGCCGCCAACATCTAATCCATAATTTTTAATAATATAATAATCTGTAAATGACTGATTGATTCTATCAACTATTTTTTCTATTGGCTCATTTGCAGGGCTGGTTTCATAATCTTGATACTTCTCTAATAACGGCATGAATGATTTAATTTGCATTGCATGAATAGTTTTTGCGTCTTTCAACTCTGATTTAATCAAAGATATGTCCATTATATTTTCCCTTTCCAGTATCATCTTTACTCTAATTCAATTTCATTTATGCAAATAATGCACTATCATGATTTTAGAGTTCTTCATAACTATTATTTTTTAACCTTAATGTTTGTTGATTTGAAAAAGTAATATAAACAAAATAATTTCCGCATCATTTTGTGCATCGAATAGTTTCTTACATATGTTTTTACAATATTACGGTCTATTAAATCATCCTCTTATGTAATTTACAATTCCTTGTGAAGCCTGCTTTGCATCAATATTTGATACATCAATCTTGTGTCCATTAATGCATAGTTCTTCAATCTTGACACACTTCGAATTATAACATCTGTGTTTCGTATTCCGTTATCAACATCCCTTGAAAGCCTTTCAGTAAGTGCCTGTTCAGAGCAAATTAGAGAAAATTTGTGTAAAATAGCCTCTTGGATGTTAAGTCTAGATAATATACTCTCAATAATGTATTGCTCATGCATTACCCAACAAAGAATAATATTCTCGTACTCTGAACATTTTAGAAAATTGTTTATTAAAATTATATTTTTCATCAAAATTCTCCACTCTAATGTAAGCGACCAACAAATTGGGATTTGGTAAAATGATATATCATAAGATACTTTGGTTTAGCACTATACAATTAAGTAAAATCTTTAAGATACCATGTTGGAACAGGGTTTTTCATATCATCAAACCAGCACAGTATTTCTGTATTCAGCTTTAAAATATCTTGTATTCTATCTGGTGCAAAATATTTTGCCCATACAATGGAAGTTACTGCACTTGTTGCAAGGTAATAAGCTAATAGTCTCCAAAACTTCTCTGGTACTTCATTGCTAAAATAACCGTCAATCTGACCTGATGCGAATGCAGCAAACTCTATACCTATACGATTAAACTCATACCACGGGTCTCCACAATTATCAAAGTCAACAGTATGCCAATCAATAATTGATAGTCGTCCAGTGTCAGCTTGTATCATATTCCCCATATGGAAATCCCCGTGATGATGACACTGAGGCCGATCGTTTAGTAAATCTCTATTACTTTCAAGATAATTCAAAATAATAGTATCTCCTACAAAAGGAATACCCTCAGAGCGAAATGCATCCAATCGTGGATTTATTACTGAATAGTACCGCTCAGACCAATTATCAGCAATATCCGTTGAAGGAACGGTGTGAATCTTTTTAAGAATTCTGCCCGACTCAATCCCCAATATATATTGTTTTGCCCTGGATAAGTTAGGCAAAATAGCTTCAACTTCAACTCCATCAACCCAACTAATCAATGTATACACACATTGTCCATTATCATAAGTACCAAAATCAATTGGGGAGGGCATCGGAACGCCAAATGTAACCAAATGTTTCATGGCTTCAAACTCAGCTTTTTTTTGAGAATACTCAGAAGAGTCCGCAACACGAAGTAGCAGATGTTTTCCATCAACTGTCTCAATATAGTATTTTTTATCCCCTGACATACCTTTAGTAATTGGTTCGATTTTTGTAAAAGTATCATAAAGAGGTATTTCGGTCATAGTCCCAACTCCTTCTATTATTTCACCTTACAAATTCCTGTTTATTACCGCTTTACAGTATTACCATCCATGCACCCAGTAATTTGTCTACATTTCATCTCACTCGAAGGCTAATTTTACCATATTTTAGTGATATATACAATTAGATGCAGCAAAAAGGATAATTAAACATACTTCCAGCATCCTTCCAATATCCAATCTAAGAGTTATTCCCAGTTTATCTGAATTCAAAAACAAAAAACCATAGCATTGGGTAGAATATTTTCCCCAAACTATGGTCTCGTGACAAAACTTATTTATCCCTGATCAAACTATTTATCCTCGTGACAGAACTTAATTATACGAGCACACAAATCTACATCCCGCCTATATCTCTCTCCTACCTTCAAATGCCTTGGCCAGTGTAACTTCATCTGCATATTCTAAGTCACCGCCTATAGGTATACCATGCGCTATTCTAGTAGCTTTGATGCCTAATGGCTTTATAAGTTTGGATATATACATCGCGGTTGCTTCACCCTCAACATTTGGGTTGGTTGCCATAATAACTTCTTTAACCTCGTCATCTGCAAGCCTTTTAAGTAATTCCTTTATACGAATATCCCCAGGTCCAATCCCTTGCATCGGAGAAATAGCTCCATGCAAAACGTGATACATCCCTTTAAACTCACGAGTTCGTTCAATTGCCACTACATCTCTAGCATCCTGGACAACGCATATAGCAGATCTATCCCTAGAAGTCCCACTACACAGAGGACAAGGATCCACATCTGTAAGATTACTACAGATAGAACAATACTTAGTCTTTTGCTTTGCCTCTAATATTGAATTAGCAAGTCCTTGCACCTTCTCAATCGGCATGTTTATGACGTGAAAAGCCAATCTTTGAGCCGACTTATGACCGATACCCGGTAGTCTCTGAAATTCTTCTACCAGCTTTGCAATAGGAACTGCATAATAATCCATCAATTAACCCCCATGAGCCACAAAATATAATAAACTAGCTATCCTTCAAACGCTATAAGGTGAGCATTATGAGGTTAAAATCCTTTAAAACAATCCTGGCATTCCACCTAAACCACCAGTTATTTTTCCCATTTCTGATTCTTTAAGCTCATCAGCCTTTCGCAGTGCTTCATTTACAGCACTCATTATCAAGTCCTGAAGCATCTCAACATCATCTGGGTCAACAACCTCAGGCTTTATAGTTATTTCTTTTATTTCTTTTTTGCCAGTTGCAACTATAGTTATTGCACCACCACCAACAGAAACCTCAACTGTTTTTCCTTCTAGCTCCTGCTGAGCCTTTTCCATATCCTTTTGCATCTTTTGTGCCTGCTTCATAAGGTTATTCATATTTCCGCCACCCATGCCGCCGCCCATGCCACCACCAAAGCCGCCTCCTGGAAATCCACCTCTTGCCATCTTTTATTTCCTCCTATTTTTTGTAATTTATTGTTTATCAATTTAATAATGTTGCACTTATACTTTTCTAAAGTACTAGAGTTCAGAAAACTTCATCTGAACTAAGTCTTCTTTATATTATATCTCATTCGTCTATTATATCAAGGTGCACGTTTAGTTTACTACTAATTTCTCTTGAATACTTTACCAATTCACTTTCCTGTGATTCCTTCTTCACTGAAGCTTGGCTGGGAATCAGATTTTCAAGTGCTTCTTCATCCACAAATTTCACACGCACCTGTTTAGCTAGCTTCTTTCCGAGGGCATTTTCCAAAACCTCAATATATTCCGGTTTGGTTATGTTGTTTTTAAGTGAAGCCACCTCAGGCGGGAAAACTACCATGATAGTTGAATCATCTGCAACTATCGCTCTCGTTGACGCAAGGTAGGTAGCAAGCATCATTCTTCCACTAGATTTCAGTCCCGCCATTATAGCGGGCCAGATTTCCAACTGCTGATGTGAATTAGTCTTTTTACCGTCTGCGTTTTGAGTATTAATATTATTAAACTCGGAAGTCCCGAACCCTGGGCTATTTACTGTACCATTACTTATCGGAACTTGAGGTACGCTATCTAGAACTTTTCCACCAAAACTTTTTGGAGTTTCTACGTGTTCAAGTGCCACACTTACATTTGGATTTTGCGAAAAAACGTTACCTGTTTTTATTGCATTTTCCAAAACTGATATTCTATCAAGTAAAGCACTATTGTCTACACTGCCCCCATAGTTTCCTACGCTTATTGAAATAAGCATTACTTCAAGAAATACTCTTTGATTTAGTGCATATTTAAGCTGTAGTTCAAAGGATGAAAGCTCTTTAATTATTTCGACAATGCGTTCTTTTGAGAAAGCCTCACACTGAAGTACCATTTTCTCAACATACTGTTTGCTGACATCCAGAATATCTCCAGGATTTTTGCTTAATTTACATACTAAAAGATTTCTAAAGTACATTACCAAGTCAGATGCAAATCTCAAAATATCTCTGCCATTAGAAGAAAGCTTCTCAACTCCACTAACCAAACCCTCAATATTTTTATCTTTAATGTCATCAACTATTTCTGAAATAAAATCGTCGCCTACAATTCCAATTATATCAAGTACGTTCTGATGGGTTATAGTTTTATCTCCAACCGCAATACATTGGTCCAGAACGCTTAGAGCATCTCTCATTGCACCATCAGCAAGCTTAGCTATCAGTAATGCTGCTTCGCTTTCAATTTGTATCTGATTGGCATCTGCAACGAGTTTAACTCTCTGTGCTATACTATTTGGTGTAATCTTTTTAAAATCAAAGCGCTGACATCTAGATAGAATAGTTGCAGGTAGCTTGTGTGGGTCAGTAGTAGCCAATATAAAGACCACATGTGCTGGAGGTTCCTCCAATGTCTTAAGAAGAGCATTAAATGCTCCTCCCGATAGCATATGCACCTCATCTATTATGTACACCTTGTATTTTGCCTGTGAAGGTGCATAAACAACTTCATCCCTGATTTCTCGTATATTATCAACACTGTTATTTGATGCAGCATCTATTTCTATAACATCCAGAATAGAATCACTAAGAATACCTTTGCATATCTCACACTCATTACAAGGATCTCCATCCTTAGGATTCAGACAATTTATTGCCCGCGCAAATATTTTTGCCATCGTTGTTTTTCCCGTGCCTCTTGTTCCGCAAAAAAGGTAAGCGTGTCCAATTCTATCTGATTTAACAGTATTTTTAATTGTTTTGACCACATGCCCTTGCTCAACTACCTCTTCAAATAAAAGCGGTCTCCATTTTCTGTAAAGTGCTGTATAAGACATATTTTCGTCCTTCCTTCTGTTAACCAGCTAATCATTTATTATTTAATAAGGAATAACTAAATAACAACTTTCCATTTTGTTATTCTTTAATACATTTTCACTATCTATTATAACACTTATACTTGTTAAAAATATCTACCAACTTGTTTGCATATAAATGGTTTGTAACCTTTTCCATTTTATAAAACAGCACGACAATGCTACGCACAATATAATACAAGCCTGTTCATATGAACAGGCTTGTTTATATATATAATTGAATGGCCGCACACCCGTTGTCGATAGAAATATATAGCCGTTACCTTTACAGTTAACTCTAATCAGGTAACCTAGCGGCACACAGAATTTACCGCTTACCGCTGCTTCCTTCCGGACCTGACGGGGTTCACAGACTTCTATTGCGCAAGACCCAATTTTCATTGCCACTTGTAAAGGGCAGCACTACATACTTAAACCTAAAACAGGAATTCAACCCTGCTATAGCGGATTGCAGGTATAGGGCACCGCTACCTCCCCATCTAGTACGGCCAAAATTGGCTTTTAAAATGTACACTCAATTTTTATGCATCTAATTGTCTAAATCCAGTATACCTAACACATTATAACTCATAAACCTTAGTATATCAATACTAATTATGTGGTTATTATTACCGTTATTATTACGCTATTATTACCCTTATCATTACCCTTCACCCAGACAGCAATTCCACCCTACGGGTTTATGTTATCCATGTATTTTCTTGTTGTATTAATTCTAGACAGAAAAAAAGCACCTCAGTTTTATAATTTATAATAATTCCTGATAAATAGGTGCCCACAAAAAAATAAAATAAAATCAATATGTTTAAAGGAGGAACAAAATGAAAAAGCTTTTAACGGCTTTACACTTACTATTATACCACGGTTTTTCAGAAATAATGTTAAAATTGTATAACACAATTATTAATAAAATGTGAATATCACGTAGGACATCTGGCCCATATTCCTCGCTTGTCATTTCGTTCGTCTTTACTATATGTATTTATACAATGAAGTTTACAATTATGTTTGCAATTCCAACATATAAAGCCACTTGTCCAATAGCAGCTCCTATATTATCCTGCTCGTATACCTCATTCCAAATATCCACTTTTATAATCTTAGTTAATAGGAATTTGAAGAGTAACGATAAAACACCAAATATTATCAAGCTGATAGCAATTACAATCGAGACCGTTATTAAATCAAAATCCATACTATAAACAGATATTATACCTGAAATGATGGTTTGCACTGCGAATACAAATCCAAGAAGGCCTACACCAGCAGCTGCATTATTATCTAAAAACAACTCTTTGAAAAGTGTAGTTTTTCTCCTTAAAATTAAAGAGTAACACACTACTGCAAAAAGCATAAAAACTAAAAATAATAATATTTTGATTAGTATTGCGGAACCAAGCCCATTAATAATATCTATGAAGTCAACAAATTTAATTATAGAGACAAATATAACTGTAAGTGACACGGAGAATAGAGCTGCACCGATATTTTTCTGCTCACATATTTCTTTGTTCAAGCATATTTTACCACCACGGTCGTGTGCATTTATTAGGTTAACAATATATTTGGATAGCAACCTGAGTATTGTCAATATAGCTACATAAAAAACCGTGTATCCTATACATACTGCTAAATCAACAAATACATTATCGCTCACTGCTCCCTTAATACCATGTGCTGCAAGGTAAAGTACTGGGAACACGAATGCACCTATAAACTCTATCCATACTGCCAAATTATCCTTAGTAAATAATGCATCTTTCAATGATACATCCCTCAGAATTATATTATTATAAATAATCCAACCAAGCATAAATCCTACTGTAAGTATTACAAAACTAAAAGATAAGTCTTTCAAAAAAAAGCCAAAGTACTGTGACATCTTAACTAGCCTCCTATAATTTATTATCCGATGCCTACCGCCGCTAATACTCCTAAATAAGCGGCGGTACGACCCTGGATTGCGATTTCTAAGCTTCCGCAGGAGTAAAACCATCTCCCTCAGAAGCTAAGAACCCTGCTTATCTAAGCCCTGATAAACTTTGTATAGAGCACCTTCAAATCGTTGCCCAACGAATATTCTAAACATACCGTCTTCCTTCATCATTTCAATATTGAGATATTCTATCACACCATCAGCATCTCTCTGATAGTCCCACACCTCAACCTCTGTTTTTTTCGCAACCTTTGCAGTATCTAGATCAAGAACTTTTATATATCCCTTGGTACCCTCTATTCGATAATCGCATTCTGGCATCACACTTCTCTCATACTCAGTACCATCAGGTGTTGATAAGTATTTTTGGCCTACAACATTAAGGAATTCCTCTGAGAAGGGAACGGTTTGATCTAAAAAATACATATAAGTTTCAAGCTGTCCCTCTTCTTGTAATGAATATACTTCAAAAATATATTCAGTTTCATCAACCTTTGAATACACCAGATATCTCGTATATGGGCGTTCTCCTACCTCCATCTGAATAATTTTCTCGAAGGTAAAGAAGCCTTCAAGCTCAAGCTCCTTAAGATTAAATTCAATCATTGAGTTCTTATTAACATTCAATGGATTTAGTATTTCTGAAGCATCAGCCTTTTTTTTAAAATCAAACATGCCCTCTCACATCCTCCATTTCTGTGCATTATGATAGTACTAATTAACAAATCCCAATTTAATAAATCCTGCTATAGTGAGATTTTTTCTTCTTCGGTTTTGATATTCTTTTAATTACAATAACTAGAGCAACTGAAGTTATTAAAATAACTACTATAGCTGTACCCGCACTACCTGACTGTGTAGGATACTTGTCAGTATAATATACTTTGTCAACATTCTGCTCTTGATACTGCTGTGATAGCTGTAAATCAGGATCTACATCTGGGTCTAGATAGTTCGGATCTCGCTTAACCCCTTGCTTTTCTAGCGCCTGTACCTTCTTTTCAAGCTCGTCATATTTCTGTTGATCAAAATAGCTCCTAGAAGGTGAAATCTCATTCCAGTGATGGAACCAAAACATGTCAGAAGCTCTCATCAAAAACCATAAATCCCATGGTCCAACGTAGGCATATCCATATGAAAACGGACTTGCAAACATACTCCTATTAACGTTCACAAATATCGGTCTTTTATTTGAAAATGTATTTATTCTTGAACTTCTGGTATTCATAGCATCTTCAAAGCCCATTCTTCTAGAGCCTGTTCCATAATCACGTTTAAGAGAATCGTTATACACCTTTTGCTGATCGGTATTTAGTTTCTGCTTATAAGTGTTAAAATTCTTGCTTGAAACCTGTTTTTTGTAAGTATCCTGCATATACGAATATTTTTTTGAAGTAGACTTACTTGCAAAGCCTTTTGCAGATGAGCCCTTAGCTGCAGTTGACCCATTAGATGCAGTCGACCCCTTAGCTGCAGTTGACCCTGGCTTGGTCCTTGGAGTACTGCTTTTTGAACTAGACGACCCAAATAATCCGCCGCTTTTCTTAGTTACGGATTTGGATGAGCTACCGAATGACTTTGAAAAAGACCTACTTCCACCAAACGACCTCGCACCTTTAGCGTATACTCCTACTGTAGAAGTCAATACGAATGTAAATATGAGCAATATAGCTAATACTCTTTTTTTCACAAAAATCCCCCACATTTTTTTAAAATCTAAATTTCTTAATAATTTAGCCTACAAATTATTTTAGTTATTAATAGTACGGAATATGCATCCTTTTAGTCTGGTTAAACAAAGAACCATACATTTTTTAATAACCTTTTAAGATGATTTAGCATCCTACTAATTATAATTTAGAAAATTATATATTTTTTGTAATTATATCACGAACTAGTCTTAGATTATATATTATTTTTTTTGAAAATTTTTTCAAATAAATGTATAAGAAGATGCAAATAAGTCAATAACTATAACTGACCCCACAAAATACATTTTAACCCCCTAAAAATGCTCTGGCTTTATGCCGAGCATTTTTTTAATTGATAAAAAAAGAGCTTATTTCACTAAACAAATGAAACAAGCCCCTTATCCTATATTTTTTATTTATCTAAGCTGTCCTCTTGTTTCCTTACCACCTATGCCACTATTTCCTGTTATTGTCAGTGAAATTACAGACTTTGGCGTAAGCAATGTAGAACTATCTGTTATAGATATTTTTTGTGCTACAATTGCAGGATCCAGAGCATTTATTAGTACCCTCTTTGGTGAACTTGCAAAGTTTGCTCCTGCCTCCATAATAGCCTCATAGTAGGACTGACATGCTCCTGCAAATATACACAGCTTATCTGGGTTAGGCTGATAACTTCGCGCTATCTTAACAGATTCTATATAGTAGGCTGAGTTTGCATAGCTCTCCAAGGCATGTATATTTTTTGCACCTTTCTTGAGACCATCATGCCCAGTAATAACTAGGATATCTGGTTCATAGGTTTCCAAGTACTGGTTAATCAATGAAGGCTGCTTGCTCTCACTTACCCATTTCCCATAGCATTTAATATTACTTTGCTTGTAAAGATCTGTGCATTGATTCATAAAATCCTGCGCAGAATCTATATGCAAAATATTTCCTGGCTTTTTTCTCCGCCTCTTTAAAAAGTTTCTAAATACAGGTATGGTGCTTTCTATGGTAACCTTAGTTAGACTAAGTTCTTTCAATGCTCTAGAGTATGCAGCCTTAGCATCCTGCATTATTAGGTCATCGCCATCTGAATCTGCCTCAATTCGGAAAGATAAGCCCCTCAGAACATAACACTCAGAACCATCACAGTTAGTTTTTATGTCTACTACCCTAAACAGAATGTCTCCACCATAAGACTTTCTAATTACAATATCTCCAACTTTAAATTTAGTCAAAAAAATCACTCCAAAATAACATTTTTATTGCATAATATGCAACCAAAAGTCATTTGGGAATTGTTTTATTTTATTTATAGCAATTATTATGTAAATCAGGTTATTTTTTTAAATTTATATTGAATTCATATCTATTGAGTATTAAGTATAAAAAAACTGCACCCGACTTTCGTTATTCACTATTATACTAGGTTGCATATAAATGGTTAGTAACCGTTTATATCGTCGCGGTATGTGACTTAGTATTTATACAAGTGTTAAACTTTTGTAGGGTGCAGTCCACTATTTTGTTAGCCTAGGTCAATCTTTGTTAATATATCTCTTCTATGTTATATATCTGTGTCCCAAGCTTTCTTTTTTCTAATTCATTAAGCTGAATAAATGGGTCCTTGCCATGTATTCTCTGAAACAGGTGACCTTCTTTCCCTAATTCGATACCTTGAGGAACTCCATCTTTAATCAAGTTTTCAACTTTAATGGCGTCGATGCAGGCTCTTTCAATTGAAACGATATCCTTTGAAGCCATTATTCCAATATCTGGTACTAAGGATGGAGTAGTAAGTCCCCAGCAATCACACAGAGCAGTTATGTTTGTTAAGAAATTTATATAGTACACATTTCCTGGTTCAAAGGTTTTGAGAACTGACTCAGTACATACTGCCATCCCAGTCTGGAAATCCTCATACTTATCTGAAGTTTTGGTAATAGCACCAGTTGGACAAATTTTGGCACAGTGGTGACATAAAGTGCAATTATGGAAAAATATTTCGTACTCATTATTGTCATTAAACTTATTTGCATTGTGATTACAGCTATTAATACATAACCCACAGTTCGTACATAAGTCAGCATTCCATGATATTCCACCTTCAAGCCCATGGATTTGATTCCTTGTTCTATCTGTGACGCAACCCATTGCAATGTTTTTGCAGGCACCCCCGTAGCCACATGCACCATGTCCTTTTACATGGGACAAATCAATCATAACATCTGCATGAAGTATGTTCCCACCAATATCAACATTTTTAAAAGTTTTGAAGTCAACGGTTTTCTCATAGAAATACTTTCCGCTGATTCCACATACTTGAACTAAAGGTACCCCAAGAAATTCTTCTGTATAGCCTCTATTTCTGGCTCCTTCTGTCTCTTGGTCCGTAATATAAACCTTTGCTCCATAACCTTTTAGTTTATCCACTAATATTTTTATAAAAAGAGGATGAATAGTAGAATAACCTATTCCTCTTCCGAGATGCATTTTTATCGCTGTCCATTTACCTTTAACTACACTTTCCAAACCCATATTATCAATTAGTCTTTCAAATTTAGCAGGTAAAGTAACACTGCCATCATACTTATCAAATTTAACTGACGAAAATAAAACAGAACTCATATAATACCTCCAAAATGATTTTATTGTCCAAGTTTTTACAAGTATTATATCAGAATATTAATAGAATAATCAATTGGAGATATTTTAAAAAACAACTTGGGCTTAGTAAAAATATTTTCAAAAATCCGTTGACAAAGGAAATGTTTAACGTATAATGAATATATGAATAGTTGTTCATATGAGCGAAGGTTGCTTTACATATTCTTTATATTAAAGCCTTAATTGTATCTAGGAATTTATGGAGGTTGGCAATGAATATTGAAAATGGAATTGAGAAATGTGATTATCTGTGCATCCATAAGGACATAGTAAATCAAGTGTTAAGCCATATGCCTGAGGAAACACAATTATATGATCTAGCTGAGTTATTTAAGGTTTTTGGAGATTCAACTAGAATTAAAATATTATATGTGTTATTTCAATCTGAAATGTGCGTTTGTGACATTGCACAGCTACTAAATATGGGTCAGTCCGCCATCTCCCACCAATTACGTGTGCTGAAGCAGGCCGAACTGGTGAAGTTTAGACGTGATGGCAAAACAATGTTTTATTCGTTAGCCGACTCACATGTAAGAACAATTATCGATCAAGGTTTTGAGCATATTGAAGAGCTATAAAAAATATTTGGAGGAATTACTTATGAAAAAAGTATTCAAATTAGAAGATTTGGGATGCGCAAATTGTGCTGCCAAAATGGAAAGAGAAATTAATAAAATTGACGGTGTCAACAATGTAACAGTCAACTTTATTACTCAAAAATTAACTATCGAATCAGAGCAACAAAGTTTAGATGACATTATAAAATCAATTCAAAAAACTATTAAAAAAATCGAACCTGATTGCACTCTAAAAATGTAGTATATGTTTCACACCCAACCTTGCTGACATTAATAAATTCCAACTATGTGAGTTGAAATTATAGTTATTAATTATGCCTGCACTTTGAGTTCACTCTTACTTTTATTAAATTTTATTGCCGTAATACGGCACCTGGAGGTCAACTTGTCAAAAGCAAAAAAAACAATAATTCGAATTGGAATTGGTTCTATAGTATTTGTGGTAGCTATAACTGCTCCACTATCAAGCTATTTAAACCTTGCAATATTCCTCTTAGCTTACATAATAATCGGTGGGGATGTTGTAATAAGAGCTATTAAAAATATAGCACATGGACAAGTTTTTGATGAAAACTTTTTGATGTGTATTGCAACTGTGGGTGCCTTCTTTGTTGGAGAATACCCTGAAGGTGTTGCGGTTATGTTATTTTATCAGGTTGGTGAGCTTTTCCAAGACTTTGCAGTAAATCGATCAAGAAAATCTATTGCAGAGCTAATGGATATCCGTCCGGATTATGCAAATGTTAAGCGAAATGGTGAGCTAATTACTGTTGACCCAGAAGAGGTTTCCATTAATGAGGTTATAGTAGTTAAAGCTGGTGAAAAGATACCACTTGATGGGAAAGTAATTGAAGGCTATTCCATGGTTGACACCTCGGCCCTAACAGGTGAATCTGTTCCCCGAGATATGAATATAGGCAGTGAAGTATTAAGTGGTTGCATCAATCTAAATGGTGTTCTTACAATTCAGGTTTCCAAAGAGTTTGGAGAGTCCACTGTAGCAAAAATTCTAGATTTGGTTGAGAATGCAAGTAACAAGAAAGCAAAAGCAGAGAATTTTATTACTAAATTTGCAAGGTATTATACCCCTGTCGTGGTCATAGTAGCAGCTTTCCTAGCTCTTGTTCCGCCTCTGGTTATACCTGGCGCAACCTTTAGTGATTGGATATACCGAGCACTTATATTCCTCGTTGTTTCATGTCCCTGTGCGTTGGTTATTTCAATACCGCTTGGCTTCTTCGGCGGTATTGGTGGAGCATCAAAATCTGGTATCCTTGTTAAAGGTAGCAATTATATCGAGGTTCTAGCAGACGCAGAGATTGTGGTGTTTGACAAAACAGGTACGTTGACTAAAGGAACTTTTAAAGTCACTGAGCTCAATCCCGTAGGTATCTCAGGGAAAGAGCTTTTGGAATTAACAGCCTTTGCAGAAAGTTATTCCAATCATCCTATCTCTATCTCTCTCAAAAAGGCATATGCGTTGGAGATTGACAATACCAGAATAACTGATGTTGAAGAAATTCTCGGTTATGGTGTTAAGGCTACTGTCGATGGTAAAACCATTTATGCCGGAAATGTTAAGTTAATGCAAAATATAGGTGTTTCTTACGAAACTGGAGATATAGCCGGTACAGTAGTTCACGTCACAATCGACGGTAATTATGCAGGATACATTGTGATATCTGATGAAATCAAGGAAGACGCAGCTATTGCTATTACAAAACTCAAAGCTGGAAGAATAAATAAAACCGTTATGCTTACTGGAGACTCTAAGGCTGTAGGAGAACGGGTTGCAGCGCAGCTCGGGCTTGATGAAGTGTATACAGAACTGCTCCCAGCTGACAAAGTAGCTAAGGTTGAAGAATTGCTTGCACAAAAATCCAGCAAAGGCCGATTAGTTTTTGTTGGTGATGGTATAAACGATGCACCTGTACTGTCTCGGGCTGATATTGGAATCGCAATGGGAGGCCTTGGTTCAGATGCTGCAATTGAAGCAGCTGACATTGTAATAATGAACGATGAGCTCTCAAAGATTGCGACTGCAATTGCAATCTCTAGAAAAACTCTTCGTATTGTCAAGCAAAACATTGTTTTTGCACTGGGTATAAAGGCAATTGTGCTTATTATGAGTACCTTTGGTGTCGCAAACATGTGGGAAGCCGTTTTTGCAGATGTTGGTGTTTCTGTGATTGCTATACTCAATTCTGCAAGGGCTTTAAATGTGAAAAAGCTATAGAATACATTTAGTAATATGGTTTTTAAATTATGCCTGCTATTTTAGCCAACAATATTCATTTCGATATTGTGATGGGGATAAGCTTGTATACTTTTTAAACATTCTCCAAAAATGAGTAGGGCTATTAAACCCTACTCTTTCCATGATTTCTTCTATCGTTAGCAATGTATCCCGCAGCATAGTGGCAGCTAACATAACACGATATTTAATTAAGTAGTCGATAATTGGAAGATCAGTTTCTTTTAAAAACTGCTCATTTAATGTAGTTCTATTTGTATGAAACATTTTAGCTAATGCATTTAGCGTAATTTTGTTTTGATAATTCGTTTGAATATAGGTAACGATGTCAGGGATATCCCCTTTAGACTTTTCTGCCAAATCATTAAAATTATTTTCCTCGCATTCAATACTCTTCGTAATTAAAATCAAAGCCTCCAAAAGTAAGGACCTTGAGCGACATGGCCAAAATTCATCTTTTTGAGAAGTCAAAGAACTTTCAATTCGAGTAAAGAGCTTATTCACTGCTTTAATAGTTTCAGAATCAATAGAAATCATACAATATTCCCTTTGATTGCGTTGAATAAAAGGATACAGCAAGTAAACGTCCTGTTCTTCTGTGGGAGAAAATCCATTATGTTTATCTCTAATATTATCGAAGTTAAATCTACCATTCACAACACTTGGTTCAAAATAAATTGATCTTGCAGAGAAGCCAGAGGAAGTTTTCAGTTTTGAAACTTCAGTCTCATTTAAACATAATATCGATGAGGCAGTAAATGCAATTTCTTGATCATTTATTTGCAATATTCCCGAACCACTTTCAATGAGTGTGATACTGAATCTATCACTTACCACAATATCATCTGTGAAAAATTCCATATCCTTATAAGACATATGTAGTTTATAACTACAATAAATCTCTTTCCCCACTGTAAAAAGTTCCATATTGCATTCCTCCTAGTTAAACAGATTATCGTATATAATTGTAAAAATGTAAAGATGTATTGTAGATATACAATTTTCGTATATCTGGCTAATTAGTATAATAATTTCATAACTAATATCTATGGAGGCCATAACTATGAGATTAAAATTAAAAGGGTTCGTTGCCTTATTGCTTGGGGTAAGCTGTTTCTTTACTATTACCGCATGTTCCACGACAAAAGTGCAGGATATCAAGCTGGTTTCAAGCAGCAGCAAACAAGAAGAGGTAGAAGCAAAAAGCAGTGAACCTGTTGCAGCAAGCAGCGCACAGGAAACGGTGACAGAGCAAAGCATTGCACCTGATACCACAAGCGTTATCCCACCAGAAACTCCTAAAGACGGAAAAATCCACATCAAATATGTTGGCAACTCCTGCTTCTACATAGTATTTGCAGATGGTACAAAGCTTGTAACAGATCCTTATGGTTCAACCTATGCTCCCAATTTTGCTCCGTTCCCTACCCTTGAGGCTAATGTTATGACTATATCACATATGCATGCTGATCATATTGCAGGGGAAGCTGAAATTGGCGGCAATCCTCAAATACTGCAGCCTGACCCAATAGATGTACCTGTAAAAGTTGGTGATGTAGAAATAACAAGTTACACTTCCAACCATCCTGCTGATATGGGCACCAATATAATTTTTGTGTATAAAGAGGGCAAACACAAGATTGTAAATATGGGTGAGACAGATACAATTGATTCTCCAGAAGCAAAAGCCGCAGTTAAAGGCGCTGATGTCATATTTGCGTATGCAGGTCAATTTGGGACCGTAAAAAACAAAGATTCCTTTGAAACCTTAAGTAAGATGAACTTTAAGGTAATGATTCCACAACATTTCAGCATGGATCCTGCTAATCTATTCTATGGAGCACCAACTATTGATACAATATTGACAGAGCTTCCACAAGGAATGAAAGTGACAAAAGCTGATGAGTTGATCGTAACGGAAGATATGGCAAAGCAGTTTGTTGTATTATCTCCAATAGGTCAAAAAAAGTAATTTCAAGTTAAAGTTTCTTTCCATGTAATGATATCTAGGGCAGCCATAAAATAATATTTTATGGCTGCCCTAGATTTTTTCTGATAATATACTGGCAGCTATCTATATTTTGAATGTAATACTTGTAGAAACATTTATATAATACAGAATAGTATCAATATCATTGAAATGGATTCTATAATATAATTAAATAATAATATAGAAATTGCCACCATCATTGAGCAAAGTGTAAAGTGGAAGGTGAACATTGAATATGTTAAATAACTCTGATTCATTAATAATAGTTCTGCACGAAATATATGGGATAAACAGTCATATGAATTCCGTTATAGAAAACTTTTCTACAGCTGGATATGATGTTGTTTGTCCCAATTTAATAGGGTTAAGCGGGCCGTTTGATTATGAGCAACAAGATATAGCATATCAGCACTTTATGATGAATGTTAGTTTTGAAAGAGCCGCTCAGCAGGTTAAAAATCTTATTGCAAAAGCTAGCAGCCAATACAAACACATATTTTTATTGGGATATAGCATAGGTGCAACTATTGCTTGGTTATGTAGCGAGGGAAATAATTTATGTAGTGGCGTAATTGGTTACTACGGCTCGCGAATAAGAGACTATATCGAGGTTGCGCCTAATTGTCCTGTCCTGCTGGTTTTTCCAACACAAGAAAAAGCCTTTAACGTAAAATCCTTTGTGTGTTCATTTGAGAAAAAAAATGTAGATGTCCATATGTTAGATGGAAAGCATGGGTTTGCCGACCCTTTTTCGGAGAGCTACTGTGAGACTTCGTTTCAAGAAGCAAACAAGCTGGTACATAACTTTTTACAAAGAAGTATTAGACAATCAAAACAGGCAGATTACCCAATCAAATAATTGTAAATGTGGGGCCGTCATAAAACACTCAACCTTGTATCTCGGGTTACTGCTTAAATCGACGTTCTGTTGCTTTATCAGCTAAAACACTTGTGCTTCACCTACAATTTCAGTAATTACTTTTAATTGAGCTTACCATTAATATAACTTTGTACTCCCGTACTATTAAACTGAACGTGATTTCATATATTATATTAGCTTATTTGCATTAACTTCTTTTATATAGGTGAGGGATTTTTAAATAAATAGCGACTATCATATTGTGGTCACATATACGATATAGAAGGAACTCGAAAGCAACATTATCATAAATATGGAGAATAATCAATTAATAAATTTTGTAGCCGTTCATCGGTTCATGGAGGTCAAAAAACATGAAAAAACTTATAAGTATGTCAATAGCTTTAATACTTTGCGCTTCATGCATCTTTACGCTTGTTGGTTGTGATAGTAGCCCGATATCCACCATTGTAATTTCAAATGAACAATTTTCCGATAAGGCTTCAGTTGAGAAAGCTGAGCAGCCGCCAGAATTATCTAAAGAAAAGGCTGTATATGCAAGTATTTATTTCATTGAATCTCCCAAAGGGATGAAATATACTGCAAACTGGTATTACGATGGTAAGATAATAAAAACTGACGAAAAAGGAATGCCTACTAATCAGCATGGCGTGATTGTTTATGAATTAGAAGCCGATAAAATAAAAGTAGGAACATTGAAACTCGAAATAAAATACAAGGATAACAGTTTATTGCAAAAAGTGATTACTATAAAATGAGGTACCCAATGAGTAGTATTGATAAAGAGCAACGTTTTATAAAGGCATATAATTCCTATATTGATGAAATATATAAATACGTGTTTTTAAGGACCGGCTTAGAATCCGTAACAGCTGAAGACATAACACAAGATATATTTCTAGAGGTTTTTAAGGGCTTTGATAAATTCAAAGCTCTATGCTCCGAACGGACATGGGTTTTCAAAATTGCACGCAACAAGGTGTACGATTACTATCGGAAGCAATATAAGCAGTGTATGGAATCAATTAGTATCGAAGAGGGTGGCACTCAGCAGTTATGCGATCCTGGTCAAGATGTTGATCAATTGATAGAGAAATCCTTTGAAAGTAAATATGTTTTAGAATGTTTGAATAGTCTACCGCAGCACTACAAAATAACTCTTTTACTCAAATATTCAGACGGAAAAAGTGTTAACGAGATTGCTTCCATCATTGACAAGTCAAATAAAGCCATCGATAACATTTTGCAGCGGGCAAAGCTTATGTTTATAAAACAGTATAGTATAGTGCGCGCGAAGGATAAGCTTTAGAATCATTTTACAGTCGCTATTGCGGCTATCTGGAGGTTAGTATGAAAAATAATTTTGGTAATAATATCAGAGATTCATTGGAGTCTTTAAAGTCATTAGAATCTTTAAATGTAAGCTCGGCTCCAACCCAAAAGCAAAAAGAAATCATTTTAAATAAGGTTTTGATTCAATCCAAAACCCAAAATGCTTCTATCTTATTGAAGTTTAAGAATATGGTTTTTGTCCGTCCGTGGAGATTTGCTTTGGGAGCATCTGCGTTTCAAGCGATTGTGTTAACTGCAATATTTGGTTCAAAATATACGAATTTATTAATCGGATTCATGGGAAGGTGATTGGATGTATTTATTAATAGAAGCTTTAAATAGACCTACTGAGGCTTATAAAAGGCGTAATAGTAAAATTTCTTGGGTGTTTGTAATTCTAACAATACTAATTGTAACTGTATTTGACCCAATAATAAGCTATTTGGTAAATGGAACAGATTACGAGGTTTCAATAGATATAGGCAATATACTTATGTTGTTTTCGTTTGGCTGTATAACATATTTGGCTATATGCTTTGTGATTTGGATAGTATGTAAAATGTTTGGCAGCCAGACTACCTTCTCATCATATTTTAGAGCATGGGGAATTTCCTATATACCTACAATTATTTGTGCATCAACTGTTGCCCTGGCTGAGACCTTCTTCTACCTGTTTTGGAATAATTCTATATTAGGAATAATACTAAATATTATTTTTGTTGCAATTTTAATATGGAAATGCACTTTGTACATTTTATTTCTACGTGAAGTTGCACAGTTAAAAGGTAAAAGAATGGCGGGCGCATTCATAGTATGTGGTTTATTTATTATTGTTATTGCGTTTATAAATATGGCTATAGGGCTTAAAACGCCGATTCTTTGAAATTTATCTAAATTATAGGCTGTTTGTGTTCCAACTCAATGCTTTCTCTTCTATTTTCCGGTCTTGGAATTTTTAATGCAAGTTTCTCAGTTAATATTCCTGCTGTAATCTTGATTTGCACTGGTATGGTAATAACAGCATATGTTGTTTCTATGCTAGTTTCTCATAGGATTAAGAAGATTACGGCATATAGCTTGATTACCGAATAGTAGGAATTAACTGTATGAGTAAAGCAATTTCAAAAAGAATAAAGAACCATTATATGCCCTTGCATACATTCAAATCTATCAAATATGGACAAATTTAGAGGCTAGTCCGCTAATAATGTTTTCACACATTGTTAACGAGCCAGCCTCTTTTATTTGGCTTTTTTATTTTTATCTCATGCCTACTACACATAATATTCATGCACTTCTAACAGTGTTAGGTAATTAGCGTTTCCACTATATATGTAAAACATAAACTAATTATTTCTAGCATTCATATGTTTTTGCAAGCTCAAATTCGTTTTGTATTTCCTGTGATGGCTTACTTGACAAGAGGGATACTATAATTATTGCTAAACAGGATACCACGAATGCAGGGAATAACTCATATATCCCGAACACACCACCAATCTGTTTAATGACTAGCTTCCAAATAAATACCATTCCGCCTCCTGCAAGCATACCAGCAATAGCACCTGATCTTGTACATCGCTTCCAGAATAAAGAGAATAGCATTATCGGACCAAAGGTTGCTCCAAAACCTGCCCAAGCAAAGGATACTATATTGAAAATAACACTTTTTTCATCAAGAGCAATAATCATTCCAAATACTGCTATAAGTAGTAATGTAATACGAGAAACAGTCATAACCTGTTTGTCACTAGCCTCTTTTTTCATAATACCTTGGAAAATGTTTTTTGAGAAAGCAGAAGCTGCTATTAGTAAATATGAATCAGATGAACTGATAGTAGCTGCTAAAATACCAGCCATCGCAATTCCTGCAAGTAGCGGTGGTAGGAGGTTTGAAGCCATTACTATAAATATGCTCTCTGCACCACCTTGCGTAAGTAACTCGGTAGGATATAAAACTCTACCGATTAATCCAATAGCTACTGCTGCTGTTAGTGAAATAACGCACCAAGTAGTTGCGATTCTTCTTGATTTAGTTAACTCAGAGGATTTTCTTATAGCCATGAATCTTAATAGAACCTGAGGCATTCCAAAATACCCAAGCCCCCATGAAAGAGTTGAAATTATCGTCAATAATCCGTATTTACCTGCTGCACCAAACAAAGGTTTGCCAGCTGCACTTACTTGTTGTACTTTATCTGCATTAACCTCTGGCTGTGCGATTCCAAAGAAGTCAAAGAAACCAGGTATTCCCTTAATATTGTCAACAACAGCGGACATTCCACCTGCAGCATTAATACCTACCACAAAAATAGTACCTAAAGCTAAAATCATTACGATACTCTGCATAAAGTCCGATACACTTTCAGCCAAGAAGCCCCCTAAGAAAGTATATATGATTACAAAGGCAGCTCCAGCTATCATCATATATTGGTACTTAATACCGAACAAGGTGCTAAAAAGCTTTCCGCAGGTAACAAAACAACTTGCAGCATAAACAGTAAAAAATACCAGAATAAACAATGCTGCAATTGTCATTAATACCTTCTTCTTTTCCTTAAATCTATTGCTAAAATAATCAGGAATGGTTATTGCATCTCCAGATAGTGTTGAATACCTGCGAAGTCTTTTAGCCACAAGTAACCAATTAATATATGTTCCGGCTGCAAGGCCAATTGCTGTCCAAATAGCATCACTAAAACCAAACCAATATGCTACTCCAGGAAGGCCCATTAAAAGCCATCCACTCATATCAGAAGCTTCTGCGCTCATGGCTGCAACCCAAGGTCCTAAGGATCTGCCACCTATAAAATAATTCTCACTACTTTCATTGGCACGTTTCGCAAAATAAATTCCAATGCCAATAACCAATGCCATATAGGAACTCATAGCAATTAGTATTTTGGTTGTTTCAGCACTCATCTCTTTCCTCCTTAAATTCTCAAAATAAATAATGTTATTATATCAAATTTTAACATTTAATGTAACCAATTTACTTGTAATAATTTGGGGAGGTAAAGAAAATAGTTGTCTTTAGCACTGATATATTACTGCAATATAGGTGCTATTTATTAAAAAGTGCCTTTATCTTATCGTTAATAATTTGCACATCTGCCTCTTCAATAGTTTCATTGGAAAGCATGTACTTTTGCTTTAGCTTTAGTATTCTGTAAACGCTTTGATTTAGCCTGTCCAAGGAAATAGCCCCTGTCCGGGCGGCATTTTGAAGGGCCTTAATTACTGCCTCTTCTTTATCAAAATCATGGCATACTAGGACAATATCACTTCCAGCCACTATAGACTTCACTGCTGCTTGACCGATATCATAATTTTTAACTATTGCCCCCATTGTAAAATCATCAGTAATAACAACACCATCAAAATTCATATTTGTTCTTAGAATATCTGTAATAATGGTTTTTGAAAAGGATGCTGGATAATTAGGGTCTATTTTGGGTAAGAGAATATGAGCTATCATTATGGCATCCACATTGTTTTTTATAGCAGCAGAAAAAGGTATTAGTTCAAAGCTATTTAGTCTATCAATATCATTATTTACTGTTGGTAACCCTTTATGTGAATCTACCGATGTATCACCATGTCCAGGAAAATGCTTAACAACTGAAATAATATTCTGGTCTTGTAAGCCCTTCATAGTTTGAATCCCTAGCTTAGTAACAATACTCTCTTCAGAGCCAAAAGACCTATCACCTATAACAGGATTTTTGGGATTGCTGTTAATGTCTAGTACAGGTGCAAAATTCATATTGAATCCAAAGGATTTCAGCTCTTCGCCAATGATACTGCCAACTTGGTAGGAAAGCGCACTGTCATTAAGCTTCCCAATTGCTTTATTCGTAGGGAATTTGAGAAATTCCTCAGGCATACGGGAAACCCGGCCACCTTCTTCGTCAACAGACAAAAAGAGCGGAACTTTATTTTTTATTTTAGCTCCTTGAGATGAATTAGTTTCTTGAGATGAATTAGTTTCTTTTAATGAATTTAAGAGAGCTAACATTTGCTTGGCATCCTGTATGTTACGTTTAAATAGAATAAAACCACCCACATGGTACTTTTCCATTAACTGTTTAGAATGCTCATCATTTTCATAGCCATTAACCCCAACTACAACCAATTGACCAAGCTTTTCTTCCAAGCTCATTTTTTCAATTTGGGCTTTAATAGGATCAATATTATCGCTAATAGTGGCAGTGCTTGGACTGATTTCTGTGGGCGAATTGACTCTTGATGGCGAACTACTCGCTGAAATTGAGCTGCTATCTGAAGACGTGTTTTGACTGGTTTGAGCTGTAGAATTTTGATTGCCATTATTAGCTCTATCTTTACTGTCAATCACATTGTGTATTACAACATATCCTAGTGTAAAAAGTACAACCATTACTATAATAAATATTAAATGCTTTTTTTTCTTATTTCCACGCTTGCGCATAGTTCCTCCTATAACTTTCACTCTGATAATTATCCTATACATGAAGTCTTTAGAAGTCAATAATATATGTAGAAGTTGTATATGTAATACAATAATACTAAAAATGACATTGAATTTTGTAATAAAATTCAATGCCGCTTTTTACTCATATAACGCTGAAAACCCTTATAAATATAAATAAGGGTTTTCAGACAAATTGTGGCGGAGAAGGTGGGATTCGAACCCACGTGACGTTGCCGTCAAACTGATTTCGAGTCAGCCCCGTTATGACCTCTTCGATACTTCTCCATAGCATATATATTCTACACGGAAACGACTATTGTTTCAAGCTTTTTATCCAAAACACTTGTTTCAAAAATTCCCAAGCTCTCTTTTGCAACCATAATTTTCTGTTTTGTACACAAACTCTTCAATAGCTAGTCTATAGTTCCATTCTATCGTAAATTCTTTGAGTTATTCCTATGGATATACTATATAACACCACAGCCAATAAAATAGCAATGATCAACATTCCAAAAGGATTATTAAGTATTGCAAGTGAACTGGTCACAGTAGGCAACGCCGAACTAATTCTTTCTGCTAAAAATGATACAAGGAAAAGACCTAAGAATGGTATGAATGAGAAAAACCTTCCTTTAATTGCTCTAAACTTGAAGAAACCAGGTAGTTGAATTGCTGTAGATAAAAAGTAAATGATAATTCCTGATGCTATGCCAAGTATTACTTCCTCCATTGTAATTGGTACCTTAGCTGCTGTTAATACGATTGAATCTAGAACTAGCATAATTGCAATACTTACAAATCCCATTATGGCAGTAAAGAAGTATCTTGCTGCTACTATATCCTTTTTGCTCACAGGAAGCAATCCATATAATCTATTTAAATCGTTTTTATCTGCTACTGTAAAAGTATAGCTTGATGTCATTGCTATCATACACATTGCAAAAACAATACTAGGTATAATAGATTTATATTGAACGGTCGTTAGCACTGGTATAAAAAAGACTACAAGATAGTACTTATAATACGGCTTTATCAACGCTTTATCCAGCTGTACAAGTTTTATAATGTTACTCATTAATATTACCTCCCTTGCTTGTAAACACGATAATTTCATCAATAGAAACAGCCTCACATACCAGATGACTGAAAAGGCGTAGGTCACTTGTCTTTATAAGACCCTCGAAACCCTCTGAATATTTTCTGATACCTATTATTTTCTTTTCGTGCTCAGCAGTGATATCATTTTTACCACCCTTTACAATTCTAAAACCATCAACAAATTCATCCTTCGTACCAGTGTAAACCATTGCTCCATTATTAATAAATGTGATATAGTCTGCTATTTTATCCAAGTCAGAGGTTATATGTGTAGAAAACAGTACACTTCTTTGCCCATCTGAAATGAATTCCAGCAATATGTCTAGAAGCTCATCCCTAGCAACAGGGTCAAGTCCACTTGTAGGTTCATCGAGTATCAGTAGCTTTGCATCATGAGAAAACGCGCAAGAGAGCATTAGCTTCATTTGCATACCACGGGATAATTCCTTGACCTTTTTGTCAGGCTTTAATCCAAATCTATCTATCATTGACTTGAACTTGCTACTATCCCAAGTGCTATAAAATATCCCTATATACTTTTCTACCTCGATAACAGTCCAATCTTGTACAAAATAATTAGCATCAAATACTGCACCAATGCTTTCTTTGATTTCAATCTGGTCTGCAATACTATCTAATCCTAGAATTTTAATGCTACCAGATGTTTTTTTAAGCATATTTAGCATTAGCTTGATAGTTGTAGTTTTTCCAGCACCATTGGGTCCGATAAGGCCCATAATATAGCCCATCGGTAATGAAAAGCTTATATTTTTAAGCGAAAAACTGTCATAATCCTTTGATAGATTTTTTATTTCTAATGCATCAACCATTTACCTCATCCTCCATAAGTATTTTTAGCATATTAATTAACTCACCCGCAGATACGTCAGCTCTTTTAGCAGACTTTATTGCAATGGTGAGATTATCCTCAATATCACGAAGTAGCTGTTCTCTAATTAGCTCAGAGCCCCTTCCCATTACATAGCAACCCTTGCCCTGTACATTGGTAACGTAGCCTTCCTGTTCAAGCTCAGTGTATGCTCTAGTTGTAGTCAGTACACTTATCTTTAGGTCGCGGGCAAGTTGTCTGAGTGATGGCAAGAGCTCATTTTCTTCTGTCTCTCCAGATAATATAGCACTCTTTATCTGTTCTTTTATCTGCTCATAGATTGGAACTCCTGCTGTATTGGATATTATTATCTTCACTATTACCTCCCTCAAAACTAGAATGATATCGAACAAAAGTCAGCCGCAGTGGCGTTCTTATATATCATAATTTTTTGAGCTTTCTTATTTTGTTATTGTTATTGTTATTGTTATTGTTATTGTTATTGTTATTGTTATTGTTATTGTTATTATTGTCATTGTTATTGTCATTGTTATTGTTATTATATATTAATGTATATACTGTTATGTATGTTACATATACAGTATATACAATGAGTACAATGATGTCAAAAAAATATTGTAAAAAACACGTAGGAGAATTGCTCATTTTTAGCAATTCTCCTACGTGTTTAAATTATAACTAATTTTTATCTTTTGTTCACTAGCTCACTGTTTACTACTTTTAGAATACTAGGTTAATTATTCTACAGTGAAGACTGTTTTTATTGGTGCCTTTCCAGTTAATTGTGCACTAACTCTATCAGGCATTGAACCACCAACATATAAGTCAAACTGTCCATTTTCTATATATCTCTTGCCTTCCTCATCAACTATTGTCATTGATTTAGGAGATATTTCAAAGTTTACCGTGACCTTCTCGCCACTCTTTACATGAATACGCTTAAATCCACACAAGCTGTGATGTGGAACTCTCACCGAAGCCTGGGTATCCTTGATATATACTTGTACAACTTCATCGGCATCATATTGACCAACATTTTCTATATCTACATTAAGGAATAGGCTTTGACCATTTTTAACAGTGCTGTTTGTACACGTTACATTTGAGTATTGGAAGGAAGTATATGATAGCCCGAAACCAAACGGATACAAAGCATCACCCTTCATGAATTTATAGGTTCTGTTATCCATTGAATAATCATCAAATGCAGGCAGTTCTTCTGTAGATTTGTAGAAGGTAATAGGTAGTCTGCCAGCTGGAGAATAATCCCCAAATAACAGCTCTGCAAAGGCTTGCCCACCCTTTGACCCAGGATACCAGCACTGCACGATGGCAGCTGCGTGATTTGCTGCCTCTCCTATACTAAGTGCACTTCCCGAACATAATGCAACGATTACAGGCTTGCCAGTACGAAGTACAGCACTGAGCAATCTCTGCTGAGATGCTGGAAGATTCAGATCTACCTTATCTCCTCCTGCATCAAGTATTGCAGTACCTTGGTCGTTTTGTTCACCTTCTATAGAGGCATCAAGACCTAAACACAGAACAACTACATCACAACGCTCTGAAACAGAAACTGCTTCCTTAATCCTGTCATCCTGTTGTGCAAGGTCTTCAGTTCTGTTCATGTGTAGGTGACAGCCAGGTGCGTACCATACCTTTGTAGCTTGTGAAACTCTGCCGCGTATACCATCAAGTAGCGTAATATTGTGTGAGGCTGTTCCACTGTAGTTTGCTCTTAGAGCAATTTCACTATCAGCATTCGGGCCAATTACAGCTATATTCTTTATCTTATTTGAATCTAAAGGTAGCATTCCAGCATTTTTTAGTAAAACCATAGATTTTCTTGCCGCATCTAGAGATAGCTCATTATGTTCTTTGCAATCATTCATTTCAAAAGGTATGTTATCAAACTCACAATCATCATCAAACATGCCCAGTCTCATTCTTGTAGTCATCAGCCTAATAGCAGCCCGGTCTATATCCTCTTCTGTTATAAGTCCTTCTTTTAGTGATAAGAGAATCAATAAATATATGTTTCCACAATTTAGATCACAACCGCTTTTTATAGCTAATGCAGCTGATTCTGTCGGAGTAGCTGTTACCTGATGACCTTCGTGGAAATCCTTAATGGCCCAGCAGTCAGAGACAACATGTCCGTCAAAGCCCCAGCCATCTCTCAAAATATCCTTTAACAGAGTTTTGCTTCCATTACAAGGCTCTCCGTTCGTACGGTTATATGCACCCATTACAGCTTCAACGTTGGCCTCTTTTACAAGAGCTTCGAAAGCAGGTAAGTAGGTTTCAAACAAGTCCTTTTGAGATACAACTGCATTAAAATGATGTCTGTCCTCTTCCGGTCCACTGTGAACTGCAAAATGTTTTGCACAAGCTGCAGCCTTCAAATGTTTACCTTTGCCCTGAAGTCCTTTTACAAATGCGACTCCAAGCTTTGATGTTAGGTAAGTATCCTCACCGTATGTCTCATGTCCACGGCCCCATCTAGGGTCTCTAAATATATTTACATTTGGTGACCAAAACGTAATGCCTTTGTATATATCTCTGTCATCTTTTTTTGTATTTTCGTTATATTTTGCTCTACCTTCTGTTGCAATTACGTCTGCGATTTTTCCTAAATACTCATCATCAAAAATTGCAGCTAATCCTATTGCCTGTGGGAATACTGTGGCAACTCCTGCTCGTGCAACACCATGAAGTGCTTCATTCCACCAGTTATATCTTGGTACACCCAGCCTATCTACTGCCTGTGCATCATATCTTAGCTGTGATGCTTTTTCCTCTAAAGTCATTCTTGATACTAAGTCTACTGCTCTTTCTTTAAAAGAAAGATTCTTATCCAAATATTTTGGGTTATTCCCCATAATTAACCTCCATGAGTCGTAATCACGACAAGAAAAAATTAATATACTAACTTTTTTAGAATTTAGCTAATAAATAAGGTTGTTGGTCATAAATATTCTCTCTTAAATATTATCCCTTAACCGCTCCAACTACAAGACTTTCCTGTACTTTCTTGCTCATAAACGCATAAATAATCAACGTCGGAATTGTAGCTACCATTAAGCCTGCACCGATTGGTCCCCATTCTGTGGTGTACTGGCCTGCCAGAGACTGTATACCTACAGTAAGTGTCTTATATCTTTCATCACTTATGAATACCACTGCATACATAAGTTCATTCCAGGCCTGCAGAAATGTAAAAATAGTGACAGTAGCTATTGCCGGTTTCATAAGTGGAAGTATTATTTTGAAAAATATCTGATAAATGCTACAACCATCTATACATGCAGCTTCCTCAAGCTCTTTTGGAATGGAAATCATGAAACCTGAAATAATTAATATTGCCATTGGTATTGCAAATGCTGCATATGGAAGAATTAGTGCCCAATAGGAGTTCACTAATTTTAAGTTTCTTAGAATAATAAATATTGGGAGCATTGCGGAGTGCAATGGAACTGTAAGTCCCAAAATAAATAGTGAATTTAATGGCTTTCTTATCTTAAAAACCATTCTAGTTAATGCATATGAAGCCATAACAGCAAAAATTGATGTCAGTATTATAGTTGCAGCTGTTACAATTACACTATTTAAAAAATAATGACCCACATTCCCTCTAAGGATAGCCTTGGAGTAGTTTGACCATAACCAAGTACTAGGAAGTCCGATAGGATTTCCACCAAATATCTCTGCATTTGATTTAAGAGAAAATGAAAACATCCAGTAAAGAGGAAACAGTTGAATAATGGCAACTATAGCAAGTACAACATAAAGTAGTATATTTGAGATACTTAATTTTGAAGACCTTTGGATTGTAATGTCACTCATTTAACCGCCTCCCTTTCTTTGAATAATATACCTACAATAAAAGATAATATAAAGCACTCAATGATTATGAATACTGCCATAGCACTTCCGTAGCCGTATTGATTTCCTTTAAAAATTGTGCTAACCATAAACGTACCAATAACTTCACTGGCATGTGCAGGTCCCCCACCTGTTAAAACATATACAAGATCAAATACCTTGAGCGCACCTGTGACAGCAAATATAACAGTCACATTAAGTACAGGCTTTAGCATAGGTATTGTTATTTTCAAAGATGTATTCCACCAGGAAGATCCGTCTATTACGGCAGCTTCAAATATTTCAGTAGAAATTGATTTTATGCCTGCATACATTAATAGCATATGATATCCGATATATTGCCAAATAATAGGAATAAATGTAGATACTAAAGCTGTTTTAGGATCTCCAAGCCATGACTGCGTCAAATTTTCCATTCCAATTTTATTAAAAAAAACATTTAGAAGACCATATTCAGGATTATATATTTTCATCCAAAGCTGTCCTATTACAACTGTTGAAATAATAACAGGTATAAAATAAATAGTTACTAAGGATTTCTCAAATTTTACTCCCTTTGCTAAAGAAAGTGCCAAAAGCAATGAAATTGGAAGCTGAATAAATACGGATGCAACTGCCAAAATCAGAGAGTTTATTGCAGCTTTAACAAATATATGATCTGAAAGAAGGTCTTTATAATTTTTTAGGCCTATAAAAGTACCTTTACCATATCCTGACCAATCTTGCAAGCTATAGTAACTTGACATTACTATTGGTATAACAATGAGTACTAGAAACATTAGTATACCTGGAAATAAAAAGAATATGATTGCTTTCTTATTATTCAGAACTTTATCCACATAACTCACTTCCTTTCGAATCAATTAATTTCAATAAGATTGTCCACTTACTGCCGAATCATGTATTTGATTGTACAATAAGTGGACGCCTTATCTTTTTTTATCTAAAATTTTATTTACTATACATTGTTTGAAGACTATCAACAAATTGCTGTGGAGTTTTTGTACCCATAAACAATTCTTGTAGTGCATTTAAATAATTTTCAGTATCTTTTCCTGCAAGTAGAGTATCCCACCAGATTGTAAAGCCTTCTGCATCTTTTGTTAGGTTAACAACATCAACAATAGACGGATTTATCTTACTCTCATCTACATCTGTCTTCCATGCAGGCAATGAAGCACCTGATAGGTATGATTCTTTTGACATGTTTTCTGCAAAATACATCTGGAATTTAACTGCTTCTTCTTTATTTTTAGTATTTGCACTGACCATAACTGCATCAACAGCTCCACCAGTAAACTGCTTTGCATTTCCTTTTCCTTCTGGAATTGAAGGGAATGAAATTGCAACTATCTTTCCTTTAACCTTAGATTCTGGTAAACCAGCTTTCCCTGCTGCCCAGCTACCCTTGAACATCATTGGAATTTTACCTTCATAGAAAGGAACCTCAGCCTCATCATTGGAGATACCTGCTGCTCCTTTAGGGAAAGCGCCTGCGTCTACTAGCTCTTTAAACCTAGTAGCAGCATTTAAAAATTCAGGATCTTTAAAGGAACCTTGTTTTGTAAGAGTTTTTGTAATCTTTTCAGGACCAGCTGCTCTTAATGCAATAACATCAAAGTACATTGCCATTGTCCACTTATCTTTAGCTGATACAGCCATAGGAGTTATTCCTTTTGACTTAAAGGTTTTTACTGCTGTCATTAATTCTTCATAAGTGGTAGGAATGGTCAAACCATTTTGCTCAAAAAGTTCCTTATTAACAAACAATGCTCCAGCTGAAAGTAAGAACGGCATACCGTAAGTTTTACCATCGTATGTCATATTTGTGAGCGTACCATTTACAAGCTTGCCCTTTATATCATCTGTTAAATATTCATCTATTTGCAAAACTCTGTTTGCATCAATAAATGGTTTGGAAAAGCCGCCACCCCAAGTAGAGAAGAGGTCAGGAAGCTCATTTGCTGCTGCCATTGCCTTAATTTTAGTCTTATAGGCTTCATTTTCATTGGTATCTACAATGATCTTTACATTTTTATTCGCTGCTTGGTAATCTGCTATAACTTTTTTTGCTGCCGGAGTAAATGGGTCTGTGTCTGCACCCCAAATATGGCTGAATCTCAATTCAACGTTCTTGGCTCCATTAGTTGTATTATTTGCATTTTCGGTTCCAGTGGTATTTTTACCACATGCAGCTAGTCCTAATGTTAATGCACCAGCTAGCATAAATGCTATTCCTCTTCTTACTACTGACATTTTATTCATTATTATTCCTCCCTCGAAATATTATGATGTTACATAAATATTATAGGTAATAGTACATAGAGTAAACGTAAAATGGTTACCTATAATTGTGCAATATTTTTACTTATAATTAATTACTATATTATTTTTACAAGTATTTGAACAAAGTCCCACCTGCTATGTTTGTTTATAAGGTATATGCTATAATTATAAAAAACCTATTACACAATACGTATAAACTATTATTTGCAATTAAACGGAGTTATATATATGAAACTTACGAAGCATTTTATGGAAAAAATTAAGCAGATATTTATGGATTGTTCAATTAGGTATAAAATGCTTATTATATTTATGGCATTTATGCTTTTCTATATGGGTATTAGTGCTGTGATCTATATAACAATGATTAATAGGGAAACTACGAGTCAGGTAAAACAACGTTCATATCAGACAACAGAGCTGATAAAAAGCAATATTAATACCATGATTGAAAATGCCAACAATGTTTCCAAAATACTTACAACAAATTCTTTTGTGAGAGCTTATCTTCACAACCAGCAGCCTACCTTGGCTCATACAAAGCAGGTTAATGAGGTTTTGGCAAACATCCATATAACTTCCCCCAATATTGATTCCATATATTTGTATGACCTGCATGGATCTTCTCTAAGAACCACAAAGTATCTTACACTATCTAGCGTTGAAGATGCTAAAAGTGCACCTTGGTTTAATGAAATTAATAAACTCCAGGGTAAATATAAAATCAGTATAAATGCATATAATACCTTTACGACGTCGTCGAAAAAAAATCTTGTATCTGTTATGAGGATATTAAATGATATTGATAGCCTTAAACCCATTGGAGTCTTGATAGTAAATATATCCCAAGATGGCATTGCGGATATTATAGATCAAACTAGTGAAAACGGTGCAACAGCTTTTATACTTCTTGATGAAAATGATAATCCTGTTATTAAAAACGATAGTTCATATGAGGCCTATAAGCCATATTTTTCTGACATGTCAGGTACTGAAAATATTGTAAGTATAGATAATGAGAAGAAATTCATGTATAAGCTAGTAATGGAAGACCTTGATTGGAAGATTATTAATTGTGCAAGTCTTTCGTATTCGTCGCCACAGACTAGGGCATTAAATATAGTATCGATAATATTTATTGGAGTAACGATGCTTATCTTTATCTTTGCTTCGATCTTTACTGCCAATCTCATAACTTCTCCTGTGAAAAAACTGATAAATTCCATGCAGGGTGTAGCAAATGGAGTATTTAAAAGGGTTAGCTATAATACTGGGAAGGATGAAATCGGTGAGCTAAAAAATAATTACAATTTAATGATTATGGAGATTAACAATCTTATAATAAAATTGGTAGATGAGGAAAAACAAAAACGTAAATTTGAGCTAGATGTTTTAAATGAGCAGATCAAGCCTCATTTCCTATATAATACACTGGATAACATAGCGTATTTGGCATTATCTAATAATAATCAGACTTTATATGATGCAGTGAATGCTCTGGGGAGTTTTTGCAGAATAAGTCTTAGCAAGGGCTCGGAGATAATTAGTCTTGGGAATGAAATAATGCTGATAAAGAATTATCTTGCGCTGCAAAAGCTACGTTATGGTGAAATGATTAATGACGAATATGACATTGACCCAAATGCATTAGAAATCAAGATACTCAAAAACATACTTCAGCCATTAGTTGAAAATAGTATATATCATGGAATCAGGCCTAGTGGTGAACCTGGATTAATCAGTACGTCTGCACATATAGAAGGTCAATATCTTGTGCTGACTGTCGAAGATGATGGACTAGGCATGGATGGTACTGAAATTGATAGTATCAGTGATGAGAAACTAGCTGGAAATCAAGCTAGTTTTGGCCTCAGAGGCACAATACAACGTCTCAAAATTCATTATGGAACAAATGATTTATACAAGGTTGAAAGCCAAAAGAATGTAGGAACAAAAATAACATTAAAAATTCCTTTAGAGGGAGAACACTCATGAGCGACAGACCACTCAAAGTCCTTATAGTTGATGATGAAAGCAATACCAGAGGTCTTGTAAAAGTATCTGTAGATTGGGAAAATATAAATATGGAGTTAGTTGGTGAAGCTACAAGTGGATTGGAAGCCATTGATATGATGGACAACCTTCTACCTGACATTATTATTACAGATATACAAATGCCTTATATGGATGGCTTAACTTTAAGCAAAATCATCAAGGAAAAACACCCAGATATCTCTATTGTCATTCTTACCGCCCATAATGAGTTTTCTTTTGCCCAGAGTGCTGTCTCTATCGGAGTATCAGATTTTATTCTCAAGCCAATAGATAAAAATATGCTGCTTGAAACTATGACAAAGGTCGGTAGTAGTATAAAGTCTAATCGGGCTCGACTAAGTAAACTAGAACTTTCACATCAATATATCAAAAGCAATATTACTGTATTTCAAAACAAGGTTTTTAATGATTTAATATTAAATAGTTCAAATTTTTCATTTCAACCCGAAGAACTAAAAATGGTAGATATAAATATTGATACTGAATATGATATCTATCAGGTCTCTCTTATAAATATTTCAGTTGATAAGAGCAGATATACCAACCTTGAAAGACAGGTGCTACTTCAAAATTGTTGTAGTTATATAAAAGATTTATATATGTTATCAGGATGTGCCTATGTATTCACTGATGTATATAGTAATATAGTGCTCCTAAGTAATGACAATTCTATAAATTTAAATAATATTTCAGAGCGTGCAACTAATTATTTAAAGGAACAGCTTTCTACGGTAGTCTCTTGTGGAATAGGTTTTGAAGTGCATGGTTTAAAAAACATATTTATATCCTACCAGCAGGCACTAAATGCGCTTAATATGTGCTATATTACAGGCGAAGAAATAACCTTTGCAGATTCGCAAATTACTGAATCTGAGCACAGCGTTTTCCAGCAGAATACAATGACGGATAAAATGAGGCTTGCTATAAAATCAGGTTCAACCTTACAAGCAGTAGAAATCACCAAGAAGGTGCTTCAAAACTATGCCAAAGAAAATATTAATGATTTGGATGGGGTTAGAATATTTGCTCTTAATATCAGTATTTATATTAAGGAATTACTATCTGAAATGAAAATATCATTTGCTGGAAAGCTTTCCTTATCAGGTGAGATGTTATTAGAAGTTTTTAAGCTTGAAAAATATTCCGATATCGAGAACACTGTAATAAATATGGTTGAAAAGGTATGTGTATTAATAACTGAGGCACTAAGTAGTAAAACTAATTCTACCGTGACTCAAACAAAAAACTATTTAGATGAAAATTTTAGTGATAGCAATCTAACATTAAAAGTGGTAGCAGACAAGTTCTACATCAATTCAAGCTATTTGAGCAGAATTTTCAAAAAAGGTATAGGCATATCCTTCTCTGAGTATCTAACAAAAATACGAATTGAAAATGCCACAACAATACTAAAAATGCAGGATTGCAAAGCATATCAGCTTGCACAGTTGGTAGGAATACCTGACCCTAATTACTTCGTAAAGTGTTTTAAAAAGGTAACTGGAATATCCTTTGTAGAATATAAAGTTAAAAACAGTTGAGCACTATAGACGCTGTATATCCTAGATGGTACTAACAAGCATACCCTTTAAAACATTTATTTATATCTCAATTGCGTTATTTTTTATTCTTTTTCTACGTACAGCTTCAAAAGCTATGAAGACTATAATGGTAAATACAAGTGTAAAACAAGCTGATGACACTTTAGGGTCAAAAACAAATACTTCCCAAAGTGCATTTGTAGCAGCATGAAAAATGATACATAGGAAGATACTTTTTGTTCCAGAATAAATCACGGTTAACAAAAGTGATGATGCAATAACACCTATAAGGAACCCACCAAAATTCCTACCGAACTGGTTTGAACCTATAATAAACCATAGAGGAAGATGCCATACTGCCCAAATAGCACCAACAATTAACGAGCTAATAGCTGCTGGAAACTTTTTTAGTAATGGTGGTAGCAAAAATCCCCGCCAGCCTATTTCCTCCAACCCACCTCCGAATATCAATATCGGAAATGAAATAAGGGCACCATAAACAGAGGCGATCCATATTTAAGCAACTTTAATTGTGTCAATATTGCTATTCCACCCCACAATAGGTATGTGAAAGTAAAGGTATAAAATAAATACCTTTTTATATCTTTGTTCATGATTGTTAATCTCCTTTTTGATTACTTACTTTGATTACTTACTTTGATTACAACCTAACATTAGCAATACCGATTTTGATAATGTTTTCATAAGACTAATTGGATAATATTCCCGTTTATCATTTTGAAGGATGCCATAACATTTTTCGAGAATCACATGTGTGACAATACCATCAATTGATGCCGTAATAAAGGTAATAATATCGTTTAAAGGTAATGAAGGTATGAAATACCCTGATGAAATACCCTCGATAATTTTACCTATTAATTGCTCCATTAAATACTGTCCACTTTGCTGCTCTGTTATTTTGGACAAAATCTTTTCTTGCCTTTCCGGGTGATTGGTGAATAAAACACCTAGTTCAAACTGTATTTTACCTATTATAATTGGACTTACTTCCATATAATTCCCTAAAAAGGTAAAAAGTCTTTCTATAACATCATTTGGGGTGGTACTACTTTCTATTATAGAATCCACACTTGGTCTATAGTCCGAATTGGTATTAGAATTATTAATAATTGAAACCAATATATCGTCTATATCTGAGTAATAAAGATAGATTCCACCCTGACTTAATCCGGATGCCTTAATGATGTCTTTCATATTTATTTCATATAGTGGCTTAGTTTCGCATACAGATAAAGCCGCCTCTAAAATGTCATTTTTCTTTTTATTTACGTATTCAGTACTGACTTTAGGCACTCTGCCCTCCTTGCATTATATAAATGACTCTAGTGTCATTTATATAATATCGTCTAATTTATCTAATGTCAAGATATAAATGACTCGTGTGTCATTTATATCTTGGAATATCTATTTCTTTTTTATTTAGGATGTCTCTCTACCATTGTAGAACAACAATTCGGGTAAGCATAGTGATAATTTAAAATAAAGAAGAGACAAGTCCATTTTGGTTTGTCTCTTTGGTCTATATTAACTTTGTTTTATAATTTATTTGTCTTTTCTTTGCCTTTTGTTTTAGTTCCTTTAATGCCTCTTTCAAATGGTTTATCAGAATATTGTAAAACCATAGCTATATGCTTTTACAACTCTTTAAACTTTCTAATACCTGTCGTATTAAGTGTTTTTATAAGTATTACATTAAATATTAACAATATAATAGAAAAAATTCCAAGAAACAAGTTAGTGTTAGTTGGCTTCAAAACGACAAATAATATCACTGGAATGCCGACTGCCAAAAATCCTGCTAACGAGGCTAAAAGCACACTTGCGCTCTGCTTAACTACTGACATCTGAGTAGTCCATTCCAGCTTTGGAAAATACAGATTTATTAATATCCCAATAGTTGGTATAAGCAGACAGTATAGTAGTGAAACGCTAAATATTGCCATCACTGTTGCTACGTTCATTTTAAATGCCAGTGCAACAATAATAGTATTAATTATCAACGCAGGTACTGTGAAAGTCATGTTTAAAAGTATTTTGCTCCAAAGAATATTTTCAATCTTAATTGGCAGGGATTTAATAATCCAGAGGCTTTTACCTTCAAGTGAAATAGATGGTGCTGTTATAAACGTAAAGGATATGCAGAATACAAATATTAAAGTAACAATTGGAGAGATATAAGCATCAGTCATGGGTATTTCAAGTACTTTAGAAACAGCATCCTTTCCAAAGATAGCTATACCCAGCGAAAAAATCGTCATCATTATTACACCAAATGCAGTATTTACCACATAAATATATGAAGAGAAATAGAACTTAAGCTCTTTTATGTATAGTGCCTTTAGTACCGTTGAAACCTTAAGCTTAGCCATTTTATAGTTTGATGCCTTATACTTTTCCGACAGCTTTGAATTTATTGATTTAAAGCCCTTTGAAAAAATGACAACAAATACTCCAAAAATTATTAAACTACTAAAAACAAATGCCATTAAGTATAAAAAGTTATTGCCTTTTAGTGCTTCTATATATAGTTTAGTCCAGAATAGGATATCATTCATAATGTTAACGGTAGGTATACTATTTTGAACATATTGTGAGTTTAGCTGCCCCACCATTGTTGAGTCCACCATTATTATAGCCAATAATAAAAATGATCCTATCAGCAAAATTGCATTAGTAGATCTAAATTTTGTAGATATTCTTCCTAAGAAATATGCAAAAAAAGCTCCTATAGCTATTGGAATTAATGGTATAAACAATGTCGTTATAGCAACAAAACTATAATACAGTATTCCTCCTGAGGTTTTCATACCATAGACTATCAATTGCGGTATCCCTACAATTACTGTTACCATTAAATTTGAAAGATAAATAAAAATCATTTTACTTGCCAGAATAGCTGATGGCTTGAGTGGCATGGACATTAGCATATCATAATCTTTAAAAGAAAATAGGTATCCAGGAATCTTAAAGGTACTCATTGTTATAGAAAAAATCGTAGTTGATAAAATTGTACTGCTAATTAATAGTTCAAGTGCATCTAATTTTTTCAAGATTCCACCCAGCTGATAACTCATAATAAACATAGTAAATGCTATCGTGCAAAATGCATATAATATAACTATGCCAAGCAGTCCTACCTTTATCTTTTGACCTTTAGACTTTGATTTAAGGACCTTGTTTATTCCCCAGGAATTTATTATGTTCGCCTTAATTAATGTATATGTACTATTCATTATCAATCAACTCCATAAATAGCTGTTCAAGTGAATTATTTCCCTTAACAGCTGCAGTTTCTCCACTTGCTATAAGCTTGCCATCTTTAATAATCGCTATTTTGGTACACAACTTTTCAGCCACTTCTAGCACATGTGTGGAGAAAAATATTGCACATCCATTTTTGCATTGTTCCTTCATTATCTCCTTAAGTGTATGTGCTGCCTTTGGGTCAAGACCTACAAAAGGCTCATCCATAACATAAAGCTTCGGTTTATGGATGAGCGCTGATATGATAGCAAGCTTCTGCTTCATACCATGAGAATATGACGAAATGAGGTCTCCCAGGCTTGATGTAAGCTCCAGTAAATCAGCAAATCGCTTTATTTCCGTTTCTCTGTCAAGGCTAGATATAGCAAATATGTCGGCTATAAAATTCAAATACTGTATTCCAGTCATATTTTCATATAAATCAGGATTATCAGGAATATATGCTATCATTCTTTTGCATCCAATTGGGTCATCCTTTATTGACTTGCCACCAATTACAATGTCACCTTCAGAGAATTCCAAAATACCTGTAACACACTTAATTGTGGTGGTTTTTCCTGCGCCGTTATGTCCTATAAAGCCATAAATATCGCCACTAACAATATCTAAGGACAGGTTATCTACTGCCTTTTTTCCACCCTTATAGGTTTTTGATAAATTACTTATTTTCAGCATTGTATTCACCTTTCCATTTATCAATAGAGTTCTTTTTATTTAAAAACTACTATTTCTCAATCAATAAATTACCATATTTTATTATACTATACACATTGTATTACTACTACATTTAGTATATTTCCGGTTACCATTCCTATTACCATTTTTGATTAATTCAGGTTACCATTCCTATTACCATTTCTGATTAATTCCGGTTACACCTCATAAGAACACCCAAACAAAGTCTTCTTCTATCTAATTATATTTGTTATGTCTATCAGCGAAAGAACTGAATTTTTGCCACTAATTCTCTTATAAATTATATATTCTATATTAATTAATCACTTTATATAGTAAAATATTTTTATAATAAAATATTACATAATAACACAAAATTTTTAAATTTAGCGGAGAGGGTGATTACATTGGAACTGAATATACCGATTATCGACATAATTCTATCCCTGTCTAGTGCTATCGATTTAATAGACCCAACAATTACAAACCATCACAAGAGGGTTGCCTACATCTCATATAGTATTGCAAAAGAAATGAATTTATCTGACGAAGAAATCAAAGATCTTGTATTAGCTAGCCTACTGCACGATTGTGGTGCTGTAAATTTGGTTGATCGTAATTCTTTATTTGAATTTGAATTTGGAAATTCTCAAATCCAGAGGTATTCTCATGGATATAAGGGTTGGTTTATTCTTCAAGAAGCAACTGAATTACAAGCTGCAGCCGAAATCATCAAATTTCATCATGTTTATTGGGAAGAGCGATCAAATGCCCACTTACAAACATATAAAATACCTATGTCAAGCTATATACTTCATTTAGCTGATAGAATTGATATATTAATCAACCGCAAGCAAGAAATTTTGAAGCAACGCAGATACATTGAAAATATGATAAAGAGTGGTAGTGGCATAATGTTTATGCCTAAAATAGTGGAAGCTTTTACGGATTTGGTATCCAAGCCATATTTCTGGTTTGACATAGTAAGTCCATATTTGGATGAGATCATAAAAAAAGTGATGTCACCTTACAAAGTTTACATCAATAGCAGCAGCTTACATGAATATGCCAATATCACGCATCGTATTATAGATTTTAGAAGTAAATTTACCGCCACTCATTCTATAGGTGTGGCAACAAGTTCAAGCACTTTGGCCACTAAACTGGGTTTTAGTGTTTCAGACAGTAAATTAATGCATTCAGCTGGACTAATGCACGACTTGGGAAAGCTATGCATTCCTGAATATATTCTGGAAAAGCCGGGCCCTCTTGATAAAAATGAATATAACATCATCAAGTCTCATACATATCACACCTACAGGATACTAAATTCCATACCAGGCTTGGACAAAGTCCGAGATTGGGCTGCATTTCACCACGAAAAGCTTGATGGAACTGGATATCCCTTTGAATTATCAGCTAATCAACTAGATTTGGGCTCAAGAATCTTGGCCGTCAGCGATATGTTTACAGCCCTAACAGAGGAACGGCCCTATAGACATGCCATGCCTTTAGAAAATGCAATAGATATAATTAATAGTTCTAAAAATTTGGATTATGATGTCAAGGCATGCTTAAACGAAAACCTAGCTGAAATAAATGAGACAAGAAAAACCTCACAAGAAAATGTCACTAAAAGCTGTCATGAAATTTTTCATAACTTATAAGATGGGTTCAACACAAAATGAGTAAAATCGGCCTTCTGATAGCAAAAAAAATTGCTGGCAGGAGGCCAGCAGAATTAATAATTGTTAAGGGTATTTAACACTTGTTATTTTATACTGTTTGATGCTCTTTTGCACTGTAAATTGGTGCTTGTATAGGAAAGTTGTACCTTTAACCATGCGCTTATATATCGCTGTTTATATCAAATACTATCCTTGGTTGTAAAAGCATAAAGCTTATTTAATTTGTGATAAATCACATTTCAAATGCTAAGTCAAATGCTAAGTTAAATGCTAAAATCAATTGCTAATGTCAATTGCTAATGTCAAATGCTAATGTCAAATGCTAATGTCAAATGCTAATGTCAAATGCTAATGTCAAATGCTAACAGTGCGAGTGAAAAGTTTGTGGTTGACAAGTTATGCTGTCTATTGTAAAATATAAAAGCGGCTGAAAAGCTGAACTAAATATTGATGTGGAGAGATGGCTGAGCTGGTCTAAGGCGCACGACTGGAAATCGTGTGATGGGTTAAACTGTCCGAGAGTTCGAATCTCTCTCTCTCCGCCACATAGAAGCCCCTTTACTTAGTGAAAGTAAAGGGGCTTCTTCACAACTAATTTCACAATAAGTTCACATACTCTATACAATAAAAAACACTATAAGTAATTAATACATACAGTGTTTATATCTTAGTTTCTGTTTTCCTGAATTTCGATTATCGCCTTTAATATTATTATGTATATGTTCTCTGGTATCTGATCCTTTATATATTTATATACTTCAATTAGATTTACACTTTTAGGTATTATGTAGATTTTGCCATTCCTTTATTCTAAAATGATTCTGAGGTGGTTAAGTGGATTTCAAAGAATACATGCAGATAGTTGGAGAGAATATAAGGGTACAAAGAAAAAACAAGAAATTGTCAAGGAAGTCTTTAGAAGAGAAGATTAATACAACGCAGCAATATATCGGACAGATAGAACGTGGCGAAGCAAATCCCACGTTAGAAGTATTACATAGAATTGCAGATGCTTTAGATATAACCATACCTGTTCTACTGGGAGATTATTCAGATAAATTGGGATTGTTAATTAAAAAATATAAATTTCCCGATAAAAACGATGTTTATAGACTATTAAGTTCTATGGACAATCTAGATAAATCTGAAATAGATATGGTTATAAAAATGATTATCGGATTAAAAAAATAAGCTCCCCTGGATCCAGAGGAGCTGCTTTCATTTTTTAGCCAGTTCTTTTCTTGCATAAAAAGTGGCGCTGCACATATAACATTTAACACCGTTAACTTCTGATTTATATCCACATTGAGAACATTTTATTTTAAACTGTAAAACATGTCGGAAGGTAATTATAGATATCAAATTCATACTATCAGCTCCTTATTCTATTATCTAAAATATACCACTTGTTACATAATATTACAATATAGTTCTTGCATTATTTACAATATATGGTACAATGTATTTATCCCAAAAACATAGGATTTCTTGTTAAGACGTACACGAGGAGCGAAGCTTAGGCTGTCGCTCTTTGTGTTATCTTCGCGTTTCAAGCAGATTGTGATGGTATGAAAGAAAGCAAAAAAGAACTCATTTTTGAGTTCTTTTTTGCTTAACATCTTTAGCCTACAGATTCAATTACTCTTGCTTCAATTATTTCAAAAATATTAACTTTTTTATGAACTTCAATTAAATATTCTTGTATTATTTGTTCGATATTGCAATGATTAAGAAAAAACAGTAATTCCCTATATGTTTCTTTGTTTTTAAAAGATACACCCATTGTGATAAGTGGATTCTTTTCAATAAAAAATTCATCAAATACTAACGTCATATATTCTTTCCATTTGTGATCGTGTTTACATTCGAAATGATATTCTTCATTAATACTCTTTATTACAGATCTCTTAATCCTACTAGCTTCCTTTATAATCCCTTCACCTAATGGTATAGGATCTACTGTTTGCTGTTTATCCCATTTTCCGTTTGAAAAAATCAGCAAGTGATTATAAGAGTTATTCCCTAAATATCTATAATGTACACGAACATCTTGTGGATTAAAAAAAGTAGTACTCATTATATTAGCCATTTCTGACAAAAAATCAAAAAAAATACTCGATTTTTTAGATAAATCCTTTCTATCGGCTTTTTTAATGCAGTTTTCAGTAGCTAACTTCATTTGATTTGTAAAATCAGCCGTTTTCTTAACAAAATCCGGCATTTGCTCTAAATATCTACTATCTACTGGGATTTTATGGCCTATTGGTAATAATAAATTAACTCCTTCCTCTACTCTTTCCTCGATACTTGATTTTAAACTTTCAATTGTTTTTTCTCTGTGTTCAAGTGAACTCCTTCTTCTATTTAATTTCTCATTTTCACTCTCAATTTTCTCTAAATCCATAAGGATATCTAACGTCTTTTTTCTCATAGACAAGTGTTGTTCTAAAACCTTTTTATTCCCAACAATAAAATCAAGGATAGATAGTTTAAATGCTTCTTTTGAAGAAGCAAGAGCAACCCACATAATGATAAAACACACAGCTATCGTCGATACCATAAAACTAAAAAAATATTTAGTATAACTCAGGATGTCGTTTATATTAATATCTTTTGAAAAAAGCTTTATCAATCCAATTACTGCATAAAAAAAGATTCCACTTCCTGCTGAAGTTGAAAATCTTTTCCATGCTGCGTCCATACTAAAAAATAATAGTGAAAAAATTATTCCTGAAAGAATGCCAGTTGCAATTCCGATTATATCTAGAGAGACCACTTTTGTACCCCCGGGACTAAAAATTTATTTATAATACTGTGAGTAAAAATTTATTATTGATTCCTTAGTAATTAATTCATTTCCTCTCTCCCAATTACTGCAATTTCTTCTTGCTCTTTTCCAAGGACGTTCTGAATGAGTCATTTCCCTCAAGAACTCTCCGCTATAGTCCCCATACATTTCCCATACTTGCTCTAATGTAGCTCTTTGGTAATCGCTAAAAACATTTTCATTATATCTATCATCAACAATAGTTATTTCGCTACTTCCATAATCTTTATACTTTTGGAATAGTTCCTCGCATACAGGACCATGTACCCATGCTTTAAATTCATTGGAGAATAACTCCTCTTTATCCCATACCAAACTCCATACTTGTGCATAATAAACAAGTTTCTGCAGTTTTAAATGTGTAATTGAAGAATCTCCATTTCTGATAGACCACGAAATGAAAAAATTAGCAACATCAAATACTGAAGGCATATTAATACCCCCCTTAATATTTTTAAATATAACAACTTTACCCACAGCAATCCTCCATCATTTAATATTATTGTCAATAGTATTGACTTATTTATATTATTAATATTCGCTGGTTAAAGTGTTATGAGTTATTATTTACCATTATCTTATATAAATACAACAATATTGTAAAGCCACTATATATAGAACTGATTCTATACAATTTTAATAGTTTAGTTGATTCTATACCATATATAGTATTATGAGGTTAAATATTAATAAAAAACACTATTTTAATTGTGCTTGAAATATGTTTGAATTGTAAATATTAACATAGTTTTTAACATTTTGAGGAAATAGCCCCCAAGGATTTCTCCCTGAGAGCTACTTTTTGGTATTTATTATAGACAAAAAGACTCACATCTCACGTCTTATTTTCATATCTTATATTAAGAAAATATAAAAAGGACTAAGAATGATGGATAAAAACTTGTTAATTAACGCAATTGCATTAACTTTTGAAGCTCTTGTCTATATGCTTTTATCTTTATTTACTCGCTAGTTTCTAATCTCTTTTTATAAGGCTGGTAATCGAGTACCAGCCTTATATCTTTATTACATTATATGATTTACATCAAAAAAGTTTCTTATTATTAAAATAAATTATAGATTAATTGTTTAATATTTATATAACTGCTGTAACCCTTTTAAATAAGCACTTTAACTAAATATGTCTATTTAACCTACCCGCTATCAGGCGGCTCATATCCTTCTAAATGCCACATCTAAACTTGTCGGCACACGTTATATCATGAATAGAAAAACTTGAACATCACCAGCCAAGCTTGTTCCCTTGTCCAAACTCCCTTTGTTGAGGCCTTTATATTTAAAAGCCCTTAAGGATTTTTTGCAATCTTCTTAAGGACTTCCTGAACAGACACTATTTTGTTGTTGATGTATCCGATGACGCTGTGGAATTGTTAATTTTACCATCGTCCAGACTATCTTTAATTGTATTAAACCACTTCTGCAGTATTTGCTTCATTAAATTTTCAGGCAAGAAAAATCCAATCCAAGGTGGTATCAAATTGTATAACTGACTTAGAACTAAATCAAACCTCTCTTGCCCCTTCTTAGTTCCTGTGATCGCTTTTTCAGCTAGACGGATAAACTTATAAGCATCCTCTCGAAGCCTTGTCCATTTCTTGTTTACAACCAAATAGGCTATGTAACCAACACCCACAAAACTAATCAAAATCACTAACCAATTGTTTGCTAAAAATTCTCGCATATTCTTCATTCCCCTCTCATTTTTTTGTATATGTTCATTACAAAGCTATCAAAGTACTTGATTTTTAACATTGCAAGCCATACCCTCGGACTCCCTTGAGTCGCATTTATAACTTCCTCAGCAGATTGAAAATTATTACCAACAATGTCCTGGCATATTTTTAGCATTTCCATTGCTTTTGCCTTTGTAATTGGCCCTTTTTTATCATCTGGTTGCAGTCCAGTTATCATTTGGAATTCTTTAACTTCCATCACATCTACCACCTCCGGTGCAAGTTTATATAGCTGACTCTTTTCTATCCCTATTGTTTCCACAGGCTGAAAGTGCCAATTTTCACAAACTGTTTTTTTATTACCTTTTGTTAAAGGTTTAAAAATCCCATACTTAAGTAAAATGTTTTGCTGGCTTGTTGCAGAATGCTGATTAATTACCTTGAACCAATCTTCAAGGCCATCCAGGGCCAATCGATACTCATGTAATGATGTACCTGGTTTTGATGCCGTACCATCACCGCCAACCCATTCACCATTAACGAATTTACCCCCAGAAGTTATGTAACAGTTGGCTTGTTGGTCATACGTCCTGGCACCATATACAGTTAGTTTTTTACCCTTTCCTACATCTCTAACAAAAGCAGCTGTCCTCATCAAGAAGATAGGATCCACTCCTTGTTGATAATCATAGACAAATATAATGTACTTTTGCCAATTTTGTTCCATAGGATATTGCGTAGAAAGTTTTGATTTAAGCATCTTTCCTAATCACCTCCTTAGTCTTGATTGGCAACTCCCTTAACTCGTCCATCATTTTAGTAACAGTTCCATTGCCACCCAAAGAATGGTAACTTTCATACATTGCTATAACATTTTCTAGGCCGTGGATTGAGATATAACCGCGTTCTGTATATGTGTCATAGGAACGTATAATCTCATTTCTTAGAAGTGCCTGCGTACCATCCTTCAGAGCTTTTTGGTCACACAATTGTTTGTGGATACGCTTGTTTAATATTTTATATCCAGCACCCATCCCACACATTACAAGCCCAAAGAATACTTGTAGCCAGTACTTTATTACAAAATCTTTCATTTTGTTCCTCCCCTAAGATATATTTTTTGCAAACTAAAAGGACTACCCATTTCTGAGTAATCCCTAAACTGTACCTTATTATTTTTCTTTCCCTTCCATGAACCACTTACTATCTTCTAAAAATAGATACTTTTCTTTGCCACAAATCCGACAGGTGAATCTATAACCTTGGCCACCAACGTTTAATGATGCAGCCTTCCTAACATCAAAAATTTTATCAATCTCGAATTCTCTGTCATCTGTCCATGTAACTTTTCTTGGAGTAACATACCCATTTTCTTTATATTTGACTTCTACATCTACATAAACCTTTTGCAACAAAATCACCTTCCGAACACATGTTTGCTTTTATTATATGTCCGGATAGTTTTGTGAGCAAGAGGTATTTTTATGTAGCTCGTGATATATTCCTTATTCGTGTTATTCAGGCTGGCAGTTCCTTAGTTATCCTCATGTTTCACCTCAATTTGTATTATTTTGAATATAAAAAAGAGCCTATATCTAAGCCCTTTAAACTATTTATTAAGTTATTACAAGTTAGTCGCACTCATGATTTTATATGAATCCTTTCGCTTTCCATTCAAATATACTATTTTTGTTCTTATTAACTCATATAAGTAAACACATAAGACTGGTATTAGTAGTCCGGCTAATAAGTTCAATACCCACCAATTTGTATTTGAAACTGTAAATGATGCAACCATATATAATGGTTTATGATTAATTAAAACATCAATAAGATTCATGGCTTTAAATGAAAGAAAGTGTAAAGCCATTATATGAAATGAATTTTTTCCCAAATAAGCAATAAACTTTGCTATATATTGTTGCTTCATTAATACTTTACCTAGAAAAAGATTTACATAGATACCTGAAAATGTAGCTAATATAAATTTTACTGGAGTAGGTATAGCACCATTCGCAAAATCAATCCTAATATTATCCTTATACAAACTAATTAAAACACATATTGAAAGTAAAGCAACTATCCAATTTATTCGAATTTTACTATTATATATTTTAAATAAATACCCAATAAAAACTATTGGCATAACTACTAGTGCTATATCGGTTCTCCATGTTAATTGAATATGATTAATAAAACATTTTAATCCTAGTAAACTTAATAACAAACAAATTATGCCGCTGAATATTTCTTTTTTAATATCATTTAATTTAAATTTAATTGCAAAATTTCTAATTATACAAAATATCAGCATTGCTACAAACAAAGGTGTAACAAACCACAAAGCTCCTGCTAAACCCTCAAGAGAATTGGCATTTATAATTTCATTTATACTACGATAAAACATATCTGATAAACTATAATATGATGTTGAAGGGTCAATTTCTTTACTATAAATATTAAGTTTAATAAAAATATTATGAAGTAATATAAAAGCTACGCCATATTTAATTAACGGTAAATATAATTCACGTAATTTTCTACTAGTATAATTAAATACATCTATGGAATGAGTATCTTTATATAAAAACCCTGAAACGAAAAAGAAAAGTGAGAGATGATATAAATATACAAATGATGAATAAGGACTAGCAATATGTCCAAGAACTATGGCTATTATTCCTAACCCCTTGATAATATCCCAATATATATCTCTCTTTTGTTCTCCCATATACATGTACCTCCTTTTGATATGTTATTAGTATATCAGAAATACATAATATTACAATTTAAATTTTGTGTGCCTAAATAAAGGTTATCATATACGAATAATAAGAAGTTGCTCCCCTTTTGTTTTTAATAACATAAGCAGTTCCATTATAATAAACCGCACTTTCTGTTCCTGTATCAGTAATTGCAAAAAGGTTGTATGGGTCTTCTAATCCAGCAACAAGATTACTAGAACCCCTTAACAAAAATCTTCCATATCCACCCATATTTTTATCAATGATTTCCACTACTGTAATCTTACTGTTATCACTTACTAGTGTCATAGTAGCATTAGATGCCAATGAAAAATCAAAAGGTACGTCACTTGAAAAAGATTTCGTGAATGGTATATTTCCATTCACTATAATATTTGCACCAGTAGAACTTACATTTATACCTTCAGCATTCATATTCCCGTTGCAAGTATTACCAGTTATAGAAATGTCATGGGAAGTTCCGCTAACTTGGATACCCCATTGTTGCGTTTTAGTTGTTTGTTCGTCAAAACATCTATTACCAGTAATACTAATACCATAGCTGCCATCTGAAACAGATATTCCATCATCTTGATTAGTGCTAGGCGAAATTCCATTATTTTTACATATATTTATACCAATAGTACCATCGTGACATCCTGAAAACATTATACCAGCAGAATTATTATTGTAACATTTGTTATCACCAACTGTAATGGAATTACAGTTTATCAAATCAACACCATTACCATCATTACTATATATTGTATTGTTAACAACTGTTAAACCAGTATGCCCATTAGAATAAATACCGCCTGCTGTTACAGTTGGATTAAGTCCATTTTTTCTTACGGTATTCCCATCAATCAAACCATTATTAGTGTTGTAGATAATACCATCTAAATATCCATTTTCAATAGTATTATTTAATATTTTGTTATTACCGTTGGCAAAAGTTATATCATCGTTACTAAAAGAAACAACAGTATTAACTTTAGTTCCTATTAAGAAACACTTTTCAACTGTACTATCTTCAACATTAGACATATTAAGTGCAATAGTATGTGCATTTATGATTTTAATATTAGATACTAAATTATTGCGAGACTTCCAAAATGTTATTCCGTTACCCGTTGTTCCGTTGTTTGAATTACAATCCAGCGTAAAATCTTTTAATGTTACATTGTCTTTTTCTGTGAGTTGTATTATTTCAGTTAAATTAGTATTGTTTTTTAGTTTAATAATAGTATTATTTCTACCTTCACCATATAACTGCATATTGGCATACAATATGATACTTTGGCTAACACTGTATATTCCTTTAGGAAAATACAGTTGACCTCCACCTTGTGAATTAATATAACTTATCGCATTCTGTATGGATGCAGTATCATCTGTAATTCCATCTCCCTTTGCTCCAAATCTTTTTACGCTCACATAATCCAAAAAATGCGAGCTAGCGTTTTTCTCCAATTTACCTAATGCCTGATTAGCAGTATCTGTTGGAGCTATAGCCCCACCTGTGCTGGGTACGGCATATCCAGTCATTTTTACTACTGCTGCATTAGTTTCCGGATGTAGCACATCTCCATAATTATTGTCTGGTGGAACCATCTGTATGTTTTTTATTGTCATTAAATAAACGCCTCCTTAAATTGTTTTATACCAAAACCCTTGTAATGGCTTTGTTGCTCCTACTGTTATTTGCTGAGATACCGTACTCTGGACAAAAGCAGCTGTAGCAATCTGTTGTGTGTTTGTCCCGGTTGTTGCTGTTGGTGCATTAGGTATGCCGGTGAAAGTAGGACTAGCTGATGGCGCTTTTAATGACACCTGAGCCTGCAACTTACCTAATGCGACCAGTATAGTATCAGTAGCAACTATTGCAGTATTAGCTACTACACTCAGTCCTGATAAAACTGTTCCTCTTACGGTTGCAACAAAATCTGAAATTGTGCTTGCTGTTTGTGTCCCAGTATGGTTAGTACGATTTCTCAAGTTCGCATCTGTATCATTTTTAGTAGCACCGGTTGTGATCCCTGCAAGTTTATTAAAATCCTCTTTTGTCATTAAGCCGTTATTTATTAATGTTGCAAGTGCTTCGACTCCACCAATATCATCCCATACAGTACCCTCCCAAGCATAATTGATTCCAGTATCAGTGACATTATACACATCACCACCAACTTGTCCAGAAGAAGGCAGAGAAGAATAGGTTGTGACACTACCTTTATACTTGTATACAGCAGATACTTTATTATCTACCTCTGATTTCGTATAAGCATCTGTAATTCCGTATCCACTAATAGTTGTAGGTTTCCCAGCGGTTATCTTACTCCAAGATAAATTTGGTATATCTGATGCAATTAAATCAGCGCCACCAGTAACTAAACCTTTTGAATCATATGTTATTTTTGCTTTTGTAGAGCCTGTTATATCTGCATTCTTTATAACTTTATCAGTTACAGTATTCCACAGAGTTCTTTCTGCTGAAGTAATGTGTTTTACATTATCAGAAATATGAGTTACAGCACTATTCCAACTATCTACAACTGTTTGTATAATACCATCAAGGATACTTTTATTGCTGTGAGAATGCCTTGACGCTGTATTAGCTGATACCTCTGTATTATTAGTCACCTCTGTATCAAAATCAGATATTGTAGAAGCTGTCTGCATTCCTGTGTGATTTGCTCTATTTCTATCTGTAGAATGATAATGCAGTATAATATTTGCTGAGCCTGTTAATAGAGCAGCGTTTACGTCCGAAATATTATTAACCTCAGCACCAGTTTCAATTCCTGCAAGTTTGGTTTTTTCGCTCGTTATATAGTCTTCGGTTGATAGTTGCTTTCCAGTTACTTTATCAACCTTATCAGTTACAGTATTCCACAGAGTTCTTTCTGTAGATTTAATATGCTTAATAGTATCCGAAATATGAACATATGCACTGCTCCAAGCTGTAACTAAAGTCTGAGTTATTGTATCTAGTAAATTTCTATTTTCATGTACATGGGAGTTATCCACAGCGACATCAATATCATATATTGTGGATACAGGTTTGTTTAATAATTCATTATAATCAGTTGTGTTTTCTTTGCCTGTTATCCTGGCTACTATAGCCCCATCACTAAAATACTTATCATTAAAAAAAGCTATTACGATATCATTAATAGCGATTGCATCAATGTCTTTGGATACAGTAATAAACTTTGTAACAAGATCATTATAATCAATCAATACAAGTCTAGCTTTATTGCCCTCTATTGTTGAAACTATGCCTCGTACTATCATAATAATTTCAACCAAAGTTTATTTTGACTTAATGGTTGTGCAACCGATATTACAACAGAGATAAGAGCGTCAAAATCTAACTTTGAGACATAGACTAATGATTGATCAATTGTAGCAGTTACACTGCTGGCATTACTAATAATAGTAAGCAAACTTATAAATCTCTCAAGGATTTCAGATCCTTGTGCAGGAATATATTCAGCTAATGCTCCGGCATTGCCATAACAATACATGATTTCTGCAGAACTATTATCTGGGTCCGTAGCGAATACTGCTATCTCTCTCCAATAAAATCCTGTTGAAAGACCTTGATTTGTAAATACTGATTGAACTTTGGCCTTTCCACCAGTTAACACTTTTAAATCATTTATGCCAAGGTCTGCTTTTTGACTTATTACATCCGTCATATCTTCAATAACTTGGTTTGTAATCGCTCCGTCACCCATTTTTATACGAGTAAAGTTTATTGTTGTCCCTGTTTGGACTCTTGCTAATAAGGCCCTACCTTTTGTAGTAATTTGTATTAGACTAAAGCTCATTTATCACACCACCTGTTCTAAAATATATAAATCTCCTACGTGTAGACTGTTTGCATAGTAAACAGTCATTTGAGCTGATAAGTCCACAACTACAGCATCCATTATTGCACTTTTTCGCTTAACTTTATCCATTGCAGACGCGAATAGCTCAGCAAGTTCTCCAGTTACTGATGGATTGCTGGTTACAACTCTAAAGTGGTATGGCTCACCACCAGTATATTGATACCACTCTTCTACATATCCATCTCCAAAATAATCCCACACTACCTGTTCTACCGCATACGGAGTACCAAGGTACATATGGACCTTATCACTATTTTTTATTAGCGCTCTTTTTACATCAATGCTGGCTGATGAATCATACCAGTCGACGTGCAGCTCATATGCAAGTTCATCAAGTAGTTCTACAGACAATAGATTAATGTTAGATAATATGAGACACTTTCCAATGTCACCGGCTATATTCTCAAATTGTTGATTGAGAGCAGCACATATTGCCTGAGTCGTTAAATCTTGCTGCATGAATAAAGTCTGCAATTTTAAGAGGTCAACGTTATTTAAATTCATCAATAAATCCCTCCATATGTTGGAGTATAAGTCCCGGAGATTGCAACCTGACTAGAGGTAACGGGTGTCTCAACTGGAGCGGTAATTGTTATCTTACTGGCACCTGCATTTAATACTAATTGCCTCAGCTTGTCAGGGTTAATAGTTTGTCCTAATTTAGCACATTGCCACACGATGTACTCATCAACGGCTTTAGTTATAGCTGTTTGAATGCTACTTATATCTGCAGCCATGGATGAGCTAATATAGTATGTAAATGTAATGTCATAAGGTACAGTAACAGGAGCAACTACGCTAAGCTGATCAGTAAGTGCTTTTCTTTTACTATCCGTGCATATTGCTAATACATAATCTAATACTGCCTGAGTGGGTATCCTTCCACCTTTCATAAGCACAACAATTTGTATATTGCCTGCCGATGGAGAAATAACTGAAACGTCAGTTATTTCAGCGTTAGCAGTTTTAGCCCAAAATATATATCCTGCCTCACTTCCTGCGCTTACTTTATTAAAAGATTCTCTTATTCTCTCACGATATCCACTCCACACATCAACGCCATCATCATCTGACTCGATATCCGCGCCACCTGAGCTCGTATCAACATTAGAAACACTAGAAACATATGCAACTGGATCCACTAATGTTTTTATCTGTCCAGAAGTGAACCCGTTATATATTTGTCCGCCCTCTGTGCTTTCTGCTGCAACATCTCCAATAGTCTGTCCAGCGACAATTATTAATGTTTGTTTGGTTGCAAAATATAACTTACCATCTGGAGTAACTCGCGCACCAACAAGTACAATTACATTAGATGTCTGTGCTGCAGACAAAGTAAATCTTATAGTTGTTTTTGATTTATGTGCAGGCAACCTTGGTGTGTCTGTTCTTTCTCCCATTGCATCAAGATATACGCCCGTTGCATATTTTAGTAGATTCATTTTTGCAGATTCGTTTATACTACTCTTAGTTACCACTAATAAAGGAAGTAGCTGTTGCAGAAACATTCTTCGTTCATCTCCAGGATATAATGTTTCTCCTAATACAGATTCGAAACCTGATATCATTTCATCTAGCATATATTCCGAATTCACATCAACAAAATTAATATCACTCAACGTCTATCACCACCTTAAATTGCATATTTCCATTTTCATCGATATCAGTATAATTGACTTCCTGCACATCAGCTCTGGGTTCAAAGGAAGAAACTATATTATGTACCTGTGATATGAATTCAACTGCAGCATCCTCTGATGGCTTGTCAAGTAATCCTGCTTGTAGTCCCATTGTCCGATTGTAAGCAATTTCATATTGCCAGGTATTTATAAGATTTATAACATTTTGTAATATTCGTTCAGCGCCTTTTGCAGCCCAATTAAGTATTATTTTTTTAGATGTATCTATTTCGTATATCACAATACCACCTCAATTCATCCCCGGATTAGTTCTTTTTGCTGCAGCTTTTTCTTCGGCTACTGCCATTAATATATTTGGATCCACTGCTACTGGAGTTTTTATTCCTGCAGCTTTTGTCTTTGGGCTGCCACTATTACTCTTTGCACCAGCTCTTACGTATTCAGTAAACTTTAAACTCAAATTAGCTAATAAAATATTACCAGCATTATCGATATTCATATCAGATGCACTCACATCAACAAGCAACCATTTATTTTTTCCTAACGCTTTATTCCCAAGAATAAAAACATATGGTATCCCTGCATCCTTAATATTTTCCCATTCGGTTATTTCTTTTCTAGGATTGATCTTAAATGAGGCATCTAGCTTTACTGAAAAATCCATTGCATTAAGTCCAGGACCCTTTTTATAGGTTGATGGTTTTTTGCCTTCAACGTCTTGATCCTCAGTTGAATAGTTTGAACTATATTGAAGTCCAGAAAACGTATATATCTTGTTACTACTTACTGAAAAGACTTTTTTACTGAAACTTGCTATTGCCATAATCAATATCCCTCCAAAGTTTTGCGGAGAACAAAGAAAGTTCTTTTATTCGCCACATCTTGAATAACTTTACTTGCGAAATAAGTTCCGTCAGGCATACCAAAGTTTTTAATCGTAATCATATTACCTGCAGCAAGTCCAGAGTCTATTTCAATATCAAACTTAAATTTAACTTCATTCTTGTTGTGATATCTAAGTATGTTTTTACAGAACCTTTCAGCTTCAGCTAAGCTTGAAACAGGTACATTGTTGACTTTCAAAATAGGTCCTGCAGGTGCATTGGATGGAGTAAACTCATACTTCATATTGCCGTACGTCACTCTGCAGCTATGATATATGTTTTGAGATGTATTAAAGTATTTATATTTTCCGTCAACGTCTTCAGGGTTTACCGTCTTTACTGATGGTAATGACTCCAAATATTTTTCAGAATATATTACAGCTTTATGATCAGTAAGTTTTAGCACATACCCTTCGAGCATGCAGCGATGTGACAGAAAAACAAAGTCTGCAATGTCTATCTGATCAACTCTTTCATACAGCCAATTTTCAACGCCAAACGTCTGCAAAGTAAATCCATTGTTTTTGCAAGTATCAAGAGCCAGCTCCAGGAACCTAACTTTCTCCCAGGTCCTAGTTTTTTCAGTTTTAGCTTCCTGTGGAATTGATAGAGCGCGTATAGTAAATATTCCGCGCTCTTGCTGCAATTCGTCAACAAACATTATGCCTGAATCAAAGCCATCATTTTTTAGCTGTACAGTATCATTCTTATGTGGATTCCATTTACCCCAAAGCTTTTCTGTGTCAGCAAAGGTCATATCCACACTGTCAGCAATCCCACCTGCATTATCAGTAATACTTGCAGCCTTTACTTCAACTGCATTGTTTATGTCTTTGCCCTGATATATTATCTGCAAAATATCACCTCTTCCATGGTGGCAATGTGTCTGATGATTGCTCTTCAATAATAGGTATTTTTAGAACTACTCCTGCATCAAAAATAATAACACCGGAGTGTTGAGGATTGGCCTTGATGATAACATCTGCCTTAAACTCTTCGTTATAAGCATCAAGAGCCAGGATATCAAATGTATCACCGCGCATTGTTGTATAATTAAAATAATTAGCCAAAGCTTGGTCTCCCCCCATCTCTCAATATTTCTTCAATCATCTCTCTGAGCTCTTCCTTTTGCCTACTAAACTCAGATTTAACCTCCTGCGTAGTCCCTCCACTATAGGAAGGACTGAATGTAAAATTAAATCCATTTCCTTGCTTATTTACACCCAGTAGCTCAGCAGTTCTATCTAGTAATGCTAAGCTTCTTGGTGTTCGCTTAATAGGTATTGCTGCCTCTGGGCCAGCTTCACCAAAAATTGAAGGTTTATTGGCAAATCCACCTGCAGCATATTGTTCCATACCGCCAGATGTTTGTATTGTAGGTATTAGTGGTATATTAATGCCAGGTATTAGGTTTGCTTTTTCTATTAACCAATTAAACTTTTCTAAAACCCAATTAATAGCCGAAAAGAATCCATCCTTGATTCCATTAACTATTCCACTCCATAGGCCACTGAAAAAAGTTCCGACTCCCATGAAAAATGGAAGGACATTGTTTTGCCAAATTCCAACAATAAAAGCTGATATTGCATCCCAGTTTTTCCACAATAGATATATGCCTGCTACCAATACTCCAATTGCAGCTGCTACACCAATTACTATCCAAGTCATAGGATTTGCTAATACTGCTGCATTAAGCCCCCATTGAGCAAGTGCTGCTGCAATAGTTCCAGCTCTTATTCCTGCCATTACACCTTGATAAATCATCATGCCCACAGTAATTGCTTTCCACGCTGCCATAGCTCCTACAATTCCAAAGATTATTGGAGTTAATGTTGACCAATTCTCTGAAATAAAATTAAATACTTCTTTAGCCCCACTAAGGAACATAACAGCATAATTAGCTGCTGTAGCAATCCCATTTCCAATTCTATCAACATCAATTTTATCCATTAATTGATTAACAAACTTTAGTCCATTTGTTAATAATGGCATTGATTTTGTGGCAATTTTAGCTATGGTTTCTTGAATTTTGGTATCAAACAACCTCTTTTGATTTGCATATGAAGTATCCAAAGTTTTAGCAAAATCGCCTTGTGCATCCTTAGACACAGTCATTAAATAGTTATACCGCAACATTGTCTGCGAGGCTTGATCCATGTTAGAGTATTGCGTTTTTATACCCTTAGATAATGCAAATGCCTGCAAGTTTGCAACAGACATGTTAATACCAAGTTGTTTTAATGGCTCTGTTTCTCCAGATATACCAGAACGTATCTTGTCGAAGGCCGTTTTGCTATCTAAATTATAAAATGATGCAAAATCACCTGATAATCCAGATAGATCCTTTGACATCCTCAATGAATATTGGCTTGCTATTCCACTGCTCTTGAACATTGCACCTAACGTACCGGTATACTGTTTTGCTTGCAGCTCAGATAATCCAAAAGCATCTAGTGCTGTCTTAGACCATTGATTAATCTGCTTCGCATTACCGACAAAGGTTGTATCTACGACATTCTGAACCTCAGACAAACTAGATGCTAATTCAAGACCCTCGCCTGACATATTTTTAAGCCCATTAACTGCTAAGCTAACACCTCTAGTCAAAATATTGCCTGCGAATACACCCTTTGCAATCTGGCCAACCAAGGACAAAGATGTTCCAGATTTTTTTGCATTTTGAGTGAATTTATTTTGTTGATTCGTTGCCTTAAGCATTGCTGATTGCAATGAAGGATCCAGCTTACCAGCAAGTGTAATAAGCGCCCTTATTTCCTTCGTACTAGCCATGTTTACCACCTGCCTTTTTCATGCGTTCTGCTTCATTACATGCATCCTCAAAAAATTCCACAAAGTCATACAAAGTTGAATTGAAACAAAATTCAGCCGACGTTGAAGTGTTTAGAATTATTTGACTTATTGATCTTCGAAAGTAGTCGTCTGGGACGAATCCTCCGAATCTAGATAGAAAAAATTTCTTACCTCACTACTACCTTTCTGAGCATCTTTAGCATTTATCCTCATTACGTCTGTAATATCAATTGATGAGTCAGCTTTAGATACAGCTGCGGCAAAAAGATATGAATGATAATCAGGATCTAATTCCTCAGCAGTGGACATAGGGACACCTGCAGTTTTCATTGCTTTACCCGCATTAATTTTATCTTTTACAGTCATTCCCTCGATGTCATAAGGTACTTCACTCACTTTTTTTCCATTAATATCGATTGGTTTGGATAATTTAAGTATTTTATTCACGTTTTCTCCTTCTAATGAAAAGCAGCCCTTTTAAAGAGCTGCTTTAACATTTTTCATATAATCTACACCGTTTATTTTGTAGATGTAGTTTAGTTTGTCAATCAGCAAGACTTCCACACCAGCGATGACTATTCTGTATCTTATGACCTCGAATTCAAGAGAGCCATCCATGGTTGACGCTGATTCTACTTTGCCTGGATCTAATTTTTTTGACATTCCTGAAATAAATACCTTTGTTCCCTCTGGAACTGTGGCACCATCACCAGTTATTACTTCCTTTGCAAATCTCAGTTCTATATTGTGTACTCCTGGGGCCGATAGTTGAGCTGAATCTTTGTTAATAGAACGCTGAGACATTGAAAAAGTTAAACTGTTAATCTGCCCAAGTGAAGGAGCATCTATTGTTCCCATGATGCCTGCACCCTTTAGCTCTGATGAAGCAACCTCTACTGATGGAAGCTGGCAAGAAATATTGTCTCCAACTTCATTTCCATCACCATAGACTTTATGAGCAATTACATTACCTGAAAACATTAAGATTCACCCCCCATTAGAGCTTCTATTCCAGCTGATGTGTACTGTACTTTCGCAGTAATAGACTTACCAGGTGGAGTTGTTGTTGTACTAATATCAAAGTCAAAATCACCCTCAACAATATCGCTAACTGGATTGCTGGTTTCGGTAAATTCGATTTTTGCAAAAAGTAATGCACCGGTACTAATTAGACTATCAAGAAACATCTGATAATCATTAAGTATGGTATCAACCATGCTTCTACTCATTGGCATATCTACTTTGGTACCATATCTCTTTTGGAAGTCATTCATGATGTGATAAATCATTCGGACGCTACTATCAAATTTATCTCTTGCATCCATATCCTTACCATATTCAAAAGCTCCAGTGTGTGGTCCCCAAAGAACCCAACGGCCACCCCAATATGTAGCTGTACGAATTCCTTTGCTATTCAAATCATTCGCCTGTACCTGATCATATGTGAGGTCAGTTCCTGCAGCAAGGCATACACCTGTAATATCAATTGGCTTGTTTGATGGAGTTTCATAAGGCACCCCATCATGAGATGAATCCACCTGCTGCATAACAACTGTTGCCAATGTTGATAAATGAAATTTACGATTCACATTTTTAGCCATTGGCCAACATGGAGCCTCACCTGCTCCAGTATATGCGTTAGCTACTTTCCATTCTTGCGCCTTTGTTATCGTATCAGCATTGGAGTCTGTAACCAAATCGCTATTTACCCATGCGTACCAATGTCCATTTATTTTTTGACTTGCTGCCTTAAGTGCTGCATCTACGGTTTGATTGAAGCTCCATCCAGGAGAGCACAGTATATTCGGTATAAGATTGTGCATTATATACACCAAATCCACACAAGATATCCCTGTCTTTGCGCCTGTTGTTGAGTTCGTACCACCAATGATATCTGCAGCAACTAATGTACTGGGAGTAACTTCATCGAAAGTCACAGTTACAGATGCGGCAAGAGTTGTAATAGCTTTTACAATTACTTTGCTACCATCGGTTGAATATTCAACACTAAAGTCAGTGCCAAGAACTTTGGAAGCTATAGCACATGTCTTCAGTATTACTTTGTCGTTGGCAATTTCTCCAACTCCGTTTGTTATTGTAACAACAGCCGTTTTTGCGGTAGCTTTTTTTGTTGCTGGATCCAAAACATTAACTAAGATTATTGGTCCGATGGGTTGTATGCTGTTTTTAAAATGTGCATATATTGCCTCGCACAAATCAAAGTTAGCCCAATTCGAATCATTCCATCCACATTTCATTACTGCATCAGAGAAGCTGTTTACTAAAATAGGCGTATTAACTTTGTTGGAAAAATCCATAAGCTGATGAACTGGAAGTATCCCAATATAAACTGGAGTTGTTCCAATAACTGAGCTTACAAAATCCTTTGTTGCTTGCATTTCGGCAAATGAACCATGTTTGTATGGCATGATATCGCCCCTTTCTTATAAATATTGCTGTGCAATAGATTGCACATATGATTGCGGAGCTGTACTTATACTGAAGCGTATCCATCCATACCAATACGGATATGGATTTTCTTCATACATGCCCCATTTTAAGGATCTACTTACAGATATTTTTTGAGCTATTATTGGGTTCTTCATAAGTTCAGTAACCGTTCTGTCTACCAAATTCATTAAATCCCTATACCCGTTAAAGCTCGGATTAAATTCAACCAGATCTCCATTAAGTACATGCTCACCAGGACTATATATGGCCGCAGAAACGCGAATATTCATGTTTGAACTATTCGTATCACTATCACCATCATCAAGTCCAACAATGAGACATGGGATTGAAGTTTCCATTCCTTCTGGTAAAAAACCTTTTGGAGGAATCCATCCAACATGAACAGAAGGATTGACAAGTTCGTACAACTCAACATTGTCATCAGAAGGCTTTTGCAGTTTAATTGTGTTTGCAACGTTGCTCTCAAGAAACTCTTTTAATATGTCCAGTTCCATTACACTCATTTGCTCACCTTCTTCTGTGTACTTGTCATTATCCTAACTACTTCATGCTCCAGTCTCTCATTTAGTTTTTGAGATGCTGCCAGACTTATTTTTTCTCCAACATTATCATTTGTGATCATCTGTGGAATTGAAAGCGTTCTAATCGGCATAATCGGAAGCCTTTTCTTGCCTTCACGCATAAAAACATTATACTGAGTTTTCTCTGCAGAGGTCGCTCCTGTGTGGCCAACAAATCCATTTTTGACTAGTACACTTCCTCTTGCCTTTTTGATTTTTACGAATACTGCATTCTGAAAAACACTTTTCTTACCTCGCTTTGCAGTTTTGGGAGTGAATGGGAAGTGTGCAAGGCTTAAAGTATGGCCTTTTGACATAATTGAAGCTTCAAGTTTAGTTTTAGTAGGCTTTTTTATGCCTCCATTAAAACTATCTTTAACTTCCTTTTGTTTAACAGCATACAGATTTGATACTTCGCGTCCTGCCTGAGTTATTGTGAAATCAATGGTACGATTTAAAGCAAGCCTTGTTGCTTCTGCGACTTCCTTCTCATACCCTTTTAGTTCTTTTGTAAGGCGCTCAATTTGAGTAGTATCAATATCTATAATTGCTGAATTTCTTCCCATATCATCACCCTCTATTCTGCTGAAGAATGATTTCATAAAGTCCATTATCTTCTCTAACGTTGAAAACCAAATATGGTCTTTTATCAAATAATTGAACCGAGTCCTGCATTGGTTTCTTTGCTAGATCAGATACTTTTGCAAAATAAAGGAGCTCTCCGACACTTAAGCCATCAAACTCCTTCTTGCTACGTTCTTGCAACTTGTCATTATCGACTATAACTGAGACATCTTTACCATCAACATTGTGTATTTCTGCAAATTCATCACTGTTAATGAGAGTGTTTAAGTCTGATAAAACATAATCCATAAACTTAGCCATTTTGCATCACATCATTAGGATCAAATTTAATATCTAGAGATTCTTTACCGTCTGGTTCATCATCGTCATCTGCTAATTCCTGTGCTCTTTTATAAATAGCTTCAAGAACAGTCTTTCTGTTTTTATCAGATTCCTCTTCTGCAGCCATTTTTTGAAGCAAGTCAATGTCCTCAATTGTAGAAACGTAAGCATTTACCTTGTCAACATTACCATCAGGAATAAGTTTTGATGGAGGAGTTTCCGGTGCTTCTTCTTTACCATATTCGTATTCAGCAACACCATTTTTAACAAGTCTATCCTCTTCTACTTCGGGCAAGTTCGAAATAATGTCACCAGTCGAATAGACTTTAATTCCATCATTTACTTTACCAACTGTAACTTTTATCATCTAATCACCTGCTCCTTTACATTACTATTGCGACATACCAGCCATCGACATCATCTGGTACTGGTAGTGGTCTTGATGCGAGTCTTACTTTTCTCACTTCATCGTCTTCATTGAACCATGATTTTGGAATTCTCTGACCTTCAATTGTGACAAATTCGCCATTTTCAGCCTGAGTGAGTGCTCCATAAATGCGCTTATTCACACCTTTTGTTCCAATAATAACTGTATTATCAGGGACCATTGCTGTTTCAGTTCCAGCATCATTAAGGAACCATTCGTCATAACTATAAACCTCTAGTCCTAAAGATGGCAATTTACCAACAAAAGTCAATGCTGGAGACTGTACTGTTGGTTCTATTGCTCCGATATTCAGTCTTGCAACGTCAAGCAATTTTTGTACAACAGGATGCTTGATAAATCTACTAACCACATTGGAAGCCATTACCACAATATTTGGCGACTGCCCTGTTTTTTGAATGATAGCTAGTCTCCATCTCTTCAAGTCTTCAATTGGATCTGATGTATCTGCTGACCAAAGAGCTGCACCTGCCAATGTTTCTTTGTTTGTAAAACCAAAGTCAACTTGCTGTTCAAATCCTTCGCCACTCATTACAACTTTTCCGTTAAGCATAACCTCTCTGCACATCCACTCTTCTCTTCTTGTTATCATGTCGTCAAGGTCAAGGAGATCCTGCGCCAGAAACTCTTGAGCTCTCTCAGCTGGAGTTTTTGCACTGTAGATACTCTCTCCCATACTCCTATTTTTCAAATCATCAGCAGTGATAATTCTTTCAGGAGCAATTTTAGGAACTTTGTATGTGTTAGTAGTGAATCCTTGACGATCCATTACTATACCACCGATTCTTGGAGCAACGAATGGAGCCATTTTTCTTTTGCCTTTTTTGAAGTCCACATCAATTTTTTCAGTTGGAGATGTCTCTACGCTTGAGAAGAATGTATCTCTAAAAAAGGTATACACAGGTTTCACAAGGTTTATTGCTTTTAACATTGTTCTAGTGCTATAAATATCAATCATTTTCTTTTTCCTCCCTCTTAGTACGCAATATTGTCTCTCAAGTAGATACCTAAATCTCTGAGAGCAGTTTCATAATCTGCAGCGGTGTCCGTACTTCCAAACAAAAGTGCTTTTTTATTAAACACTCCTGAAACATATGTAGTCGCCTTAGAATCTGCAGTAGCAACAGAACCGGTGTCTACATCGTCAGTTAATATACCGTAAGGTAATTGCTGACCATCAGCCTTTGATTTATCTACTGGCTTTGCCAAACCTGTTGCAGTAATTATTCCAACAACGGTGCCTCTTTTGACTACTCCTTGATTCTTTGCTAGAGTTATCCCTTTAACCAAAGAGGGAAACTCCTGACCGGCAATAAGGTTATCCGGTGTAAATGTTCCTATGCTTGAATATAAATCATCAACCATTATTTAATACCTCTCTTTCTATTAGCTGCGTTTGCGATACTATCTGCTGCTTTGTCCTCGGCTTCTAATTTTTCCGTAGCGGATTGCTGTTTTACAGGATCTACAGTAACTTCACCTGCTCCAGATTCATCAGCATCAGCTTTTGCATCATCAAGATACTTTTTACCTTTGCTGTTATCCTGCTGCAATGCTTGAAATGCTAAGTCCTTTGCATCAACAGGCTTGTCAAACTTAGCCTCATTGACTAATTTCTGATCCAGATTTTTTGATATTTTCTCAATATCCTGAATCCTTGTTCTTTCTGATTTCGTTCCTTCATCCCTTGCAGCATCTTCAATTTGCTTAACTAAATCTGGATGCGCATTTCTAAGTTCAGTTACGTCTTTAAACATAGGTGAACCTCCTTCGTCTTTGTTAGTTATATTTGCAGCAGGCTGAAGCTCTGGAGCTTTTGCCTGTGGTGCACTAGGTAATTGTGTATCTTTTGATGGGTTATTTTTTGCTACTTCAAAGAATTTCTTCATTGAATCTGCCATTGAATTTTGTATTGACAGATGACTAAAAGAAAAATTATTTTCAACTGGATCTGCTTTATCGTCTGAATATAATATTTTGTCAGCATAACCTTCTTTAATTGCCGTTTTAGCAGACATGAAAGTTTCACTATCCATCATTTCTGAAATCTTATTTCGAGGCTTTCCTGTCTTAATTTGATATGCATTGACTATAGTTTCTTTTACTTCATCCAATACATCAGCGGCTTTGCGCATATCTTTTGCTTCGCCCCAATCAACTCTTCCAATAGGATTATGTATCATCATTATTCCGACAGGACTCATTTGAATTTCATCAGCTGCCATAGCAATAACAGAAGCTGCAGACATTGCTTTTGTTATCTTTGATGTTACTTTTCCGTCATGTTCTTTTAAGGCATTATAAATTCCAGCTCCTGCAAAGACATCACCACCATAGCTGTCTATCCAAACAGTTATGTTTTTACCTTTATGCGCTGCCAGTTCAGTTCGAAATGCGTTAGGTGATGCGTTTGGAATACCGAACCAATCGTATATCCATGCGTTATCATCACTAATAATCTCACCTGAGACATGAAGTTCAACTTCATTCTCATTTTCAGTACTGTTTTTAAAACTCCAAAAACTCATTTTATTCATTTCCCCCTTCTATTACTGGTTGTATTGCTCCTCTGGCCTTTCTTAAAAGTTCATTTTCTCTAGTAATCTGAATTATATTTTTATCCCAATCACCACCAGTGAGTCCGATTGTTTCCTGTTCATGTGTGGAATAACCCTCAGTAACTCTGAGTGTAGCAGCTTGAACTTCTTTTACGGGATCAATCATTCCAGGAGCTGGTCCATTCCAATCAGCTTTACACCAAGATTTCTTTATTGCGGCATCATTAAAGAATCCTGGAGCATTCACCCTTCCAACTGCAACAGCTTCAGATAGCCACACCTCATATGTAGGTTGACAGAAGTCAGCCGCAAACCATGTTCTTCTCATGCGGAATGCTTTCCATGCCTCTAGGAGTGCAGCTCTCGATGCTGAATAACTGGCCATAAAAGACTTTGTTAAAAGTTCAAAAGGTATTTCCAATGCTGCACCAATATATTTGCACATTGCTGTAGTGAATGCTTCGAATTGTGCTGTTGGTTGTTTAGGATCTCCAAAAGTAACATCCTCACCTGGTCTTAACACGTTAATTGTTCCGGCACCAAGTTCATAAGAAAATTCATCACTTTCTACCTGCTGATCTTCAGGTATAGCAGAATTAAATGGATTATCCGACGCGTTCGTTTCAGTTTTAATGAATGCAGTAAAAAACGACTGTATTACTGCAGCCGTCAATGTCGCTTCGCTATATCTGTTAATCTGTTTTAAAGATTCTATTACCGGCGCCAGATATGGTACCCCTCTATATTGCTCGCATCGTTCCTGCTCCATGAGGTGAAGAATATTAGGATTACCTGTTTTCTTTCCGAAGGCTTCAACACGACTCCACTCTTTCTTCCCTGAATTACTACTTGGATATTGATTACAAACCCAGTATGCTACGACAGCGCCATTACTGTTTATTTCAATACCATTTATTATTCGATTTCCATTAGGAGCTTTAACGTCGTTTCCTGTTTTATTATTTGGATTACTAACTCGATCCGCTTCAAACAAATGCATCCTGAGAGTATAAGGCATCCAATCAGTTGCATCATCATTTTTCAACAGACCAAAACCATCACCATTTAGAAGCCATGACATAAATGCGAGCTGCTGCAACTCGTTAAAATTATTTATCCTGAGAGCGTCACACCAAACAGAATCAGCCCACAGATTGAATTCTCTTTCTGTATTCATTTCCCATGCATCAGCTTCTTCTTTTGAAAGTCCAAGAAAAGAAAAATCAATTCTTGCTTTTAGTTTAAGTCCTTGTCCAACAACGTTCGTTCTATTTGTTTTAATTGCTGATGTTGCAATTGGTGCGCTCATGAACAGATCTCTAGATCTCTGTCGTAGCAAATCAAGATTATCGTCTATGTCCTCCTTTGGACTCTTGCTGTTAGCAGTCCAACCTTTCACAGATTTTTTCACCCTGCTTGCTCCGCTTTCAGAATATCCTGAATTCCTAAAACTTTTAGCGAGTTGAGCTCTCGCCTTAGCAATTTCTCCATTTGCTTTTGCAATTTGGATTTGTGCCTTGGCTTCCAATTGCTTTGTCTTTGATTTTTCAATCTCAACCATTTCTGAATTATTCAACCTAGTCACCTCACAAATCCCTTGGAGTTATTCTAAAAGATTTTCTTCTTCCTCCACCACGTGCTATTGATTCAAGCTCTTCAACTTTGCTTTCCCACATCTTTATTTGTTCTCTTATCTGATAGAGGTTTGCTCGCTCTAATCGCCTAGATCCAATCTGATATCCTTGACCAGTTGCAACTGCCGCTTCTGCCTCAAGCCATAACGCAAGTCTATCTTTTGCAAATTCAAGAGTTATTGCAGCCATATCATCACCAACTTTTCTTTAAAATCGTTATAAAATAATTAAAAACCGTACATATTTGCACGATTTCCGTATTAATCAATACCTTTTTTGACACACCCACTTCGTTTCTTAGGCTTGCTTTGCTGTAGAACTGATGGGATTGCACCTGAAGACATTGCTTTAATCCTTTTTTCAAGCTCATCATAATTAGGTTTTATTAATTGACGGGCTGCCTGAGCATAATTTCTTGTGTCAAATGCCTCATTTCTTGCATGTTCAACGTTCTTTTTCCATACATAATGAGCTATTCCGCCTGTCCTTATTAATTCCTGATGCTCTGAAAGTAAGCCACTAAAGTAGCTACGAACATATCCTCTATCTTCCTCATCAGGAAAATGGCAATATCTTGGACCTGGTTCTTCAACTTTAAGAGCAGATATGATATTTGTCTTTCCTTCGTCAACTCCCAAAATAATAACTAATGCATTTTCTTTATTATTTCGGCTAAGCTTGTGAATGAGCTGCATGCCAGGACCGCCTTTACCCTTTACTGCAACAATTCTACGATGTTCGTTCTTTTTGCAGAACTTGTACACTTCGGTAGTGAAGTGACCACCACTATCAATACATGTGCATGCAATCAATAAGCCTTTTCCATCTTCAAAATGATGCACTTTCTTTAATTTATCATCGAGCATTTGCCATGTCGTTGGGTCATCAGGCTTACCAAGAACTACACCGTATTCGATGCCCCAACTTTCATCTCCCCTGCCCCATCCAGTAACCTCGTATTCAAGTCTGTCGTCCTGGGTATCAACTCCACATGTCAGTAATAATACTCCATCTGGTAGCTCTGACTCATATGGTTCGCGACGTTTTAAAAAGTCGTCCTCACTATCTATGTCAAGTTTTTCTTTATATGGTAAGCCGAATAGTGTATTGATTACGACTTGGAGAAGCTTTGGGTCTTTCTTTGCTTCGAGCCACTCTTTTATAATTGCATCCCAGTGGTACCAGGGAGAATAAAAAGCGTTCAAGTGGAAGCTCCTGGTTCCTTTTATGTTAGGATTTTCTGCTATCCATTTGCCTGGCTGAGCTTTCCAAGCAAATTCATCTGCTTCAGCCCAACATTCAGGACATTTGAAATTTACATCCCAGACATTAGCAACCTTCGGGCTTATCCATTCATGCTGAAACTTGGTGCCGTAAAAATTTATAAATACATATTCGCCGCAGCATGGACATTTTTTCATCCATTTTTCTTGGGTACCTTTCAAATAATCATTTTGAATTCGTGATGCTCCTTCAATTGTGGGGGTAGATACATACACCTTTTTACGATTCCAAAAAGTTTGCTGTCTTTTCTCTGCTAGAGCTATTGGATCTCCTTCAGTTCCAGCAGATATAGGGAATCTATCAACCTCATCACAGAGAAGAATTCGTATAGGCCTTGATGCTAAGTCAGCAGCAACATTTGCTCCTGTCATAACAATTAATCCGCCAGGGAACTTCTTATGCAGTGTGGAGTTTTCTCCATCCCTAGCTTTTGGATCACTGACCTTTTCCCTTAAAACTTCGGTATCTCTAATCATCGGAGCCAGTCTGTCACGGCTCCAATCTTTTGCTAGTGGATCCTTACTTGGTAGCACCACCATTATTGGTGCTGGGTCTTGATGTATGTAATATCCTGCAATGTTAAGCTCAATCTCCGTTTTACCAACTTGTGAGCTCCACATCAGTACTATTTTTTCAATGTCAGGGTCTACAATGGCATCCATTACATCTTTTTGATAATCTGCAGTATGCCATTGCCCTGGAGAAGATGATGCTTCTGGAGATAATTTTCTGTAAGTATCCGCCCAATTGCTTGGTAAAAGATTTGGAGGTGGAGCCCACACTCTTAATACCTTCAAGTATAGCTTCGAGATACTTTTACTCATCATCATCACCCTGTAAGACTTCATCATTTATAAATAGTTCAGGATTATAATCTGCTAATTCATTTAGTGCCTCTTCGACATGGCCTTGAAGTATCGTTTGAACTTTTGAAATATCTTTATATCCAAGGACTAGCGGAGCAACTTTAGGCGGAATACCAAGTAGTTTTGTCTTTGCCCTGGTTATCATATCCGTCATGACTGATTCGACATCTTCAGACCTGTGAAGCTCACCCTTCATCACTTTGAACTGTAGCTCTGCTTTTTCTCTTTTTACTTTCTCATGTAGAGCTTTTTCAGTGTCGTAATTAAGTTTAACTTCCTTACCATCGTTGCTTGCATTAACCTGTTGTCTGAGATATTCGCAATAACGTCTGGTGCTTTCGATGAGGTCGTATTTACCCCTAGCCACTTCCGATATTATACCCTCTTCTCGGAGCTGTCTGACTCGTCTGTCAGTGATACCCCAGCAGCTACCTAGAACTATACTGTTTACTATGGTTACATGCATTTTTTTACTACTGGTTTCACTCATCAAAATCACCTTCTTTCAGACCAATTTATATGAATTTCCAGGAAGGAAGTGGCTACCAAATTTAAGCCGTTACTTTGGGTAGTTTGGGCTCGCCAGGCACCGCAAGGGTTTCAAGTCGCTGGAAGTACCTTTTTAATTCTCAGACTTGTTTTAAAGCAACAAAAAAAGAGATAATAGATACTATCTCTTTTTGTAAACATAGAATTCTTTATAAAATATTGTTATTGTAGCTACTGTATCAGTTCCTCTAATACGCTTTTATCTTTACTTAAAATAAACATCAGTAATTGCGTAGTTTCCGACTGAGTCTCCATTTGATGGACTCTGTTCATTACCAAATTCCTCAAAAATAGCCCAATTTGCTCCATTAAGATCAATTTCAAAATTAAATGGTGTACCTGGTATTACGTTAAATTCAGCTAATATTTCTTTATCTTGATCATTTCCTTTTCTAACCTTTATATAGACTTGTGTAAGTTTTGTTCCTTCCTCGACATTGATGGTACCACCAATTTTACTATATTTCATCCCTGGTAAAAAACAAAGCCTAAAATAAGAATATTCAGTAATTTTTTGTCCCCCTTGCGGTGCTACCCAGCCCCTATTATAAACGTTATTGTTAAAAAACAATAAGTCTTTATTTTCAGTATACTCAAAATTTGTTTTATCGTCTTTATCGTAATCTTTTGAAGATAGATAAATCTTATCAGTTAATTGACCAATCGTAAGCAATTTTGATTTTGAGTTATAATTAAAGGGTACTTTCAAAGCATCATTAAGAGCACTAATAGGCAAGTAAAGATTGTTGTTGTAAGTTATTGGTCTTAAGGCAGCTCCTTTTGCATCTTTAGGATTAAGATCCTTTCCGTCAAGTTTGACTTTAACTGAGTAGTCTATCGATGCTGTAATCTTTTGAATTGTACTCCCTGCAAATACACCAACTGATGTAAATACAATAGCTACTAATAACATAAAACTAATAAAACTTTTCTTTTTCATATAGTACACTCCTTTTTTTTAATACGTACATATTACCATTTTTTATCAGTCTAAACAATAATATCTTTCTATAATAGTAAAATTAGCCTAATTATGTACGCATATTGTAGAAATTTAAGTTAAATACATTATAAATAAGTTTTTCTGTAAAAACCAAATAAGCAACAAAAAAGAGATAGACAAATGCTATCTCCTTGCACATTAATATGAACTCTATTAAGAAAGAGCCCGAAGGCTCTCTCTTAAATGTTCTATTGATTGGATTGTTTTGGAAACATTGCAATAATAAATAAAGATAAGAAAGATCCGAACATACCTACAAAAAATGCCGGTACCGTTCTTAGCCCTCTCTTATTAGCCATACTTACAGCAATTATTCCAAAAACAACGTTTAATACTGGTAATATCAAGATGGGTAGAAAAAATTGTACAACCTGTTCCATTTCTTTCCTCCTTAGAATTATTTATTTACATATTTCTACATAAAAAGGAAAATTCCTTCAATATTGAATTTATTTAAAGCAACAAAAAAGAGATAGACAGATGCTATCTCTTTACTCTTTGGTATAACTCCATTAAAAAAGAGCCCGAAGGCTCCGGTTCTTATATATTATCTGTGCTAGATATGTAGTTGTTCTAGAATAAATCTATTAACAACATTTTTTATTGCATCGTCGTTAACTAAAATATTATTTTTAAACTCTTTCATGACATCTCGCATTGAAATCCTAATACTAATGTCATTCAATACTGCGCTATTGTTCTCACTAATCGTTTCATAATTAGTAACTTCTACGCCGTTAGCTTTGGCATCATCAATTGCCTCTCTAAACGCTTTACGTATAGTTAGTACAATTTTGTTTCGGTTGTCTAATGTTTCTTTAATATCATTTCCAATAGTCATATTATAATCACGCCCTTTCTACTTCCATAATTCTACATAAAAAGTAGAATTCCTTTAATTGCTAAAATAAGCAGCAAAAAGGAGATATATGCTATCTCCTTAGACTTTAATATGTACTCAACTAAAAAGAGCTCTACTGCTCTTAAATTGCATCATCAATTTTTACAATTGATTTTAAGTATCTTTTTGATCTTGGATTGTAACCTTTCTGAACGGGAAAGCTATCACCCTTAATACTAATCCTTGTCACATATTTTACATCAAAATCTCTCCAATCTCCTCCTGGAGGAAGCGGCCTTGATGAATCTCCTTGTATTTGGAATAAATCAAAAAGTATATTGTTAGTAGAAATATGCGCATAAAGTGCATGTGGATATCCAATTCTTTGTCCCTTTGCTGGATCTTCAGGTCTATTATATTCTAATATTACTGACTTCTTGGTTTTTATTGCCTCTGATACAGTTCGTATTACTTCTTCTCTTACCATCTATCCACCATCTCCCTTTTATACTTTATTCTACATAAAAAGGGATATTCCTTTATTTTATTAAATAAGCAGCAAAAAAGGAGACAGTATCCGTCTGTCTCCTAACACGCTGTGAATATAGTCACTTGGCTGCTTTCGTGTGTTATCTGTGTAGTCCCTTATGAATATTAAATTGTTAAGGGTAAAATACCCTCTATATATAGGTCTAAAAACGCCCTTTTGTAAACCATAAAAGGTTTACACTTTTAAAAATATTTTTATTTTCTCCAACTTTTTTCTAGCTTGCCTTAAAGATTTATGTACTGCCTGCCTACTAATACCCAAATCACCGGCTATTTCAACAGCCTTCTTTTCATCTATGTAGTACATTTCAACTACTTCCCTCTGCCGATTAGTCAATGAAAATTCCATTGCAGTACTTAGTAGCTGCTTCATATGCTGGAGTCTGTCTATATTAGTAGCAGGTTTATCCATATACGAATCAAGAGTATATAGTTTATCTAGGTTATCTCTGATTAAGTGTGTACTTTTCACTTCTCCACCAGCTCCTGTCATAGTAGTGTTTAACTTCTTTAGTTACTGTCTTTAAATCACTTTGCATTGCAACGAGTGGCTTGAGTCTTGCTTTAAGCTCCTCAATCTCACCTTCTCTAATAGGACTATATGGTTTAAGAGCCAGCATATCCTTCTGACTTTTAAGTTCATTTATGCGTATATTCAATTCTCTAAGTGATAACTTATATTCCTTGGCCAGCTCCTTCACATTAAGCCCCCCTAATTTCTTCTGTACTTACATCTTGATTTCCAAAATATGTTATATGTAGGATGTGTAGCATGAACCCTAACTTTTTCTTATATACTCTCTCTATAGGATACTTTTACTTTTATCCTACATCATCCTACATAAAAGAATAAATATATAAGAATATATAGTTATGTAAACTAAATGGTCAAAAATTCATCCTTCATGTAAAAAATTACTAGTTACATAACGACTAAAATGTTATTATGTAGTCTTCCTAAAATATGGAACTAAGTTAACATAACCGCATTTCTTTTACATTCTTTTCCTCGTTGCCTCATCTATTCCATCATCATCTAAAATACTTGTCTGTTTTAATTTCCCATACTTATACTTACTAAATGGTAAAGTAGATGCATTTTCTAATAATCTCAATCCCATCCAAATCATTCCTGTCATCGTTCTTTTTTTAGTGAAGTTTTGTCTTTCAAGAGCCTCTGCGAAGTCTCTGTTTCTACGTACATAATTCTCATTATTCTGCTCGCACCAGTTTCTATACGCATCAAACAACTCTCCTCCACTCTGTTCATAGACTCCCATCTCACAGCACTCTTGCAGAAAGTTTCCTATCCAGTCTTCCTCGTTCCTGTACTGAGACGTTGCATCCTGAACTACTTTTGGGGGAACTATATTACATCCATTAGCAATGTACTTCTTGGCACCCTCAACTATCCAAGAGAGGATTGCATCAGCATCTGAGTCGTAAAGAACTCCGGCATAATCCTTGATCTCCTTCTTACCATCAAACACTGCTTTAAAAGGAACAACAGCAATTCTTCTCCATGTACCAGCGTCTGTACTACCTATCTTAGGCAAATGGTTGGTGGCCATAATTAATGTATGGCTAGGTTCAAATGTTCTCTCATCCTTATACAATTGCCTTTCAGTAACAAGGTCTGTTGATGCTAACTTCTTGAGCATTGCAGCTGATAGTCTACGTCCTTCTTCAGGCTCCATAGCTGAAACAAATCTTTTACCTTCAACTGATACTCCACCAACTACTTGGCGCCCATCTTTTTGGTTCATAAGCATTTCAACATTAATGGATCCAGCATAGTCACCAAATATCTTAGATATAAGATTCAAGAATGTGGACTTACCATTTCGGCCATATCCGTAAAATATACACATACCTTCATAGAACACTTTGCCTATTGCAGCCATTCCACACACCTGCTGGAAGTACTCTGCTAGCTCTGCATCATCTCCAGTTATGTCCCTAAGAAACTCAGCAAACTTATTGAACTTTATCTCTGGCATAAAACTGGCACCAGACATCTTAGATATAAACAGCGCTGGATCATGAGGCATAAGCTTTCCTGTCTTTAAGTTAACCACACCGTTTTTACAATTTAGGAGAAAAGGATCACAGTTTAATTGTGCTGCAGTGATAGGTATTTCATCTTTGGCCAACTCAATCATTGACTTTATGCAACGTTCACTTTTAGCCTTTACTGTATCAGCAAATATCTGCTTTGCTCGTTTTACCTGATCTTCTCCAGTTGCTTTGTATATATTCTTAGCAGCTTCATCAATCATTTCCTCAACGACCTTTTTGGCCATCTGCATGTGTTGGAGAATCTTATCCGGTTGCCACTGCTTGCCATTCCATATGAGCCACGTTCTCATGTCTGCACACCATCTAAGGATGTCCTTATATTTCTTGGCAAAAACTTTACTCCTGCCTAAATCACTTGTGGTGTCTTCCCCTTCTAATAGCGAATGCGTTATTGGTTCTGCTACCACTGGCCCATACATTTTGTCATATCCAAGGTCTATCTCTGGTGGAGCTGCAGTATCTGTTTTTATCTTTTGCCTGCCTGGAGTGTAAACTTCTGTTACATCTGCAATAGCCTTTCGAATGGTGCCCAGTCCATAAGAAACAGCTCCATGCCGTTCATCCCATTTGTCACGGTATAGGGATGACTTTCGAATGATACTATCCATCATGCTCTCGTTCTTACCTGTCCAAAAAGCGAGAATATTAGCGATGGCCATGTCTGCTTCTGATTGACTAGTATAGTTGCTTGTCCAAGTACCATCCATGAGAGATTTGAATAAATAGCCATTCTTAGCATTACACGCTTTATCTATGAGCTCCGATTCAGATATATCTAATGGAACACTTTGTGCTGCAGGAGTAGATTTTTTTGAGGGCTTACTGGCTGCTAAATACTTATCATGTATTAGGGCCAACTCTTGGGTTCGCTCTTCAATATCTGCATGCCCATCATCAAGCGCATTGCCTGTCATGATGAAGTATCTGCCTACTTCATAGGTCTCAACGTTTCCCTTTCTGCGCCTACCTCCTGCAGGAAGTTTGCCATAGCATATGATATGAATACCTTCTCCACTTTGAGAGAACTCTGTATAACTATCTACAGTATTTATGATGTCTTTAGCCTCATCCGTAAGAGCACCAGTCTCAGTATCTTTGCAATGGTCAATATCTACACCAAGGATTCCATCCCCTGAAAACATGAAGCCAATACCTTTATTACCTTCAGTATATGCATTTTTAACAGCATCCTCAAAAGTGCCCCAAGTGGCAGGGTTATTACTCATAGCCCTGCCACCATTCATGGGATTAATAGGCACCTTAGTAGGTTTGTTATTGCGCTCTTCAAATCTCCAATTTACCCATCTATCTAATTTTTTTAGTTCATCTGGTAATCTATCAAACCCCATACACTTTACACCGCCCTAAAAAGGTAATTCATTCAAAGCCTTAATAATCTCAGTCTCGCTCAATTTAGCCTCTAAAAGCATTTCTAGTAGCTTGTTCATGCTCTTAAAAATAAAGAACATATTAGCAAAATACGGAAGCCTATCTTGTACTGTAACATCAGGATCCTCTATCCAAGCCATCAACTTATGAGCTGAATTGAATTTATTAGAAAACTCTTGTAATAGCTGCTTTTTTTCATCTTCAGTAATCTCGTATTTGATACTATAGTTCTCATTAAACTCTATCTTCATGATGTTATCCTACCTTTCCCATGGTTTTGGTGGACCAGATTGTGTACTACCTGCAGGTGGCGGATTGCTTGGTGCCTGATAACCACCTTGCTGCTGAATGTTTTGTGCTGGAGTTTCTGATTGCGCAGGAGCTTGTCCACCATCCTTCTTACTGTCTGCAAAAAATGCTCTATCTGCAACCACTTCTGTGACGTAATGCTTAACCTTTTCATCATCTTCCCAGTTTCTTGTCTGCATCCTTCCAATAACTGCAACCTGCTGGCCTTTGACAAAGTACTTAGCTGCGAACTCTGCAGTCTTTGCCCAAGCTACAATAGGAATAAAATCTGCATCCGGTTGACCTTCAATTTTCATCTCTCTGTTGACTGCAAGTGTGAAACTTGCAACTGCTGTGTTTTTACCGCTTGTGTATCTGAGGTCAGGATCTTTCGTGAGCCTTCCCATTAATGTAACGTTATTCATACAATTTACCTCCAAATATTATTTTTGTTGTCTTACCTTTGGCCCACCAATAATCTCAGCGCCCAATGTCCTATAAACTCTAACTCTCTCTCTTGCCCATTTAACTAGCTGTGGAATGTTTTTATCCCACACATCATATACAACTGGAGTTTCCTTGCCTTCCATGGGTCTCATTGTTCTACCAACCGCCTGTTGAATACTTGTTTGGTCTTTTTTTGGAGTAGCTAGGACTAATTTATTTAGCATCGGAAGATCAAGTCCCAATTTGGCCAACTGATATGTCGCGAATAAATATTGATACTTACCAGCTCTCATGTCAGCCATAATCTTTTCACGCTGTTTCTTAGGAGTTTTTCCATTTATGAATGCTGCAGGCTTTCCTTCCCTAGACACATATTCACATAACATCTCCAGATGTTCCAAACTGTCTCCCAGAACCAAGCAGTAATCAAATGCTTTTATATTATGTAGAAGAGTTTTAATGATGTTGTTTCTATGTCTATCATCTCTCATCACGGCCAGCATCTTGGCAACGCTCAACATCTTTTCATCTTCCTCAGGCTCATAAAAGAATTCAGTTTCGATGAACTCAACTCGTGGGGCTATAACATTCCCGGCATCATTTAGTTGTTTTTGATCAACCTCATAAAACTTTGGACCAATAACATGAAACATTGTGTCAATTAGTCCATCTGCTCTGAACTCTGATGCAGTCATTCCAAATCTGTACTTGGCTGGAAACTGAGATATAACAGATTCAAACATTCTAGCTTTGTCTGCATCCTTGAATACCAAATGACATTCATCTATTACGATGCAGCCAAATTTATTGGCTATGTCGGTTAAATCTCTCTTGGACAAGGTCTGCACTGTTGCGAAAGTCATGTGAGTTCCAATGCTCATGTTCTCGCCCTGGATAATACCTATCTGATTGCCAGTAAGTCCAAGTCTATCCTTCGCGCGCTGCATGCTCTGGTTGAGCAAGTCCATAGTGTGAGTTATCCATAGTGTAGGCTGACCGATACTCTCAACGATTCCTAATGCAGTTTCTGTTTTACCAGCTCCACAAGGCATGATGCATACACCAGATATCCATGCTTTGGCCAACTCAATGGATGGTGCTTGGTAATCTCTCAATGAAGGTGCTGAGGGGAAGTCGATATACTCCAAAACTTGTGTGTGGTCAATTACATCAAAACTCTGAGTTATCTCCCAGAGCCTTGCATAAAATCCCCTAGGCAGTATGTAAGTCTTAACCTCATCAACAACCTTTTCGGACCATAACTTGATGTATTCAGGCCCCCACGCATACTTGTTCAGTCCCATTCTCATTTTCTTTATGTAATCAGGATTTTTCATAGTGAGCTCGGCCTTAATTTGTTCGAGCACCTTAGCTGGTACATCCTGTAACCTCAATAGACCGTCAATTGTTACTTTCAAGTTTATCTCCCCTTTCATTAGGATATTGATTTCAGGATCTCTTCAAGTGAAGCTTTAAGTTGAGACATCCTACCTTTCAAAAATCTGTTTTCCTCAACAATAGTCTTTATTTTGTCGAGTACTTCAAGCTCAGAATCTATAATCAGAATAGCCTCTTTAGTAGAAACTTTTTTAGATATTACCTCTTTAACCTGAGGTTCTTGTTTTGCTGACTTGCTCAGTTTATTAGTTGAAATATAGCTTGCAATGCTATTAGGTGTTACTCCGAATTCTTCTGCAGCCAGAGTGTATGCTTTTTTCGTAAATCCGTTAGTTGCACAAATTTCCATCAATCTATCTTTATTTATCTTCATGTCTTCATCCTTCCTCTTCGTCAAATTATTTAAATCAGCCATACTAGGCTTTTTATAAGTGCCAGTGTTCTCATACATTTTTCTTTCTTCTTCCGTCATTTTTCTAGTGACTACACCGCTGCTGCACCTATCTTGCCTATGGTCTGGGTCTACGCTAAACCCAAAAGTCGGACTAATAATACTGTTATTTATACGCATAATTAACCACCGCCCCAGTTCCAAATCCTCTGCATTCCTTTAGCTTTTACTGGCTCAGTAAGTGGCTTAATATCTTTCAAAATCCATGCGTAACGTTCAGGCGTATAATCTCCAAAATGATATTCATTACCGTCTATTACATAATAGCTATCACCCATATCTGCATACGCTGTTTCATTGAGTTCATCATTTGTGACAATTGGTAAGCATGCCACCAATTCGCAGGTAGCAACTACCTTCCCAAATGGTCCAGTTCCATGTTCCAGATAATAAAGCCATGAGCCGTTATAATCTTTAATTCCAAGTAACTTTGCAAACTTAGGACATAACTCCCTTACCCACTTAGGCATGCTTGCAGCGGCATGAATTGCTAATGGACCTCTATATTTTGTCGCCCATGACCTTGTTTCAATTTTCTTTTCACCTTTTGCGACCAATGATGACCACGGCTGCCATAACGTTATTGCTTTCATGGTATCTCACCCTTTCCTCTAACAAGCCACTATGGCCATAACCAGTGCAAACCATAGAAGCCAAAATATAAGCTCTTCAATCTTAAACTTCTTACTATGTATCCAACCTATAACCATAAAGCAAAGTGACGCTGCCATTGCTAAAAAAATACTAATTACACATATCAGGTACATTATTTATCCCTCCACATCACACTCAGATCCCAAGCATTTCCACTTTTTTCTAGTTCCTTGAAAGCTAACATATTTATTGAACCTCTTACCCCTGAACAAACTTGGTCTCTAACTTCCTCCCATGGAATCAAAAATGCTCTTCCTTCAGTACTCCAAATTCCAATTATGAAAGCATGATTTTCACCAACTTGCTTCATAAATTTTTCTAATCCCTTTCGCTCATTCGGTTCTATTTTGCTGTATGGAATCTTTGAAACGGAATAGTTTTTTATCTCTGCAGCGAACCCATGCCCTGGAGGAAGAATCAATTTATCAAACACAGTTCCATAACCGATATTAACTAGCTTATGGTTCCATATCTTTTGTTTGGAGAGAGAACCTGTTATCAGGCTCTCTCCCTTCACTCCATTTTTTTGGTTCTCTTTATTACGCTCGGTTTGATCTTTCTTAGGAGTTTCCTTATTCTTTTTTGACAAGGAGCTTTTCATCAAACGTCACCTCGCTAAGAATTGAAAACAGTGGATTGTCTCTCTTGCCTTGCGACATTATTAAGAGCTTTCCGGTGTCGTTGTACCAATATATGCTTCCATATGGATCAGACGCATAACATGGACCTGTTGGCTCACCCTCGACTTCATAGTTTAGTTCTGACAAATCAATTAGATCTAATAGCTTTTCTTTGACTTCCACTATGTTCTGCAGTGGATCCTTCGTCTGCAAAAGTCTTATTGAACCCTTCAGTGTGATAGGAGAAATGCTCAAAGAATTATTAGCATGATCTATAGCATCAAATAATGTAGTAATGTCTGGAGTAATTATCTCGTATTGAGGGTTTGGATAATCTTTGCATACAGCAAACAGTTTTTTCTTGTCGGGCAGCCCTCCTGCCAGCTCTACAATTAACCCTTTTACCTTATTCGGAACATGCTCGTAATCTATCCAAACAGCCCATTCATTGCCGACAATAAGTATTCCGCCATCTAAGTATCCAACTCTAAGCCTTATCTTGTACGAATCCTTGATGAGTTTAGTTAATACCTTTGTGCTTATAAACATGACATCACCTTATCCCTTCCTCACCTTGCTACCATTTTCAGTTACTTCTACAAATAAGTGCTGCGCAAACCTTGCCTTCATGCGCTCATCATGACTGATGGCCACTATTCTCATATCCGGATATAAATCATGTATGGTTTCAAGTGCTGTGCAATATCCATCAATACCTTCTTCATCCAAGCCTGCAGGTTCATCTATGAATAACATGCCCAGCTGCAGTCCCATCCTTGAAGCTTTCAATATTGCCAAGGCAAATATTACAGATAGTGAGCATCTGGTCTTCTGACCACCAGAGCGGCTCAAATATGGAAGCTCTCCATTGTCTATATCTGTGATCATTACATCCAGGACAGGAACCTCTTTGTCCTTATTACTTTTAAGAGTTTTCTCAGTCCTAAACTCTAGGCTCATTCGTCCACCAGTCATTTGAGAAAGTATTTCATTTGCCGACTCTTCCAAGTCAGGTATAATGTCTCTAATGATTTGGTGTGGAATGCCGTCCTGACTAAATGCACCTGCTAATACCTGTAGCCTATCAGCTTTATCAGCGAGTAGCTTGATTCCCATTTGTTTTCCAAGCAACTCAACGTTCTTGTCTACAAGTACTCTAATTCTTTCATCAAGACTTCCAAGCACTCTGTTGTATCCGGAGATATTAATCTCATATTTCTGAATTTCAGTAGTGAGACCTTTGAGTAAATCAACATACTTTTGGCAATTATCAATATCAAATCTGAGTAAAGAACACTTCTTGTCTAACTCATCATTTTCAACTGTAAGAGCAGCAAAATTCTTGCTGATTTCATCTAGTTGAGGCTCAACTGCTTCAAGATATGCTTTTGCTTTTGCGATTCCATTGAATGATTCTTCATTCTCCTGAAGCTCTTTTACCTTTGATACTAACTGAGGTACATTTGATACCTGTGGCTCTAACTTAAATATCTCAGCTTCAATGTCAGCCTTTTCCACTATAAGCTCTTGATCCTTAGTATCAAGCTCGGCGATCTGTTTTTTATAAATCTCAGCAGACTTCTTTTCACTGTCTAAAGTAGCTATGTATGTTTTGGTGCGTTGGGCTTTGTCAAAATCTGCCCTAACTGAGGAGTGAAATGCAGCATCATAGCTAATAACCTTTTCTCTTTCTCCCAAATTGATTAACTCATTACCGATAGTTATTCTCATTTTTTGCAGATCGAGAAGTTTGATTTCGGATTCCTTGGCACTCTTCAGGAATCCACACTGAGCGCGTTCAATATCAATGCAATTTGAGTTTTTAAGGATAGCTGTTTGCTGTTCATATATACGAATATTGCTATCACATTTTGATAATGCTCCGCTTGCCTCAATCATATTTCGAGTTATTTCATCATGCTTAGACTTCTTCTCATCCTGAAAACTCAACTCATCTTCAACACCTTTGAGTTTTTCAAGGTCAGTGGCCAAAGTATCATACCCTTGAAGCTTGTCACTTATCTCATTCAACTCTCTCTTATATCTCTCCTGGGATATATGTGTATTGCTGATATCAGAAACAATCCTATTTAGTGACTTACGTTTGTCCTCCAGAAGAGTAACCGCTCCTTCCATGGCTGTGAGCCGGTTCTTGATATTAATGAGCTCGTCATGTTTAGCAGTGTAAATTGGCTCCAATTCCAAGAATTCTTTTGTCTGCTGAATGTCTTTTGTAAGATTGTCAAACTTAGTGGAAGTGTCTGTTAAAGCAGTATCTTTTTTGGACATCTCCGCTACAGTTTCTGCTAATTTAAGTTTATTTGAATTGTATAATGCTACTTTTTGAGAAGTTTCATCTTGATCCTTTTTGAGTGATGTCAACGCGGCCTGCTCTGTTAAAAGTGCCTTTTCATTGTCAGCTTTTTGAGATTGGAGAACATCCAATACCGAAACTTCCATCTCAAGTGTGGATATTTCATCCTTAGACTGTTTCAATTCTCTGTTTACGTCCTGGAGCAGCTTCTTGGTTTTATCCTCTAGCTGCTCATACACGCCTAGCCCTAAAAGATTAGCAAGCACTGACATTCTATCCTCAGACTTTGCCTCCATAAATCTGCCGTACTGGTCCTGCATTATGAGTACACATGAACGGAAGGTATCAGCATCCATGCCTAGTAATTGAACAATCTTTTGCTGAGTGTCGATAAGTTTCTGACAACTAATATCTTCCCAATTAAGAGGAAAGTCTTTGTTGTATGAGATACCTTCACCAAGTCCTTTAAGCTTTGCCAGTGCTAGTGTCGCCTTACCACTTCTCTGCCTGGTCCTCGTTACACGATACGAGTCTGAACCAAGTAGAAATGTGAAAATTATACTTCCTGACTTCTCATTAGATTTAATCCATCCAGTTAATTCACCCTCGCGAGGCTCTTCATATATGCAATCTATAAGCGCATCCATTACTAAGCTGCTCTTTCCAGTTCCGTTCTTTCCATTAACCATGCAGAAAAACAAATCCTCAAAACCGAGCGTTTCTTCTGTATAACTTCTATAATTACGGACCTCAATCTCAAGTGGTAGGAACATTCCTGTCTGAGCTCCTGCAGGTGTTGAGGCTTCAACTTCACTTACAATTGGTTCAGCTTCAGTGAGAATGGATTCCACACTCTTATCTTTAAACTTCTCAATCAGATAGTTTTTAAGGCATTCCCAGACAGTCAATTTCTCATGAAGTTTCTCTTTATTCACGTCTGCCGATATATTCTCAGGACGGATTTCAGACACATAGTAAGCACCTGCAGCATATAAGTCGCGTTCGAGTTTCTTCTTATCCAGTGCCTTTTCTGTAGCCTTGTCGCAGGAGTACAGGATGCGGATAACTTTGTCTCTTAATGCCTCGGTATAATATAGTGGCTCTCCATTTACATTCTTTGAAACTTCTTCTTGAATCCATCTTTCGGTTCTGAATTCCTTAGCGGGTGTCTTAATATACTCTGGCATGAACGGATATTTGGTATCGTGTATCCAAAATCCCTTTTCATTGCCTTCATCATTAAAAGTAAATGCATCAATACTTCCCGAATAGTAAACAGGCTTGTTGCAGGACTCAACTCTTTGAGCTCTATGAATGTGTCCCAAACAAACAATGTCAAACGCCGAATTATCTAGTGTCGTAGAATTTAACACGACATCGTTTTGTTGAAGAAACTCCACATGTCTACCATTATCTAAGCTGCAACCAACCACTGTATGATGAGCCATAAGTACTGATGGAATTGTTGGATCCAACTGAGCTGATAACCCTTGAACTATACTGTCTAACTGTTCAGTGAATATTTTGTTTTCTTCCTCTGCAGATAAACCAGGATATTGAGCATGAAAGTATCCTTTATCGAATCCAGGTAACCCTGCTACTTGAATAGGACCCGATTTAGTTGCAATTTGACATAAATCAGGAATGGCATAGAAGTAAACAGCTTGAAGTCCATCTTGCGGTACCGAACATATAAAACACAAATTATTAAACATTTCTAATGAATCGTGGTTCGGAGTGCCATAAAGAACGGCAACAGGAGCTATCTTTCTCAATTCCATGATGTAATCTGCAGCCACTCTAAGTTCTACATTTGCTCTGTCACTCCACACTTTTGCAGTGTGGAATATATCGCCGGCAATCAAAATAATATCTGGTTGCTCTTGCCTTGCTGTCTCAACTAAAACGTCAAGACAGCGTATTGTATTTTCCATCTTCTTCATTGGATCATCGCACTGAGGTCCAACGTATGCACCTAAGTGCAGATCTGCTGTATGTAATATTTTCATCTCTGGTTCCTCCTTCTGCTTGCCTTCGCCGTCTTGTTCTTTGCTTTTTTCTTATTTGCTGCCCTAGACTGATTTGCCCAGTTAGTCAGTGGAGAATCTTTTTTCATATCTATAATTGTGCTATCATGGCTTCCAAGCTTTTTACTAGCTTCTTCTTGGAGCTCTGCTGGCACCTGAGTAAAACCTTTTTCAATTAGTTCCCTTTCACCTTCGCGTCTAGCTAATCTTCTCAGTTCACCTGTATCAACGTTCATGCTTCACGTACCTCCAAATTCAATAAATGACTTGCTTCCATGTCGGCCGTTTGAAGTGCCACGATAGGCTTGTACATATCAACTGCATTACCCATATCTCTGTAGTTGTCCTTTGCCTCATAGGCACCCATGTGCCATCTAATCATTGCAATCTCTATGTCAGTCAGTTGGATGAATTTAAGAGCAGTAATAACACTCTTTTCGCCATGACCAACAGGAAACTGGTCTTTGCAAACCCAAACTAACTCTTCCTGCCAGTCATTCACCGTCTTGCCGTAGTCATTAATCTTCTTTCCCTTAAGTACATTTTTAGTATCCTTAATATAGAAGTTAATTTTACAAATATCATGGAGCAAGGCTGTAATGGCAATGGTATCTGGAGAAAGTCCCAAAGAATAATACTCATTTTTATTCTTCAGTAAGTGCCATACGTGCAGCGAGTGTTCGGCAAGTCCTCCATCATAGGCCCCATGAAACTTGGTTGAAGCTGGAGCTGTAAAGAAATCAGTTTGCTCTAAGTAAACTATTAAGTCATCAATGCCAGGGCGTTCAGTAGCTGCTAATATTGTGATTACTTCTTGTTTATTTTCCATCAATCAACACCTCCCCAGAACCAGTATCAACAACCTTGCTACTTTCTAGTTGTTTAATATTGCCATTCTGCCTACTGTCGAACAACATCTGAGTTGCACCAGTCCCTGCCGCGATTCTGCCTTGTCTCACTTCGTCAATAGCATCATCCAACATCCAAAAAGCCATTACAAACGGGTGTGTGGCATCTTCCAAGGAATAATGTCCCTGAATTGCAAACGCTTGTCGAATACACGCGTCTTGAGCACCACTTTCAGATTTTCTTAATGCATCTGCATTTTTATAAGTACCCTTGCTACCATTTTTTGTTAGAGGAGCATCTTTGCTGCATGTCGTATACTGCCAGTCGCCTTCTCTGATGCCTACATACCTCATTGTAGTTGTGCATAAATAACATTCCTGCTCAGGTATATAGGTAAATGTTGGTTGTCCAAAAGTGGCTTTTGCCGCATTTGCTATTTTAAGCAACCCTTTCCTTGTAATAGAATATCTCGTTTCTTTATAATCTTTCCCCCATGGGTCTTTCCCTGGTTTGTCTTGAACATAGAGTTCTCCCTTTTCCAACTCCATAACCGCCATATTAATAACTGGTTTATACAAGGTTCCCATGTCTTGAATGTTCTGAATGTTAACCATCATGTTGTATGATTCAGGATACTTCTCGTAATCTTTCAAAAATTCTTCAATTGAAGTGTACTTATGCATAGCCATAACTTATTGACCTCTCTTTCCCTTGCGTGATATACTTATCTTGAATATTTTGCTTAGTACCTTTAACAGGTACTTTCTTTTTTTATGATGATATACCTCAATCCTTGGGTATATTCCCTGGGGCTCAGACTTAATCTTCATGCTATCCCTTTCCGGATATAACCTCTATTTATCGCATCTGCAATCTCACAAGCATACTACCAAACTTCATCACTTAGTCTGCCTATTCGCTTTTCAATCTTTGCTCTAATCATTTTCCTTGCCTCAGTTCCTTTCTGCAGCTCTTACAAATGTTTTTACCTTTGTAGTTAGTGACATCCTTTGCATCTCCACAGAATGTGCAGTCCGGTGCATACTTCTTTAAGATAATCGTTTCTCCATCAACATAGATTTCCAAGCCATCACCTTCCCCAATTTCAAATGATGTTCTTAACTCCTTTGGAAGTACTATCCTTCCTAGCTCATCAACTTTCCTTACAATTCCTGTCGCTCTCATACCAATTACCATCCTCTCTTTTAATAAAAACTCTTATTTTGTTATTTTTTATATGTACAAAGTGAAGTTCATTTGGAAGATTCTTCACTCGTAAATATTTGTTTGGGTCGATTCCTAATTCCTTAAGCAATTCTTTTTGTTTGACTGTTAGCCGTGTTTGCCATGTTTCATATCACATCCTCCTCAAAATCATTACACTGCTCTTTACGCCATCCGAACCCTGCAGCTGTCTTAAGTTTGCCTCTGATTACCATGCAGATAGTCTCTTTGTGTATGTAATTATCTCTAGCTGCAGCTGATATGGAATTGTAGAAGTTTAACATTTCTCCAGTTTTAGGATCCAATTTTACAACCGGGATTACTTTAGACGTTTTCCCTCCTGTCTTTTTACCTAATTCCTCTCTTGTGATCCATTCAAGGTTGCCAGCATAATTATCAAATTTAAATCCGTTTTTATGGTGTAGAACTAGCCCTGGCTCAGGTTTATCCATAAATGCATCAGCAACTATTGTATGGACTACCCATTCTGTGTATATTCCGTAAAAATCAACTTTTACTACGAACCACTTGTCATGTTTCTTATATTCCTTAATAGGTCTTGTTTTGCCACTCTTAAGCAATCTTCGGAAATGGCCAAAGTTACTAACTTGATACTTCTCTGATCCAGGAACCATTACCCAATACTCAGGAACTTTGCTCATGTTCACCCCACCCTATGTAAATTTTTAGCTAATCCATAGAAATATTCGGGATCTCCTTCATATGCCTTGTTGACTGGAATATCATAGACACCTCTACCACATTCGAACTGTTCATCTTCATTAAAATCGTACCTATCAGTAAAAGGAGAATGCATCTTCTCACACTTTTCGCAGTACCACCAACCCCACCAGAGCTTAAACCTATACCACTTGCAACTAGCATTCCATTGTAATTTCCTTCGCCATTTCTTAAACATCTTCTTCACCTACCTCTCTTTAAACTTATTGCAGGGACTATCATTCCTTATTAATTGAGGTTCTCCAGATACTGTTCCAGTACAAAGAATTAATCCTTTTTCCTCATCGACTTCCTTAAGTCCATCCCAGGAGCAGAACTCACATTTCTCACATTTTCTTACAGGTACATCACCATATAACATTGCTATGTATCCTGGAGCCATGTCCCTCAAATTCTCAAGAAACTCACAAATAGCCATTTTCTTCTCATAACTAGCCGTATCACAGACTATTTGAACGTCCTGCTTAGTTATAAGCTTGGCTGCTAAAAGTGTTCCATACAGTCTATCTCTTGTTTCAACTGCATTCTTTTCAGGAACCTTCTCCACAATTTGAACTGCCGACGTCTCAATTGGCTTGGCCTTCAGTTGGTTCTCGAGTATGATAATTCTGTTTTGAAGATCTGATATAGTCTTGGTATCCTGAGGCTCAGTCTTTTGGTTCTGCAGCTCTTCGAGTTGGTCTCTAAGCTCTTCAGCCTCAACTTCTAGTTTGCTAGCTCTTCTATCTGCGTCCATAGCTTTAATACTGGCTTGCTGCTTTTCAGTTCTGAGAGTGTCCTGCTGAGCTCTCGCATCATCTAGTTTTGTTTTCCACTCAGATTCTTTTTCTTTGTACTGTTTATGAGTGGTAATGTCTCCAGAGAGAACTTGATCCTGAAGTTCTTTTGGTGCTGAAGGTTTACTGACTGCAAATAAGAGCGACGGTTGAATTGATTCAGCAAAATTTATATCTTCGCAATTTGCGACAATATAATCGTATGCATTAATATGTCTATATGCAGTATCCTTTTTTATACCAATACTTTCACACCAATATCCGAATGTACCTGTCTTATTGTTTGCAAGCTTATCTCGTACTACCCTAAGCTCTTTGCCAATATCTATAACCGATTTAAACCTTATCTCAGTTATTTTATTAGCTCTATTCTGAAGGAACTCAGCTGTCTCTTCGTCCACTGTGGAGTAATCAAAAGTAACGATTTCACTAGCTTTTATATCAATTTCAGCTATTTCGTTCACGTTTTCAGTGGTTTTTGCATCGATTTGGGTACTTTCTTCATTCTGCGATTTAAAATATGTACATGATGCTTCATCAGTTTTAAAACACCACTTAGGCGCGTCAGGTTGTTTGTGACAGTCTCCACCTTTACCATAGTTCTTACACAGCTGATTATTCACTTTCTTAACTTTTTCATTTTCCTTCTGCAATTCTGTCTGACCATTTAGCGCTTCTTTGAGCTGCTCATTCTTGCAACCTAGCTTTATAGCGCCCTCTGCATATTCCTTGAATAATGAATTTTTACTATCATTCTCAGTAAATCCACATCCGCCATTTTCATCGTTAAGCAAACATTCATTTATATTACAATTCACTTCCTTAACCTCCTTCACTTCAAGGCCTTCAAACTTATCACATGCCGTTTGTTCCCTTTTAACATGACCTCTCTTTTTGGTACACTTGCAGTATTCCACAGAGTCACCTTCATCGATAATATGTATGCATGCCTCACATTTAACAAAAGTAGCCCATAGCTTGTCTATCTTTTCCTTAGCGGGTTCCTCTTGGACTTCTTCTTTACCGCTACCATTAAAGAATTTCTCGACAAGTGCTTTCTTTGCTGCCATTCCTTTTTTATTAGTTGAGCCGCTTACAGAGATAACTCGTCTGCAGTCATCAAGGTCTTGATTATACGCTGCACTTAGATCAGGTTGACTTTTGCAATACTCAAGCACAGATTCTAAAAAGTCATTATGTAAGGACCTGATATGTAGAGAATTTTTATCATCTACACTTCCTCTCCAGTCATCTTTTTGGTTTGGTGGCAGTGATCCTGCTCTGCACTCCCAATGGTCGAATACTTCTGGACATCCTTTTTTGATTTTATTTCTAAAAGGACATGCAGCACATTCTTTGTCTGCTACATCTATTTTGTAGCCAGTAACCGAAGCGGTTGAGCTCTTCTTAAATTCCCTTCCGCACTTGGTATAGTAGGTGTTCAATTCTTCACGCTCCTTTCTTGTTACTTTCCAAATAGCTTTTTATATCTGAAGCATAAAAAACTATTTTCCCTCGGATTCTACAATGTGGGATTTCATTTTTCCTCACCATAGTTCTTAATGTCGAATTGCTTACCTTCAAATAGTTCATTGTCTCCTTAAAATCAAGTAATACCGGAAGAACTGTTTCTTGTAATTCGACATCCTTGGACTCTGGATTTTCATTTTTTAGGAGTATTACTTTTTTCAATCTCTTCACCCCCATTAGTTGATACTAAACACTTTCTCGACCTTTTCATTTAATGCCAAGGATACTTTCTGCATTGCTTCAAGACTTGGATTCTTACGTTTGCCTTTAGCAAGTAGGTATATGTACGTTGAAGTAAGTCCTGATTCTTTTGCAATATCGCCGTAACTCATTGCCTTTTTTGTTCTCAGGTTATCAATTTTATTGGTGCCGTCCATGTTCTCACCTCCGATTAACTATGGGTTAATTTTACACTTAACTGTCTGTTAAGTAAAATGTCAAATTAACTCATAGTTAATCATATTTTGTCATTTTAGTTTACTGGCAGTAAATAATATACTGTCAGTTTAGTTATCTCAATATTTCTTCGATTCTTGTTGATTTTTGTTAACTGGTAGTTTATAATATGAATTAACTATTAGTAAATTCGCAAGATAGGAGCATTAAAAAAATGATAGGTGATAATATAAAAAAAATGCGAGAGAGTAAAAAATTAGATGCCAAATCTATAGCGGCCAAAGCTGAAATTACTCCGGCATATTTGAGCTTAATCGAAAACAATAAGAGAGAAAATCCTAATATTAAAATTCTCCATAAGATAGCTGATGCTCTAAAAGTACCTTTATCGTCCTTATATGATACCGATAAAGAAGGGCTGTTAACTATATGTGAAGCTACTGATGAATATAATTATTCTGAAACTATTGCTGCAAATAGGAAAGATGGTTATGAAGGCCCTTTAACAGATGATGAAATTGATGCAGTGAACGTTTTTCTTGAAACCTATCGCAAAATGAAAAAAGATAAAGAGGATTAATTCCGTTGAATAAATTAGAAAAACTTGAAAACGAAGCATTTGCGAAAAATATTGATATTAAAAAAGCGGACTTGCCTGAAAACATATCTGGAATTTATTACAGTGATGGCTCTTATAACATTCTTATCGCTATAAACAGTTCACTAAAAACCCGTGCAGAACAGACTTGTATTTTTGCCGAAGAACTTGGCCATTATTATACATCCTACGGTAATTTACTTTTGGATCCAAACGTTGACAGAACATTAATTAATCAACAAGAGACTCGTGCAAAAAGATGGGCTGCAAAAAAACTTGTACCGATAAGAAATATTATTGAAGCATTTAATAATGGAAGTAGATCTTTTTATGAGATGGCTGAATATCTCGATGTAACTGTGGACTTCCTTCATGATGTTTTTCACAAGTACTCTGAAATATATGGTAGGTATAAGAAAAAAGGTAGTTATGTCATCTACTTTGACCCTCCAGGTGTCTACAAATTATTCAATAAAGGAGAGTGAATTATATTGGCCTCTATTAAGAAAAAAAACGGAAAATGGGAAGTTAGATATGACGCAGGATATGATGGGCAAGGCGCTCGGATTCAGAAGTTTAAAGGTGGTTTTATTCGAAAGGAAGATGCTGAAGCGTTTTACGTTGAGACTCAAAATAGTCTTAATAAAGGTCTTTATATAAACCCAGATAAGATATTTATATTTGAGTACCTAAATCAATGGCTTGAAAGTCAAGAGAATACTTTAAGTCCAACTACTTACAGCGGATATGAAGTGAATATTCGTTGTCATATAAATCCCTATATCGGTGGTATTAGACTTCAAGAGCTTCGCGCAATGAATATTAGAGAAATGTATGGTAAGTTGCAAAAAGATCGTAAAATAAAAGTGGAAGGTGAGCAGCGAGATTTTAAAAAACTTTCTCCAAAATCTATACTTTATGTTCATAGAGTTCTATCTAAAGCTTTGGAAGATGCATTTAAAGATGATCTTATCCCTAAAAATTCAGCAAAAGCTGTCACACCTCCAAAAGTATCCAAGTACAAGGCTAAATTTCTAGCTGTTGACCAAATTCGAATAATGTTAGATAAGTTTAAGAATGATGATTTGTATTTACCTGTCTATTTATCAGTTGTTCTTGGTCTACGTCGAGGGGAAGCATTAGGCTTAACATGGAAACATATAGACTGGGAGAATAAAGTCATAATGATTCGTCAAGAATTAACCATGGCAGGTGGGAAGCCTATATTACTTGAAGAAGTCAAAACAGAAGATTCAGAACGCGATATAGTTGTTACTGATCGGGTAATTTCTGTTTTAAAGCAGTACAAAAAGAAACAGCTTGAACAAAGAGCTGCTTTAGGTAATAAGTATTTTAAATCTGATTTTATATGCACCTGGTGTGACGGGAAACTTTTTAATCCTTCTCATATATCCAGATCATTTAAGTTACGTATGAAAGCATATGGATTACCTGATCTTAGGTTTCATGACCTTCGCCACACAAACGGTTCATTAATGATTGGTCAAAATATGCCTCTCAAAGGGGCCAGCGAAAGATTAGGGCATAGTTCAATTGTAATTACCAATGATTTCTATGGTCATATAGAAAGAAAAGTTCAGGAAGAAATTGCAGAGAATATTGATAAGACTATCTGGGGTAATATGTAGATTGTATAAAATTATAGATATCTGTTTTCACAAAAACTTCACAAACGTTTAAATATTTATTAATTTTCGTTGATAAATTTTAATAGCACTTTTTATGGGAAACCGTAGATATTTAATAAATAGTGATACTTTTAAATATTGGTTGATAACTAAAGAATACCACTGGAAATCGTGTGATGGGTTAAACTGTCCGAGAGTTCGAATCTCTCTCTCTCCGCCAAGTAAGAGGCTTTCAAGGTTTATACCTTGAGAGCCTTCTTTGCGTTTAGTGGTGTTTTGCTAACATTTTGCTAACAAGCAGTCTAAATTACCTTTATTTTTCACTATTCAACAAATTCAAATCTTTCTAGTATGTTAATTAAGTTTTCAAAGCTGTTTGCTTTACAGTAACAAAAGAATTTTTTATCCTTATATATTTTCCATCTTCTAGCCTTTATCTGCATTATAGTAAACTCATTTTTTTCAATTAATTCATCACCTTTAAACCGATTAATAACTACCTCTGCTATTACCAAATTATTTTCATTAATACGTCTTTTTACTTCTGTACCTATCATTTTATAACCCTCCTTTTTACAAATTAGTTAAATTTATGATTGCTTGACTAACATTCTATCATTTCTAACTTCAGCTGAAGTATATAGGCTTTTAAAAACCCCATTACTATACAAAATACATTTAATCTGTCCAATGCTATTCATTATTTTTTCTCTTTCATTGTGGCTAACTTCTCCCTCATTTTCAGCTTCTTTTAGAACACTTTTTAACATATTCAACTCATTCATTAATTCACTTCTTAAAGAAAATGTCACTTTTATTCCTCCCTTTTAAATAACGCATTATCTAGTTTGTTGGCTGCATCTTCCTGCATTTCTTTCATTACATGAGAATACAAATCAAGTGTTATTCCAATATTCGAATGTCCTAAACGTTCTGATGCAACTTTTGCAGAAATATTATGCTTTAACATTAAAGTTGCATTTGAATGACGAAGGTCATGGAATCTGATATGCGGTAATTTATATGTCTCTAAAGCACTTGAAAAACTGTGACTAAATGATGCAGGATTGATGGGAGAGCCATCATTTAAACAGCAAACTAAATCCTTGTCATTATAAGCTTGTCCAAGAAGCTTTTTATATTTTTCATGCTCTTCCTTTTGCTTCACTAACTCATTAATAATACCCTCGGAAGCAGTAATAACTCTATGGCTATGTTCTGTCTTAGGCTCATGGAATATAAGGCCTCCTTTTGAAGGTAAAAGCGAACGCATTATTGCTATAGTCTTGTCTTCAAAACCAATATCCTTCCATTGCAATCCTAAAGCTTCTCCACGTCTTAAACCAAGGCCAACGGCAAGTAAAACAGGTATGTACATATTTGTTGCTTCAAATGCTTTTAATAAGTTCTGAATCTGATTTTCATTCAAGAATGATGCCCTAAATACTTTTTGTCTCGGAACTTCTACTAAATCGGCAACATTCCTTGGAATCAACTGCATTTTTACAGCATGGTTTAATGCTTCTCTAAGGTTACGATGTATATATATAACTGATTTAGCAGATAAGCCACCTTTACCATCTAAACGGCCTTTTAGAAGCTTAGAGTTATAAAACTGCTGAATATGTGTTGGTTGAAGTTTTTGTAACGTTATATTCCCAATTGAAGGTATCACATGACGTTCGATATTAACTCTATAACCTTCAATTGTCTTAGGTGCTAGGTTTGATTCAACATAATCAGTCATCCATTGTTTAAGATATGCACCTAGAGTTATTTTCTCAGGGTTGATAAAAGTGTTAGTTTCAACCTGATGTAACAGTTTTATTAAATCCCTTTCAGCATCTTTTTTCTTTTTATAGCCACCATACCATTTTTGTTGACGTTTACCACTATTCTCACTACCAATATCAATTATTATGGTATAGGTGCTTCCTCTCTTTTTTATAGTACCTCTCATACACTAATACCTGCTGCACTTAATAGCCAGTTTTCAAGTGCCAGCTTAGGTATTATAAACTTCCGTCCTACTCTTACTACTGGTATTTGTTTTTGCTCAATTAGCTCATATGCTTTATTCATTCCTATATTTAAAATATTAGCGGTTTCACGAACCGTATAGACTAACTTATCCATATAAATAACCTCGCTTTCATATAGTCATTAATGACATTTTTTGTGCTACAGCTTTTTGAAAGTCCATATCTTTAAAGGACAGATAATCAGAACCCTTATTCTTTATCATTGCAAGGATTAAATTTATATCTGTAATTCCCTTCCGAGCTGCAAAGGTTGTTATATTTCCTATTGTTCCAGGGATTATCGCCTCTGCATCTGATGCCAATTGTGCCTCTCTTTTTATTAAAGAGTCACTCTTAAAATCATCAAAAGCATTTTGGATATTAACCCATACCTCGTCAATAGAACATCTTTCAATTCTTGTATGGTCTAACTTCACCTTAACTATCCATTTTTCTGTACAGTGCTTCCACAAGGTCTTTAATCTTTTGAAGGTATCGCTAACCGATTCAATTTCATACTCTTTTAAAAAATCACGATTAATCTGGAATTCCACATTCCAAACATTTTTACAATCTGATTTAGCCTTTTTCCATACTTCAAAAAACCATAGTTTCTTACCTGATTGCTTTACCTCAAGTAATTTATCATACATTCTGCAATAAATTTTATTATTTGTACGTGAACCAAAGTTCATTCCAGTGACTTTACGCCTAAATCGGTATATGTTTTCGTCAAAATAATTCCCTTTAAATGTCTCAATATCTTCATGAGATAATACCAATTTATCAGTATGCAAGCACAAGTCTATTCTACTTAATTTATCTTGTATAACATTACCTATATAGTTTTGAACCCATGAAACAATATTTTCCCATGCTCTTTCAGGTCCAAATGACCAAAGGCATTCTGATTTTATCCTTATTGAAACTGGATAGAAGTCTTTATTTTTCGAACGATACTGTGCAATATTGACTTCATATAGTTCATTATGTAGAATGTAAGCATAGCCCACTTTACCATTGGGCAATACTAAAAAATTGAAGTTACCTATTTCAATTGTTATTTTTATAGAAGCCTGATTAGTTACAGCTAATTTGGCTTCTTCCTTTTTACGTTCAAGTTCTTGCTGCAGCTCTTTTGTAGTGCTTTCAAAGTCAGATATATCAACTTTTGCGAACAATGTATCTATCATTGGTATATACAAATCATTACCTCCTAATATAAAGATTTAAAAATAAAAAGCCAAAATCAAAATCTAAAAACTGGTGTTGTGGGGGGTTGTATTACCAAGGCTAACCCCCAGTAGAATTATTATTCCTTAGGCTTGTATAATTCCGCTCTTACTAACTGTTTAAAAGCTTCGTATAATCCTTTATCAAGTTCTATTTCCGAAGGAATTAATCTGAAAGGGTAAATAGTTATAAACTCTTGTTGTTTAAAGCTCCACACTCTACGTTTGCAGTATAACCATGCCTGAACATTTTGCACTATATCCCATATGGGTGTACCTGTTAATTTATCTTCATCCACATAAAATCCATCTACAAAAATTTCTTCAAGCTTATAATTTATTATCACTAGTTTGAAATTATTCCAGTTCATCATGACTTTTTCACCTCCTTTCAATTGATAGAACAAGCAAGCAATGCGCAAGCGCATTTGCCAATGTCATTAAGTTAAGAATTAAATTTAAAATGTTAGAACAGCGTATGTTAAAATGCATACCCTGTTCTTTTTTTGTGTGTTAAAAATTATTAAAAAGTTAAAAAAAGCTTGACAAATAT
>Ga0123336_10000065_pt1 | contig 106133 bp, 94 predicted proteins | sample SSSSmetaG_FD_96466 | JGI IMG/M metagenome (GOLD analysis project Ga0123336, IMG submission 96466) | Glacier valley bacterial and archeal communities from Borup Fiord, Nunavut, Canada, to study Microbial Dark Matter (Phase II) - ​SSSS metaG | ecosystem: Environmental > Aquatic > Freshwater >...
GTAAGTGTCTCATCTGCATATGACGTATGCACATAATCTATAGAGTAAAAAAGGCTTACTGCTTCTTCTATTCTAATGAGGGTTTTTATATTTATCGTATTTGAATTCAGCAGCACAAATCCACCATTAAATAGGAAATCAATATTAATTTTGAGGTAAAGATAAAAAAGTCTTCTAAAATGTAACTCCAGTATATTGTTGTAAAAAAGTGCTTCATATGTCTCAGGTGTAATACAACTGTAATAATTTTTACTATTTCTTTTAAATAACTCAACTTCTTCTGGTCGGTGAAAGAATAGCACATCAGGTTCAACAGAAATAATTTTTTTGAGTGGGGATGTCAGTAAGCCAGCAAGCTTTAATTTTTTTTATGTTATTTTTTCTATCGCTAAAGTACTTTAACAGCATTGGATAGTTCGAAAATTTTTTGTTTATTTTTAATAAAACCTGAGCTTCTGTCTCAATCGTCACGGTAAATAGAGTATTGAGGAGGTGGCGGTCATCTGCAGTTAAACTCCCGTCGTCAGTAATATAGACAGGTAGTGAATAACCTAGCCGAAAAAAAAGTGACTGCAATGAATATAATACTAACGACATATCTTTATGACACAGCAGCATTGTTACGCCAATTTTAGTTTGAATTTCAGTCGATTTTTTAGGTTGGAAAAAGACTGGAATATACTTGAAAAAAAGTTTAAATAGTAATTCTTTGATCAGTGTAATCACGTTGTTGAAGAGGAAGAGACCGGCTCATCACATATCTTTTTTAATCACCGTCGACGTATAAGAGAACTTTTTTTCTGCAACGTTCTCTTTTGAATTCACAAAGCAGCGAAGTACAAATAAATAATCACTCAATCTATTTACGTACTTTAAAACTATTGGTGAAACTTCTCTAGTATTTCCATACTTTACAACCAATCGCTCAAACCGACGGCTGACTGTGCGCGCCACATCAATGAATGCTGCTCCTTCGTTGCCACCAGGATAAAGAAACTTGGTTGTCCAGCCTGTTTCCATGGAAGACTGAAGCTCTTCAGAAAGCTTTTCTAACGTCTGCAACTCTTGTTCTTTCATTTTTGCATTTGGAGACTGGGCCAACTCAGCGCCAATATAAAACAGCGTATCCTGAACACGGAATAAAAAATCTTTTTGGACAGAGAATTGATCACTTAACTTAGCAATGCAGACGCCGAGCCAGCTATTCAGCTCATCTTGAGTTCCCAATACTTCAAAAATTAACTCGTCTTTACTCAATCGTTCACCATTGGCGAGCCCAGACTCCCCTTGATCACCGGTTTTGGTCGTTACAGAGTTAGCTTTCATGTTTCCCCTTTACAATTTAAACTCTAAAGATCAAAACTAAGTGTTTCTGTCATAATGTAATTATTCATCCTTTGTTAATTATAAAAGATAGGCAGCCATACTGACTAGGTCCACCTCAATATGAGTTACTCAATCATTACTCGTGCAGATTTTTTTGACACAGGTGTTCAAGACATTTCGGGCTTTATCCCAAACAATTTCTTTGATCAGGTTTCTGTTCTCAAAGCTTGGTGGGAAAGCCATCGCAAACCATTGCTTTTCAGCATTCAATTTTTTGAGCAAAATGAACTGATCGGGTTTCTTGCACTGTGCACATTTGATGGTGGCAAAACCCTCCAGTTTTTAGGCGATCAAGATGTGAGTGACTATCTCGACATAGAGATAAAAACGGGTTATGAAAGACAAGTATTAAGAGAACTAGAACAGTGTTTGCAAGAGTTGAGTTCTTGGGCAATTCTGACTTTGATTAGTCTTCCCGCACATTCAGTCCTCAGACAGGCACTGGCAGAGTTTGCGCAAAATAATCAATGGCGAGTTCAAGAAACTCAGCAGGATGTCTGTCCGATCATTGAGCTTCCACCTACTTGGGAAGAGTACTTATTGCTCATCGGTAAAAAACAACGTCATGAAGTAACGAGAAAATGGAGGCGGCTTGAAGAGCAAGGAACAGTTGATTTTCGGGTGGTGACTGATACTCAGCAAAATCCGGCCGCCTTAGAAACCTTTTTCAGACTTCATCGGCTTTCTAGTCTCGAAAAAGCTGAGTTTTGGACAGCTGAACACGAGCAGTATTTTCGACTGTTAAGCACTCTAGCCAGCCAACATGGTTGGCTGCGTTTGTACTTCCTTGATTTCAATGGCGGACCAGCTGCTGCAATGTATTGTTTTGCCTACCAAAGTCAACTCCTTATCTATAACTCAGGGTTTGATCCAGTGACCTATCAAGGAAAAAGCGTTGGGAATGTGCTTACTGCCTATACTATTCAAGACGCGATCAGCCAAGGTTTTGTTAAGTACGACTTCTTACGAGGTGGAGAAGAGTACAAGCTGCGTTACCGCGCTGTCCCAAAGCCGATCTTTAATCTTGAGCTGAAAAAAGCCAATGCTGCTTAAGCAGTTTCTTTCCTTTTTCTGATGCTGAAGCCAGCTGATAAAGTTCATAGTGTTTGGGTTCACTGTCGAGCTGACGCTTGGGTCCAGTCAAATCTTGAGAAACATGTGCCGAAAGTGCGGCGTACTTAGATTGCTTAAATTTTGTGGCATCAACTCGGTGAGTGATTGGCAGTTGGTCAGTATAAATATACTTCCACTTTGAATCATTGACTCGAAAGTGCGCGAAGAAAAAAACATCAGGTGGAAACTCTGCTTGTTGAACAGCCAAGGTGGTAGCTATCGAAACCGCAACGTGATCAAGATGAAAGTACCAGCCAGAGTGATCAAATGTGACTACCACATCAGGGTGATAGGAATCGATAACCTCGATAATAGCACCGCGCAGCTCTCCCCAGACCATGTGATTGGTAATTTGGCCATCAGTGAAGTGAAGAACTTGGTAGTTTTTAACTCCCAGCAATTTTAATGCTTGAGCTAACTCCTCAGTTCTGATTGTTCCAACGGGCACCTCGGAATGTGTGGCCTTTACTTGCGAACTTACCTCACCACCGCCACCATCAGTAACGCTGACCACCAAGACATCCTCACCCGCCGAACTTAAGGCATGTAAGGTTGCGGCGCATGCCACAGTTTCATCATCGGGATGAGCAAATATAAACAAATACTTCATTGAGACCTTACTCACTTCTTTTTTTCCAGTCAGCTTTAGTTAAAATTGGCGCAAATGCATCATCTGCTAAGGAGATGTGCAAATCAGCCAGCTCTTTTTCAGTTGGAACTTGATCCTGAAACTCAACTTCCTTAACCTCGCGCACTACTGCTAAAGGAGTAGATTCACTTCCTTCTCCCATTTCTAAAACAGCTGCAATAGTGACAGCCTGCATGATGTTAACTTGCTCCATCTTCATCGGTCGACCAAAAAGATCTGGTTTATTAATATAACTTTTCAAAGGAATAAATCCACAGTGTCCAATCGCGTGACCTATGACTCCCCAGTTGAGTGGAATACTGGTGCTGTCAGACATAGTTACCCCAACTTCTTTCACTTTATAATGTTGACGTAAAAACTCCCAAATGGCATTGACCGAACGTTGCGGATCTTTTGGCCAGAGAATGTACTGATTGTCAGCATTTGATTCATCAATGCCAGCATTTACAAACAACCAGTTCCGGTGAATCGTTAACATTAAGTCGTACTTTGAGGAGTGTGGCTCTGTATAAAGCTCAGCTTCTTGCCTGACGAGCGCGTGCTTTTCCGCTTTATCGCCAGTCAACTTTGGAACAAACCGATTTTCGCAAGTGCTGACAATCTTTGAGGCAACGACCAAGATACTTCGTTCAGGAAGATAGGGAATCGCATCAGCGATAATTTGGAAAATATCGTCTTTCGCTTTGATTAACGGGGTGTGGTAAGCAGTAATTTTCATCTTATCTGATTCTAACAAAAAAACTCCGAACGTCAGCTACAATAGTATGGTGCAATTTCAACTCACTTCACAGTTTCAGCCTACCGGTGACCAGCCACAAGCCATTGAAGAGCTCACGGCTGGGGTTGAAGCCGGAAAACGCTATCAAACACTTCTTGGTGTAACCGGATCAGGTAAGACTTTTACAATGGCCAACTTGATTCAGAGAACGGGTTTGCCTACCTTAATCATTGCCCATAATAAAACACTAGCTGCCCAGCTTTATCAAGAGTTTCGCGACTTCTTTCCCCATAATGCCGTGAGTTACTTCGTGTCGTACTACGACTACTACCAACCAGAAGCATATATTCCTTCTACCGACACCTACATCGAGAAAGAATCAACAATTAACGACGAGATCGATAAGCTCCGGCTTGCCTCGACAACCAACTTACTCACTCGGCCTGATGCAATTGTAGTCGCATCTGTCTCATGCATTTATAATTTAGGTTCACCAGTCGAGTTCGGTCGCCATGTGCTCGAAATTATTGAGGGGGAGATGATCGCTCGGGAAACGGTCCTGCTTCAGTTGAGCAGTTTGCAGTATCAACGTTCTGACGCAGTCTTAATCCGTGGAAGCTATCGTCTGCGTGGAGACACCATTCAAGTTTGGCCAGCAAATGAAGACACTGCACTTCGCATCGAGACTTTAGAAAATAAAATTACCTCAATCATTAGAATTGATCCGGTGACTGGCTCACCAACTACAGATGTCAGACCAGGCGACCGATGGGATCCCCAAAAAGGTCAACAAGGTATCTCACCCCGTCGTTTTACTATCTATCCTGCTAAACACTATGTCATGAATCCAAAGACTCAGGATCAAGCTATTGTGGAAATTGAGCATGATTTGAAGATTAGACTTGACGAACTCAAGTCTTCAGGCAAGGTAATTGAAGCGTATCGGTTGGAGCAGAAGGTCCGCTATGACCTTGATATGATTCGTGAACTCGGCTTCGTCAATGGAATTGAGAACTACTCACGTTACTTTGACGGACGAAAGCCTGGTGATCCACCATTTTCACTGATTGAGTACTTCCATGAAAATATTAAGATCTTTAACAAAAAACACTTTTTGACTATTGTTGATGAGAGTCACATGACTATTTCCCAGATCAGAGGGATGCATCATGGCGACCAAGCTCGAAAGCAGACATTAATTGACTATGGTTTCCGACTCCCATCTGCACTTGATAATCGGCCACTCCAGTTTGATGAGTTTATGTCAAAAGTTGATGATGTGCTTTTTGTATCTGCTACACCCAATGAATGGGAGATCTCGCTGTCGGGAAATGTAACTGTTGAACAGCTGATCCGCCCGACTGGACTGCTTGACCCAAATGTTGAGCTCCGCCCAACTCAAGCTCAGATCGAAGACTTAATTATTGAGATCATTGCTCGTAAACAGAAAAACCAACGGGTGCTGGTTACGACTTTAACCAAAAAAATGGCCGAGGCGCTTACTGAGTACCTTAATGATCAAGAAAAAGTCAGGAAGCTCCTCAAGAAACGTCAGGCCGATGATCAGGAACTGAGTGAAAGTGATCAATCAGAACGGGTCAGATATCAAGGTGATGAGTTACCAGTTGAAGAAATGGAGATCGGTCCACTTGATCCAAAGTTCTTCTCGCGCTCTGATATTCATCAAGTTGGTTCGATTAGCGAGCCAAGTTTCCCCAAAGTTGCATATTTACATTCTGATGTCGAAACGCTTGAACGCTCTGATATTCTTGACGACCTCCGCCGTGGTGTCTATGACGTCGTGGTAGGAATTAACTTACTTCGTGAAGGACTAGACTTACCAGAAGTGACGTTGGTTGCTATTTTGGACGCTGATAAAGAAGGCTTTTTACGTTCACGCACGAGTTTAATTCAAACTATTGGTCGGGCTGCTCGTCATGAATCTGGACACGTAATCATGTATGCCGACCGGTTAACTAAATCAATGCAAGCTGCCATCAATGAAACTCAACGTCGTCGTAAAATTCAATGGCAGTACAACCAAGATCATGCAATTACTGCCACCACAATTTATAAGCCGATTCGTGATCGGATGATTGCCAAAGTTGAAGAAGATGAAAACCAATATAAAACTGGTTCTGTCCGGACCAAAACTAAAGGTCCACTGGCTGACCGAAAACTTCCACCCGCTAAAGGTTTAGTTGTTCAGTTGTCAAAAGACGAACAAGTCGATCTTGGTCAGGTTGAGCCCGGCGCAATGACACCGTATGACCGCAAGTCATTAGGAAGTCGTCTTCGCCGCCGAATGAAAGAAGCTGCTAATGACATGGACTTTGAACTTGCAGCAATGATTCGAGATGTGGTTAAAAACCTTGAAGCAGAGCAGTAACCGGTGAGTTCTTTCCGTCTAGACCTTTCTCCTTTTCTTCGCTATACTGACTAGTCCCGTTCATTGCAGATACGGGTGGCTGTATCAAAGAAAATATGCCCAAAACTACTACAGACCTGATCAAAATCACTGGTGCTCGCCAGCACAATCTCAAGAACATCAACATGGAGATTCCAAAGAATCAACTTGTTGTTCTGACTGGAATGTCGGGAAGTGGCAAAAGCTCGCTTGCTTTTGACACACTTTATGCAGAAGGTCAACGAAGATACGTCGAAAGTTTAAGTTCTTACGCCCGCCAGTTTTTGGGAGTGATGAGCAAACCAGACGTTGACCACATCGAAGGTCTCTCACCAGCTATCTCTATTGACCAAAAAACGACTTCTCATAACCCTCGCTCAACAGTAGGTACTATTACCGAGATCTCGGATTACTTACGGTTGTTATTTGCTCGAGTAGGCCATCAACACTGTCCCAACTGTGGTCGAGAGATTGCCTCTCAAAGCGTTGACCAAATGGTCAATCAGGTGATGGCTGAGTTAGAGTTACGTGCTCAAACTGGCCCAGCTCGGATTCTGGTCATGTCACCAGTGATCAGAGACCGAAAAGGCGAGTTTTCAAGCCTGTTTGATAACTTGCAGAAAAAAGGCTACCAACGAATCCGGATTGATGGCAATTTGCACGATGTAAATCAAGACTTTTCACTCATTAAAACCAATAAACACACGATTGAAGTTGTGATTGACCGCTTGTCCACGTTTGGCAAAGAGCTGGCAAATGAAGAGCTGAGAAAAACGTTTCGCAGTCGTTTATCACAATCTATTGAAGAAGCACTTAAACTAGCTGAGGGTTTTGTAGTGATCGCTTATATCGAAGATCACTCTTTAGATTTCCCAACTGATCCAAAGTCATTTACCAACCAGTTATTTAGTGAAAAATACGCATGTAGCCACTGTGGGATTTCACTCCCAGAACTTGAACCTCGACTGTTTTCGTTTAACTCTCCACATGGAGCGTGTGAAAAATGTAATGGCTTAGGCAGCATCTTAAAAATTGACGTCAAAAAGATGTTGGCACCCAGCCTGACTTTGAGTGAAGGTGCCATTATTCCATTTGCCCGAATGCTGAGTAGTGATACTTGGTGGGCCCGCCTCGTTAAAACGGTTGTTGAAGAAGAAGGCTACGACTTCCGCAAAACCTCTTTTCTAGACATGTCGCCGCAATCTCAACAGAAACTGCTTTATGGTTCAGATCATGTATATCAAGTTGAAGGCGAAAATCGATTTGGCCGGGCAACAATGATCGAGGAAAAGTTTGAAGGCTTTGTTAACAATCTTGAGCGCCGTTATGGCGAAACTGATTCTGATTTTATTCGTAAAGAAATTGAACAGTATATGGAGCGAATGATTTGTGAAAAGTGTGGTGGAGCTCGCTTAAAACCGGAAGCCTTAGCTGTTACCATCGATCATCTTAATATTGCAGAGGTGACCAGCTTGTCGATCAGTAACACTGCCGAGTGGATAAAGAAAATTCATCATAGACCAGCGAGTGATCTTGATCAGAAGACAGTACTTTCGGTCAAAGAGTACACAATCGGTGACTCTATTTTAAAAGAAATTTCTAGTCGACTTCAGTTTTTGGTAGCCGTAGGCTTAGATTACTTAACGCTCGGCCGAGAGGCTGCTACCCTGGCTGGAGGAGAAGCCCAGCGGATCCGTTTAGCTTCACAAATTGGAACTGGCTTAACTGGCGTGCTCTATGTCCTAGACGAACCGACTATTGGCCTTCATCAACGTGATAACCATCAATTAATCGAAACTTTAAAAAATCTACGTGATAAGGGCAACTCGGTTGTAGTGGTTGAGCACGACCGTGACTTAATGCTGGCAGCTGACTATATTTTTGATTTCGGTCCAAAAGCGGGAAAACATGGTGGCGAGATTGTGGCTGAAGGGACTCCGGAAGAAATTATGGCCAATAAACACTCGATTACGGGCAAGTACCTAGCTCGTAAAAAAGACGTTACTCGGGCTATCATGTCAGGTTCAACATTTGCTCGCTTGCTACCTGGGGTCAAGTCAACTCAAAATTACTTGAGTCCTGATGCTATTGCCGAAGCGATCACAACTCAACCTAAAATCAGTATTTCTGGTGCAAATCACCACAACTTAAAAAATGTGGATGTGGAGTTTCCGTTGCGGACTCTCACCTGTATTACAGGCATTTCAGGCTCAGGAAAGTCGACACTTTTACATGATACTTTGTATGCCCATGTCGCCCGTTCACTTGGCAAATCAACTGAACAGCAGCCAGGCTACGTATCAAGCTTGATGATTCCAGATGAGATCAAACGAATTACCTTAATTGATCAAAGTCCAATTGGCAAGACACCTCGCTCAAATCCAGGAACCTATACCAAGATCTTTGACTATATTCGGACTGTCTTTGCCAATACCAAAGATGCTAAAACTCGTGGCTTTAATGCTGGTCGATTTAGTTTTAATGTCAAAGGTGGTCGTTGTGAAACATGTCAAGGAGATGGTCAACTCAAGATTGAGATGCAGTTTCTGCCAGATGTATACGTGACCTGCGAAGTCTGTAAAGGAGCTCGATATAATGAGGAAACGCTGGCAGTGCGTTATAAAGAAAAAAATATTGCCGAAGTTCTTCACACTACTGTTGATGACGCAATGGAGTTTTTTTCTAGTCACAGTACCCTCCGTAATAAACTCCGAACTCTTCAAGAAGTTGGATTGGGGTACATTGAGATTGGTCAACCTGCTCCGACTTTAAGTGGCGGAGAGGCCCAACGGGTCAAGCTTGCCCGTGAGTTATCAGTCCGAAATAGCGATCACTGTGTCTACTTACTTGATGAGCCGACCACTGGACTTCATTTTGAAGATATTCAAAAACTATTAGAAGTACTCGAGCAGCTAGTTGCCCAAAATAATACCGTTATCTTGATTGAACATAATCTTGATGTGATTAAAAATGCTGATTGGTTAATTGATTTAGGGCCTGAAGGTGGAGATCGTGGTGGCCAGATCATTGCCACTGGGACTCCTGAGCAGGTTGCCAAAATTAAAGCTTCATACACCGGCCAGTTTTTAAAGGAAGAGTTCGAGTTTCACAAGCGCTAATAAGCACGTACAATGAAAAGATGCGATTGGCCAAATTAATCAAGAGATCTTTTTGTTTCTTTGTTCTTTTCTTTCTTGGTGCATACTGTTTTCCCCGACCAGTTCAAGCCAATGATAGCTTTGATGTCAGCCTAAGCTCGACCTACACCGTCCAAACAAATGGGACGGCGGTGATTGAGCAACAGTTCACCCTTACTAATAAAACGCCAACACTCTATGCCAGCCAATACGCGATTGAAGTCGGCTTAGATAAAATTCAAAACGTTAAAGTATTTGATAAAAATGGCAAAATTCCTGCCAACATTGTTAGTACTGATAAAAAAACGAGTGTCGCGATTGAGTTTGAAAACGTCATTGTGGGGGAGGGGAAAAAACGGCAGTTTACCGTCCAGTTTGAGAGCTCTGACATTGCGAACATTAGCGGGAATGTGGTGGAAGTGTATGTACCTCGTTTTAGTGACCTCGCGCATTATGATCACTATACTGTTCAGCTCCGCGTACCTGAGCAGTTTGGCCCACCAGTTCGGGTCAACCCACCCGCAACTTCGTCTTCAAACTCAGATGGTTTCTCAATCATGAACTTTGATGGTTTAGGTGATCGAGGAGTTACTGCTTTATTCGGTGAAAAACAGATCTATGACTTTACCTTAAGGTACCATCTTGAAAATCCGACCAATAGCATCGGAATTGCCCAAATTGCACTGCCGCCAGACACTGGGTATCAGAAAATCTCTTATATTAACATCGACCCAAAACCAAAAACGTTGAGTCGTGATCAAGATGGGAACTGGATCGGGACTTATGAAGTCAGTGCTGGTCGAGAAACGGAAGTATTACTTAGTGGCAAAGCCTATATCTACTTGTCGACACCGGCAGGTTTCGTCGATCAATCACCTACCAAAGATCACTTGGCTGCACAAAGATTTTGGCAAACTACCAACCCGCGCATTTTAGAGATTGCTCAAGAAAATCCTAATCCTAGAATGATTTATGACTTTGTAGTCAAAACTCTAGCCTACAACTTCAACAAAACTAATGGGCCTGTCACACGCCTAGGAGCTGTCGCAGCTCTCGAGCAACCACAGCAAGCTGCCTGTCAGGAGTTTACTGACCTCTTCATTACTCTGTGCAGAGCTGAAGGTGTACCTGCCCGCAGAGTGACTGGCTACTCATACACCGAGAATAATCGCCTTCGACCACTAAGTTTTGTTGATGATGTGTTACATGCATGGCCAGAGTATTTTGATCGGCTCACTCAACGCTGGGTGGCGGTAGATCCAACCTGGGGGAATACTACTGGTGGCCTCGATTACTTTTCACAGCTCGACTTCAATCACGTCGCTTTTGCCATTAATGGTGTTTCCGATACTACTCCATATCCCGCTGGCTCATATAAACGCACAGTGGGGCAGACAAAAGATGTTGAAGTCACTTTTGGAAAAGACGAGCTGCTGCCGGAACTGCTGGTAGGGTACACCATTACAAAACGGCCGTTCTGGCTTGCTCCATTTCAGAACGTCTACGATATAGAGATTTCAAATCAAACAGGTGTAGCCTGGTATAACCTACCGATTAAAGCACAGCTCGGGTCATCAGGCTTGAACGTTAGCCAGTTCCCAGCTACGATCCCACTCTTACTGCCATATCAGAACGTTAAAGTTCCTCTTAAAGTAGGAGGCATAGATTGGATCAGTAGAGAACCATTTGTCTTGACACTGACACTCAAGGACCTATCATCTACACATGCCCTCAAGTCAGGAATCGAACTCCTCGAAACCATTAAAAGCGCCCCCATTAACCCAGTTAGTTTGGGCACAGGTCTGGTCATCGTTACCATCATCACCGGGTGTCTACTGGTTCTTAGACGCAAACGATAACGTTCTCTACGTTGGCAAAGCCAAGAATATCAAAAATCGAATTACTTCCTATAAACAATGGAAGCTAACTCGAGGTAAAACTCGTCGACTAGTATTTACTGCTACTCAATTGAAACATCAAGTCCTGGAGAGTGAGCTTGAGGCATTATTAGTCGAAGCTGAGCTCATTCGGACTCATCAGCCACCATATAATATCTTGCTCAAAGATGACAAAACGCCACTCTATATTCATATTACAGATGAAGAGTTCCCGCGGATTTTAACTGTGAGAAAAAAAGATTTTGAGAAAAAACATCAAACTGGGATGGTCCTTGGCCCTTTTCCCAGTGCCTATAAAGTCAAAGAAGTCCTCAGTATTGGCCGAAAAATTTTTCCTTTCTGTAATGGACCACGGAACAGCCAATATGGAACTGCCGAGAACAAGCCATGTTTCCACTTTGATCTGGATCAATGTCTTGGGGCATGCATCGGAAGAGTGAGTAAAGAGCAGTATCGTGAAACTATCCATCAGCTCACCATCTTTCTCAAAGGAAAGAAAAAAGACGTCACTCGCCAAATTGAACAATCAATGAAAGACGCTGCTTTAGCAGAAAATTATGAGCTTGCAGCCCAGCTCCGTGATCGTTTACGCGCTGTCAAAGATGTGACTGAACGGAAAACTTCCCTCAAGCCAGAACTGCTATTACCTCGCTTAAAAGAGTCACTGCGTGCGGAAGGCCTTATCCAGCTCAGAAGCTATCTTGCACAATACATGAGCTATCCTAAAACATATCCATTAACAAGGATTGAGTGCTATGACGTCAGTAATATTCAAGGCACCAACGCCACCGTAGCAATGGTCACCTTTCTCAATGGTCAAGCTGCAACTGATAAGTATCGATTATTTAACATTCGCACTTTGAATACGCCTAATGACTTCGCCATGCTTCAGGAAGCGATCTTACGCAGACAGAACCACGCAGAGTGGGGACTACCGAATCTGCTTCTGATTGATGGTGGAAAAGGCCAGCTCCGTGCAGTGCTGAAAGCTTGGTTCTGGCATATTCCGGTCATCAGTATTGCCAAAAATCCTGATCGCTTAATTTTTCCCCTCATCTCATTTCAAGATGATGCGGAAGCCAAAAACTTAAGAAACCTGAGGTACGAAGAGCTTAAACTCCCAGAAGGTAGCCCGGCGCTAGTGCTAGCTCAACAACTTCGCGATGAAGCTCACCGTTTTTCAAAAAAACAACATACTCGACTCCGGAACAAGAGCATGTTAGAGTAAATCTTGATGAAGACTCTTATTCTCAACTTTTTGTCGCTGCTGATTCTGGGCTGGTTATTCCATGTCATCACTTACAACAGCTGGTTGGCTTTATTACTCGCCAGTTTTGTTTTAGCTTTATTAAATGCTACCCTCCGGCCAGTCCTCCAACTCCTTTTTTTGCCAATGAATCTCATTACACTTGGTATTTTTGGTTGGCTAATAAATGGTTTGGTGCTTGGACTATCAGTATTTCTTGTTCCAGGTGTTCAACTCCACAACTTAGTTTTAGGAGAAGCTCACTTTGGCTTCTTGATCAGTTTAATGGTACTGTCCTTAATGATTACAATCACTCAGCGACTGCTTGATCTGGTGATTTAGCCGAGTATCAGTGTATAATACTGATTGTGTCAAAACGCATCCACGTTATTCTGATCGGCCTGATAACTATCGGGTTTTTTGGCCTTTCTCCCCACTCTGTAGCTGCTCAAATAAGTACGAGTAGTGGAGCAGCCTCGCCGTCATCGGCAGTTGCCACCTTTTCAGCCCAGATTGAACCAAAGCCTCTTCCTAAAACAGACAAAGATATTACTGAGCCAACCACTCAAACTCCAGATACATTGGTGAGCTTCTTGAATACGCATCCTCTTCGAAACTTTCACTGGTATAGCCCCCTCCAGTGGGGAATTTCTCAAGCTGTTAGAAATGGCGTTTCGCCAAATATTTTAGTCCTGATCTTACTTTTCCCAGTTATTACTTCGATTATTGCGTTTTCACGACATATTATTGGTCTGAAAGGGTTTGGAATTTACACTCCAGCAGTGTTGTCTGTAGCATTCCTCTCAACTGGGGTCTTGAACGGAATCTTGATTTTTATCGTTACGATTACCGCTTCAACAGTTATGAAAAAAATTGTCCGTAGACTTAAACTCCAGTATTTGCCAAGAACCGCAATGTTACTTTGGGGTGTTTCAATTCTGATGCTGATTGCCTTAATTGCTCTTTCATTCTTCCCGTTGAACAACCTCATCACTATTAGAATTTTTCCGCTTTTAATTATTATGCTTTTGACCGAAAACTTTATGGAGTCACAGCTTACTGGGAGTCAATCTGAAGCACAACAGCTCACTACCGAGACATTGATCATTGCCATCTTATGTTCGGTCTTAATTGGACTTCAGCCAGTCCAAGAATTTGTCCTTTTACAGCCAGAACTTACTCTTCTGGCAGTAGCCGCACTTAATATGATTGTGGGACGGTATTCCGGCCTTCGTTTACTCGAATGGTTGCGCTTCCGAACAATTATTTCCAAATAAAAGTCGACCATGCCAAAAGCCAGCGACATCTTGGGCATGAATGCCCGCAACCAGCTTTACACTTTACTCAACTCAAGTAAGGCCAAACGTTTTGGGACGTCAAAGTACGCGACCAAAGTTTTATTGGAGAATAAAGGTATCCCGACTGCAAAAGTGTTCGGTATCTTAGGGACTCAAGAGGATATTACTGACTTTCCTTGGCATACTATGGAAAAGAATTTTGTGATTAAACCTTCAAATGGAAACGCCGGCAAAGGAATTTTAATTTTGAAGAAACAGGAACTAGATCTGGTTCATTGGCTAGATACATTTAGTAAACGGATTAGTTTAGAAGAAATTAAACTGCACTGTAATGACATTCTTGAAGGTCAATATAGTACTTACGGGGCAACTCCCCACGTCATTATTGAAGAGCGAGTCCCGATTCACTCAAAGCTGCTTAAGTTCGCCTATAAAGGAACTCCTGACATTCGAGTGATTGTCTTTAACCACGTGCCAGTGATGGCAATGTTACGACTTCCAACTGCGAGCTCAGAAGGTCGAGCTAATCTTCACCAAGGCGCGATTGGGGTAGGCATTGATATGTTCTCAGGAGTGACGACCTTTGGAATTACTGGCAAAGGTGATCCTATCTCTGTCTTGCCTGAAAGCAAACGGAAAGTAAATGGAATTAAGATTCCCAGCTGGACCCAGTTGCTCACAGTTGCCGTGACCGCAGCTGATGCAGCGGAGCTGGTATTTAGTGGCGTTGATCTTTTTATTCATGAAGAGTTAGGTCCACTGGTCGTTGAACTCAATGCCAACCCCGGCCTTTCTATTCAGCTGGCAAACCAAGCTGGACTACGTCGACGACTAGATCGGGTGACTGATCTGACAGTTTTAAATCCAGAACATGGCGTCAAAATTGGCCAGTCGCTTTTTGCGGAAAGCTTCTCTGATAAGATTAAAGCAGAAGAGGGGTTGAAAATTGTAAATCCTTTCGAACATATTTTGATCTATGGCGAACAAAAAAAGAAAATTGAGGAGTTAGCGCTGATTAATACTGGCCGTTTCCGGAGTGCAATCTCGAGTGATTTGGCAAAATCACTTGGCTTAATTGATATTAATGATCTATTATGGTTTCAACAAGAAAAAGAAGAAGGGCGAGTGCCAGTTGTCGAAGTCAGCTATAAACTGAAAGATCGAAAATGCGCCACAGCCATGGTGGTTACACGTAAGCTGAATAAAACGAAACATCAGGTTGAGATTGGCCGGAATGACCTGGGCGGTTTCCTGGTTGGAGATGAACATCTATGAGTACTTCCTTCAATATTATTGCTGAAACTAAACCACTCAATCTCATCGAAGAGCGAGCTAAGTTCCTCGCTAATCCAAACTACAACCCTCAGTTTATTTACCGTCGCTCCTTTGAAGAAGCAGAGTTGATTGCTTGGGGAACTCCCAAAGAAGAATTTTACCTCCATGCTCGACAGATGATTGAGTACTGGAACTCAGAAGGCAAAAAAAATTCTCCACCCCAGCTGCCTTTAGCAACAGAATCTTTTATCTTGGAAGAGGTGGCAACTTTTAATCAACGCTATACATTTGAAAACCCGCTTGTTGTAAAATTTACTTCTGACACAGTCACCCGCTGCAGTATCTCAGGTCAGGTGTTAACACTCAGATTGCCAATTACTTATACTCAGTCGACTTTACGCGACTTACTGCGGCATGAGTTTGAAACCCATTACTTGCGAAAGAAAAATAATGAACTGCAACCGTGGGCAAAAGAGTCATTTCCTGACGAGACATTTCGTCGTACTGAAGAAGGTCTAGCCAACTTACATACTTTTCTATTACGACAAGAAAAATTAATTTTAAAAACTTATCACACCTACCTGACCGCATACTTAGCTCAACGCCTGAGTTTTGTTGAGGTTTACAAAGAGCTGTTAGCCATCAGTGTGCCACCCGACATGGCATTTCTCCTTGCTTTGAGAACAAAGCGCGGCCGCACTGATACGGCGCAGCCTGGTGGTCTGACTAAGGATATTACCTATTTTGAGGGTAGTGTTCAAGTTTGGGACTGGATTATGGATCCTGCTCATCTTCCTCAAGATCTTTATCTAGGTCGGATTAGTCTTGAACAAATTTCTACATTTAAACATACTGCGGTCCACGATCACTTACTTTATCCTTCTTTCTTCGCCGACATGGCTGCCTACCATCAAAATATTGCTGAGATTGGGAAGCGCAATCAATTTCAAAACTTAATCGGCATACTTAGGGAGGACCATGCCCACGCCTAAGCTAAATGCCAGCTCACGGATTATGTTGGAAGAAGCTGAAAAAAGAGGGATTTCCTGCGTTGCATTTGAAGACAATGAAACTGTCTTGATGAGTACTGAAACTCATCAGTGGTATATCCGTGGTTCTCGGACGTCCTTCCAATCTTCAGTGGGTAAAACAATTGCTGACTACAAACCCTTAACTAAACAGGTCCTGTCTCATTTTCAGCTGCCTACAGGAAAATGGGTCGTCATTAGTCAAAAAACTGGTCTTGATCAAGAAACACTTCAACAAATTGCTCAACTCGAGTTTCCAGTCGTCGTCAAGCCACTTGATGAACGACACGGCAAAGGTGTGATTGTGGGAATTGAAAATAGTGCTGTGTTAACACAGATCTACCAGCCTGGCACCGCCCTTCTGGTCGAAGAACAGTTACGTGGTCAAGAGTACCGGATTGTTTGTCTAGATTATCAGTTTACCGCTGCAGCCTATCGAAAATCAGCTCATGTTATGGGAGACGGCCAACATACAGTTGAAGAGCTTATCACTGAAAAAAACAAACATCCATGGAGAGGCGCTGGGCATCAAAATAACTTGACCGTTATCACAGTTGATGAGCTAGTTATTTCTTTATTAAGTGAACAAAAATTGAAACTCAACGATATCCCTCAACCAGGCCAGGAAGTAGTGTTGCGAAAAACAGCAAATCTCTCAACTGGTGGAGAGGCATGGAACATTACTGAAACTGTTCATCCAGAGAATAGAAAATTATTTGAACAGATTGCTCGCGCGTGTGATCTCAATATCATCGGGATCGATGTGATGTGTACAGATATTTCGTCACCTATTCTCGACCAACCCAAGGCTGGTATTATTGAAGTAAATGCTTCACCAGGACTACGAATGCATCATTACCCATTACAAGGTGAGCCAATCAACATTGCGGGTCAAATTTTAGATCTTTGTTTAAGGTCACTGAAACAATGAATTTACCAACTGAAGTTCAGTATCTACCTCTTTATCACTTTCAATTAAGCAGACCTGAAAAAGTGCGCTGGTTTATAAATGCCGATCAGCCAGATGCGCTTACTTTAATCAAAAGTAGTTCACTTCGCAAGTTCCTCAATAAAGCGGATGCTGTCTTAGCAACTCAGCAAATTACCTGGGAACTGCATCCACTTACTGAGCAAGAGTATCTCAACTGGCTCCCTTACTATCGGCAAAAAATGTCAGAACTGAAATTTGAACCATTGGCTCGTGAAAGCTGGTATGCAGAGAAGATAAGTCAGGGGAAAATCGTCGAAGGAATCTTTTTTCACCAGCTGATAAATGGTGTGAAAAGCATGATTGGGTCGGGAGTTTTTGTTATTGAGCCTCAAAAAAGGGCTTCATTTGCTTATAAAGCTAGCGAACATCTCAACCTCTCAAATGAGGCATTCAGTTCACTTGGTGTGATTATTGATTATATATTTCTTAAAGAGATGCTGGGTCGTCGTCTTCCTCAGATTAGTGCCGGTAAGTCGGGAAATGCTTTCGGCGTTTTCGAAACCTATGGCTATCCTGTTTATAAACTTCGCTTAGGCTATGAACCTCAGGTTGCTGAAGATAGCCCACTGGTTCCATGGGCGCCAGTCAATGAAGGTGGCGCGGCCATGTTCTATGCTCTCAACCAGAATCAGCAGCTTGGCCTGTATTTTTTTCATCCGGCTGGTCTGAAACTTGAGCTTGAACATAAACACTATGCCTCAGTTAATCACCCTTTCTACGAATGTGAATATGACTTGTCATTGTTAAAAAGAAGTAGTCAGGAATGTGTATGAGCAGATACCTTTCACTTGAATCATTTCAGATTACTCGTCCTCAAAAAATTAAATGGCGGGCATATCTGGACGACAAAGATATCTTAGAAACGTTAAAAAGTAAGTCTTTAAAAGCTTTTCTTTCACAAACAGACCAAGTCTTAACAGCACATCAGATTTCTTATCGCTATTATCCTTTAACGAAGGAACAGTATTTAGAATGGTTGAAGTACTACACCGAGAATATGATTCGCCATGGTTATGACGCGATTGCTACTGCCGAATGGTATGACGATCGTCGAGCACTAGGGAGAGAACTACTAGGAATGTTTCTTGAACAGCAGACTGGAAAAGGTATGAAACTGGTGGCCAGTGGCATTTTTACTCAGCAAGATCGTGAACTCGGCACATTTGCTTTTAAGGCAAGCGAGCGAATCAAAATATCCAAAGATAATAAAGGAACACTTGGAGCTGTTTTAGATTATTTATTTCTTCGTGAAATGTTAAATAATAACGTGAAAAATATTTCCGCCGGTCGATCTAGAAATGCCTTTGGTTTTTATAATACTCTTGGCTACTTAAGTTATAATCTCCGTTTTGGTTTTGTGCCTTCAGCAGCTGAGGACACCTCATTTGAGATAACCGTCCCTCTTAACGAAGATGGAACTAGTCTGTTTTACGGTGTGAAAAACAACATTTTTTCGTTATTTAGCGTGAAGAAAGCAGGTAACTCTGAACGGTCAACCGAATTTGCTCAACTTAGTGCACCTGAAGTTCCCTATCAAGAAATAGAGTACAGTCCAGAGCAAGTCATATCGGGTCTTTGACTGTGGGGCGTAAAATACATTCATGTCTGTAAAGAAAAAAGTAATTCTGGGTATGTCCGGAGGAGTCGACTCTTCTGTCTCCGCGCAATTATTGTTGGATGCGGGATACGACGTGAGCGGCGTCTATCTTGAATGCTGGAATGCCCCTGGGTGTAGAACCGATCAGGATCGCAAAGATGCATTAGCCGTTGCACTTCAACTCAACATCCCTTTCCAAGTGTTAGATTTAAAAACAGAGTATCGCCAGCGCGTCGTTGAGTATTTTTTTCAAGAATATGAGGCTGGACGCACCCCTAATCCCGACGTGATGTGTAACAAAGAAATTAAGTTTGGATTTTTTTATGACTGGGCAATGAAACAAGGTTTTGATGCTGTGGCAACTGGCCACTATGCCCAAATTCTTCCGGTCAATAGTTCAAGGAAAAAGGATCTGCTTTCTCTGGCCATCAGTACTGACGAGTGGAAAGATCAGACTTACTTTCTATATCGCCTAAGAAATGACCAACTCTCGCACGTACTTTTTCCGATCGGGCAACTGCATAAAACTGAAGTACGCCAGCTTGCTACAACTTTCAACTTAAGCGTTGCGCAGAAAAAGGATTCAGTTGGGATTTGTTTCATTGGCGACATTAATGTTCATGATTTTTTACGCGAACGACTTGGGGAAAAACCCGGACAAGTTATTGACCTGCATGGCCGAGTCATTGGTGAACATCAAGGACTTTGGTTCTACACGATTGGCCAACGACATGGATTTACCGTTTTTCCAAACTCTGTGAATACTAATGAATTTGGTGAAACAGTGCACCGACAAAACATTCCGCCTTTCTATGTCATTGGTAAAAATTCTAATTTAAATCAGTTGATGGTCGGATTTGGACACGAAACTTACCAGCAACACTTTTCTATTCTTGATCTCCACTGGATTAACTTTGAATATGTCAATACGCTGATGAATATTGAAGCGCAAACACTTACTTGCTTGGTCAGAATTCGACATACTGGTCAGCTTTTTCTTGCTCAATTAAACTGTGGCAACTCCACCGTATCTCTTGAAACTCCTACTCAAGGTATTGCTGAGGGACAGTCAGTCGTATTTTATCTGCATGACACTTTATCAAAACACACCTATTGTCTTGGCGGTGCAGTTATTGGCTCTACTTTTTCGGCTAATGTATAATGCATCAAAAGAGATTAGACAATCTCATCAATATATTTGGTTGTATATTCATATGCGAAAACTCTCACTGACTACCCTTATCTGCGGTTTTATTCTCAGTAGTATATTTTTCATCTCAGCAGCGACTCAAGCCTATGCAGTACCTATTCGAACTGTAGGTGAAGTTAACGCTCAATCAGGTAACTATGTTCTCAAATCTGAGAATGGTGGGAATGGCAATCTTCAAGTCGGCAGCTCAGTGACTGTTGATTCATATCTTTTTCAGTGTAAATTAAGCGGCACTGTTGACTGTTCAACAGAGTGGAACTCAGATGCCGTACTTGTTCAGAAATGGCAAAATATTCTCAACGTCCCTCCACTGAACACTAGCACTTCCCGCGTCACTCATAATTTTAGTACCTTGCCTTTTGGATCATGTGGCCGAGTTCAATATGACCAAGGAGTGGTTGGCATTTCTGGAGCAGTTGGCGGTTGGGTATATAACTTTGGCAAAGACTGTCCCGGGGCTACACCCTCAGCAAGTCCGATAGCTACTTGCGCTGATCAGCAACCCCTTAACACCCAGTTCCGTCGGAGTGGCGCCACGCTCTGGGTTTCAGGCCAAGAATTGATGGGTCAAAATGTACGAGTTGGCGATTCAATTGACGTCAACTGTTTTGCTAAAAATGGTTCGGCACTACTCAATAATGCAGTGATCACTATTACCTTACCAGCTGGACAAACCTATCAGCTAGCAAATAGCCCTGAGTTACGCAACTACTCTCTACCAGCAAGTGGTACCTATCAGTTCACCTGCTCTTCAGCTACTTTAGCAACCTGTGCAGATACCGATAGTTTCTCAACTCCAGTTCTAGCGACACCACTGCCAACCCCATTGCAAACACCACTGCCGACCCCAATACTTTATCCGACTCCAACCCCCACTTCACAGCTGAGTAGCTGCGATACGTTACAAACAGTAAGTGGTGAAAATAACACTGTTCCTGCCCAAGTGGCCTTCCGTGCCAGCGGTTCAGATAATATGGGCAGTATTCAAGCGTATCGCTTTTACTTTGGAGATGGTACTCAAGTTGAGTCAGCAACTCCAGAAGTTACTCATCAGTACAATGCTTCTGGAACATTCCGTGCTCGCGCTGAAATTAAAGATTCTCGCGGCAACTATAAGACTGCTTCAGGTTGTGAAACTAACGTTCGTGTTCAACCTTCATTTTTCGAATCTCATAAATCAGCCTGTTCTGATCTTTTCTTAACAGCTAGTAATAGTGGTAAAGCTCCCAGCGTCATTAATGCCACAGTCTCAGGATATGATAACAAGGGAAGTATCGGAGCCTATCGAGTGGATTTTGGAAATGGCAGTATTAAAGAGAGTAGTGGCACAACCTTTGAACAACGATATGACCAGGCGGGCACATTTGAAATTAAAGCATACATTAAAGATAACAATGGCAACTGGATTGGCGGGACAGATAACTGTCACCATACGATGAGCATTGGCTCTTCAACTCCTTTAACTACTCAACCTTCAACCGGGACTCCCACTATTTTCCCGCTCATGGGTTTAGCCAGTGGCTGCGCTGGAGTTGCTCTTCAGTTCGCAAAGTCAAAACAGCGAGCGTAAACTTAAGCTTGAAGAGTGGCCAGTATGCAGCAGTTTCTAAAAATCATTTCTGCTCGATTGACCCTTTCTCTACTTTCACTCTGTTTTTTTCTTTTTTTTATCGTGGTGGGCATTCTTACTTATGGACCCATTGCCGGCGTCGAGTTGCATTATCAATATAACAGAGTGCTTCATCAGGTATTTCATGCTCATGATCTCCGCTCTTTGATTTTGCCAACTATCCACTTTGAGATCATAACTGCCCAGCATCCGGAGTTTGGGATAGTAATTCCGAAGTTATATCTTGATGAGCCAGTTTTATTTAATATTGATCCTCGCAATCCGGATGAGTATAAAGCAGCCTTAAAAAAAGGAATTGCTCAGGCGGCCGGGACTGCGTTCCCGCCTTATGCTGGGTTAGGGTACTACTTTGCCCACTCATCCACTCCAGATTTAAGGAATCAGTACAACGCCGTCTTCTATTTATTAGGAAAATTGGAAAAAGGGGATGAGGTAGACCTCTGGTACCAAAACACTAAGTATGAATACTTAGTAACTGACAAAGTCGTCACCCAACCTGATGACCTCAACTTTTTAAATAAAACTTATCCATTGCCAACAGTTGTGCTACAGACTTGCTGGCCACCCGGCACAACATTAAAACGGCTGTTGATATTTGCGGAACGGAGAGTTAGAACCGAAATAAATTACCGAAATCTTGAAAAAGATCATCAAACGTAGGTTCAGAAAGTAGTGCTTGCAATGTTTGATGTGAGGTAGCAGCGATTTGATTTAATTCTGGAATTTGATTTGCACTCTCAACCATCAGCTCTGCCAAGGCATCTGGAGTATCAGTTTTAATATTGGCAATGTTGTCATAATATGACAGCTCATACCGAATTTCGTCAATTTTATTATTTATATAGACTGATCTCATTCCACTTTGTGTCTCAGCTCGACTTGAAGAAGGTTCTATTCCTCTTTTTTCTTGTTCTAATTGCTCTAGCTGAGCACGCAATTCTTCACTTAATGTTTTTCTTTCTTGCTGGGATACTCTTCCCACTTGACCTGCTCTGATTGATTCAACAGTTGCTTGAATAGTCGGTTCAATACCTTTTTATTGTCTGATCGCTTCGTAAGTTAGTCTCTGAGATTGCCGGACTGATTGAACTTTTGCTGTCAATTTCGCCATTTCCACTGCAAGCTGCTCAGGTTGGTTATTTTCAAGGGTTTTTAGAACAGCTTTTGCTTGCACTTTTAAGAGATACTGACCAGTTTGATAACTTGATAGGATAGTTCTTACATCCTGTATAACATAACTAAGGAGGCGAGTTTGTTTTCGCTCAATACGACCCTCTAGAGGTTTGAATACATCAGCCTTAAATGTGGCACTTTCTTGGAGTGGTCCCGTAGATACGTCTACATATCGTTCATAATGATGGCCAAGATCAAAAGTGAATTCTCCATTATTTTCATCGTTGTGACCTTGACCTTCTTGACCTTCTTGTGTAGACATAAATGTATTCTTAATTCAAATAATAATTAGCTGCTATTACTATTACTATTACTATATAGTATATGTAAAAAAATATGTATGACAAACTTCTGACTCGCGCATTTCTAATGTATTCACTATTTGACACCTGTAAAAAGTTTGTTATTATACAACTCTCATGAAAACAAGTCCCTGCTCAGCGGGGAAACTATTCTTCACAACGTAAACTTCTGTTTACACAAAACAACTCAAGAAACAGCGATCCCTAGATCGTTTTGTTTTGCGGTCTTTAACAAGTACAGATAATCATCTGAAATAAACATGGCGGTATGACATCGAAACAGATTGTCTATCGCTATGTCTTAAAGCAGAGCAATAGTACAATCCGTTAATTTTTTTGACATAAATATTTTGAGTAAATTAAAATGTAAATGAGCAATCAAACACTTTTTTTGAGAGTTTGATCCTGGCTCAGGATGAACGCTGGCGGTGTGCCTTAAGCATGCAAGTCGAACGGCCCGCAAGGGCAGTGGCAGACGGGTGAGTAATACGTAGGAATCTACCTTAAAATGGGGGATAGCCAATCGAAAGGTTGGGTAATACCGCATGTGATCGTAAGATTAAAGTCGCAAGACGTTTTAAGAGGAGCCTACGCCCTATCAGCTAGTTGGTGAGGTAATGGCTTACCAAGGCAATGACGGGTAGCCGGTGTGAGAGCACGACCGGCCACAAGGTTACTGAGACACGGAACCTACACCTACGGGTGGCAGCAACTGGGAATCTTGCGCAATGGACGAAAGTCTGACGCAGCGACACCGCGTGTGGGATGAAGCCCTTAGGGGTGTAAACCACTGTGGCGAGGGATGAATTTTGACAGTACCTCGCAAGAAAGCACTTGCTAACCACGTGCCAGAAGCCTCGGTAATACGTGGAGTGCGAGCGTTATCCGGATTTACTGGGCGTAAAGCGTACCGCAGGTGACTTGGTAAGTTTTTTGTCCAAGCCTGGAGCTCAACTCCAGAAAGGCAGAGAATACTATCAAGATTGAGTCTGTTCGGGGAACTTGGAATTCTCGGTGGAGGGGTGAAATCCGTAGATATCGAGAGGAACGCCAAGCGCGAAGGCAGGGTTCTAGAACACGACTGACACTCAGGGACGAAAGCTAGGGGAGCAAAAGGGATTAGAGACCCCTGTAGTCCTAGCCGTAAACATTGGATGCTAGTTGCTTCACTTCGGTGGAGTGACGTAAGCTAACGCGTTAAGCATCCCGCCTGGGAAGTACGACCGCAAGGTTAAAACTCAAAGGAATTGACGGGGGAGCGCACAACCGGTGGAGCATGTTGTTTAATTCGATACGAAGCGAAAAACCTTACCCAGATTTGACATGTAACTGCACGGCCATGGAAACATGGTCTTCTTCGAGAGTGTTACACAGGTGATGCATGGCTGTCGTCAGCTCGTGTCGTGAGACGTCCGCTTAAGTGCGGTAACGAGCGCAACCCTTATCTCGTGTTATATTTTCACGAGAGACTGCCCCTGTTCTACAGGGGAGGAAGGAGAGGACGACGTCAAGTCAGCACGTCCCTTACATCTGGGGCTACAAACATCCTACAATGGAGCCGACAACAGGTCGCGACGGGGAAACCCTGAGCCAATCCTCTAAACGGCTCCTCAGTTCAGATTGAGGGCTGCAATTCGCCCTCATGAAGTCGGAATCGGTAGTAATCGCAAATCAGCAGGTTGCGGTGAATACGTTCTCGCTCCTTGTACACACTGCCCGTCAAGCCAGCAAAGTTGGCAGCGCCCGAAGTGGATGACTCTAACTCGCAAGAGAGGAGCACTACTACGGCGAGGTCAGCGATGAGGACTAAGTCGTAACAAGGTATCCCTACTGGAAGGTGGGGATGGATCACCTCCTTTCTAAGGAGACGGGTCGGAGAGTCACGACCTCCTGTTTCCCACAGTGAGCAATCGCTGTGAATCAATCTTTTCCAAAGCCCAGTGACTACCATATCCTGGCCGGTGCTCATATCGCCATGTTTGTCTCAGATGAATCTGTCTTGTTTTTCCATTTCTTTATTCTGTACAAGAAATAAAGATTACTCATAAACCTTCTTCATTTAATCCCAATTGTCTTGCTCTTAAACAGCGCGTTAAAACAGCGTGCAGCTCAAAAGAGTGTTATTTCAAACAATTATAGTTTTTTTTTGCTATACTTTGGCTAGATGGAAACGCACAGTAGACGCCATCATCTTCCTCAAAAAAAACAAAATTATAATTGGATAGTTATTGTGCTGGTCATTATCATTATCTTCAATGTGGCTTGGTTGATCTTTAGAAGTGTCGGGGCATATCGGACTCGCCAACGCTACTCGACCACAATCGGCTTAGTAGTTGATATTGCTCGCCATAAACCTGATAAGTCAGCCACTGTTGAACACAACTACCCAGTTGTCGAGTTTCATACTGAAGAGGGCAAAACTGTTGTCTTCAAGTCTGCAGTTGGGAGTCCTGAACAAAAGTATCAACCCGGCCAAACAATTCCAGTTGCCTACAATAAGCAAAATCCCTACATTGCTTTCATCGATAGCAAGTAATCGCCTTTAAAAAAGCTCTCAGTTAACGAGAATGTTGATACTTTTTATCTAGATACTCGTCCAGTGCTTTCAACTTCGCAAATACTGTAACTTTGAGAGCAGGTCTATTTTTTGCCATGTTTAAGATTGTCCGGATAAAGGAACCGTAGAGTCCTTTATTCAACTCAACTGCAAACAGCTCTGCCAGCTTTGGGTGCCAGGTAAATTGGTCGATCAAGCTGCTATGAAATAAAATGTCTTTCGCCCCAAGCATTGAGCTACCTTTTTCAAAGATAGCGACTACATCAATCGGTTCTTTTTGTTTATCTAAAATATCAATTGTTTGTTGAACAGACTGCAGCACTTCATTTGTGGTGATGTAATCACTGAAGGTATTATGAAGCAGCGGCGGCAAATTTTTTTCAGAATCTTGGATAAACTCAACTTTAAATGGCATATTCTCTCTTGTTTGTGTATCAGTCAATTGATAAGTTAAAGATAATAAAAGATTTACGCATAGGGTATTTTACTATTCTGCTTCTTCCATCATAATAAATAAATCAAATCAGATCAATGGAGGAATTTTCCATGCCAATTGCAGAGCTATCACCATTACTCCAGCAACTTCTTGCTGAGTACCAGATTCAAAAAAGTGAGATAGAAACTGGGAAACGCCAACCATTTGATCTGTCAATGATGCAGATCGCAAACTGGGCAGAAAATTTTCAACGTAATCCTGACGCAGCAGCTGTGGAGACAGAGGTTGAAGCTTGGGCAAAAACATATGGTATTTGGCTCAATGGATACAGTGAACACACCATTACTATGGGAGCATATCTTCACCCAGAAACTAAAGATCGACGGACACTAGCTGTGATGATTAAGACGTACCTGATTTTGTTTTATATTGATGACACAATTAGTAATGATCTTCAAAAAAACTTAACTCCTGAGGAAAAAGAGCGCGGTAAGAAAATGATGAGTGAGTTGAACATGCTTATTAAAGGAACCGCTCATCACGACCACGAGTCAGAGTTTGGACTCACCAATGCTACTCGTGATGTATTTAATGACCTCCAAGAAATGGCTGACCCAGAGTGGCTAGAAGAGTTTGTCTTTTCACTCCAAGAACACCTAGATGATACTGTCGAAGATCAAAATAGAGCTGCAGAAAAGCAGAACGGATCATTAGACGTTGAAGAATTCCTTGAAATTCGCAATCACATTTCTGGGATGTTTGTTACAACCGCGTTTATGACTTTTGCTACTGGTGAGTACCTTCCACTCCCGCTGCTACCAGTTGATATCCAAACTGATTGCCAAAATCTGGAGTACCTTTGCGCCGTAATTGGTGGAATTGCCAATGAGTTTTATTCTTTTGAAAAAGAAGTGATCAAAAATACTGATGAGTTTAATATTATTCCAGTGATGATGGCTCAAAATGCGTCAGGTTTTCAAGAAGCGATCTTGGCTGCAATGGCATATATGAACCAAACATGTACTAAATTTATAGAAGTAAGTGAGCGGCTAGCAGGCAAGCTTTCAACACGTCCTCTAGACTTAAAACCTAGTTATTACCAGGCCTTAGAAACCTACTTGCGACAAGCAAAGTTTGTTGCCTTAGCATCATGGTTTTGGCAGCTCGACACCGACCGATACCAGAGTGAGTTGTCAATCTTTTTACAGACAAATCAACAGTGGAGAAAGAGCCACCATCTTCAAGGAAGACTTCGGAGTGGGCAACTTTTACCAGAGGAGATTGCCGGCAGGGGAAGTATAAGTAACTCGCTGTAAATTTGACAAAAAGGCGGAGCGAGTTATAATTTTGGCAGTCATACTTAATAACTGCTAAGCTCACTATGCCGCTCAATTCAGAACACTTAACTAGAAGATCAGCTGAAGCAATTCAAAGCGCTGCCCAGCTTGCTGCGCAACTTGGACATCAAGCAGTGGGACCATTGCATCTCCTCGCTATTTTAGTTGAACAACAAGAAGCGATTGTTCCGAGTTTGTTACAAAAACTGCAACATGATCCAACCAATATTCGTAGCAATATCCAAAGTGAACTAGAGAAACTACCAGTTATTTCCGGTTCTAATAAAGGTCAGGTATACATCAGCGATGAGCTCAAAAAAGTTTTTGATCAAGCAGAAAGTGAAGCAGCCAAGTTAAATGACGAGTATATAAGTACTGAACATTTATTTTTAGCGTTACTGGACCAAAAAAGCATCAAAACTATTCTAGATATTCACAAAGAAACAGTTGAAAAAGCGCTTACAGAGCTTCGTGGTCACCATCGTATTACTGACCCACATCCAGAAGCAAAGTATAAAGCACTTGAAAAGTACACCACCGACTTCACGGCACTTGCCAAACAAGGCAAGATTGATCCAGTTATCGGACGAGACGAGGAAATTCGACGAGTCATGCAGATTTTATCTCGCAGAACAAAGAACAATCCTGTCTTGGTCGGTGAACCAGGAGTCGGAAAAACAGCAATTGTAGAAGGCTTAGCCAAAAAAATCATTGATGGTGATGTTCCAGAGACATTGCGAGAGAAACGCTTACTGTCACTCGATATGGGCAGCTTGGTTGCGGGTGCCAAGTATCGCGGTGAGTTTGAAGATCGTTTAAAAGCTGTGCTTAAAGAAGTCGATTCTTCTCAAGGCCAGATCATTCTTTTTATAGATGAACTACATACAATCGTTGGAGCTGGAGCACAGGAAGGTTCAACTGACGCTGGCAATTTACTAAAGCCCGCCTTGGCACGTGGACAGTTGCGCACGATTGGCGCAACAACTTTAAAAGAGTATCGCAAGTATATTGAAAAAGACGCGGCGCTGGAACGTCGCTTTCAGCCAGTTATGGTTGAAGAACCCTCGGTTGAAGATGCCATTTCGATCCTTCGCGGAATTAAAGAAAAGTATCAGACACACCATGGAGTTCGCATTCGTGACAACGCAATTGTGGCAGCGGTTACACTTTCAAAACGTTATATTTCTGACCGGTTTTTACCAGATAAAGCTATCGATTTGATGGACGAGGCTGCTTCAGTTTTACGCATTGAAATCGATAGTAAACCTACCAAGCTTGATCAGCTGCAGCGGCGAATTCGTCAACTTGAAATTGAAAAAGAAGCGCTAAAAAAAGAAAATGACGCTCAAAGCCAGCAACGTTTAGCAGAAATTGATAGAGAGCTGGCTGAACTCAAAGAACAAAATACCCAGCTTGAGTTGCATTGGAGAAACGAAAAAAACTTGATTGATACTCTTAAAGAGAAAAGTAAAAAAATTGATGAGCTCAGAGCTGAGGCGGAACAAGCCGAACGGAATCTTGATTTACAACGCGTTGCTGAAATTAACTACGGTTTAATCCCAGAGCTTAAAAAACAGATTGAAGCAACCCAGGCCCAGTTGAGTTCTGTACAAACTCAACAGCAAATACTCAAAGAAGAAGTGACTGAGGAAGATATTGCTCAAGTTGTTTCAAAGTGGACAAATATTCCAGTCACCAAGCTCCTGTCATCTGAAGCAAAAAAATTGATCCAAATGGAAGCTGAGCTAGCCCAACGTATCGTTGGTCAGCAAGAAGCTATCCACGCTGTTGCTGCAGCTATCCGTCGCAGCCGTGCCGGCTTACAAGAAGAAAGTAGACCGATCGGTTCATTTATTTTTCTTGGCCCAACTGGAGTTGGGAAAACTGAGTTGGCAAAGTCAGTTGCTCAGTTCCTTTTTAATGATGAAAAATTAATGGTCAGAATTGACATGAGTGAGTATATGGAGAAACACGCCGTGGCTCGCCTGATCGGCTCGCCCCCAGGTTACGTTGGCTATGAAGACGGTGGGCAACTTACCGAGGCAGTTCGCCGACATCCTTACAGTGTTATTTTGTTTGATGAGATTGAAAAAGCCCATCCCGAAGTCTTCAATGTTTTACTCCAAGTGCTTGATGAGGGGAGATTAACTGACTCCAAAGGCAGGACAGTCGACTTCAAAAATGCAGTGATCATGATGACCTCGAACCTTGGCAGTGAAATCATTACGCAATATGCTGATCAGCTTGAAAAACAAAAAATGGAAGTAGAAAAACTTTTAAAAAAAACTTTTCGTCCAGAATTTTTGAATCGCGTCGATGACATTATCATCTTCCAACCTTTGACTGAAAAGGATATCGCTCAAGTTGTAGAACGACAGATTGGACTCACCAGTCAACGATTGGAAAAGAAACATATTCATCTTGAACTCAGTAAAGCTGCAGTTGATCACCTTGCGAAAGCTGGCTACGATCCGATATTTGGCGCTCGGCCATTGAAGCGACTTATCCAACACGAGCTTCTTGATCAGCTTTCTTTGAAACTGATTACTGGAGAAATTAAAGAAGGTGATCAAGTTTTTGTTGATTATAAATATCATCAGATTACGGTCGAACCAAAGAAAAAACTTGAGGCGTAGTCCTGATTTCTTTTTTTAAGTCGTTGAGCCATAATGGCTGTCATGCAAGTTTGGACGTCTTTTCTCACTGGCCTGACTACAGGTGGAATTACCTGTGTTGCTGTTCAAGGTGGCTTGCTCGCTTCTGTAGTTGCTAATCAAAAAATTCAAAAAAGTTTATTGCCAAAATTAAGCTTAGAAAAGAGCGCGCCGTCTGTTAACAATTTTTTTGCTCAGGAATGGTTGCCGCTGGTCAGCTTTTTAAGCACGAAGCTTCTTGCACATATTGGACTTGGTTTTTTGCTTGGTAGTTTAAGCAGCGCGCTCCCAGCTCGAAGTACGATCAGCTTAGTTTTCCAAGCCCTCAGTGCACTTTTTATGCTGGCAACAATCGGGAATTTGCTTGAGATTCATCCTATTTTCCGTTACGTCGTTTTTCAACCTCCGCATTTTATTCAACGGCTGATTCGGGGACAATCAAAAAGCGGGGCACTGTTTACCCCAGCTCTTTTAGGTGGCCTCACCGTACTGATTCCTTGCGGAGTTACTCAAGCCATAGAAGTGACTGCTTTAAACAGTGGCAGTGGCTGGAATGGCGCCGTTATCATGGGCGCATTTATTTTAGGCACGATGCCATTATTTGCGATGATTGGAGCTTTGGCTCACACGGTGACAGGAGTCTGGCAACATCGCTTTACCCTTGTGACTGCTGGCGTCCTAGGTATAGTCGCAGTCTCCAGCTTAAACGGAGTAGCCGTGGTATTGAACAGTCCAATTACTCTCCAAACAGTCGGCGATCAGCTAGAACTTATGGTTACACCACCGAGTCTTTATAGACAAAAAATTGCTCAACAGCAACAGCATCAATCATTACCCAGTCTTGAGAATGGTGTGCAAAAAGTGAAGATCAGCATCAGTGATAAAGGCTATACACCGAATCTTATCTATGTGCGCCAAAATACTCCAGTTGAACTCGATTTAGAAACTCAGAATGTCTATTCTTGCGCCAGTGAGTTTGTAGCTAAACCATTTCATATTACTGCCCAGCTCGGTCCAACCGAGCGGAAAACAGTTGCCTTTACTCCTACTGAGCTCGGCGAGTATCCATTTAGCTGTAGTATGGGCATGTTTAATGGCAAAATTATTGTCGTCAAAGGTTAAGAGAGTTGTGTTAAAATAATCGTCTTCTTGGGTGTATAGCTCAGATGGTTAGAGCGCTGTCCTGATAAGACAGAGGTCCTACGTTCGAGTCGTAGTACACCCACATTTCCATACTTGAAATTAGCAGACAAATGTTTAGAATGCTAATTCTATGACAGATCAGCCCAACTCTTCTGATAAATCAAAAAACACTTCGGTACCTCAAGATCAACGAGCTGAAGTTTCCTCTGCAGCTCCAGATTTAAACCAATTAAGTGATGCCGTGGCCGTTACAGATCAAACCCTTCAACCTGAACGCTTGACATTACCGGTTGTTCCCATCCGTGAAGGTGTCCTTTTCCCAAGTACCGAGTCTGTTTTAACTTTTGGTCGAATTATTTCTGTAGAAGCGGTTCATGAAGCAAAACGCACCCAGAACCTAGTCGTTTTACTGTCTCAACGAGAGTCTAATATTGATATTCCTACTCAAGAACAGATGTATGAGGTAGGAACTTTAGCTATTGTCGAGCGGACTCTCAGTACTGAAGGCCAGCTCAACGCGCTGGTACGTGGGATTGGTCGCGTGAGAGTGATCAAATTTACATCAAGTAGACCATTTATTACCGCTGAAGTGGAAAAGCTCCAAGATATTATTGTTGAAGATGAAGAGACAAAGGCGATGAGCGCACATCTCCAAAAAGAGTTTAAACGGGCCGTCCAGATGGGCAAACCTGTCGAGTTCCTTAACTTTATGAAGTTGATGAGTGGCATCCATGATGGAGAGCTGGTTGACCAAATTGCTAGTACTCTTAATCTAGAAACAGAAGAGAAACAAGATATCTTGGCAACATTAAATATCAAAGATCGGCTCCAAAAAGTAGTGAATCACTTGGCAAAAGAAATGAAGATTCTTGAGATCGAGAAAGATGTTGCGAGTAAAACCCAACAGAAGTTTGATAAGAGCATGCGCGAAAATGTTCTGCGTGAGCGTGTTAAAGTCATTCAAAAAGAGCTTGGTGATATTGATGATGATGAAGAGATCATCAGTGAGTACGAGCTGAAATTAAAGAAGCTAAAGCTGCCGATAGATGTAAAACAAAAAATTGTGAAGGAAATGCGCCGACTTAGACAGATGTCTGTCAATAATCCTGAGGCTGGCTACTTACGGACTTGGCTGGACGTCGTCTTGGAACTACCTTGGGGCAAAACGAGTAAAGGGAACATCGACCTCGACAGAGCTCAGAAAATTTTAGATAAAAATCACTATGGTCTCAAAGAAGTGAAAGATCGAATTCTTGAGTACATCGCAGTTCTTCAGTTGAAACAAAAAGGTCCACAAGACTCAAGTCTGCCTACAATTCTTTGCTTTGTCGGTGCCCCAGGTGTCGGCAAAACCAGTATTGGTAAATCAATTGCCGAGTCCCTTGGTCGGAAGTTCGTCAAGGTTTCTCTAGGTGGCGTTCGTGATGAAGCTGAGATCCGTGGACATCGCCGCACCTATGTTGGAGCAATGCCCGGCAAAATCGTGACTGGGATGAAGCAGGCCAAAACAATGAATCCAGTCTTTATGCTCGATGAGATTGACAAGCTCAGCTTTGATTATCGTGGTGACCCTTCAGCAGCATTGCTAGAAGCCCTTGATCCTGAGCAGAATCATGGCTTTGAAGATCACTACTTAGATATGCCATTTGATCTTTCTGATGTTATTTTCATTACCACTGCGAATACTTTGGAAACCATTCCGGCGGCCTTGAGAGATCGTTTAGAGATTATTCGGTACTCTGGCTATACTGAGGAAGAAAAGTTCTTTATCGCAGAGCGTCACTTAATTGACAAAGTCCGCAAAGGCAATGGCTTAAAACCGACTCAATTTACAATCAGTGATGACATTATTAAGATGATTATCAGTAGGTATACTCGTGAAGCTGGTGTACGTAATCTCGAGCGCGAACTCAACAAAGTGATGCGTAAAGCTGCACGCAACATCGTTGAGGGAAAAGACAAGAAAGTCACCGTTTCTCCAGAGAGAATCCGCGAGTACCTTGGTCCAGAACAGTTCGATCCGAACTTGGCAGAAAAGAAGGATGAGATTGGCTTGGCAACGGGCTTAGCGTGGACATCAGTGGGTGGAGAAGTCTTGTTTGTCGAAGTCGCTCTCACCAGAGGCAAAGGCCTCATTAAGTTAACCGGGAAGCTGGGTGAAGTCATGAAAGAGTCAGCCCAGGCTGCGCTCACCTATGTCCAAGCTCATGCAAAAGAACTGGGGATTAGAGAAGATCGACTTGAGAAAACGAATGTTCACATTCACGTTCCAGAAGGCGCTGTGCCTAAGGACGGCCCATCAGCAGGTATCACGATTACTACGGCGATCGTGTCAGCCTTTACCGAACGACCAGTTCGTAAGGACATTGCGATGACCGGTGAGGTGACACTTCGTGGCAAAGTAATGCGGATTGGTGGCTTAAAAGAGAAGTCCATTGCCGCCCACCAAGCAGGTGTGAAGATGGTCATCATCCCCCAAGAAAATGAACGCGACCTGGTAGAAGTTCCTGATTCTGTCAAAAAAGACCTCATCTTTAAGCCAGTCAATCATGTGGATGAAGTACTTGCTCTAGCCCTGCGCTAGGGAAGCTTGCTACACTATAGCTATGCACGATCTCAGACGATTTTCGGTTGTCATAAGTGGAGCATTCTTAATGTTTGCCGGCGTCATGTTCAGTGGCTGTACCAGTCGACTTCAGTCTGGACTGCAGATCATGTCCGAGAATGTCCCTGCTAGCGTACTGTTAGATGGCAATTTTCTAGCCCATACTCCCTATATTAACAAAGCCGTAAAACCTAACGACTACTCTCTAGAAATTCGGCCTGATGATCCTAGTTATGTTCCATATCAAACTAAAGTTTCTTTGAAAAGTGGCATGCTGACAGTGGTGAACTGGAAACCAGGTAAAAGACCGGAAACCAGTGGCGGAGTTATCCTAGAAACTGAACCAATTAAAGAAAAAAAATTGACTGAGTTATCAATCACCACCATTCCTGATGGTGGTATTGTTTATGTTGACGGGGTCGCGCGTGGCTTTGCGCCAGTGACTGTAACTGGACTCGTCAAAGGCGAGCACCAATTTGAAGTTAAACTGCCAAGTTATGCCTCACAAACCCAACCTATTAATACTTTAGAAGGTTATCGGATCGTCGCCACGGTCAAGCTAGGCAAACAGGACTACCAGGCATTGCCGCCGCTCACCCCAGCTTCAGCTGCAGTTGCCACACCTTCAGCTACAGTTTCTCCACCTTCTGTGAGCAGTACCAGCTCAGCAACCTTAAAAGGAACATCTGTGACTGTAAAACGGACCTACTTTTTGCAAGATAACAAAGAAGTATTGCGCGTTCGCGCTGAACCCGACAGTTTAAGTGCTGAGATCGGTTTTGTACCAGTTGGAGAGAAGCTACCATATTTAAAAGAGAGTAAAGATGGCTGGGTCAAAGTCCAGTTTAACCAAAAAGTCGGATGGGTTAGTCAACAGTTTGTAGAAATGAACCAGTAACTCATTATGACAGCCTCTTTTAAAATCCGGTTGCTTCAATTACTCCGGGCACATCGGCATAGCCTAGTTTTTCTCCTTCTTACTTTTGGAGTGTACTTTACTTATCTTTTTGCTCACATCCTTGAATATCGAGCCGATGGATTGTGGGCTGGGCATGTACACGTCTGGGGAGATTGGTCACTCCACATTGCGATGGCTAATATTTTTGCCTATAAAGCGCCCCAAGAGTGGTTTGCGTATCATCCATACTATGCATACGGCAAGTTTACTTATGGGTTCATCACAAACATGATCTCCGGCTTATTAATTAGAGGGGGTCTTAGTCTTCCGAACGCATTTATCTTCCCGTCAATTATCTTTAGTATTATCTTGGTTTATGGTCTTTACGTCGTCTACTTCAACGTCCTCAAAACCCAAAAAGCTGCAGTGACCGCAGTGTTCTTATTTTTTTGTTCCTCAGGTCTTGGCTTTCTGCGCTTCATTCCTGACCTGCTATTACAGCCAACTCTGGAACATCTTTTCTGGCCAACTCGAGATTATAGTCGGCTTGAAGTTCCATACCAATGGCTGGCAGGAAACTGGGTAACTGGGATGCTGATGCCGCAACGCGCATATCTGCTGGGCATGGCAATTACTGTGTGGGTGATGGCGTGTATCATCTGGATTTTCAATAAAAAGAAAAATTCAGCTGTCTCTCTTTTGCCTATTCACAAAGCCTTACTCGTCAGCGCCGGGGTAGCGGCAGGCTTCTTGCCGATCACTCACATGCATAGCTTTATTGTGTTAATTATCTTGTGTTGTGTTCTCGGGCTAGTGACACTTAAACAGTGGAAAATATGGCTGTGGTTTGCGGTTCCAGCAGGAATAATCTCAACTTTATTTTACTTACGCTTTGTAAAAGGTGGAATTGAAAACCCTAATTTTATGTCAATTTTAATTGGCTGGACTGCGCCCAAAGGAGAAAATGAGTTTACACATTTTTTGAACTGGCTGAAAATGTGGTGGGAAATTTGGGGGCTCTCTTTACCAGTCTCTGTAATTGGAGTTTGGATTGCGTGGAAAAAACTCGACCTGCTGAAGTTTTCATTTCTGATAAGCGGATTTGTGGTATTTTTGCTGGCTAATATTGTCTTATTCCAACCCATCCAGTGGGATAACTCGAAACTTTTCATGTGGGCGTACTTTTTCTTTGCAGCCTTGATGACCTTAGTACTGCAGCATCTCTGGCGAGTCAAACACGGAAGAGTTGCTATCAAAGGCTTTGCCATTTTTTTGGCAGTACTGCTGACAGCAACTGGCTTTATTGAACTGGCACGCTTGCTGAGATTTGACAAACAGTCTTACCTGATGGCGAGTACTGAAGACATGGAGCTTGGCCAAATCATCCGACAGTACACTAACTCACAGTCAGTCTTTATGATTGCGCCGACTCACAACCATCCAGCGATGGAGTGGGGAGTAAGACCTATTTTACTTGGATATCCTGGCTGGGCATATAACTTTGGTTTCATGTATCAGCAACGCGAGGCAGATATTCATACGATGTATAAAGGTGGACCCGTTGCCGAAGAGTTATTAAAAAAATATAAAGTGAGTTATGTTTCCTTTGGTCCAGCCGAGCTCTATGACTTACATGGTGATGAAACGTACTATCAACAACGTTTTCCACTCTATATTAAAGGAAAAGAGCACCGCATCTATGACGTTCGGGCACTGACTGGTGGACCTTGAACTCGGTCCAGCTTCATGTGGAGATAGAGCCTAAATGCTTCAAGAGCTGCTTTGACCACAACTTTAGGATTGTTTCCCGTCGGCTTACCAAACTGCCGAGCAAAGTGGTCAACTGGAAGTTGTTTAAACGTGTACCCAGCTTTTTTTAGTCGATATAGAAACTCAGCACTGGTAAAAGCTCCAGTTGATTGCAGTGGCAACTCTTTAATCACCTTACTTCTCATCAACTTAAAGGCACAGTCAATATCTTTGACATGAAGTCGAAAAAGAAAATCAATGTACAGCTTGAAGAGCTTCGCGTTCAACGCTCTCATCCCACCTTCAGCGCGTCGTCTGCGATACCCAATAATGACGTCATACTTATCTGTGTACTGAATAAACTCTGCCAGCTGTGAAACGTCAAACTGCATGTCTCCATCGGTAAAAAATGTCCATTCATACTTCGCAGCTTTAAAACCTGAGCGTAATGAAGCGCCATACCCAAGGTTACGAGAATGATGCACTGTGGAGACGTGTGAGTATTTTTTTTTAAGGTGATCAATTTTTTGAGCAGTGCGATCGGTACTTCCATCATTAATAATTAAAACCTCATATTTTTCAGCCAGCTGCGGTAAAATCTGCAGAAAAGTCTTGATCATCAACTCGACATTCTCTTCTTCGTTATAACAAGGGAAAAAGGCAGTCAGAGACGGAAGTTTAGCAGTCGGTACTGAGTTTTGAAGGGTCATGATTCGGAGATTGCTGCGTCAGCATTCCTTAGCAGTTGAATAAATGCTTCAGAATCAAGACTGGCCGCACCAGGCACAACCCCGTCGATTGAAGGGGCAGAGATGTACTCAGCGACATTTGCAGCCGAAACTGAGCCACCATACAAAATTGCTTTCACTGGAAACTCTTGACGCAACGCAGTAATTGCTTCAATAACAGCAGTGAGGTCAGCGGCCTGGCCATGTGCAGAAGTACTGATCGCTTCAGCTGGCTCGTACATCACAACTGTTTGGTTTAACTCTGTACTATCAAGCAGGCTCAACTGTTGAATTGCCGAGCTAGCTTCCAGACCAATAATTGGGGTAATCCCGGCATCAAAACATTGCCGAGCTTCTTGGGCTACACTTTGACAGGTTTCCCCAAAGTACTTACGCCGCTCCGCGTGACCCAGAATGGCGTACTTTACGTATTGACTTAGCATGGTTGCTGAGATGGCACCCGTATAGGCACCATTGGGATAGGCAGAAACCGTTTGAGCACCCAGCTGCAGACCAGGAATTTGGTCCACTAGGAGTGGCAGATATAGGGTTGGCGGGCAAAGTACAACTTCAAATTTTTTTGTTTTGGAAAACTGACCTGACTGTCGGACAGCATCTCGCCAGGACAAGACTTCTTCTGTTGACTTATTACACTTCCAGTTTCCTACAATCAGTTTTTGCATAAAGTTTTATTCTTTGAGTATATCGTGGAGTCAAAAAAAGAGCTTGAGGAAATTTTGGGTCGTTGCTAGAGTTTTTTTCGGGCATAACGCTCCCGAGAAACGGTGAGTACTTTCTCGCGGTTTGAGTTACTTGAAGAAGCGAGTGAGAGCGTATTTGCAGGAAAGGGATGACTTACTTGACCATCAATCATCAGTTTACAGATGACTTGATATCGACCTAGCGAAACCAGATCTTCTTGCGTGTACTTACCACCAAACTCTTTCTGCATATACTCAGCATCACCAGCCCCGAGAATAAAACTAATCATGCTGCCGGCATTACCAAAAATTGCATCTTTGACTTCTTCTGGAATCTGCGCCATGTACTGGTTGGCTAGGATGAGGTTTAATCGATACTTCCGAGCTTCAGATAAAATTTTAATAAAACTGGTTGTCGCAAAGTTCTGGAACTCATCGATATAAAGATAAAAATCTCGTCGATCTTCTTCTTTCATGTAGACACGGTTCATTGCGGCCAGCTGGATCTTAGTGATAATCATTGAGCCGAGAAGTGCCATGTTATCTTCACCCAGCTTACCTTGCGACACGTTCACCAATAAAATTTTGCCTTCATTCATGACTGTTTCAATATCAAATGAGCTGGTGTTAGTATTCACCACGTTCCGGATCAGGGGCGAAGTCACAAATTGGCCGACTTTATTCAAAATAGGGGAGATGGCTTCAGTCCGCAGCTTCTCTTGCATCGTATTAAACTCAGCCTCCCAGAAGTTTTTTAAGACTTGGTCATCTAAGGTAGCTACCACTTTTGCACGATACTTGGCATCGGTCAGGATTCGCAACACATCCTCGAGCTTGGCATTTTGAGAGAGGAGTGTTAAAAGCGCATTCCGCAAAATGTACTCCAGCCGTGGACCCCAGGAGTTGGCATACATTTTTTGAAAAATTGAGACAATTCCCGATGCGATCAGCTCTCTATGGACGAGCGATCCGCCTTCAAACAAGTTCAACTTTACCACCGCATGCGGGTCTGCAGGATCTAGCACAATCACATCATTGATCCGATGACGAGGAATGTAATTTAGTACAGTTTCAATTAAATCGCCATGTGGATCAACCACCGCGATACCTTCATTATGCTTCAGGTCATTAATGATTAAGTTTGCCAGCAAGGTTGATTTACCGGTTCCACTTTTGCCAATCGTATACATGTGTCGACGACGATCTACCCGACGAATGCCAAAAATCTGATCTTGATTCTTGAACTCAGTTGTCCCAAACAGATTCAGATTTAAGCGCTCAGCTTCTGGGGTATGAGCAAAGGTAGGCAAGTTCTCTGGAGGTTCACCCAGCAGGTTCTTTCCCCAGGCAATGTTGCGCACTGTTGAAAGTTGTTTATTCGGCATATGCCAAAGCGTGGCCACTTCATCAAGTGAAAAGTACTGCCATTTTTTAAACCACAGTATTCCGCTGTGTCGACGGTTCAGAATGTCTTCGAGTAGTCGTTTTTTGCCAAAAAATGGAGTCCTGTAGAGCAAACTATTCGTTTCCGATTGAAGGGAAGTCAGTGAGGTAGACAAAGCATGGACAATCTGATCGGCCCGTTCTTTGGTTGCTGCTTGAGCTAAGAAACGAAAGCAGACTTCAAAAGACGTCAACGCTATTTTTTTGGTCATTGCAGCCTGGTGTGCGGCCGGAATTTGCGGACCTTGGTCGGGCGTGACTGGCTTAACGGCTTGATGTTTCCAAGCTTGACGTGCTTTGCGAAGATGAAGCTGGAGTAATGCACTCTCACCTTCGGCCAGCTTCGCTAGAGAAGACAGCATCGTTGATAACGAATCTACGTCACCAGTTTCTCTAAATGTTTTAATCGGAAAGGTGGCCGCGGCGGTAAACACTACCTCGCCATAACTTTTGGGCAGCTGGTGTTTGAACTCGTCTAGAGGTTCATGCGCCAGCTTCTTAATTAAGATTTCCGGATAGCTGGCCGTCAACTGGCTACTCAAGTACTCAACTAAGTGCTCTGGCAAAGTAATCAACTCATAAATTGTCTGGCCTTGATTAAGGTACTCAAACGTAAACTCAGTTGCTTCTTTCCAGAAGTTGAGAATCCCATGGGGTGGATTAGGTAAAGCCGAGAATAGTTGAACAGCAGAGTCAGGAGTTTGTAGACTTTCTCGAGCCGTTCGGACCTCTAGAGTTACTCGAGGGACAGTGGACATAACAGTTCAAGTATAGCAGCAAACTGGAGATTCTGAGCGCTCATTCAGCTGAGCTCATTGAGGTTGAACTGTAAATGAAACAATCTTTTTCTGACCTGATGAAGTATCCAAGCTCACGTCATAGTCTCCAGCCAGCCAGCCAGCTGCTGGGCTTGAGTAAGTAAGGAGCAGGTAGGTTGTGCCTTCTTTATCTATTGAAAAACTTTTTTGTAAGCCTACTTGACCTGTTTTTAAGTAAGTAACTTGAGTCTGGATAGTATCTCCAACCTTAGCATTGTCAAGTTCAGCGCGAACAAAAACTTGACCTTTTCTCTCACTAATAAAAGAAGATGGATTCAAGATGTGGTCATTGGCATCAATTGATTGACCTATTGAACTATCAGTAATCATTAATGTTTTTACACTGACTACTTCATGAGTTGGTTGTTTCGGCATTGGTAAAGTCGATGCGTAGAGGTGAGTAGGATCAGTCTTTGGATCGTTCACTCCAGTTGTCGTCATCGTAACCTTCGTATACTTAGCTAAGAAAAGAACAGCCAGCACTGCGAGTATCGCGCCACCAATTCCAATCCATGCAAGGAGCTTGCCAAAAAAACTACTTGGTCCATCCTTAATTTTCCAGCCAGCCTGCTGCAAAACTGCCATGACTGGGTCTTTAACTTTATGGACATCAAAGTCATAAGAATAGATCTCTCCCACACTCAAATCGGACTTTATCCCTGCCGCATAACCTTTATTAAGCGAAAACAGTACTTTCCCCTTAAATTTTTCAACATTTAAGCTGGCAACTGGTAAACCAGCAGTCCACTCAACTTTGCCCATATTTTCAACAGCCTGAGCGCTCTGAGTTGATTCATTAAGAGTCAGCACCAGACTGTATGTCTCTCTCATACCTGCTTTAGCAAAAAGCTGTAACCATTGAGCATCTACGAGATTCCAGCTAGAGGTAACCACATTTCCCTCAACCGTCACTCGAAAAGGTTTTTCTGGCGTGTTCAAAGCAAGCAGCTGGGTCGTGAGTTCAGTAATGGAAGATGGCATAAATCTTTTCTTTTAAATAGTGAAGAAAAGTATAACAGGAAATGACCAAGTGTTGTATATTAAGATGAGCTACTTTCATTCATTATGAACGATAAAACCCACTCACTTCTTGAGGCACTCAACGAGCGCCAACGCCAAGCGGTACTTCACCCAGAAGGACCAGCGATTGTCTTGGCCGGCGCTGGCTCCGGGAAAACTCGGGTGTTGACTACTCGCGCGGCCTGGTTGATTGCCGAGCAGGACGTCCCAGCCACGGCAATTCTACTCGTCACGTTTACCAACAAAGCAGCGCAAGAGATCAGTGAACGGATGCTCAAAATCACTGGCCAAAAACTGCCCTTTGCTGGTACATTTCATCGGATCTGTGCCAAGATTTTGCGTCGTGACGGCTTTCTGATCGGTTTACCAGCGCACTTTATTATTCTTGATAGTGATGATCAACTCGACTTATTAAAACAGATCTACAAACGGAATTTTTGGTTAGATAAAGAGTTTCACCCCAAAGCCATTAAAGGCTCAATTTCTTCAGCAAAAAACGAGATGATCGATGTTGAAACCTATGAAAAGTCTGCGAAAGGCAAGTACCAAGAGTTTGTCGCGAAAGCCTACCGGCTGTATCAGCAAGAGCTGTTCAGAAACTTCTCAGTTGATTTTGATGATTTGTTACTGCGAGTTATTGAACTTTTTATTCAGCATCCCGAAGTTCTGAAGCGTTATCAAAGGACGCTCAGCCACGTTTTAATTGACGAGTACCAAGATACCAATAAAGCGCAGTATGTGCTCGGTAAATTATTGAGCTCCCCACAAGATAATTTGTATGTTGTAGGTGATTTTTCACAGTCTATTTATGCGTGGCGCGGAGCTGATTACCGGAATATGTTGAACCTTTCAACTGACTTTCCCGACATTACTGAGTACCGGCTTGAACAGAACTATCGTTCTACCCAGACCATTCTCGATGCAGCTACTCATGTTATTTCGCAAAACACGTCTCACCCGATCTTGAAACTTTGGACTGAGAGTACTGAGCAAGAGCCAATTACTCTGTATGAAGCAGACAGTGGAGAAGATGAAGCTCGAAAAGTTGTCCAGTATATTCAGACCAAAAACCTTTCAACTTCCTACGCTGATCAAGTGATTCTGTATCGAACCAATGCCCAGTCCCGCACTTTTGAAGAAGCATTTCTGCACGCTGGAATTCCTTATAAAATAGTTGGAGGTCTGAAGTTCTACGCACGGAAAGAAGTGAAAGACGTGTTGAGTTATCTCCGTTTGTTTATTAATCCCCAGGATACGGTTGGCCTTGAGCGCGCAACCAAACTTGGCAAGCGCAAGCTTGATATCTTTTTTCACTGGAAACAACAGACAATTGCTGAGTTAGCTAAAAATGATATTACCGAACTCAGTAGCGTTCAACCTCTTTCGACTTTACAAAAAATTCTTGAAATTACAGCCTACGTTGAAAAGTATGACCAGAAAGATCCGGATGACCTGAGTCGAGTTGAGAACGTTCAAGAGCTGCTTTCCGTCGCAAGTCAGTTCCAAGATATTGATACGTTCTTAGAAAATATCGCGCTTATTCAAGATGAAGCAATGGCCGATGTGACTACAGATGGCAAACATGACGTGATTACCTTGATGAGCCTCCATGCTGCCAAAGGTCTTGAGTTTCCAGTCGTCTACATGGTGGGCATGGAAGAAGGTTTGTTTCCACATTCCCGCTCAATTCTTGATAAAGATCAAATGGAAGAGGAACGACGACTCGCCTACGTTGGCATTACTCGTGCAAAACAGCGGCTCTTCATGAGCTTTGCCAGACGCCGACTAGTCTACGGCTCGATTACTACTGCCATGCCCAGTCGTTTTTTAAGTGATATTCCTGAACATCTAGTCAAACGCGAAAGTGCGGAGTATCAGCGCTCAGCTCAATTTGGCAAATATAGTGATGACTATAACCGGCCCAACCAGTGGAAAGAACAGTTTGATGATGACGTCGACTTTAACCAAGATCGGTATGGCCTAAAAGCTCTCGACCAAAAATTAAAGAAAATTGGGAAAACCCGAACATATGTTGCCTTTGATGATGGCTCGCTTGATGATGTTTTAAGTGGCGATATTGATATTGAGGCTTTCCTCAAGAAGTAAGCCTGATAGTTCATTTCTCTAACAATGCTCGTATAATCCAGTCCAGTTATGTTGCTTAGACCTCTCCGCGATGATGAACGTTCTGCCTATGATGCCGTAATTCGACATCCTTTACAGTCTTGGGCATGGGGTGAGTTTCGGAAAAGAACTGGGGTTGAGGTTGAACGAGTTGGGTTTTTTGATCATGGGAAGTTAATGGCCGGTGCCCAAATTTTTTTCCACAAGCTCCCTGGCTTTGGTGGAACAGCTGGTTACTTTCCCAAAGGTCCTATGCCGGATGAGGAGCAGCTCAGTGCCGTTGCCCAGCTCGGCAAACTTCATCACGCCTTGTTCGTCAAACTTGAGCCAAATGTGGCCCAACCCGTTACCAAAAGTGGTGTTTCTGGATTTGATGAAGTCAAGAAGTTTTTGGTCTCTAAAAATGCGCAGCCTGGTCGACCATTATTTACCAAGTACACATTCTTGTTAGATTTGACGCCACCAGAAGATCAACTTTTTGCTCAACTGAACAGCAAAACTCGATATAACGTCAATCTTGCTTTTAAAAAAGGTGTCCAAATTTATGAGAATACTACTGAAGCTGGTATGGAACGACACATTCAAATTTTAAACGAGACAACTCAACGTCAAGGATTTTATGCTCACTCTCCAGAGTATTTTCAAACTATGTGGCAGACGTTAGGTCAGACTGGGATGCTGCGCATTTTTGAAGCCGTCTACCAGGATCAGGTTTTAGTTTCTTGGATTTTATTTATCTGCAACGGCGTGCTGTACTATCCATACGGTGCTTCTCGGAGTGCCTTTCGCGAAGTGATGCCGAGTAACTTAATGATGTGGGAGATGATTAAGTTTGGGCAAGCTCATAACTGTACTGTCTTTGATATGTGGGGATCGCTCGGACCTGAGCCCAGTGAAAAAGATCCTTGGTATGGATTTCATCGATTCAAAAAAGGGTTTGGCGGACAGTTGGTTGAGTGTATCGGTACCTATGATCTGGTAGTAAATTCACAGCTCTATCCTTTCTTCCGCGTTGTCGAAGAAATGCGATGGAAGTTTCTAAGACTGAAAGTCAAGTTAAAAAAATAATTTTGATTAAGGAACTGTATGGCAACAACCCGTTTTAAACGCATCATGTTAAAAGTCGGTGGTGAGTCGTTAATTGGTGAACGAGACTACGGCATAGATCCCAAAGCTGCCTTGAGCGTTGCTGAACAGATCAAGGGCGTCCATGATTTAGATGTTGAGATTGCGGTAGTCATTGGTGGCGGAAATATTTTCCGTGGTGTTGCCGGGTCCAAGAATGGAATTGACCGCGCCACTGCAGATTATATGGGAATGCTGGCGACGGTGATGAACGCGCTCGCACTCCAGGATGCAATAGAAAAAGTTGGTGTGCCTTCCAGAGTTCAATCTGCTTTGGAGATGCCAGCGGTCGCAGAACGATTTATTCGCCGCAAAGCAATCCGTCATATGCAAAAGGGCAGAGTTATTATCTTGGCTGCGGGGACTGGAGTACCTTATGTCACTACTGACACTGGAGCTTCGCTGCACGCACTGGAGCTTCACTGCAATGTATTAATGAAGGCTACCAAGGTTGATGGCATTTATGACAAAGATCCGATGAAGTACCCTGATGCCAAGCGCTTCCGTACACTTAGCTTTAAAGATGCGATCTCGATGCCTGGAGTCGAAGTCATGGACGTGGCTGCCCTAGCAATGAGCAGCGATAATCACATGCCGTTGATGGTATTTAATCTTTTTGAAAAAAATAATTTGCTCCAAGCAGTCCAAGGTGAAGACATTGGCACTTTTGTGAGTAATGATGTCAAGACCGAGTTTGCCGAGTAAAAAAATGATATGCTGAGTCCATGCAGTTTCTTTCCAAACTTGACCCTAATGGCTGTATAGTACTCCTTCGTTTAGACCTTGACCTGCCGCAGAATACAGTAGGTGAGTTTGACACGACTCGCCTAGAAGATGGTTTAGCTACTGTAGAGTATCTTTGGCAAAAACATGCCGCTGCGGTTACGATTATTGCGCATCGTGGTCATCACCCTCAGCCAAGTCCTGAGTTTTCCTTACACCCCATTGCAGAGTTACTTTACTCATTTTTGTTGAAAACCCCACTTTTTGCTGAGGTGACGATAAAGCAGCTCAAAGCATGGCTGACGGTTAAAGAAAACTTACGCTTTGATGCCCGTGAAGAGGAGGGCAGTGAAGCGTTCGCCCGTGAGCTGGCAGCTGGCCAAGATATGTTTGTGAATGATGCATTTGCCACAGCGCATCGTCACCACACCTCGATCGTATTTTTACCCAAAGTACTGCCGACTTACTTTGGCCTTCAGTTTGAGAAAGAGTTTAGACAGTTTCAACGACTTTTCGCTGAACCTGCCCGCCCGTTTTTATTCATCCTCGGTGGCTCAAAGTTAGAGACTAAGATGCCATTACTTGAAGAGATGGCCAAAGTGGTCGATAAAGTATTGGTTGGCGGTCGGCTCGCTGTTGAAGCCAGCCAAAACACCTTCCAGTACAGTGAGTTATTAGCTTCAAAAATGATCATTGCTCAAGTGACAGAAAACACACTCGACATTTCTCCAGAGTCCGCACAACAGTTCGCTCAAGAAATTCAAACTGCCAGGACAATCGTCTGGAACGGACCAATGGGCAAGTATGAAGATGGAGAGCACGCGGCGGGAACAAAAGTCGTTGGCGAAGCCGTCGCTGCGGCAACTCACAACGGAGCTTTTAGTATGATCGGTGGCGGTGATACTGAAGCAGCACTCAGTGTTTTAGACTTAGAAAAACCTGGAAACTTTAGCCATATCAGCTCTGGTGGGGGGGCAATGATGGATTACTTGGTGCATAGAACGCTGCCAGCCATTGAAGCGGTGGAGTAAAACGCATGACAAATGCAATTTAAATGGGTAATTACTGTTCAAAACATGTTTCCATCTTTTTCAGTCGGCTCAGCTAGTTCTCGCTTGAATCGATCACCTAAAGCTGCCAAAATGTCTTCAATAACAAAAGAAAATATCATGTCTTAATTGTATCGAAGAGTGAAAGGATTTTTATGCAAACCTTTGGGATCAACGGCTTCGGCCGCATCGGTAGAACAGCATTTCGAGTCTGGTGGATGTACCACCGCGACCGCATCGACTTAAAAGTGATTAACACATCAGGCTCAATGCCGGTCAAAGACTGGGCGCATCTGCTCAAGTATGACTCGAACTACGGTCCATTCGCTGAACCGATTACGTTCACCGAAACTCAAGCTCCTAAATCAGTGACCGATGAGAACCCTGTGATTGGAACTTTAACTATTGGCGGCCGAACAATTACCGTCACTGCCCAACGCGACCCAGCTAAGATTCCTTGGGGAAGTCACGATGTGGAAACGGTGATCGAGTCAACGGGTGTATTTACTTCTGCTGAAAAAGCTGGCCTGCACATGAAGGGTGGAGCACAACGCGTTATTATTACTGCCCCTACCAAAGGTGACGTTGTTACTAACGTGATCGGTATTGGCGAGCCAGCAACTGCTGAGCCAATTATCTCGAATGCGTCATGTACTACCAACTGTATTACTCCAGTTGTAGCTGTGATGCATCATGTCTTTGGCGTCAAAAAAGCAATGTTAACTACTGTTCATTCATATACAGATGACCAGAATTTGCACGACAACTCACATCGAGACATGCGCCGGGCTCGCGCTGCAGCAATAAATATGGTCCCGACTTCAACTGGTGCCGCCATTGCTACTACTCAGGTAATTCCTGATCTCAAAGGGATGTTTGACGGATTGTCAATTCGGGTTCCCACCCCTGTTGGTTCAATCTCCGACATGGTCTTCATTCTGAAACGAAAAACAACCGTAGAGGAAGTGAAACAAGCAATTCGCGACGCCGCTGCCCACCCACACTGGGCTGGTATATTAGCCGTCACGGAAGAGTCTCTCGTTTCTCGTGATATCGTCGGTCGTCGCGAAAGCTCAATTGTCGATCTTGAATTGACTCAAGTGATTGACGGAGATATGGTCAAGGTCGTGTCTTGGTATGACAACGAGTTTGGCTACTGTAACCGTTTGGTAGAACAGATTGGCAGATAATTTTTCCAAAAGAGAAGTAAAAACGCCCTCGACAATAGTCGGGGGCGTTTGTTTCGGTTTAGCGAGAGCGACGGAAGGGCTGAGCGCTGTACACTTCTTGTAAGACTTTACCGGTATTCTCCTGTTATGGTTTTCCGTACATTTAGTGCAGCCTCTATCGGTCTAGACGTTTATCCTGTTGAAGTCGAAGTTGATGGGAAACAAGGTGTACCTCAGTTCTTACTGATTGGACTGGCTTCACGGGCAGTAGAAGAGGCGAAAGAGCGAATCACGTCAGCTCTCCAAAACTGTAATATTCGGATTAGAAGTAAGCGGACCGTAGTTAATTTAGCGCCTGCCGCAGTTCCCAAATCAGGCACTACCTTTGACCTCGCCATTGCTGTTGGTCTGCTTAAAATGTATGGCGAGCTGCAACTCCAAACCGATCATCTCGCCTTTCTCGGTGAGCTGGCCTTGGATGGTCAAGTAAAGCCCATCATTGGCGCCCTGCCATTGGTACTAGGCCTCATGAAGCTGGGTTTCCAAAGTGTGATTCTGCCTGAAGGAAACGCCGCGGAAGTCTCAACACTTAAGGGCATCGAGCTCTACACTATTCACCATCTTAACCAACTGTTGGCATTTCAAGATACTCTTTCACCCCAACTTCCTCGACTCAAGCCTTGCCCTTTCTCTTCTCGTCATACACACTTGAGCACTCCGATATTTTCTTCTTTAATCGGTCAAAGTCGAGCCAAGCGAGCAGCAGTTATTGCGGCTGCGGGGGGACACAATCTGTTACTCATCGGTCCTCCAGGTACTGGAAAGACCCAACTTGCTAAAGCTTTCCCAGAGCTACTGCCATCTTTGACCGAGTCAGAAAGTATCGAGGTCACGGCTATCCACTCTATTGCTGGCTTGACGCCACAAGGCCTCGTCACTTCCCGACCATTTCGGCAGCCGCATCACTCAGTCTCACGAACTGCTTTGATCGGTGGTGGGCATCCGCTTCGACCTGGTGAGTTATCACTGGCTCACCATGGGGTGTTATTTTTGGATGAGCTACTCGAGTTTCCAACGTATTTACTTGACATGCTACGGCAACCACTGGAAGACCGTCAGATCGCGCTTTCATTCTCTACAACAAAAGCAGTTTTTCCCGCCAACTTCTCACTGGTAGCGGCGACCAATCCTTGTCCCTGCGGCTATTACAGAGCTATTCATAAGCCATGTATCTGCTCGCCAAGATCAGTTGAACAGTATCAGCAAAAGTTATCAGGACCACTGCTCGATAGATTTGACCTCGTCGTGTCTATGGAAACTGAACGGCGACTCTTCACAGAATGGCAACTTGAAACAAGTCAAATAACTGACTCGGAAATTTCAGTCAAAAAACACATTGACAGCTGTCAAAAAATTCAGCGGCAGAGATATCAACAGTTTAAGGTTTCAAACGTGAGTCAATTAAGTGGTCAGCAGTGCCAACAAAGTTCTCAACTTCTACCTTCGGCTCGACAGCTTTTAAATCGAGAATGTCTACTTCATAATCTCAGTGGGCGGAAATACTGGTCAGTCATAAAAATTGCCCAGACTATTGCTGATTTAGCTCAGACAGAAACAATTACTCCCGAACATATTCAGGAAGCGCTCAGCTACCAATGGAATGAACACGCTTCCTAATATGCACCAAGTATTTCTCAGGTGTGTGACCTGTAAGCCAGATTCTGTCTAGAGTTTTTTAAACTCCCAACGATGATTTCTCTAATGCCTGCAACAGTATCACCTCGGAGAAGCAAGCTTCTCACATATGGAACATCTCAATTGAGGTGAAGATCGGCAGTTGCAGCGGGGAGGATTGCCACGATGGTCCCTGTTAAAAACAGAGGTCGTACCCAGAAGCTTGGTCGTTTCACCCGGCGCCACCCGGCTCGTCACTGTTGCTCTAGCTGTCTCTCGTTCTTTGCAGTTCAAGATCTCTCGCTTTCACGAGACACCCTATGTTCAGCTGTCCGGACTTTCCTCCATTCCACGGAGTGGAACGGCCATCGTTCGGTCACACAACTAGAGTATACGGCAGGATTTTCAAAAAAATTAGGCGGTTTTTTCTAAAGCTGGAGCCTTCATGTACTCACGGTACCAGACTGCGTAGATGCTTCTTAATACAATGTAGAGGGGAACTGCTAACAACGCGCCCATGACACTGGCCAGCTTGACGCCAGTTAAAATCAACAGAATGGTCGTCAGCGGATTAACATCGGCATTGGCTTGCATAATTTTTGGCACGATCAGGTTGTTTTCGAACTGTTGAACCAAGATGTAAAAAACGACAATAAAAATTGCTAATGCTGGACCGCCAACTACCCAAGCTACAGCAACTGAAGGAATTGCTGAGAGAGTCGGTCCTAAATTTGGTAATGCTTCTAACAGGCCAGCAACTACAGCAAGTGGTAAGGCGTAGGGAAGGCGCAGCAGCGAAAGTCCAATGTAGGTAATTACACCGATGATAACCATTAGAGAAAGTTGACCGCGGACCCATCCACCGAGTTGAATCTCTATATGATCAATCAGTTCTTTAATTTTATTTAGCTGGACAGGATCTTTGGTAAACCAAATGGCTTTGAGATGTAATCTCTCTCGATCTAAAAGCAAGTAACTCGTCATCACTAACACTGTCACAAATGTAAACACACCGGTAAACGTTGAGCTCACAATCGCGTAAATCGTAGTAAATGATTTGCCGATTTGAGGTAAGAAACTGCTCAATTCACTGATATTAAATTTTAACTGCATGAAGTCAGCCGGAATTGGCGGCAAAGATAAGGTTTGCACAAAGTTTGGCAGCTCATGGAGTAAAGGTGGAATGAGCAGTGTAAGTGTGAAAACAATCAAGAAAATAATACCTACATACATGATTAAAATGGCTAAAATCCGCGGTAACTTTAACTTTCGCTCTAGCCAGCGCATTCCCGGACGCAATGCTGACATTAAAATGACTGCAAAAAAAAGAGTGATCACAATCTGTTGAATGCGGAATAAAAAATAAATTAAGCCGGCAGTACCAAATGCCCAAAGAATAGTTTTGATCCCGATCTGGATAGTAGGCATTTCTCGGTCTTGCTTCATAAATTGAGTATACATGAGTCAAGAATAGCTGTCTGCCAAGCTTGAGTCTCTTGCTGACTTAAGTCATACCACTGTTCAGTTTTGCGAGAGAACTCTACCGAAGTTGCTGCCTGGTGTTTTTTCCACCAAGTCAGCTGTCGCTTGGCATACTGCAACTCTCTTCGAGTCCAGAGTGCATCCAACTGCTCTCGATCTATCTGCTCTTCAATATAAGCCCGCACTTCTCTACAGCCAGTTGAAGTAAACGCCGGTAAGTTCCATTCTTGATCACAATATCTTTCTATCATTTTTTCAACTTCAATAACTGCACCCAGCCGCAGCCGTTCATCAATCCGTTGGCGAATGTGCTGTTCAAGGGTATCTCGATTGTCCGTAATCCCGACTGTAGCATAAAATATTTTGCTCAGCTGAATCTCAGCCATCAGGTCATCATCTTGCTTCTCTTTTGGTCTTTGCTGCTTCTCTAAAACCCGCACTAACCGCCGCAAGTTAGCCCGATCAGAAAAGTTTAGAGCGTGCCACTGTTCTGGGGCAAGGACTTGAACTCTTTGTTGGACTTCACTCAAAGGCAGCAAGGCGATCTCACTGCGCAACTCTGGATTCGGCGAGACCATCAGCATCGGGTCAGTTGAAAATAAATGCTCATGATAAAGACCAGTCCCGCCCACGAGAATGACTCCCATTTGTTTTTCAAATGCAGCTTGAATAATTGGCAGTGCATAGCGTCGAAACTGGGTTACTGACCACTCCGCAGTTGGTTCAATTAAAGAAATTCCACAGAAGAACATAGGGAGCTGCGGGTGTTGATACACTGGACCTTTGGCTGAGATCAACTCAGCACCTACCAAGCTCCAACTCCCAGGGATATCTGCCCCAGTGCAAACTTCTAAGCCTCTGTACACTTGCCGTGAATCAACAGAAATAATGACTGCGCCAGCCCAAGCATGCCGCATCACCGCCTGTTCTGCCAGTAGAAAACTGAGTGCACTTTTTCCAGTTGCAGTTGGGCCGACTATGGCAATAACTGAGTTGAGCTTAGACGACGGTTGGTCGGACATTGAGGTTATCCTTATTGATGATTTGGTCAAGGATTTCCCAGCGCGCTTTTTTTACTTTATAAGGAACTTCATCAGCATAAATTCTAAAACTGGCCGTCCCTGGACGAGGAGAGTACATCGCCACAAATCCTAGCTTCCAACGCATTTCTTTTGCCAGCTCAACTGTCTCGGCAAACTCTTGATCAGTTTCGCCAGGAAACCCGACGATAAGATCTGTACCTAACGTAATTTCTGGATCGGCTGCCCGCAGCTTGCGGACCACTTCTTGGTAACGTTCCTTGGTATAGCCTCTGTTCATGCGGTACAAGACTGCGTTGCTGCCAGATTGAATTGGCAAGTGAATAAACCGATCAATTTTTTTATTTTGAGCAATCTCGGCAATCAGCTCGTCGTGGAAATCCCATGGATTACTCGTCAAAAAGCGAATTTTCTCGATTTGCGGAAAACTAGAAATCGCTTGTAAAAGTTGCACAAATGGCGGAATACCATCGGGCGTTAAGTACTGTGATTGATTAGCCGGCAGATCATCGCGGGTAAATTCAGGCCGTTCCATCATGATCTTGCGAAATCCAATGCCTACTTTTTCAAGTCCCCAAGAGTTAACGTTTTGGCCCAGTAAAGTCAGTTCTTGGTAGCCTTCACCCACTAACCGTTCAACTTCAGTAATGATGGATTCCAGTGGGCGAGATTGTTCGCGTCCCCGAGAGTAGGGAACAATGCAGTATGTGCAAAATGAGTTGCAGCCAGCGGAGATCGGCACCCAAGCATGTTTTTTCCCCTCAGCTGTCCAGTAATCCTTACGCACCGCAGCTTGGTTAAAGCCAACCTCGTTAATAGGCAAAATTTCGTCAACCATTGGCAGCATCTCGTACAACTTTTGATGGCCATGATGCGTCATGCACCCCGTTAAAATAATTTTGGGACGGCGTTTTCCCAGATCGTGAAAATGTACCGTTACATTATGGAGGAAGCCTTTGGCCCGATCTTCCGCACTTTGGCGGATGGCACAGGTATTGACCACGAGTTCGTCACACTCTTTCCAAGAAGCGGCGGCTGTAAAGCCACGTGCCTCATAGTCACCAGCAACGCGTTCAGAGTCACTTTTGTTGGATTGACAGCCAAATGTATGAATAAAGTAGGTACCTGGCATTGGCGCTTATTGTATCATCGCTCTAGCCAAAATTGATGTTTACGGCAGAATCAGAGCTCAGAAGGAAGCACCAGCTTCATGCCTGCCCAGATTAAATTTTTATTGGTCATCTCATTTGCGGCCATAATCGCCGCGACCGTAAGTCCATACTGGAGACTGATAGTGTCCAGATTCTCTCCTGGTCGAACTTGATGCTCTTGACGCTGACGAGGGGTTTTTTGCTGAATTTCAGTGTTCATTGATAATATGTCAATGTTTGCTGCTGTGACTTCTCCGCGCGGTGTTTCTGAAACGCTAGCGCTCAAAGGATTGGCTACTGAAGCCATAACAGCAATCGCAATAGTCCAAAGTAGTACACGAGTTCCATCTGAGAACTCTCCCATAAATTTTTGATCCAGAAAATACTTTATTTTATCAAGTGAACTAAAACCGAACTGGGGAAGTTCCTCAAGAAATGGGACAAGCTCTGTTAGTTGCTGGTTTTGAAGTTCTAAATCAGTCATAGCTACACATTTTTGTAAGTAAAAAATGTGTAGGTGAGTATATCACTAGCATACAGAACTCATCATCAGAACTTTGACCATTAATATGGCAAATCTACTGAAGAAGGTAGCGGAGTGGGCGAAGGTGGCATGATCTCATCTTGAACTGGTTGGAGAGAATTTTTTAATTCCTCAGGCGTTGTTGGACGATAGTTTAACTGTACTGAAACAAATGGATACTGTAACTCATAAAGTAAACGGGACTCTTGCTCAGAAAGGTCGAGGTTTTTTAACTTTTGAAGCTTAATAAATTGAGCACTCAATTGATCAAGCTTGTCATGATAAAGTGTCGGGCTTGCTTCCATTACTTGAAAACCTTCCGCCTGGGCCATGTTCCATGACTGCCATTTTCGATCAGCCGTCAGCCACTGAGGAATTTGTTCTGGATAAGTAGTTGGATCCTGAGCATGCAGCTTGTCATATGCTAGATATTTTCTTTCCAACTTTTCTCTTTTTTCTTTCAGTGCAATCAAGGCCAACTTCATGTTTGCCAGTTGAGCTTTATCAATCGGCGTAAACTCAGTTTTCGACTGAGCTGTGTTTAAAAGTTGTTCTGCTGCGGCGATCGTTGCTGGCCAACTTGCTTTGCCATCCTCGGAAATAATAGAGAGGTAAAAGTAATCTCTAAAATTATGGTGACTTGGCGAGTACTGAACAATAGTCTGGTCAATATTTTGCACATTCAAAGCTATGAGCACCAGTGTTGAGAGCACTAATATTGAAGCGAATAACCTCGCTTCACTCCACTTTTTCCAGACTGAAAATAAGAGTAATGCCACCAGAAATCCAGCAAGCCAGAGCAAGAGCACTTCTCCGACTAGGCGAACCCGAGTTATTCCGTAGACATCCATATACATCCCATTTCGTTTCCATGCAGAAGCTAGCAGAAACCCTAGCTGGATAAGTAAAACAACATTTAAAATTTTCAACTGCAGCTTCTTTGGTTTACTTTCTTCTTGGCGACCGAGCAATGCAATACAGTAGGTTAAAATGCCACCAAAAAATGTAGCAATCAATAGCTCCATAAATCCTTTGCGGACATACGCAGAGTAAGTCAGGCCAAAGCTCGGAAGATCAAGTTGTGAACCAAAGAGATACTTTGCTTGGATGAACAGAAAGATGCCAAAAATAATTGCCACTGCCACGCCAGGAACAAATAAATCCTGATAGGAAAGTAGGGAAAACTTTTCTTCCTGATCATGCGCTGTTTTTAAACGAAGCGTTGCCATGACTGTAAACAGGATCGCGATCACAACCGAGGCAATTGCTCGACCAATCGCTTGATCCCAGACATCTTTCACCAGCTTGGCAAAGATCGGATCTGCTTGAGATAAAAGGCCAATAAAGAATCCCAGCATCACGACTGTAATCAAGCTTGTTCGTAACAGGGTTGTAAAGTTAAATTGAGAGTTATTGTGCGTTTTCGAGTGTTCGAAAAGACGGAAAATATGAGTCAAGCAAGCAAAGAAGCCAACGAACACATACCTGATTAACCAGCTTAAAGCCCAATGTACACGATCTACAGCCAATAGTAACAAGAGTAAAAAGAACGAGCTCAAAAACACGATCACGTTAACCGATTGGACAAATCCATTTGCCCGGCCAGCGAGCGCCAAACTGCTGAAAACTGCGATGATCATGACGCTGACGCTAAGGAGATTTTTCTTTGATCTTGGGAGACAACCAAAAATTAAAATCACTCCCACCGCCTGAAAAATCGCCATTCCAATACCTGGGCTTACTTCATAAGCGAAAAGATTAAATGCTACCAACAACACTGCCAGCAGGCCAAAGAAGAACTTGGGAAACTCGATCTCATCTTGAACTTTTGCCGGCGCTTTATTAAGCGTAGGAGTTTTAGGACGACTAAAAAACCAATAGATGAGGTATCCCGCAACTAACAGAAACAGCAGAGAGGACATAACCAGTTTCCTTAGTTTTTTTATGCTTTTTTAGTTTCAATACTATCTGGCACTATTGGGGCTGGCTGAACAACTAGAGATCGATGACTTTGTTTGAGTACTACTGCAGTCCAAAGGAGCAATGCACCCAGATACCAAAAGCCTTGAAGATAATGTTCTTGACCAATAATCATTAATCCTGTTTGCAAGAGAGTAACTAAGGTTAAGCTATGAAATGTGACTTGAACTGCTTTTTTATATGACAAAAGCTGACCGGCCAACAGCGGACCTGAAAGCAACCTACTCATGATCCAGACGAAGAAACCATACACAGCTGCTCCGATCAAGCTAAACAACATCATAAAGGGCAACATAATTCCAAGTAACACTGCTGCTAAAGCTGGAACGTACAGTTTCTGAGCTATGAATGGATGAGTTTTGATCTGAGTGAAAAAGTTATCAACTTGTTGTGGTCCAAGTACAAAGTGACCTTTTACTTGCGAGAGCGAATAGGTTCGCAAATTGCCTTGATTTTCATCAACATAAGCAGTCGTTTCAGTCAGAACAATTAAAGCCTTGTCAGCCATAACGTCAGTTACTCCATTGATCTGTTTATCACTGTCGAAAACAATAAAATTCTTTACCTGATCTGCTCTGGCACTTCTAGAAGACGCACTCACGTTGGGAAAGGCAATCACATATGGGAGGGGCTTGTTAATGGATAAGTGACCCTGATCAAAGGTAACTACTAAATCTTGTGGATACCAGCTTCTGGCAGTAGTAAGAGAACCATTAAGATCGAACTGTGAAACTGGGATGATGATCAATGCCGTCACTACCAAGGCTGAGAGAAGTTGAAATCCTAAGAAGTACTTGAGGGAAAAGCTGAACTTTGCAATGAGCACATCTGCATAGTAGCGAGGAGAAACTGCTGAGAGTGCAAGTGTTCTAAAAAAAGTTTTAATTTTATTCATGGGCCCTTTCAAAAGCTGTCTACCTGAGAACATATCGTAAATATGAATGAGGTTGATTATACACATAAAATAGCCACCTCTTTACAGTGGCCAAAAAAGACTGATATGCTGCGCAAGATGCAAAAGTCTCACATTTTTATCCTCCTTAGTCTTCTTTTCATTGGTCTCTCGGCATTTGTAGTCTGGTTTTCACTTTCGGGAAGCTCCAAAAGCCAGGAACTTCGTGGCCAAGCCTATGGGGACAGTAGCACTTGCGCAGATGCCCCAGTAAACACTCAATTTCGGATAACTAGAGAAGACCTAGATCCTTGGCTGTCAGGTGAACAGCTTCATCCGAAAGTTGGGGAGTATATTGACGTCAATTGTTTTGCCAAGAATGGCGCGGCCCTCCTCAGCGACTCTCAGCTGAGTGCTACCTTGACTACTAGCAATGGATCACCCGCACCACTGACTTTACCCACTTCCACGACTGCGCAACTCCGGCACTACCAAGTGACACAAGCTGGACGATATATCTTTACTTGTAAAAATACTCCAGACACTTGTCATGATCAAGATAGCTTCGTGGTTGAAAGTACTCCAAGTCCAGTTCCTGTTCTTACCCCAACTCCAATCCCATCTCCCATCCTTATTGCAACTCCTACACCCACACCTTCAATATCTACATGCGTTCCTAGGCCAGCATGTTTAGATGCCACCCCAGCATGTCTAGTTGCCAATCTTGACTACTGTCCAAAAGCTAGCCCAGCTCCATCAGGAACTTGTTCTACCAATAAAGCTGACCTCAACTGTGATGGCAAAGTGGACATCAATGACTATGCCACGTTCGTTACTCTCTACAGACAGGGAGCGGGACTATAAGCATGCCACGCTCATCGAACACACATCGTCAGCCAGCTCCGATTATTGCGACTGCCCTTGCCGCAATGGTGCTCTCATTTGGACTCCTTTTTGGTGTTCAGTATGCTGATAAAACACAAAATATTCGCCCTCAAGCTGCTGCTGGACCAAGTGTTAGACTTCGGTATAGTGGCCAAACAGTCAACCCTGGCGAGTTACGAATAAATTTGCTTTTAAATACTGATGCTTCTGCTATCGGTGGTACTCAAGTTAAGTTAAGACTGGCTGGAAGCTCCGCGAATAATGTTTCTGTAGAGCTGGGAAATTCACTCAATCTTGAGACTATCAGCTCAAAAGTTTACGACCAAAGTGGAACTACCGTGATTGAGTTCACTCAATTTGCTTCTCTTGATCCTGCCAAACCAGCCACAACTCATGGTCAAGAAGTAAAAATTGGCAGCATCACCGTGCGGAGTAGCCAAGGCGGTAACTTTACCCTAACCACTGATCTCAAAACAGCAGTTCCAGTCTTAAACGACTCATCCATTGTTCTTGATACAACTCAGTCTCAAAGTTTCACGCTCGCTGCTGGTGGAAACGGAGGTGGGAACTCTTCTTCTCCTTTGCCGCAACTTGACAATAAAAAAACCTGTAATCAAAGCTGCTCAGGTGATAGTGAGTGCAACTCAAACCTGATCTGTTATAAAGGCTACTGCCGTGGTTTCTATGATAAAGAAGACAGTACCTGTCGTGGAGTTGGTGATCAAGGAATTCATAGAGGGTGTAATGAGTATTGCGCAGATAAAAATGAGTGTGGGAATGGCTTAAGCTGTTACTTTAATCAATGTCGGAATCCCAGAAATCTTGGCAATGGCAGCTGTTCAAATCCAGCATCTCCGCGCCCGATTGTGTACGTTACTCAGCCGGCACTAACAAAAGGTGGTCTTACTGGTACAGGTGCCACTCCGACTCCAGTCCCTTCTTCCAGCCCAACTCCATTAGCCAGCCCATCGCCCTCTCCTTCACCAACCTATGACGAAGATAAGTTTAGAGTTTCGCCTTCGCCCACACTCCACAAACCAAGTCCCGTTCCTGTAGCTGTTTCTGCCAGCTCCAGTGGCTCGAACAAGCTCGTTACTGCCGGAATCATTACCTTGTTTGCTTTAGTCATCGTCATTCCAGTCGGTATTTATCTCTATAGACGTGTCCGATAAGCTTTTGGTAGAATGGCGAATACCGGCGCGGTACCAGAGTGGTTAATGGCGAGGTCTGCAAAACCTTCGTTCGCGGGTTCGAATCCCGCCCGTGCCTCAGCTTAAACTTTTCGCACACCCACAAAATCTGCTAGCTCAGCCAATACTTCGACAGCTTGATGTTGTTCAGTGTTCAAATTCTTGAGCGAGTCTAAAATTTTATGGGCTCTGGCAATACACTCTTGGGCCTTGTCCTCAGTGGAGGTCAGCGCACCTGTACTTTTAACAATGGCTTGAACTTTTTCGAGCTCTCCAGCCGCCAGTTCGCGACCACAGACGTCAGTTAAAAAAGCTTTTTCACTTTCAGCCGCTGCTCGGTATGCATATTGAAGTAACAAGGTTTTTTTTCCTTCTCGAACATCGTTGCCGACTGCTTTCCCAGTTTGGGCAGGATCTCCAAATAATCCCAAGACATCGTCTGTCAGTTGAAAGGCTAAGCCGACTGCTAAACCATACTGTTCCAAAGCAGTTGAGATTTCAGGACTGACCGACTTGCCAACTCTAGTTCCAATCTTAAGTGGCCCTACAAACGTATATCTTGAAGTAACCAGATCAAGTCCTGTGAGAAACTCATCTTCTTGAGCATCAGCCAAACTTTCTTGATTTTGGTAGTAATGAATCTGCCAACCGGCAACTGTTTCGAAGTACATTTGATTTATCATCACTTCCATTACCGCTAGACGTTGCGCTGCAGAAAGCTGGGCTCGTCGCACTAGCTCAAACGCAAATGAGCCTAGGAGTGTCCCGTCAATTTCAGCGAAACTGCGCGCATGATGTTCGCTGTCTTTCCAGTCTTTAAAAAGTTCTTGATACTTCTTCCAGACGGTCGGGCCACCATTGCGAAGTTCATCACGATCAGCCATGTCATCAAGATTAAGAATGTGTTTATGGAAGAGTTCAACCGCGGCCGCGACTTCAGAAACTGCGGGAGCTACTGGAGTTCCAGTCATCAGACAGCCCAGCAAAACGAGCATCGGCCGAATCTGTTTTCCACCACGCAGCGTAAACTCTTCTAGGACGTCAATTGATTGGACAAGATAGGGAGTGTGCTGCTGGGCTGCTTGACGTCGTTCGGCAAAAAAAGTTCGCAGCGTCTCAGTCATACGTGGACTGTGCTTGGCAATAAAGTGTTTCAGCTCAGACATAACTTAATCGAGTGGCTTTAGCTCAAAAGGAGTTCCACCCTCTGGGTAGTCAAAGCGAACGGCGGCAGTTTTCTCTCTCATGTGATGAACACGTAAAAAGAACTCGATAAAGGGATCGCCGTAACCCGATGAACCGGCATTCACTGCTAATACACCTCGATCAACAGAGAAGCCACCTTCAGCAATGACGCCCAACATACTGACCCCATTTAAAATGACTTGCACTTTCTGGCCAACGTTTAAACCGGCTTTATCTAGATCTGAACGACGCATAGTAGTTTTAATATTGCCAAACCCATCAGTCCAGGCCACTAAGGTGTTGGGAACGTCTGGAATCTCATCTTTCGATAGCTCTTCCAATAAAACTGAACGATCACCATTGATCAGCTTGGCAACTCGTTCTGGAAAAAAGTCACGAGAACGAAACTGTGAGCCACCATTTGGACAGTCAATGTGGCGATACTCAACGATATGATCTTTGACAAACCCAAACGCGAACTCAGAATACACGTTTACAATTTCCACCCCGTTATCAAGGCGTGCATACCGGATCCCATTGTCACTATTGTCTTTTTTGGCCTGACTTTTATCACGGCGAGGAGCAGCGTTGCCATAGATCATCATGTTGCCATGATGAGGCGCGAACGCATACTGTGCGGTTACAAAACCAATTGCCATGGTATCAAGTGAGGGGACTGAAGTTGGGTGGATCCGAACACCGTGAGGATCTTCCAGATGGAGATGAAGTCGGCTACTGATCTCGCCAAACTCCATACCACTTGGTGCATAGTCACAGATGACGTGCAGTAAAGTAGGTGTGGACATAACTTTTCTCCTTAAATTCTCTCTAGAAAGTCCTTTAAAAAAAGGACTTTCAGAGTATAGCATCATCATCTCTACCTATTGTCACTATTCACTTCAAATTCATAGGGTATAATAAATTTTGGTATTTATTGAGTTCATCCCTGAGTCACAATTCATTTTGTAGATATCAGTTGGCCCTGAACAGTAGGTAGGAACGTGGGTTCAGGTCGAACTGCAACTTTGTTTCATACCTCACCTTTTAGAGAAGAGGTGAGTATGTTTTAATGTCAGACTTTTCACAAGATCAAACCATGGCTCCAGCTGCACCACAATCCGATCGTTCTCACCAATCAAATGGTTCGAATGGTAACAACGGACAACAAGCAGCTGAGAACCCTCGAAAATTATTTGTTGGAAATCTTAGTTGGGGAATAACCACCGAAGATCTACAACAACTTTTCGCTGAGTTCGGTAGTGTTGAAGAAGCATTTGTGTTGACCGATAAATTTAGCGGTCGATCCAAAGGTTTCGGATTCGTTACCATGTCAACCGCCGAGGAAGCAGCAGCTGCTATCGAAGGTTTACACCAGCGCGAAGTCGATGGTCGTCAACTTGCAGTCAATGTCGCCCAACCACCTCGTCCTCGGACAGAGTGGGGAAGCGGAGACCGTAATGACCGACGCCCTAGTGGCGGCGGCAGTGACCGTCGTAGTAGTTTCGGTAGTAATGATCGTCGTCCTAGTGGCGGCGGGAGTGACTTCCGTAGAGGTAGATAAAGCTCACTGTGAGTTTCGAACCCCTTGCCTTCGGGCAGGGGGTTTTTTGTGCCTAGAGCCTATTTCTTGATGCGGTATAATCGCGAACATGCCGAAAACAACCGCCAAGATGACTCAACCTGCTGAAACCCCAGAAAAAGCACCAGCTCCTAGCCTGCCCATTGCTCCAAATAGTCAAGTAAAAATTACAGTTCCTTGGACAACCGTTGATCCCGCCTATCAAAAGGCACTCCGCCGCTATGCTCGCGACGTTAAGATTGACGGCTTCCGAAAAGGAAAAGCTCCACTTCACCTTGTAGAAGGTATGGTTAAACAAACAGCACTCATTGAGTACGTCTTGCAGGTTATCTTGCCTGATGCCTACGCGGCAGTTATTCAAGCAGAAGATAAACATCCGATCTCTCAGCCAGAAGTTGATCCAGTAAAAATCGACAAAGGCTCAGACTGGGAGTTAATTGCTTACTTTGCGGAAACTCCAGAAATTAAGCTGACCAAGTATGATGAGGCTGTCAAAAAAGGTATCCAAGAAGCTGAACAAGAAATTGCTACTCAAGAAAAAACCCTTCAAGAAAATACAGCCGAGCAATTAACTGAAAAAACTCAACCAATAAACTTAACAGCAGAACAAAAGGATGAGCTTAAAACTCGCTTTATCTTCAAGCAGCTGGTTGAATTATTTCATCCACAGATTCCAGAGCTCCTCGTTCGCCGAGAAGCCGACCGTGAGCTCCGTCGTTTAGTCGAGCAACTTGAGCAACACAAGCTATCGGTAGAGCGCTATCTCGAATCACGTCAAATGGATGCTGAACAGCTTCGCCTTGAATACTTAAGTGCTGCGGTGACTTCACTTCAACTTGAATTTATTCTGGCCGAGATTGGCAAAGCTGAAAAGATTACTGTTGATGAAAAAGAAATTGATGACACACTTGACCGCGTATTTGGTGAAAAGTTGAGTGACACTCAACGTCAAAATAATGAGTATCGCAGCTACGTGTTTAGTTCAGTTGTAAAACAGAAAATTGCCAAGCATCTTCTTTCGTTAGCATAAAGTTGCGCTATACTCTAAGTAGATTGACACCTCGAGTATTTAGGCCTATAATTTATGTGGTGCCTATCGCGATATATTTAATGTAGCAAAAATATGACAACTCACGGTTCATCAGCAGCTCCGAGTCCACAGCAAAGTGGAATGAATCCGTTCGCCCGTGCTCTGTCGGAGGCTCGCGGTAGCAGTGATAAAGAAAATGAAAACAGCCTTAACTCTCATGACCAAACTGACAGCGCCCCAGCTGCGCTTGATCAAAAAAACTCCGAGCGCAACATGCTCGACGAGCAGAAACGGGAACGCCTTCGCCAAGAACTCCACCGCAAAATAAATCCAGTTGATCAAAAAGATATCTTTAACGCGCGGGAAAAACAAGTCCAACAAGAAATTGATCAGCTTCGCTCTGAACTGAAAAAATTTGCCGAAGAAGTAAACCTGTTGAAGAAAGACATTGACTTGACTTTAATGACCACAGTTTCTCATCCCGGCCAAGAAGGAAAGTACTATCTTTCTTTCTTCCAAAAACTTCGTGAGTTGATTATTTTGCTCCGTCAACGTGTCCACAGTGCCCGCACCTGGTCACATGCTTTTCAAAGTAAGAAGAGCCGCAAAGATCTCAACTTCAATAGCAAAGGTTCGACCAAGACCAAAACGATCTGGGACAGTATGAATAATGAACGCCAGATCGCTCGGGCTGGTGGGTAACTTTTCCCGGCTCATCAAACGTTTCTGCTTAGCTGTTGAGTTGTTTTTAGACATTCTTACGATAAAATAATCAAATGACTAGTTTTGAACGCGCCTCAGTAGCTCTCATCTACAATCTTTATTTTTCGCGGAAAGCGTACACTGGCGAAGCAATTAAGACCCACCGATATACTGTTGAGACCTATGACGAAGACTACAACTTACTGAAACGCAGATACTTTAACGTTAGAGAAGTTTCGCCAGCCAGCATTGATCTCGAATGGGAAGAAGGCTACAGGTATCGAGTTTTTAATACCAAAATCAGAGATAAACATACTTTTGCGATCAGCACTCAAGAGCGGGAAAAAGAAACCATTGAGATTGACCGAATGGATAGCGCCTACGTCTATGGTATGGCTGCGTCAAGCCGTTTCACTATGGAACATCAGAGCACTGATAGTGTCAAAATTCATGACGAGGAAAATAATAAAACGTATCGTTACCGCATCATTGGGTGACCGCGAAGGGACTCGAACCCCTGGCCTCCTCAATGTCAATGAGGCGCTCTAACCAACTGAGCTACGCGGTCAATACGAAGTACTCACCAACTGTACAGACTCAGTATTGTAACAAATGATCAGGAAAAACGCAGTGACTACTCTGAGTAGCTATTTTGAACTCAGCTTGAGCAGCTTCATAGTTCACCACCCAGCCTGAGTGCAACACGCTTTTGATGACTGGCTGACGAAACTCACTCCCGTCCGCAGCGTAGAGTTCAGGATAACCGCCAGTCTGGACCATATTTTTTTGATACGCAGTCAGTGTCTGATGAGCTCGGTCTAAGAATCGGCAACTTTCACTTGATTGCAGCTGCTGACTTAGTAAGATCAAGGCTTTGGCATACTCGATTCCCCAATGACTCCAGATGGCACTGCTGGCATAGCTCCGAGCAAACATCCCTACCATCGGCTGGAAATTCTGCGACTTATTATCAAGCGTATAGCTCAAAGGAAATGGGCGAGAACTACTCTGGGTATGAACTGTTTGCAGAAGCATGATCGCTTTTTTGAGATCATCTTGATTATTGAGATCAAGAAAATTTGTTTGAAAGACGATCAAACTATCAGCACTGAACGAGTCATCTTGCAAGCCGTTTTTGAAATATCCAACAGTATCTGACCAGTAGGCGTTTAAAATCTGTTGTTTCCACTCTGACGCATCAAATAGAAACTGCCATTGTTCAGCCCATTCGGCACGATTCATCAGGTTGAGTCGCTGCGCGAGTTGAACGGTTTTCCAGGCAATTACGTTATCGTAAAACGCACTTTGACGCTGCACACCATCTCGAGCGCTAGAAAGGTGAATATCTTTTTTAATAAAGTGTGTTTGCGGGTCGAGGACAGTTTCTAGATAACGACGAACTTCAGCCCGTAAATCTTCGTAATACTTTGCTTGGAGCTGCCGAGTCGTTCCTTCACTTTCCATTCCACTTCGCTCCAGCTCGCGCAGCTCAAATAATACTCCGTATAAAGCATCTGATGGTTCGGCATAGATATTAATTCCAGTGAAAGACTCTCCACCTAAGGGCACAATCGTTGTCACGAGATGGTGTTCCTGGTGAAGAAATTCCAGATCCAGCGCCACGGTTTGTAGTGCAATCCGTTGGCGATTCAACCAGTCATCTTGACTCAAGGCAGCGTCACCATTCAACAGTTCGTTATAAAAAATGCCTAAGTTTCTGATGTAGAGATCAGAGTAGTGAGCGCCAGTTATCAGGTACGGTTGAGTCGGGTTAAAACGCAAGCGATGAAGTTGCGAAATAATTGCTGTCTCTTGATTGCCCAAGCTTGGCTCACCAATCCACCGATACAAGAATATTCTCACTCCAGCTCGACCAAACGCTGTAAGATGGGAGAACCAATCATCACGAATCTGCGGCCGATACACTTCGATCAGCTGAATTAAACCTTGTTGATCGACCTTAGTCAGAAATGGAGCTGCAACGGTTGAGTCTGGTGAGTAAGGATCTGCCCAAAACCCGCCAGCTCCAAACCAGAGTAGACCACCGGCGATTCCTAGACAGCTGATGCGTAAAAAAAGGTGTTTTATTGTCAACGACCGATATTGTATACTTCAGCTCTGTGAAAATGAAAAACAGTCTTTGCCAAACCACCACTGTCACCACTTCGGGTTGGAGCGGGTTCTGATGGCGAAAGTAGAGAAGTACGCAGCACATCACAGCCCTTCCACCCGGAGGGGCTTTTCGTTATTAAAAAGAAGCGATCTGAAATCAGTGGGCTGTGTGCAGACAGCGCATCAAGTACAATAGCTGCGACAGCCAAAAGCCCGCAGGAAGGATCATATGTCACAACAGCTCGACCAAGCACTCAGCCAGAAATCGGTTGAGGAACAACACCTCTGGGCCCTTCGACACACTACCGAACACGTCCTTCATCAAGCAGTCAAAGAACTGTATCCAGATATTCTGCTGGCAATGGGACCAGCCACTGACGAGGGCTTTTACTTTGACTTTGACGGCTCCGCCGATCCTGAGAAAAAAATCGTCATCTCTGAACTTGATTTCCCGAAGATTGAAAAGAAGATCTGGTCACTGATCAATAAGAACTTGCCAATGATTCAGCAGGAAATTTCTCCAGCCGAAGCTCGAGCACTTTTTGCCAATAACCCCTACAAGCTGGAGTGGGTGGACGAGATCGAGCAACGTGGTGAAAAAGTTTCGATTTACTGGACGGGTGAACCCCACCAACCCAGCTCAATGGTTGACTTGTGCAGTGGTCCTCACCTCGCCTCAACTGGAGAGATCAAAGCTTTTAAATTACTTTCAGTTGCTGGCGCATACTGGCATGGTAATGAAAAAAATAAAATGCTGACTCGGATCTACGGGACGGCATTTGATTCCAAAGAAGAGCTTGCTCTGCATCTGGCGATGTTGGAGAAAGCCAAACACAATGACCATCGCAAGCTTGGTGCCGAGCTGGGCTTGTTCACGTTCTCGGACTTAGTTGGTAAAGGCTTGCCTCTCTGGACTCCCAAGGGTGCTACTGTTCGCCGCGAGCTTGAGCGTTTTGTAGTTGATGAAGAGTTAAAACGTGGTTATCTGCACGTCAACACACCTGATATTGCTTTACTTGATCTCTACCGGACTTCCGGCCATTACCCATACTATAAAGAGACGATGTACGCGCCGATTACGATTGATGATGAGGAGTTCATGCTGCGACCGATGACCTGTCCTCATCACTTTGAGATCTATAAAGCCCAGCCTCGGAGTTACAAAGAGCTACCAATGCGCTTGGCTGAGCTGGCTCAACTCTACCGCTACGAAAAATCTGGCGAGTTGACTGGCTTGATGCGTGTCCGCACCTTCTGTCTGGCAGATGCTCATATTATTGCTCGCCAAAGTCAAGCAGTTCAAGAAATTAACGGTGTGATTGATCTGATCGAGTACATCTCAAATTTGTGGGGCTTAAAAGCCGGCACAGACTACCGTTTCCGCTTGTCGCTGGGTGATCGCGCCGACGATAAAAAATACTATAAAGATGATGCTGCTTGGGATTTTGCCGAGAATGTTTTACGCAAAGTCTTACAAGACCGTGGTTCAATCTACTATGAAGCTGCTCAGGAAGCCGCTTTCTACGGACCAAAAATTGACGTTCAGATGAAGAATGCGCATGGCAAAGAAGAGACTGCATTTACGGTCCAGTATGACTTTGTGATGCCGAAACGCTTCAAGCTCGTGTTCATTAATGAAGAGGGGAAAACAGAAGAACCTATTGTTATCCATCGTTCTTCAATTGGCGCAATCGAACGGATTATGGCGTTTTTAATTGAGCACTTTGGTGGGGCATTTCCACTGTGGTTGGCTCCACTTCAAGCTGTAGTCATTCAAATTTCTCAAGACCAACAAACTGCTTCCGCTGTAGTCACTCAACAACTCAAAGCCGCTGGCATTCGGGTAGAAAACTGGGATGAAGCTGAGAGTATGCAGAAACGCATTCGCAAAGCTGAGAAAGAAAAAGTGCCGTATATGTTAATTATTGGCAAAAAAGAAGCTGAAGCTGGAACGGTCAGTGTTCGTCAACGCGGCAATCAAGACCTTGGTGAACGAACAGTCGTTGAGATGATTGAAAAAATCCAGAAACAAATCAAGAATAAAGAACTTTAAGCAGAAAGGCTGCGACACATGCCTGATAAATACTCCGCAGTTTGGGTATCTCATTCATCTTTGAATGACTTCATCACTTGCCCGCAACTCTACTACTTGCGCAACGTTTACAAACGTCCGGAGACTGGACACAAGATGACAGTGATGAGTCCACCTTTGGCACTTGGTCAAGCGGTGCATGAAGTGATTGAGTCGCTATCAAAGTTACCGACTGAGAAACGCTTTCAAGAGCCACTCCTGATGAAGCTTTCTCTTGCTTGGGAAAAAGTAACTGGCAAAAAAGGTGGATTTAGCTCTCTAGAGCAAGAGCTTACCTATAAACAACGTGGTGAAGAGATGATTCGACGAGCTGAAAAACATCCTGGACCCTTAAAGAACTTGGCTGTCAAGATTAATATGGAGCTGCCTCACTATTGGTTATCTGAAGAAGACCAAATTATTTTGTGTGGCAAGATCGACTGGCTTGAGTATTTGCCCGAAACTGACCAAGTGAATATTATTGATTTCAAAACTGGCAAGAATGAGGAAGAAAGTAACTCACTTCAGTTACCTATCTACCGGCTACTTGCGGCCAACTGTCAAAAAAGAGCAGTCGGCCATGCATGTTATTGGTATTTGCAATGGTCTGATGAATTAGATGAAAAATCTTTGCCAGATCTCGACAGCTCTCGAGCTCGGGTGCTCGAAGTCGCCAAACAAGTTAAGCTCGCTCGAAAGTTAGAACGTTTTAAATGTCCACAAGGTGAAAGTTGTAAAGCTTGTCAACCTTTCTTAAAAATTCAACGCGGGGAAGGCGAGTTCGTGGGTGTGAATGACTATAATACCGATGTCTTTATTCTAGCTCAACCTGACTCTTCAGCAGCAGAAGAAAGCATTATTTTATAACCTCAAAATATTACTATAGACACTTAGATCTAGAGTGATATTATATTTGAGTTCTGTAAAAATTCTTAACGGCTTTTTGTGTCTAAAACTACAATTTCAGCTTTATCTTTTACAAACGTTACCTCAGCCCACCTCAGCCTAATTCCTGAGAACTTCAATTTAGAGTTTACCAAAAGACATTGGCCCAGCAGTTTTTTGATGTTGCCTCTCCACAAGAGCATCGACTGTAATGAAAAATACACAAATATAAATTATTTAAAAGGAAAAAATTATGCCTACTCTTCTTGAGAATGACACTTTTCGGGCTGACCTAACAATTGAAGGAGATAAAGCCGTGGCCGTGATTGAAAAAAAAGATCCCAAGTCAGCAAATACTGAGTTTATCACTGCTGATAAAGTACCCTTAGTTGCTAAAGATATGATAGAAATTCAAACTCAGGTCCTTCAGGCTGCTGTGGTTGCTGAGATATCTCATCAGAGTGTGAGCTTTATCATTAATATTGAGAATATGATTGGGGAAGTCAGTGGTATCAAATCAAAAGATCTAGAAGCTTTAAAGTGGATTCTTAGTCAAGTTGGTAGCATTAGTGTTTATGGTGGGCCGGGTTCAGTAAACTTCCTAGTCCAATTGTATTCGCTTGCAACAAGAAACAAAGTTGGTGTTTTCAATGATAGAGAGACAGCTGAAAAGTCTGCGTGGGGTAAAAAAGAAGATATTTATATTTTACCAAAGACAAAAGCGAAGTAATACCTATTCCACTCTCTTACTTGCTGAGCAAGTAAGAGAGTGGTTGAATAACTTAATTTTCAATCTGGACAGTTCCAGTTTTGCCTAAAGTAGTTAAGAGCGTTTGCAGAGTCAGCGTCAGATATTGACCAAAGAACTCTTTTGTGACGCCGTTACTTGCTTCTACCGTTGAGTCTACTGTTAACTTCACTTTACCTTTTGAAACTTTTACCACTCGGTAGTTAGTTAAGTTAGTAAATACACCATCTGAAGTAAACCAAAATGACTTACTTGGATGTACTCTCAACACGGTTGCTTTGACTGGGATCTGTTGATTGAAGAATGAGACTACTTCATTATAAATTGTCCCTGGACCACCATGGCCACTCGCTCGGTGAGAACTTAATGTTCCTGGATACCAATGCACATCATTCTCTAAGTTAGTGACGTACTTAAATATTTCAGATTTTCGAGCATCATCTATTGTTACTGAACCGACCACGTGCAAAGTACCATACGGTGATTGACTTAATTTATAGCGAATTTCTTCAATCGTTGGGACATCTGCTCTTTCTGGCTGGACCATCTGCTCTGAATCTTGATCGTCATCTTGGTGATGACTACTTGAGTCGGCAGAAACATGAATCGGCCGTACTAAACAGAAAGCTGACAGAAGAGTAAGTGATACCATCACTTTACAGAGTTGCGAAGACAACTTCATATCAATCCTTAGTATAAATTTATAGTGATACCTATAGTATATTGTTCAGGTAGTTAAAAAAATGAATCAAGGATGTGTTACAGGAATCTGCTGTAATACAAAAAACATATGTTAGAAAATTCTGAGGCGCTCGCCACTATTCAAGGCGTATTTGAAACCCAGCCAGAAGAACCGCTAAAACAGTTTGCAGACAGTATTTTTGATGTCGACACCCTTGAACAACTTGGCCCGTATCACCGAAGTTCACATTTTGAAGCTGTTACAGATGAAACAGTTGCTTGGGTTAAACAACTTAAAATTGTCGAAAGTACTCCAGAGAGTGATGCAGAGATCAGAGCCTGGGCTTCAATGAATGCGTATGCTCATGATGGAGAGCCTCATAAACTTTGCGTCAGTGGCAAAATTTACGGAGTACTTTTTTTAATGGATGATCTGCTCGGTAATGATGCCCAAATTAATGGACTTAATCAGAAAGAGCAACAGTTTTTGGGACAGATGTTATTATCGTTAAAAGGTACATTAAAGTTGGTAATTCAAGGTCAAGATCCTCGAGGAATTACCTTTGAGCTGCCAGCTGCTTCTTCAGCTGAGCTGACCCCATTTTATCGCAAAGCTCAAGTACTTTTTCACGAAGCTTGGGAAGTATTACAACTTGTTCGTACAGAAACTGATCAGCAGTACACCATTGAGTTCTCGTTTTTACTTGCTAGTCACCTTTCAGAAGCTTTAAAACAACAAGATGAGGGAATACTGGCTACGATAGCCTCAGCACCTCTTGATCAAGTGATCGAACAGTATCTTAGACTTCGTCGCAAGGTTTCAGGGATGCAGCTTGGCCGTAAAGTAACTGAGTATACTGCTGGGAGCCAGCTAGGAGTTCGAGCTCTACGAGAGAAGTCTGCTGGTAATTCAAACGTACAGAATTTTGTCCAGCTGTTATCAAATCTAGAACAGTGTGTTGACGACTTCGGCGGACTGGGAAATGATGGACTTTCAGCCCGGAAAGAAGTGCTGCGTGATGGAACAATTTTCAACTATCTTCCCATTGTGATGCTTGGTCTAGCTCAAGAGCAAGCTCCGGGCACGATCCTTTTTGATCAGCTCTATTCTGCAGCTATCCTGTCACTCCAGAAACGCTTACTCCAGCTCACTCAGAACTTTTCTCATATGTTAACCGGAGATGAAACCCAGTCTTCAATTTTTCAGTTGCTTGATCAGCTGGACGAGACAATGCTTACTCCAGCGGGCAGTGAACTCTCAGCCGCTGAGATAAAAAAACAAGTTAGATCATATATTTTAGGACTTCAACAGTACTTTTTGGCGACGTACTATTGGGAGATCGATGCCGAAGGCGGTAAAAACCGTTATCAATCGACTTCGGACACTTCAACTGCTGTGATCAAATAAGCTACTTTGATTACCACATAAATGCTTGAGGGAAGATATCCATTCTGTTACTCCAGACAATATATAAGAAGAGTATCAAGGCGCCAATAAAGATGGCTAATAAAACTTTTGAGTTCGGATGAGCCATAAAAAACTCATCTTGCTCTTTCATAAAGTACATTTTGGTCCAGATGTTCTCAGCTTTTTTAGGTTTACTGATCCGAGTCGCTATTTTTATAGTTGGTTTTTTTGCGATAACCTTCACAATCGGTTTTGCAGCTGGACGAACAGCTAGTTTTTGGACTGGAACTACTTTTTTAGCTTTTGGGGCAAGCATACGATCCTCTCAATTGTTTGACACAATTATTTGTGTCACTTACTAGTTATAGCGAAAAAAACCTTATTCCAGCAAGGGCGAATTGAAATTCACCGTCCATCTTGCTAAAAAAATATTACTCTATATACTCATCTGTTACTTATTAAGGTTTGAAAGAGCGTGAAAGAATGAGTTAAGAATATGTCAGAAATTAAACAATTCCCAAACAAGGCATTAGAAAATAGAAAACTGCGTGCAGAAGTTGTAGGTGATTCTAAAAATGGGATCGTTATTGCCGATATTTATCGGATTTCTCCTTATATTTCTCCTAAAAACAAAAATTCCGATCAAGCTGAGCTTGCAGATAACACTCGAGCTGAACTCATCATGGGTGCAATGGCCGAGCTGCAAAAACAAATTTTAGACTATGTAATGACATGTGGAGTAAGTGAAGAGAATATTTTTTTTGTGATTAATTTAGTTGGCTTATTAGGAGCAACTGCAGCTACAGATGCGTCATCTCCAGATATGTCCACATTTTTCAATATTGCTCAGCAAATAGGTGGTATGGAAACTTATCATGATGGGTCAGATATTGCAGAAAAACTTGGTTCTAAATTTATGTCAGCGATAAATACAGCAATGAGCCTTGAGAGTAGAGTTGATAATGGCAAGAAAAAAATTACACCGGTTGGTTATCATCGAAGTCGCTATGCTGCCATTGAGGCAGTTGAGAAAAAGGCTCAAGCAAACAAAACAGACAGTAGTGATGCAGCTGTATAATTCTGCAGCTAACTCAACTAGACTTTAACTATGGACTAGCCTCTAGCAATCTTGAGTTAGCCATGGCATAATGCGTGCTCGTTACGTGAATGATAAAGGGGATTTACACAGAGTTATTGGCCTCATGATTAGAAAAAAACCGTTTCAACGGCCACAGCCGCAGTTTAGAGTTACCGCAAATCATATGATTCGCGTCCCTGAACTTCGCGTACTTACTGATATTGGTGACATTATCGGAGTCATGTCGACAAGTGAAGCCCTGGAACGTGCACATAGCGAAGGCAAAGATTTGGTTCTGGTTACAGAGACTGCCAAGCCTCCCATTGCCAAGATCATTGATCTCGCCAAGTATAGATATCAACTTCAGCAAAAAGTCGCTGAAGGGCGCAAAAAGTCCAAAGCGCAAGATATCAAAGAAATTCGGCTTTCCCCATTTATTGGAGAAGGTGACTTTCAGACTCGATTGAAAAGAGTAATTGAGTTCTTAAAAAAGGGTGATAAAGTTCGTTTGACTCTAGAGTTCCGCGGGCGAGCAATCACCAAGCAAGAGTTCGGACGGGAACAGTTTGACCGAATTTTTGCCGAGACCGCAGAGCTTTCAACTGTTGAGATAGTACCTAAGATGCTGGGCAAAAAGATGATGGCTCAGCTAATGCCAACCAAGAAACAAAAGTGAGGGAGCATGCAGAAGTATAAACAAAAAACCCGTAAGGGTGCAGCGAAACGTTTTAAGATTACTGGAACCGGTAAAGTGCTTCGTCGTTCACAAAATATGCGCCATCTTCGTCGTAAAAAAAGCAAGAAAGCTATTCGTGCTAGTCGTAAACCCATTGAAGTGGTCGGTAAATGGGCACGCCGTATCAAGCATATGCTTGGTCTAAGATAAAGAAAAGGAAGCTATGCCACGTACAAAAACTGGTCCAATCCGCCATCGTCGTCATAAAAAACTTCTTGCGCGTACTAAAGGGTTCCGTGGTGCAAACACCCGGCTTTATAAACATGCAAAAGAAGCAGATTTACATGCTGGCCAATATGCATACGTAGGCCGCAAACTTCGCAAGCGTGACATGCGTGCGTTGTGGATCACTCGAATGAGTGCTGGCTTAAAGATGATCGGTGATATTAACTACTCACGCTTCATCCAAATGCTTAAAAAAGCTCAGATTAGTCTTGATCGGAAAATTTTGGCAGATATTGCTGCAACTGACTTTGCTTCGTTTAAAACCATTGTTCAACAGCTGCGGGGCTAAGTTCGTTTTAATACAATCAGAAAAATAACTTCCCTCCGCCCAAAGCGGGGGGATTTTTGTATGATAGTAAGACGAGGTATATGGCAACAGAAATAACTACACCCACCAAATTAATTTACATGACGGATTCTTATATTCAGGCTATGCCTGCAACTGTGGTTGCGGTTATTCATGATGGTGAGCCAAAGGTAGATGGAACTCGATCCGTCAGCGTCATCCTTGATCAAACTCTTTTCTACGCTCAAGGTGGTGGACAACCTGCTGATCAAGGTGAGATCTCTGGACCCCATGGCAAAGTCGCCGTAAGTCACGTTTCCTATAACGGAGGAGCAATTCTTCATAAAGGATCACTCGAGGGACAAGTCGCTGTAGGAGAAAAAGTTAGCCTTCACATTCACTGGCCTCTCCGCTATAAACATATGCAGCTGCACACGGCTGGACACATTGTTGATCAAGCAGTCAAAAACATTCTTCCAGGTTCAAAAAGTATTGATGGCAACCACGGCATTGGCAAGAAACTCAGCATTACTTTTTCTACAGCTATCCCAGAAACAGCGCTCCCAGCTATTCAAAAAGAAGTCAACAAGATCATCACTGAAGCAGGTCCGATTACATTCGAGATGCTGACAAAAGACGAGATTATCAGTCGCAGTATCGCCATTCCATTTGACCTGCCCAGTAACAAACCACTGAGAATTCTCCAACTTCATCACTATCCACCTATGCCGGATGGTGGGACCCATTTACATACAACAGATGAGAGTTGGCCGATTACCATCACTGGAGTCAAAACAGATGCCGGAAACACCCTTATTCTTTACCAAGTTCAAGAGCCAATCCCATCATCATCAACAGTCGCGGCAGCTCGTCTTTCTCTAGTTGAGCTCAAGAAGAAGGTTGCTGAGATTCTGGCTGCAGCTCACCAAGACCTAGCCACTCCAGAAGAATTGAAAACAACATACCTTGGCAAAAAGGGTCGATTTAATGACCTTGCCCAGATGCTCCGCCAACTCACTCCTCAGGATCGCAAAGCTGCCGGGATGATTTTAAATGAACTGAAAACTCAGCTCGAACAGCTGATCACCGAGCGCGCAAACAAAGCCTCAGACATATCTGGCAAATGGGTAGATCTAAGTGCACCTGGCCAACTGCCCAGACTCGGCCATATGCATCCAGTTTCCCAAGCTATGGAGCAGATTACCCAAATTTTTGAACACATTGGGTTTACCCGAGTCCGTTACCCAGAAGTCGACTGGGACCACTACGTCTTTGAAGCACTTAATATGCCGAGTAACCACCCCGCTCGTGATGAGTGGGAGACGTTTTTTATTGATGCGCCGATTGATAAAAAGTTTGGCAAAGTCGTTTTAACAGCGCATACTTCAAATGGTCAAGTTCGTGAGATGGAGCGATTGAACTCCACGCCACCAATCCGAATGATCAACATTGCTCGTTGTTATCGTCGTCAGCAAGATGCCACGCATACTCAAATGTTTCACCAGTTTGAAGGACTGGTGGTTGATAAAGGAATTACGATCCAACACTTAAAAGGGACACTGGATTATTTTGCCCAAGAGTTCTATGGACCGGGCACTAAAAGTCGAATTCGACCGTTCCACTTCCAGTTTACTGAGCCGTCATTTGAAGTTGACTTCAGTTGCCATATTTGTAAAGGAACTGGTCAAGTTGATGGCAAAGATGAAGAAGGAAAACCTGCCAAAGTGAAGTGTAAGTTCTGCAAATCTGGTTGGCACGAAGTCGGTGGCGCTGGAATGGTCCACCCCAATGTCTTGAAAGCTGGCGGAATTGATGCCAACCAGTACACTGGCTTTGCGTTCGGCTGGGGGATTGAACGCACCTACACCCTTAAACCAGGTCTCAATATCGATGACATCCGACTGCTGTATAGCGGCGAGATGAAATTTTTGGAGCAGTTTTAAGAAAAATTTATGAACATTCTGATTCCCCACCCTTGGCTACTTGAACATCTTGACACTCCCGCTACTCCTCAAGAAATTCAAAAGATTCTCTCGCTCTGCGGTCCATCGGTTGAGCGGATCTATGAACGTGAAGGCGAGGCTGTCTACGATATTGAAGTGACGACCAACCGCGTTGACTCAATGTCTGTGCGAGGCATTGCTCGTGAGGCAGCAGTTATCTTAACTCAGTTTAGACTGCCTTCTACACTCAGACCGCTTCGCATCCCCACAATATTTGACCAAAGAAAAGCTGACCGGACCTTGCCCTTGCCTACAATCGTGAATGACCGTCGGTACTGCCGCCGAATCACTTGTGTTGTTTTAGATCAACTAAAACGTGCGGAAACTCCAACCTGGATGGCGAAACGTTTACGCCAGGTTGAGTTAAATGTCCATGATGCGGTCATTGATATTACCAACTACGTGACTCACGATCTGGGTCATCCTTGCCACGCATTTGATTACGATAAAATTATGGAGTTGGGTGGGACGATCATTGTCAAGTTAGCAACACCTGGCCAGAAATTTGTGACCTTGGATGGCGCTACATTTACTACCATTGGTGGCGAGCTGGTGTTTGAAAACGATCAGGGAGAAATTATTGATTTACCCGGAATTAAAGGCACTGCCAATACCTCTATTCAGGCAGATACCCAGCGAGTCTTATTCTTTACTGAAAACTCACTGCCAGAAAAAATTCGCTTTGCCTCAATGAGTCACTCGATCCGTACAGTTGCCGCGCAACTGAATGAAAAAAATGTTGATCCCCATCTGGCCCTGCCAGTGGTGGAAGCCGGAACCCAGTTGTTTGTAGAGTTATGTGGGGCGAGCGTAGCGAGCCCATTATTTGATGAGTTTCCTGGCCAGCGCCAGTTACCCTCAGTTGATGTCAGCTTAGAACATATTGCGCAGTACCTTGGCTTGGAACTTCCAGTCAACCGAATGGCCGAGATGCTTGAAGCGCTCGGTTGCCAAGTACTACTGAAAAAAAAGATTTTTACTGTTCAGCCACCAACGTTTCGGCCAGACATCGCGATTCCGGCTGACGTGATTGAAGAGATTGCTCGGATCTATGGTTATCACAATTTGCCAAGTGTGCTGATGCCTACAGCCATTCCGCTGACTCATCCACCAGGTCTCAACTTTTCACTAGAAAATAAAATCAAACGTTTTTTAGCAGCCATCGGCTGGCAAGAGGTCTACACCTACTCAATGGTTAGTCAGGAGCTCGCTCTACAATCAGGTCAACCATTAGCTGATCATCTCAAGATCTTAAATCCCCTCACCGATGACCGCGTCTACATGCGCCGATCTCTACTGCCGTCATTAACAGAAATCTTAGCCAAAAATACCCAGTACCTTGAGCTCAGCGTTTTTGAGCTGGCAAACACCTATCATCCTCGAGAGCAACAGTTACCAATTGAGAAACTTCACCTTGGCTTGGTCTCACGTCGTCCGGTAAATGTGGTCAAAGGTGATTTAGAAGCCTTAGCCAAAACATTTTTTACGTTACTTCGCTATCAGCAGGCGAGTGGTAGCACCGCTGATATTCTGGCTTGGTCAGCCACCACACCTGAGCTGCGCAAGATTGGAACGCTTCAGCTCATCAGCGAAGATGTAGTCGGTATTGACCTACTCGTTGAAACTATTCTTGAGATTGCCGGAACACATCCCCAGTATCAACCACTGGCCAAAACTAGCCCCGTAATTGAAGACTTAACATTTACACTTCCTGAAAAAGTTGGCGTTGGTGAAGTACTCCGCACTCTTGAAATTAGTACCCCAGTCGTGTCAGCGGTGGAGTTTATCAATCAGTACCAACAGAACGTTAGTTTCCGGATTACTTATCATAATCTGGAAAAACAAGTGACCCTTGAAGCAGTTACCCGCGCCCGCAAGCAGCTGGTGCAGGCAGCCCAGACTGAGCATCACGCTCAGCTAGTTGGTGAACTACAATAATTGGATGAAGAAGTCTCACTGGTTACAAGCTCAGATTCTATTGTTAGCAGCCTTAATCGTGATCTTGCCGAGTAATCTTTTCTTGAAGTTCGCTGAACAGAGTGGCTATGTCCATGGCCTGCTTGTCGATTACCTACTGCCCAAACTCTACTTCAGCGATCTCTTTATGATTGCGATTCTTTTCTGTTGGCTGGGTGAGTTCATCTTGACCAAAAAGAGAATTTCTGCCGAGCAATCAGCTCGCTCTTTATTACTGATCATCTTTAGTCTGTCGTTGTGGGGACTGCTGCTGCTGATTCAGGTGGTCAGCCCGCGCCCTCTTTCTTCAACTTGGTTTGCGGTTAAGCTGCTTGAGCTGGTTACCTTTGGCTGGTGGGTGTATTCACATCGATTTTTCCTTAAATGCCAACTGATCGGCGGTGCAGTCATGATCATGCTGGGTCTACAAACTGCCGTGTCAACTACTCAATTTTTTACCCAACACGCTGCCTTTCCTTCCTACTTGTGGCTTGGGGAGAGTCGGCTTGATCAGCGCGCTGGAGTTGTGCATGGCGTATTTGGAAGCAGAGAACTGCTCTTACCATATGGCACAACAGCCCATCCTAATATTTTGGCCGGAGTCATCAGTATCGGAATACTGATGCTTTTAAGCATCTCGTTTACACGGCCGGGACTTCAGTGGCTCCGAAAAGTTATTGTTCTGCTCGGAATCTGTATTCTGCTCTTAACCCAATCTTGGTCAGCAGGCCTGACTCTTGTCATCGGTGGAGTCGTACTTTGGAAAAAAACTACGCTTCTTCAGTTCTCACCCAAACTATTGAGTTTGGCGCTGGGAATCGGCTTTGTCTTCACTCCGGTTGTGATTCATGCGGCCACGCTTTTCTCACCACAAAACCCATCACTCCTACGGCGAGATCTGCTGAACCAAGCCGCTGTCCAGTTATGGAAAAAATTCCCAGTCAGTGGAGTTGGCTTAAATGCCTTTACTGCTCAACTTGAATATGTCTTACCCGCTACGGAAGCAGTCCGGTTTGTTCAGCCAGCGCATCATCTAGGCCTTTTATTTCTTGCCGAGACAGGCTTGACTGGACTATTGCTGTTGAGCTGTTGGCTTTTCTGTTTATACTCATCGGCTCGTCAAGCATGGCAAAGAGCCGCAAAACCTTTATTTTTAGTCGGCATTATCTTCCTGCCAATAGCCGGGCTTGATCATTATCTGTGGACAAATCAAGTTGGCCAACTGCTGTTGGTTCTAGGAGGGCTGTGGTTGATCCAGGCACTTAAGGTCCCGGAGACACCGCAGGTGACACAGCCGGCGATACTGGTGGCAGCGAGGGCAATACCGAAGGGATCGGAGTGGGAACTGGAGTAGGCACAGCGGGAGTCGGCGATGGCTGGGGAGTTGGTTGCGGACTTGGCTCACGCCAATCTTGGCCACCAGTCCCGATATGGATCGTGTCACTGGTCGCTTCTTTGCCAGCATGTGACTTAGCCTTAGCGTAGAGTTGATGCCGACCACCCGGTAACTTAATCGTTCCTTCATAGCTTTTACTATTGATCGTCTCTTTCAGACCACCATCAACCCAGAGCTCAATCTTCTCAATCCCATCTCCTGAGTCAGCAGCAATTTTGACGTTTATATCTTCAGTACTGTACGTCTGTTGATCTTGTGGTTGGTTAAACTTAACGGAAGTGTCGCTGGAATCACCACAGTACTCAGTTGGCGCTTTGTACTTCTCATCTGGCTGTCCAGCGATCCAAGCATTAATTGCATCTTGCCAGCGATTTTTGCCATCATCACTATAGGGATCATTTTCTTTCAGCGTCACAAATTCTTTTTCGTCATAATCACCAGCCACCACCTTTGCATCTGTAGCCAACTTATTCTCGCCACGACAAAGCTTTAACTTGGCATGAATTTGATCTGGCAAAGCCGGCAATGTACCTTTAATGGCATAGTCTTGGCGAGTCGGGAAGTCATCATGTTTCGGGTATCCAGAAATGGCATCAACTTCTACTTGTTCAATCCCAGCTGGTGGAGTCCAGTCAGGTGTTTTGTAGCCACTTTTAATCATCGCGTTTAAAATATTTCGCCAAATGGGTGAAGCGCCAGTAATACCAGAAGCTACTTTTTTCATTGGCGTATTATCACTATTTCCTACCCAAGTCCCGATGATCATGTCGTGACCCCAACCGATCGTCCAGTTATCTTTTTGGTCATTCGTGGTTCCGGTCTTCACTGCAATCCCTTTGCCCGCATTCAGTAGTGAGTTGGGACCAAATGCCATCAACCGCGCGTTATTATCAGAAAGGACGTCGTTAATTAAAAATGCTTCTTCTTCACTCATCACATGTCTGCCTTGGACTGACTTGAACTCTCGTAGCACGTGCCCATCTTTGTCCGTTACTTTCAAAATAGAGACTGGCTCAATTTTGGTTCCGCCATTGGCAAATGCTGAGTAAGAGCTGACGGTATCAATCAAATGAACTTCTGCTCCACCTAAAGTAGCAGATAATCCAAAGTTTCTGAGGTTCTCATCCGTAGGTTTGAGCGTCGGAAAGCCCATATCATAAGCGTTCTGCAAAAAGTCCTTGACGCTGACAATGGCGAGTGACTTAACTGCTGGGATGTTCAGTGAGCTACCTAGACTATTGCGGACGTTGACTGGTCCACGGAACTTACCATCGTAGTTTTTCGGTTGATAAGGCTTATCTTTATCGTTGCGTTGGAAAGTTGTTGGCACATCAGCTAACATCGAAGAAGGTGAGTAGCCTTTACGGAACAGACTTAAATAGGTCACTGGCTTGATCGAAGATCCAGGTTGACGCAAGCCATCAACGACTACGTTAAACTTTCCTTTAATCTCTTCATTATTGTAGTCAGCACTTCCGACCATACTTAGAATCTCGCCAGTTTTAGGATTCATCACCAAAACTGCACCATTAGTGACATGGACGTCTTTGAGCTTATCAATCTCAGTTTTGACCGTCTGTTCAGCCTGAGCCTGCAGATCAATATCAAGGGAAGTTGTAATTTGAAGTCCACCTTTGGCAACTACCGCTTCACCGAAATCTTTCTCAAGCTGATCGCGGACATAGAAGACAAAGTGAGGAGCTAAAATCTGAGTTTTTGGTTGAGTAAACTGAACTGTATCTAGATCTGTGACTGCGCGATCATGATCATCTTTATTGATGTATCCATCTTCCATCATCCGACGCAATACGCCTTGAGCACGAACTTTCCAAAGTGGGGTACCGTCGGCATCAGCTTTGCCAGTATGCGGCGAGTAAGCGGTCGGCCGTTGGGGCAGGCCAGCTAGGATTGCACACTCTACTAAGTTCAACGCTTCAACTGGTTTGCCAAAGTAAATTTGAGAGGCCGCTCCCACTCCTACTGAGTTTCCTCCATACGGAGCTTCGTTCAGGTACAGCTCAAGAATTTGATCTTTGGTAAACTTGCGTTCAATCTGTAGTGCCAATACCGACTCGCGGAACTTACGCATCACCGATCGCTCATTGGTAAGTAAAGCGTTTTTCACTAGCTGCTGAGTAAGTGTGGAGCCGCCAACTACTCGACCACCTCTAAATATATAGTTGTACAGAATCCGCAACGGAGTCAGTGGGTCAATCCCGGCGTGGTGATAAAAATCTTTATCTTCTACAGCCACAGTCGCTTTTTTTAAATAGTCAGGGATTTGACCAATTGCTACTGGATCTCGTCGTTGCTCAGCATAGAGGTCATAGAGTAACTTTCCATTTCGATCTAAAATTTTACTTGTAAAGCCCTCACGCTTGACGACCTGGCCAGGCTTTGGCAAATCTTTAGCGACCCAAGCAAACAGCGCAAAAAACGCAATAAATCCGATAATTACACTGACAAAAAACAGGATTGCTGCCAGGCGAATAATCTTGACCATTCGTAGGCGTTTTTCTGCGGGATTGAGTGTTTTTTTGGGTCGTTTTCCTGAAGGTTGCATTGCGTCAGCGTTGTATTGATCTGGAACAAGACCTTGATCTATCGCATCATAGCGCAAGCGCCGACGGGAACGAGGACGCTGCGTCAAACGTGACCAAGTCGACACAAATGGATGTGTGACTTTTTCCCAAACAGCGGTCACGTTAATTTTCATGAACTCCTTGCAAAATGCATTTTCTATTCTAACAGCTTAGTCAGCTATTTTTTCTCTCAAGAATGTTTGTGTCATGTCGTATCTTGACTCATCAAAGCCCAATTGATACTTCCAATGAACAGTCCGAGAAACGCACCACCGATCACGTCACTCATCCAGTGTTCACCTAAAGTTATCCGAGTGAGTATGGTTATAAAAGTAAAGCCAACAAGGATCAGCAGTAGTCCCAACTTTAGCCAGGTTGGCAGTTTCTGCTGCTGCCATACGAGCAAACCTAAGGTCATGGCCATAAACGTGACTCGCATACTGTGACCCGACGGGTAAGACGACTCATTAAACGTATGGCTATCAGGAAACAGAAACTCAGTCGGATGACGATAAAACATAAATGGGGGAGGGGGTTGAAAAAGAAGAGCTTTGCCCACAATTTCTAAGAGATGAGACCCCAACAGTAATACCAAAGAGCTGACCACAATTAACCATCGCCGGAAAAGACAGAGCATCCCAATTAAAAACGGAACAATGATCTGAAATTGAGCCAACGTGCCCAACCAGATCCCGACAGTATCAAGCCTCCGAGGCATGTGGTGTTGGAGTTTGACGGTGATGTTGAAATCAAGTTGTCGCAGCAGATCCGCACGAACTATTAAGGTGACTATTAAAAATCCAACAGCCCCCAGAACTGCCAAAAAAATGCTCAACCGGAAACCCCAACCTGAGTGCACGTTCATCTCAGTTGTTATCCTACGGATGTCTGCTACTTGTCTCAAGAGGGAGAATCTGTATGATCTGATCATCGTGAATGACTGGCAATGCTTTACCCCCGCCGCAAGGTGGGGTTTTTGGTGTGGAGAGATATGTCTAAAGAACAATTACATCATTATCAATTGCAATGGTTGCAACAGCAGTACCATTTTGATGAGGGTGCTTTAGAAAAAGATTTAGATGAAGAATGGGATTATATCCAGGAAATCTTAAAATTTTGCCCAGCTGTTGCCTCACTCTTTACTCAGCTGCATCATCGAGAACATACTGGTTTTGTCGACGCCCCAATGAGCACATTTAATGAAGAAGCTGTGGAAACTCTTCCCAAGCTGGAGATACTCTTCACACTGTTGCGAGCTAGCCAGTGGACTGTTTTTCGAAGCGTTGTTGATCAGTATAAAAAAGAGATTTTACGTGGCACCCACGTACCAGAAGCAATTGTCGTGATTGATCAGAGTACTGGAATAGGTATTGTCAAAGATGGCCATCATCGAGTAACGGCATATCTCCAGCTGCACCAGGAAGGGAAATTACCATCTCCCAATGCCAGCATCTTTATTGCCGTTTCGTCAAAGGCTCTTCATCCTCAGCTTCGTATATACCAGCTGACTGAAATGAGAATTGAAAATAGATAAAAACTAGTACAATAGCGGAGTAACAGAGTTTTATGACATCTTTCCCCCTTTCAATCGATGAAGTCCTAAACCGCGGAGTTGTTGAGGTTTTACCAGCTCGCGATACCCTCGCCAAGCTGATGAGCGAACGTAAGATTCGTGTCTATCTTGGCATCGACCCAACTGGATCTCTGTTGACCTTGGGCCATGCAGTGGTACTCAGAAAGCTCCAGCAGTTTGCAGATCTAGGTCATCAGGTCACTCTACTGATCGGGAATGGCACTGTCCGGATTGGCGACCCCACTGGCCGCGACTCAACCAGACCGGTTTTAACTGATGAGGTCATCCAAGAGAACTTTAAAAACTGGAAAGCTCAAGCAAGCAAAATCCTTAACTTCGATACCATTACAATCAAGTACAATGGTGACTGGCTCGATAAGTTGAGCTATGCAGATATTGTCAAACTGATGGCGCAGACTACCGTCCAACAGTTACTGGAACGTGACATGTTTCAAGATCGATTGGCCAAAAATTTACCGATCTATGGTCATGAGATCATGTATCCCTTGTTACAAGGCTATGACTCCGTAGCGATGAATGTTGATCTAGAGTTGGGCGGGACTGATCAAACCTTTAATATGATGATGGGACGTCACCTCCAACGCGTCTACAACAACCATCAAAAATGGGTGCTATCTACGCCGATTATCAATGGCACTGATGGCCGGAAAATGAGCAAGAGTTTGAACAACTTCATTGCCCTGACTGATGAGCCCAGCGATATGTACGGCAAAGTTATGTCGTTGACTGATGACTTGATTTTAGAGTACTTTAAATTGTTGACCGACGTGCCACTTAGTGAGATTTCAACGATTGAGCAAGAACTGAACACCGGTGCCAACCCCATGCCTTTTAAGAAACAGCTCGCTCACATTTTAACAAGCATTTACCACACACCGACCCTGGCTGATCAAGCACAACAACACTTCGAAAAGACAGTCCAACAACGTCAAGTCCCAGCAGAAGTTGAAGAAGTAAAAATCCCAGCTCAACCGTTAAAAGTACTCGAACTTTTGAAACTGCTGCCGACTGGCCAGAGTACCAGTGATTTACGCCGTCTGATTGATCAAGGTGGTGTAGAGCTTCTGCCACAAGCAGAGAAATTAAGTCAGGCTGAACAAAAGCTTAATCCGGCTGATCTCCAGATCATCCGGGTCGGCAAACGACGCTATTTCCGAGTTGTGGTAGGATGATAAAATGACAGACAAACGTCGCCAACAGCTGTTGACTCTTTTTGCTCTTTTTTCTATTCTAGGCCTGCTCTTTGGCAGCCTTTCTAGTCTCTTGACCTTGCTGAAGTAAACACTTACCGTAAGAATATGTACACGCTTCATTACTCACTGCAGTCAGTGAAAGGTGTCGGCCCAGCCGCTGCCAAAACACTTGCTCAGGCTGGTTTTGTAACTGTCCAAGATCTACTCCTTCATACTCCGCTACGCTATGAAGACCGCTCTCATCACACCACTGTTGCCGAACTTCAAGTTGGCCAAGTCGTTACTTTAACTGGTCAAATCATTACGCCTCGAAACTCCTATCGTGGGCGGCGCTCATTTCAATCTGCCACCTTTGTTGATGCAACGGGCAAAATCAAGCTGATGTGGTTTAACACACCACACGTTATCAATCGCTTTAAGGTAGGGGAACAGTTTCTGGTCAGTGGGACCTTAAATGACCGCGGAACTATTATTCAGCCAACCGTCGAATCATTTACACAAGACAGCATTCACACCGGTCGACTTGTTCCGATCTACTCAGCAATTCCAGATATGCCAGCCGGCACAGTACGGCGAATTTTAAAAGAAATTACGGACCAACTTGAAATCATTCCAGACCAGCTTGATCGGCTGATCACCTACCAGACTTCACTGCTGCCGTTAGCAGAAAGCATCTGTCAGCTTCATTTTCCCGAAAATGAACTTAAGGTCGTTAAAGCTCGCGAGCGACTGTCAGTAGAGGAGCTCGTTCAACTCATCTTGCGATCACAGTCCTTGAAAGAAGAGTGGCGAAACTCGAATCATGCCCCAGCTTTGCCTTTGCCAACACAGCCGCTCGATCAGCAGCTACCATTCAAATTAACTGGGGCTCAGCAACGTTCACTGGCAGAAATTCTGGCTGATCTGGCTGCTGAAGTTCCGATGAATCGCTTACTCCTCGGAGATGTGGGCTCCGGAAAAACAGCAGTGGCTGGCTTAGCGTGTCAGCACGTCATCAGTCATGGCTGGAACACCTGTTTAGTCGCACCTACTCAGATTTTGGCAGAGCAGCATGCCCAGACAATTCAAAAACTTTTTCCCCAGCTTCCAGTTCAGCTCGTCACTGCCCAAACAAACAAACAAAAGTTTGCACCTGCAAGCGACCAGCCTACATTTTTTATTGGGACTCACGCCCTGCTGACTAAGCTAGAACAGATTAAGCCGGGACTACTCATCTATGACGAACAACACCGCTTTGGTGTGAAACAACGCTCGGCCGCCCAAACACTTTCTCCTCATCCGCATCTTTTGACCTTAACGGCGACTCCAATTCCGCGGACATTACTGTTGACTATTTTTTCGCACTTGTCATTAAGCCTTATTGACGAGATGCCACCTGGCAGACTTTTTCCTAAATCTTGGTTAGTTCCTGAGGCGAAACGCCAGGATGGTTATACTTGGATTGCTCAACAGGTTACTGAGTCTGCAACCCCGAATCAAGCTTTGGTGGTCTGCCCATTCATTGACCCTTCACGGACCCAAGCTTTTGAAAATATCGCGGCCGCGACTCAGCTTTACCAAAAATTGGCCCAACAGTTCACTCAGCTCAGCTCAACTCTGCCGCGGCCGCTCCGAACAGAGCTACTCCATGGTCGAATGACCAAAAATGAACAGCGCTTAATTACTCAAAAGCTCTTTGCCCAAGAAATTGACGTCTTAGTAACTACTCCAATCGTTGAAGTTGGACTTGATCTGCCAGCCGCCTCGATTATCGTGATTGAAGCCGCGGAGCGGTTTGGCTTAGCTAGTCTTCATCAGTTGCGCGGTCGAGTAGGCCGAGCAGGGCAACAGTCTTATTGTTTACTCTTCACATCAAGTGAAAATGACACCGTTCATCAACGCCTCAACAAGTTCTGCAAAACTACCAATGGTCTTGAACTGGCTGAGCAAGATCTCGAACAACGAGGGGCTGGAGATATTTTTGGTACCCAGCAACACGGACTGGATCAGCTCAAGTTTGCCAACTGGACTAACTTAGAGTTGATTACGCAGTCCAAACGTTTTGCGGATGAGTTGATGAAAGCTGGAACTCCCTGGCAATCTTTACTCAGAAGCCTCTTCGTTGCCGAAGAGTCCGAGACAGTGCCGCTGGCAAACTAAGCACGATGAATAAAACACTTATAATTGTGTTTTACTCTCGAGCAAGCTACAATTATTCCTCCAAGGCAATGTTTAGTATAAAAAGGACGCTATGGCAGCCCTACCAAAAAATAAAATCACTCGAGCAGAACAAGGGAAACGACGTGCCGGAAACACTCCCAAGTTGTTAAAGGACTTAAAAAAAAGTAAAACTCCTTTACACAAAAAAGGCTTATTTGCTCGTTTAGCTAAAGCAGTTGCTGGCGCTACCAGTAAACCACCGAGTAAAAAATCTGCCAAAAATACAAAGTCTAAGTCACGCCCTGTCAAAACAGCTGTGCCAATCGTCAAAAAAGCTGAGTAAAGAATCAGCTAACTCTCCTCTTGAATGCCTGCTAAAACCGGTTACGATACGGATGTGCTAGATCTTGAAGACTTAACATCCAACGGAGCTCCTGTTGACCCTCGCCATTTGAAACGGATCGAGGTGATGCAATTCGTGTTTGCTTACGGTTTCGCCCTTGATCCTGCCCAGCAACAGCAGTTTTTACTTGACCACCCTGATTTGGCAGAACTTATTGAACAGATACCTCCGATTGATCAAGACATTCAATCACTGGCAGCTGAGAGACCAGTTTTAGATATTAATAAAGTGGATCTTGCTATCTTGCGAAGCATTGTGTTTGAATGGAAAACACGCAAGACACCCAAAAAAGTTCTGATCGATGAAGCTGTCGAGTTAGCCAAAGAGTTTGGCACCGAGAGCTCACCAAAGTTCGTTAACGGGGTGCTGGCACACCTTTTCAAGTAAGGCAACACAATAATAAGGAGTAGTATGGTGAACCCAAGTCCGGTTCCAGTGAGTTCAGCAGTTATTTTTCCAGTAGTGCGCGATATTATCGCCGAGGTACTGGTGTCTGATCCTGAAGAAATTACTCAAGATACTGCTTTTGATGAAGAAGATCTTGATATCATCAACACCCCTGCATACGATCGGATCTTGACTCAAGTTCAGAAAAAATTTCCAGATCTCCAACTTGAACTCGAGATGCTGAGAGACTGTATGACCGTTGCCGAGCTGGTTAGCTTAATTGAGGAAGAAAAAGAGTTTGCAGAGATGTAATAGGGTTATATGGTGTTTACGTTCCCAATTTTCAAAAATCAAGCTCTCCTGACCACTGCGCTGACCCACCGCAGTGCGTTGAATGAAAAGCTTTCCACCTCTACCGAGTCCAATGAACGTTTAGAGTACTTAGGTGATGCCGTTCTTGAGCTGGTCACGACCGAGTATCTCTATCTAGAATTCCCTGATGAACAAGAAGGGATGTTGACTGCCTATCGCAGCTCGCTGGTCAAAACGACCACGTTGGCTGACGTTGCGCTTGATCTGCAACTGGGTGAAAAACTTTTCATGAGCAAAGGTGAAGAAGCATCTGGCGGACGTCAAAACACGAGTTTATTGGCTAATGCTGTGGAAGCGTTGCTGGGCGCACTCTATCTCGATCAAGGTATCGAAGTAGTCCAGCGGGTTTTAGAAAAGTTTCTGTTCCCTAAAATGGAGCTGATCTTAAAAAAGAAACTCTACAAACATGCTAAAAGTATGCTTCAGGAAATTCTGCAAGCTGAAGGAGTTGCGACACCCGAGTATGTAGTAGTAAGTGAAGATGGTCCTGATCACGATCGTCAGTTTACGATTAAAGTGGTGGTTGGTGGTCAAGATGCTGGACAGGGCTCAGGCAAGAGTAAACAACTTGCTCAAGAAGCTGCTGCCCAGACAGTGCTTGATAATGATAGCCTGATCCAACAGCTCATCAACTCGGTCAAGTAGCAGGCTCTCTGCTTGAGAAACTTCTTGCACAGTTGTATAATCCGCCCATGCTAAAAATTAAACTCGCTCGATTTGGTAAAAAGAAACAACCTCACTATCGGATCGTGATTAACGAAGCTCGCGATAAACGCGATGGCGCTTATGTAGAGGCTATTGGCCACTATGCTCCTACCATGACTCCCAAGATATTAAGCATTGATATGGATAAGTTCAATGAATGGAAGAAAAAAGGGGCTCAACCTACTGAAACTGTTGCCGCACTTGTCACTCGTTTCCAATCTGGGAATCCATTTCCTCCAAAGAAGCCTCACCTTTCCAAAAAAGCCAAAGCGAAAGCTGAAAAATTAGCAGCCGAAACTCCGGTTGAGCCATCTGACGCAACACCCGCATAATCATTTGAGGACAACATGAAAAACCTGCTTGAGTTTATTTTAAATCACTTAGTTGACCATCCAGAAGATGTTTCTGTTGAAGAACTTGATAATGAAGAAGGCCTGACGTATATCCTCCATGTTCATCCAGAAGACATGGGTCGAGTAATTGGCAAAAATGGCCGAGTCATTCAATCAATTCGCAACTTAGCAAAAGTCAGAGCAGTCAAAGAGCATATTCATGCTCACGTGACACTTGCTGAGCAAGCTGAACAATCAGAGCCAGTTTCCTCGATTTAAGCCTAGATCTTTTTTGCCAGCTTACTGTGGCAGTGGAGGAGTGGTTCCAACTCCAAACAAGTCTTCACGACCGCCACCTTCAACTGTTTGACTTTGTGCTGAATTTGAAGCGACGGTGTACTTATCTAGGCTCTGGAGAAAGGTTCGTTCTTTCACCCCGGTCTCTGGCAGTGGAGCATCAATAGCTACTTGGATAGCCCGTGTAAAGTAGTACGAAGAGAGACGAAGATCAGCGCTAAACTCAGCAGTTCCATCGGTACTTGGTTTTGCAGAATCTGTTAAGTTAATCTGCGTCACATTTGTAATTGGTGTCGTCAACTCAATTCGGCGAATAAAATCACTGATCTGGTTAATATTTCCTTCCACCGTAACCTGGATATCCATTTTATCCACACCGTGCACTTGACCTGCAGAGCTCACTATTGCCGTTCCATCTGTAGTGACACTGGCTGGAGTTTTTTGAGCACTGACCGTAGCTAACTTTCCAGGAGCCGTCTCGATACTGACAATTCTTGCTCCTGAGTCACCAGACACAATGCGAGAGTTTTCAAGAAGCTGAAGTAACGGTTTTTGGAGTGGCAATGCTTGATCAACGGCGTCTTTGTGGGCATACTCCTCAAGGTCATTTACTTGGGCTAAGCCTTGAATCTTTCGCTGAAGATTTTTTAAGACAACATTCTCTTGTTGAATAGTTCCCTGAGTTTGGAAAATCTGTTGGAGCTGGGGAATAACGGCAAACAACACAATGGCGAGCGTTACCACTCCCATCACAATTGATAACAGAAGAAACCGGCGTACAAATAAAAACCGTCGAATATTAATATCTTTGAAGTTAATTTGAGGAAGTTGTTTGGCCATAGTTTAAATTGCCCCTGGATTCACGGCTGCGGGTGCCGGAGACACTGCAGTATTTGACTTTACCACTGCCGTAATCGCCATTTGATAATCACCTTGAGCAGTTCGTGTTAAGTCACTCGGATTGATCGAGCTAAACTGGGCTCTGACTGGCTCTGAATTAAGCAAGCTAAAGACTTGTTTTAGACTAAAAATACTATCTGACTGAATTTTTAAGGTCAAAATTCTTTCTTTTTCCAAAAACGAGATCTGCCGAATAAAAACCTCAGGTCCAAAGATATGACTAAAGTAACTTATGGCGTTATTTTTATCTTGCTTGTCTTGCGTCAGCTCAGCCAGCGCACTCAATTTATAGACGAAGATTACAAACGACCGCTCTGTTAACTCATTATTTAAAATCTGGGAACGGGCACCTTTTTGCGCTTCTTTGACCTGAACAAGTTGACGATCAAAGTAAAAACGGACACCAAAAATAAGTAAAAATAGCAGAAATGCGCCACCAAAAATAAATGAAGCCAGCCGCATGATCTTTCGATCTTGGACTTCTGTTTTGGTCAGTCCTTTTCTCCGTTCAGCGAGAAAGTTGATATGTCGGTTACTCATAGATCTCTCATTAGCAGCCCAGTACAGATAGAGAAGGCTTCTTGGTTTGTGCCAGGAAGCTCTCCAGTCGCGGTTGCAAACGGAGAAGCCATCAGCACTTCTGCACCGAGTTGCTCAGTAACATACTGGACATATCCCGGCAGTTGAGAAGCCCCACCAGAAAGCACAATCCGCTTGACTGTTTCACCTGGCGCCAACGTTACAAAAAACTGCATTGTTTTTTGCATTTCTAGCGTCGTTAAGCGCAAAATAGGCAACAACACATCTCTAATTTTGCCACCAAGCTGGTTGGGATCAATCCCGTAGGTCCGTTTATACTGTTCGGCTTGCTTGGAGTCGAGTTGAATGGCTTGCTCTACTGTTTTGGTCAATACTTGTCCACCACTGCCATAGGTATACACAAACCGCAGCTCACCTTGATGCACCACAAACATATCTGTGGTCGAGGCACCCATGTGAACGACTAAAGTAGTCGGATCTTCTGGCTTCACTTGCACCGCCCGGAATGTTGACAGCACGTGGGTCTCTAACAGCGTTGGCTCAATGCCAACTCGTAAGAATACATCAAGAAACTTATCAATGACTGATTTACGCACTCCCACCAGCAAGACACGCATTTGGGCATTTTTATCCTTATTTGACGGACGGTAGAGTACTTGATACTCCAGTGAGAGCTCATCAAGTGGAATAGGAATATGCTGTTCTGCCTGCCAGTTAATTGCTGATGCAAGCTCAGCGTCATTCAAGACTGGAATTGAGATAATCTTGGTTGAGACAACATGCTCTGGCAGAGACAGCCGAACGTCGGTCCGACCTAAGCTGTGATCTTGAAACATGGTGTCGATAACTTTGGCCAACTTTTCAACCGCAGCATCATCAGACGGCATTGCGGTTCCGGCTGGATTAAATACCTCAACCGTACGATCGATTGTCAAAGGTTTGAGTTTTTTGGCTTGGACAGCCTTAATCGTGTATGAACCGATGTCAATACTGACGGATGTTGGCATAGGCAGGTCTTTCTTCAATTATTTCGACAATGTATTCCCACTAAACAATGCAAAGTCCATCACTGAAGGCGCCACCGAGAGGGTGCGATGTACTTGGACTGACCGAGCTTCTTGACCTAATTGACTATTGGCATCTGAACGGATGTCGTACGCTTGAGTAGGCAGAGTTGACGAAGCACTTACCATTACATATGTATCGTTGAGCACAGATTTAACTCTCATGAACTGGTCGCCACTTTGAGTGGCGATACTGATCCGTCTAAAATATCCATTTAGGCCAGGAGTAGTTACACCAGTTACTCCATCATTGGGAAACGCACAAGCTGCATATAAAGCATGCCGGACAGTGTTGACTCCGCCAGTAGTATTGTAAATTGAGACAATTAAGCTGGCTGGTGGCTTGGTCGCTGCACAATCAATATCTTTTGACCAGTCAATGTTCATTTGAGTAGGCAGTGGATTGGCAGCGTCTTGCATCTGGACCATTGCCGTCGTCCCTTCAATTAAACGAGTATCCAAGATCCGGTTTCTTTTAATGTTGTAGTTCAAGTTTGAGTTTGTTCCGGCAATCGAGACACCATTTGTATTTAATTGCTCACCTGCAAAGTTTAAGTCAGTAGCCAGCGCGCGCTCTACACCAGCTTCGGCCGCATTAAACACCCGGTTAGACTCTTCTTCTTGTTGAGAAAGTGCCACTTCTCGAGTAGATCTAGAAGCAATTGACAGCCCGAACGTCAACAACACAACCATAATCAAGATGATGATGATGCCGATCTGGCCAGATTTTTTTGCGTTGTGCTGCATGAACTCGTTCTCCGAGATACGCGATTTCTACGAGATCTATACAGTATAAAAGAAAAACGATCTGAAAAGCAATTAGTCTTCTGTAAACTCAACGTTTTTATGTTTGTCTTGTTCAATTAACTCTCTGAGATAAACAGACTTGGGGATCCGCCGTTCCCGAGAGACAGTATCGAGGAAAGCAATGTGCTTTGGTGAGATAAAAAAGTTAAACCGGCTATCAGACTGATCTTGGGCAAACTGGATCGCGGTTCGCAAGATACTTTCCAAATTTTGCTCATCATAAAGTTCATAAACAAAACGATCCGACTGAATACCTTCAAAAAAAATTGATTCTTTATCTTTGGAGTATAAACAGATGACTGGCTTGCCCTTCTCAATTGCCAAGCGAATTTCGTGTCCGATGTTTAAAGTGGAAGGGTAAGAAACTTCACCAACTACAATGTCAGCATCTGAAATCCATTTCAAAACTTCTTTGTAATGAGCCTTGCGCTTCTCTTCAGAGTATAAGCGTTTTTCCTCTAAAGGAGCTTGAATAATCCGCTCATGCATGACTTTATGGCCCATCTTCTCGAGAGTGGAGATGATTTTATCGTAAATGTGACCGTACTGATTTTTCTGTAACATCGAAGCGGTAAAATAAATTAACATATATTCCTCGGAGATATAGTATATTATAGAACTTTACAGAGAGAATTATAACAAATCTTGGCATAGTTTAGGCTTTCAGTTGCACTAAAAGCACATTGAAATGTATTTGTTACGCACTTATAATGACCGGGTATATGTTCGAGTGATTCAAGCTTTTTCGAACTATATAAAGTGTTTTGTAAAGATATCAATGACAAGCCCATACCAACGAGTGGAATCAGAAAGAAAAGTGGAAAGAAAAACTGTAAATGCAATGGCTCCACTTCGTATTGACTGGTCCGGAGGACCAACCGACGTCAAATCGCTTTACGAGCAACAGCCTGGCACTGTTACCAGCGGAGCAATTGATTATTGGGCTTTAGTCACAATCTCAGCTTTAAGTACAAGTACTCCTCAGGTCAGCATTGTTTCTCATAACTTTAATCAAAATGTCGAATTTCCACTTAAAGCATTACCAGAGCTCTCTTTAACAAATCCTTTAGCTCTTATTAAAGCAATTTTGCAGACGCGTGAGCTGCCTTGTGGTATTAAAGTAGTTACTCACGTTGATGCTCCTCTTGGATCGGGATTGGGTAGTTCAGCAGCTTTGGCAGTTGCTCTTCTTATTGCACTTGATAAATTTATTGCGCAACCTGAAGAAGGTCTGTCAGGCGTTAGTCAATTACTTTGTTCTCAAGAACTTCAAAATTTTGCTTCTCAAGCTGTACAGATTGAGAATAAAGCCTTGGGGAATGTCGGTGGTTTTCAAGACCAGTTCATGGCTGCCTTCGGCGGATTTTACACATTTTATGCTGATAAAAAAGGAATAGCAGCAGAGCCTCTCATGCTCAGTCCCGCCACGGTCAAACATCTCGAAAATAATTCTTTACTTATTTATACTGGATCAGGCCATGTGTCTGGAGATATCCTAAATGAGGTTTTACATAACTCGGTAAATGGAGACCTTGAGACAACTTCGGCACTTCAACAGTTGCGAGAATCTGCTCAAGACATTCGTGACTGTCTAAAATTCGAGGCGCTTGGGGAGTTTCCGAAGTTGATCCGCCAAGCCTATGAGTGCCAACGACGCCTTCATCCTGCAGTGATTCCTGAATCTATTCAGGCAACGATTGAAGAGCTCATCTCAATGGGAGCACTTGCCGGCAAACTTTTAGGTGCTGGAGGGGGGGGCATGATTTATTTGTACTGTCCAGCTGAAATACAACCTATAATTAAACAGTACATTAAACCTCAGTATTCATACCTGCCCGTACGATTTACCGAAAAAGGAGCGAGCTATGAATTTGTCTCACCCAAAGCAAGCGTCACTATCTGTTGAGATTATTGGGGCAGGAGTTGTCGGCAAAGCAGTTGGCCATGCCTTTATTGAACATAGCATTGTTACCCAGTTTATCGATACTAATCAGCACTTAGTTGACACACTTCGTACGGATCAGATGAACGCCAAGTTACCAGAGATAATACCTCTGAGTTCATCAGCCAGTTTTATCTGTGTTCCCACTCCTTCTACAGATCAAGGCATAGATCTACAGTTTATCAAAGCTGCCACAATCCTTTTGGGGAAAAGGTTGGCGTTAACAGATCAGTATCATGTGGTTGTGGTCAAATCTACAGTCATTCCTGGAACAACTGAAAATGTAATTATTCCACTTCTTGAGGAACATTCTGGAAAAAAAGTAGGTCAAGCGTTTGGAGTAAGCTTTAACCCTGAGTATTTACGCGAGAACAAGGCTAGCGTTGATGCAGTTCTGCCTCGACTGATTTTAATTGGACAACACGATTCTAAAGCTGGTGACCTGGTTGAACAGCTCTATGCATCCTTTAGGTGTCCTAAAGTCAGGATCTCTCTCAAAGCTGCTGAGTTCCAAAAGTACGTTCATAATCTCTTCAATGCAACTAAAATTGCTTTTTTTAATGAGATGAGAGAAGTTGCCGAACAGTGGAAGATCACTCAGATTAAAGATATTCTTGCACTTACTGTCGAGAGTTGTGAAGGAATTTGGAACCCTGCCTATGGAACAAATGACATGGGAGCATTTGGTGGAAGTTGCTTGCCAAAAGACGTGACTGCCTTTATTGCTGCTGCTCAGGCAGAGAATCTGGAAGTTCCAGTTGTGGCTGCCGTCAAAAAACAAAACCAGAACTATCACCTCAAGCATCCAAAGAACTACTAAATCATGTGTGCAATCTGTGGAGTGTTTTCCTTCCATCAATCCGGCCAAAGTTACCAAACTCAGCTAGAACGTGCTAATCGAATGATGAGTCACCGTGGTCCAGACGGGGAAGGATACTACTATAGCCAACAGGTTGGATTAGCCAACCGCCGCCTTGCCATTGTTGATTTACCTGGAGGGAATCAACCGATTTTTAATGAGGATGGCAGTGTAGCAATTGTGTTTAACGGCGAGATTTATAACTATCAACAGCTTCGCCAAAAACTTGAGCGAAATGGCCATCGTTTCCAAACACATACCGATACTGAGGTACTCGTTCATCTCTATGAAGATGAAAAAGAACAAATGGTAAAGCAGTTAGTGGGTATGTTTACCTTTGCAATCCATGATCAGAAAACAGGCGAGCTGTTTATTGCTCGAGATCCAAGTGGGATTAAGCCGCTCTACTATATCAAGACCACAGACCACGTCCTCTTTGCCTCGGAAATCAAAGCTTTACTTGAATTTTCTGACGTGAAACGTGAGCTCGATCAAGAAAGCCTACTTGATTATCTTCAGTTCCAAACCATTACCAGTTCCCGCACACTTTTTGCAGGAATTTCTAAGCTCCTTCCAGGTGAATTCCTGCTCATTTCTCAAGGTACTGTTCATGCTCAACGTTATTATCATCTGCCAACAACGATGTCTGATTTTCCGGCTGATGAAGTTCTGAGCCGTTTTCAGACGCTTTTCCAAGCCGTCGTCAAACAACAAGTACCTACAAATGTGCCGTTTGGCTTTCACTTAAGTGGTGGCCTTGACACCGCTGCCGTGGTTGGTGCAGCTGCTGGATTTGCTTCACCACTCCAAACGTTTTCAAGTGAGTTTACTTCAGGCGAGTGGCAAGAAGAAGTTGCGGCGTCAAAAAAAATCAGCGCATTTTGGGATACAGACCATCATATTGCGCAGGTAAATGCCGATAACTTTATCCAACACTTGAAAAAGGTGCTCTGGCATCTTGATGAGCCAGTTGGAGATCCCGGCATTCTCCCTCAATACTTAACCAATCAACTTGCTGCTCAATCAGCTAAAGTTGTCCTAACTGGTCACGGCGCTGATGAACAACTCGGCGGTTATGCTAGACATCTGTTGTTCTACCTTGAATGCGCGCTGCGCGATGCACTGAAAGGCGAACACAACTGTGCGCTGAACTTGGCTGAAATTACTAACGGATTACCATTTTTAGCAGATTATATGTCGATGATTGAGAAGTTTCTTGGTCGGAACCTGAATGAGTCGGTGGCTGAGCGCTATCTGCACTTAGTCACCCGAACAGCTCATCCTACTGAATTGCTGACCTCCGAGCTCAAATCTAATCTAGTAAACTATCATCCTGAACGCGCCATCTTGGATATCTTTAACACTAGCTCTGCTAGAGAAGATAGCTCACATGATGTGCTTGATAGAGTGCTGGCTTTTGATTATCAAGTAATGTTGCCTCCGCTGCTGCAGATGGAAGATCGCGCCTCGATGGCACACTCCCTCGAAGCTCGAGTCCCTTTTTTGGATCAACGTTTAGTTGAGTTTTCCTTCCAAACCCCAACTTCCATCAAGCTTCACCATGGCATCTTAAAAAATCTTGTTCGGACTGGACTTAAGTCACTTTTGCCCCCATTTCTCCAATCACAGACACACAAGGCTGGACGCCCAGTGCCAATGCGAGATTGGATACAAGATAACCCTCACTTCAGAGAGATGATGGTTTCAACACTGCTCAGTCCAAAAGCAAAATCCCGCGGTATTTTTGATCCACAAGCAATTAAAAACGTGATCTCACGCAACCAAGCATTCGATCGCACTCTCTGGGGAGTGTTGTGTATCGAGCTTTGGCATCAAGTCTTTATTGACTAGAAAAATTGATATGGCAAGAATTATTCACACAGAAATCGTTCACAAAAATAACTATGGTTTAACTGTTAAAGAAGAGCAAATTCCTGATCTCCAGACTGGGAAATCCACTAGTTATACAGTTATTGAACGACAAGACGGAGCAATTATCATTCCTATTGTTCTTCATCAGGGTAAACAACAACCATCTGCGGAACATCAAGTATTACTGCTTCAACAGCATCGGCATCCAACTGACCAAAATAATTGGGAGCTGCCAATGGGTGGACAAGAAATTGATGAAACATCAGAAGCTGCTGCAGTAAGAGAGTTGAGAGAAGAAACTGGCATTACAGATGCCAAATTAATAAAAATTGGGACATTTCATCCGCTACCAGCTTTACTACGACAATCAGCCACTGTTTTTGTAGCTCAAGTTACAGCTACTCAACTCCAGCATGCTCTTGACCAAAACATCTCTGAAGATATCTTAACTCGACAAGTTGTGACCTTACGCATGTTTGATAACCTATTAAAAGCAGGGGAGATTAGTGATGGCTTTACAATCTCCGCATTTTATTTTTTGGAGTTATGGCTGAAAAACGACTCGGCTTAAGCCTCTTCCGAATGGTTTTCAGTCAACATTTTCTTATTAATTAATCCCCGCAAATACACAGAACGAGAAATTTTCTTATTTTTAGCAATCCAGTCCAAATAATAAGATTGAGCAGGCGAGATGAAAAAGTTAAATCGCGTATCTTGGCTATCAGTCGCAAAAGAAAGTGCGGTAGGAAGCTCATCTTTAAGTTGATCAAGACTAGAGTAACGAATGACTTGAATTTTATCGTTTAACTTTTCAAGTGTCCTAAATAAATGTGGCTCTTGTGTTCCAGTGTAGAAAATAATAACTGGTTTTGATAACTGGACTGCGGTGGCGATGGTATAGCCAACACTTGTGCTTGAGTATGAAGACTCAATAATAATCGCATCTGCCCACTTCATGCCTTTAATTACTGACTTGTTATACTCGATAATGTCTTCATCACTCAACAGGCGCATACTTTCTGGAGTAGACTCTTGAACACTTGAGATCATTTCATGACCAAGTCGTTTAACTTCTTGTTCAATAGTCTGGTGATTAATATTGAACTGTTGTTTGCCGTGAATGGAGGTAATAAAGTAAAATCTCATCTTAAACAGTGAATTATACACCTAGTAGCGTATTACTTTTTATTATACTTGCGCTGTGTACTTGCTTTCAAGTACATAAACGTGCTGCGCCAATATATTCAGCCGTACTAAAGCACTCTCTACAACATCCAGAACTTTTTCATTTTCCAGCTCCAGATTCTCTAGCCACTTCCCCAGATCAGCTACTTGTTCAGGTAACCCAGCAAACATCTCTTGTGGAAGATTTTTATCGGCTAAAATCTCTGTACGAACAGCTGAGTACTCCTTGTTAAGACGTTTTTCAGTTAGCCAATCTCTTGTCCACTCTGACAGATCTTTCAGGAACTTCGCCAACTTCCGTTCCTGAATAGCAGCCTGAGTTCTTTTCCCCCCACCTTGATTCTGGATATCTCGAGTACTGATCGGATACAGAAGGTCAGCTTGATCAAAAACAATTTCCATAATGCTGAGGCGTTCTTCATAAGCGAGCAGTTTTGCTTCTTGACCTAGTGGCGTGTCTGCAGTCGGATGCAGCAGCACATTTCTAACAGTTTGGATAGCTTGATCAATTGTTAACTGTTCGCGTTGTGTCTGAAACATCTCTTCAATATTCAGCTGTTGCTGATACTCAACACTGCGGACGTGCCCGTTGCGAATTTTTTCATACTCTTGGCGAAGTTGCTGAGCAGTCGGACGGAGCTCCTTTACCCAAGGTTTAAACAGCTGGGGTATCTGGACATCTCGGCTGAACAGTGCCATCCAGAGTGAAGCTTGAACGCTTACCGCCTGATCACTTTCTTCCCAGACATCGACGAGCTCCATCGCAGCGGCAAAGTGTGGCGGCCAGTTCCAGACAGGTCTAGTTCCAGTTTCAATTGATGGAAATTTCTCTGTCTGCTGAACAATACTTTGAAAAATTTGTTCAAGTTGAGCAAACTTTTGGTGACGCTCTACACTTAAGTCTTTCCGGACCGCATAACGTTCTTGACCAGTTTCTCCGTCAAGTGCATCAAACTCAAAAATTTCGCCATTGGCGCGTCGATTTCCTAATCTGCCGCGGAGTTGAGTTCTCGCATGAGCTTCTGGTGGTGCATTCGCAATAATGAGCACGCCATCTTCAAACGAATGAGTCATTTTACCAGTCATTTCATCGTGAATTAACCGGCCAATGTTCAGTCCACGGGCAGTAATTTGAAGTAGGAGTACTTTCCCTTTTTCCAACTGCGGGACAAGGTTGCCAGACTGGGTGGCTTCATTGGCGGTGACTTCAATAATTTCTTGACCTCTGCGTTCTCTCAACTGTTCTTTATAAAAGTCGAGCTCGGCCTTGTCTTGGGCACAGATCAGTACTGGTCTATTTTTTGACCGGAGTGCCAACTCCACAATCGCAGCTTTTTTCTGATCTTGATCTGGAAAGACACGCATCCGGTGGGTAACAGCCTCAGCAGCTCCTGTCTGATTGACTACGTAATCTGGATGATCTTGCGAACCACTCACTGAAGTTACCGCGATCTGCTGGTGAACCAGCTGAGTAAACCAAGTGATCGGCAAAATCCGACTATGCACTTTTTGCCCTCTGGGCAGTGGCAGTCCATGCTTGAGGTGGAGGAACACATTTCGCAGCTCATGAAACTGCTTTCCCGGCTGAGGTTGGCGGTCATCACCGATGACCTCGATGGTTTGCTGGCCATCGTCACCAGAGACAATCCGATAGTTATCTCCCAGCACATAGCCGCTGCGTATCTGAAAAATTGCAGCACTGTACTGACTAAAAAGCTGTTGATAGAGCTCATCTGCAATCTCAACTACTCTAGCTACCGTGACGAGCTGTCTAATATTAGGTACATAACTTTCCAGCGCCTGCCACTCCTGTGGAGTTACTACAGGGTTTGGAAGAGCTAGCATCGCATTCACTTTCGGAGATGTCCGGAGTAACGGCGAAAAATTGAAGATTGGATTATTAGCATCCATCAGTACCCTGAGGTCTTGTCGTTCAGCAGGGGAGAGAGCTTGAGTTAAAGCCGTCCAATCAACCTCGCGAGTTGAGGTCATTTCCGCAGTTGCTGCTGCCTGAGCGATGACCAGAAGATCTTGATCCACCCCAACAAGTGCAGCCAATTCTTTTAATCTACTGGGCTCGACCACTATTTCAAGTAACTTGGCAACGTATACTTTTTCCAAGGCAACATCTGTACTGACTGGGGTGTGAGAAATAGCCACAGCTGGATCTGCAAAACCTTGAGGGACATCTTGTTCCTCTAATTGAAAGTTTCTCTCGACATCTGCAGCTGAAAAACCAGTAGCGCTACTGATTTTATGAAGTGTTTGAGGATTCTGTTTTTCTCCCAACAGCCGCCACATCAGCTCTAGCTCTGCAGTTTGTTGCTCATCGTATGGCTGAGTTAACATCTCTGTTTCAATAACAGGACTTGTTTCAAAGTGAGTAATCGCATCACCTTCGTCCACGATAACTGCACCTGGGAAAACAATCTGGTTTAGCCAGTCGAGTTCTGCTTGAAAACTTGTCAGAGTTTCTGCTGAGTAGTGCCGCGCTGCTTCTTCAGGTTGACTCCGCTGAAAATCAGTGTCCTTGGCCAGAACAGCCTCGAGAACAGCAATCTTGTCTTGTCGCGCTAAGTACTCATGAATAAAATTACTCCAGACGCCATAGCGGACTTTAGGCCAAGGAAGATGTGCTCGATCAGTTTTAAATTTTTGATAGTCGTCCATCTGCATCAAGTAGTGGAGGTAGTCCTTCTCAGTCAACTGAACGCGAGTCATGATTTTTTCACTCTCAATACCCAGCAGTTTGTACAACGCCTGCGTTTCTGAGAAGCTCTGTTCAACATTGGCTTGTTTATCCGTATAGACATCTACTGGAACCCCGCTCAACACTCGCCAGACATTGGCAAGACAGATCATAAATGTTTTTCCTTCGCCAGGTGCCATCAGGATACTTTGAATTTCAGGTTCTTGATGGCAGTAGCATACATATAAGGCGGCGGCGGCCTGTTCCCAGGCAGGGTGATGGTGACCAGTTCGAGCTTCTTCAATCGCACTTACCAAGGCAAAAAACTCAGTCGCGGCAGCGGCCTCTTGAAATGGTTGTTGGGCAAGGTAAAGCACTTCAGCCAGCAGCGGAGTTAAAGACTTGTGAAGGTCCTGTGCATTGAGTAGATCTTGAAATTTTTTGACGGCTTGATCAAAACGTGGTTCCAGCTCAAAAATCTGTTGTTCAGTAAGTAGTGGGCGTGTTTCAATACTTTTAAGATTCTCTTGTCTAGGCTGGAAGTGGTCAGAAAGGGCTTCGTTGTGTATCATGTACTTTACATAAACCTATAATGATTAGATTTGGGATGTGTACTTGTTATACATTGATCTGGTTTTTTTGACAGAGTATACTCGGCCCATAACTATTTACATATTAAATTAAAGACATACTTTAACTCAAGGAGTATATGACAGAACGTCGCAGTGAACAATCCAAACAATATTATGGACCTCAAACTTTGAATGAGCGCAAAACTACGGTAGCTGGACACACCGCAGTTACTTCTGAGTCTCACTCTGTAGCAAGAGCTCTTGGTTTGCTGGGTGTAGCTGGGGCAGCTGTGGGGATTTTAAGTACTGTAGAAGATGTACAGGCGAGTACGACTGGTCATCCGGGCCATAGCGTTAATGGTGATGGAGATACTCCTTCTCCAAGAGAAAATCGAACGTCAACGCCGACTGCAGTTCAAATTGAAGAAAGTTTAAACAAAGTAGTAGAGGAGGATCAACCTCAAGCAGAGACTGCTCAGCCTGAACTAACAGCTACAAACACAGCTGTCAGCCGACACCACGTTAGGCAAAGCGTTGATGACGGGAATCAACAAAATGAGTTGGCTACTCCTACTCACCAAGCCCTAATAATTACTCCAGCTTCCACGACGGCTCCTTCAGAAACGCCTCTTCGACCGACTCCTACTCCCACCCGCATGGCGCCTCTTCCAACTAATACTAAAGCACAGAAATTTGAGTCACCAACTAAGTTTCCGAGTAAAACTAAGGTTCCAGCAACCTCGACACCAGTCTCAGGAGTGAAAGTGGCTCAGGTTGAGACATCGACGCCACAAGAAGTAGCGATGTTACCAGATTTATCTTCAGTAGACGTTCCTGGAGACATGTTAGTTCCGGTGTCTATGATCCCTGATACTATGCTGAGCTATGAATGCCCTCCAAAAGGTTCACCCGTAAGATTTATCAGTAGCGTTTATGATAATGTAAGAACTGTAGAATTAAATAGAGGAGAGTTAGGGAAACTAGTAGATATTAAAACTGGCAAACCTCTTCCATATGGTGTCTATCTGCCTGAGCATAAGCCAAATATTGATTCACGTCTTTTTTCAAAAGTAGTAAATATGAATGGTTATGAGACACAATATGGATATATCTATGGAACCGTCGGGATAACTTATAGACCGGGAAGACAAGGAGCAAAAGAATTAGATGGTAACCTTTTTTTAACTATCACGTTTCCAATTGACGGACATCCTAATCAGCTGGGTAACGTTTCAACTTTACTCAATATCCAGAAAGAACCTCTTATCTCAGCAACGGATGCTCGGGGCTTATTGATACCGCAGACTGGGCAAAATATGCCACATCCACTAACTTTAGGATTTGCAAATTCAAACTCAAAAATTATTTATGATCAAAGTAATAACAAAATTACTATTCCTACTAGTAAAGGTCCAGTGATTATTGGCGATGGTGCTGAAATGATGGTTGAATTTTTATTTAATCAAGGTATTTCTAACTTTGCAAAAAGTTGGGGTCCCCAAATGCCAAAGGAATGGACACAAACTCTATTTGATAATGATCCAACTAATGACCCGGATTTCATAATAGTACAAGGAATGTCCTTCATAGTTCCTAGTATAAAATAGTTTTTTTAATGAGCAGCTTATTAAAGGGAGGCATCAAAACTGCTTCCCTTTTTATTTTAAACTCATGACTTTTAAAAGTATTTGTTCCATTTACAAAAGCTGAAAAAACATGCTAACCTTATTCAGAATGTTTAAAGATAGAAAGAAGCTACCATTTGTCCTAGGAATATTTATTTTAGTTGTAGCATTTCTATCATTTTTTTTATATAAAAAGTTCAGTCCGAAACCTAAAAATAACTTTGAAGGCATCAGTGTACGGTCAATTCCTCCGAGTAATGCAATTAAATTAAGCCCCGACGAAGTAGTACAAGGGAGATTGCTCCGCGGTGTCCTCACTGCCTACTTCCCAGATCAAGATAGTGTCGAGATAGATGCTTACTTAGATTGGCCAAAAAAAGAAAATCACCAAAAAATCACGCTAGCTTTAAAAGATAATACCCAGTTTTTGTGCTGGCCCACAACAATTACGACCACAACTGGCACAACTTCCCAGGTAGCTGAAGCACTGTTCCTTTTAGGAGACGACAAAAAATTGTCGTTAAATCATGAGACATACTTTCATCGTGATCAACTCAAGAAACTGAGTCTAGCCAATCATGACGTTGCCATTGCACTACAAACTACCTATCAAAATAAATCAACAAATAACGTTTTTCAGTTAGCAGTCATCGGATGTCAAGATGAAAAGTAAATTTTCGCTTTTCTTTATCTCCAGTCTAATTGGAGTTATAGCTCTTTTTTTTCTATCCTCAAGTTCTCAAGTAATAGCGGCATGTAACTACCCTGCTTTGTGTGATGCTCCAGCGGGACAGTGTGGCTCAACCTGTAATAATGGAAATGCCTGTTTAATAGGAAATACTGTCTGCACTGGTACATATTTAATATCAAGTTGTGGTTGTAGTGATTCAACTGGTGACAATGCTTTTTGTCAACAACAGTTACCGAATGGCAATTCACGCAACTTTGGAGCGAGTTGTAGTCAAGCAGTCGATATGTACGGAAATCCTGTAGGAGGACATACTAGCCCAGGTGTTTGTCAATGTAATGTCACTCGAGTAGGTTGTCCAGTATGTAATGACATACCCCAACCTCAATGCTGTACTCCAGGTGGTTGTGGCTTAACTTTATGGAGTGCATGTTCGGTTTCTTGTGGTGGTGGGACTCAAACTCAAACCAATACTTGCAATGGGACTGTCCAAACCCGAGCATGTAATGCTCAAGCTTGTACCTGTACATTGGGTAGCTGGAGCGGTTGTTCAGCATCTTGTGGTGGTGGCACCCAAACTCGAACGAACTCGTGTACTGGGACCGACACCCAATCGTGTAATACCCAGTCCTGTGGCTGTACTCCAAGTGTCGGGGCCTGGTCGGCTTGCTCTGCTACTTGTGGAGGGGGCACCCAAACTCGCTCAAATACGTGTTCTGCAGGTGGGATTGAAACCCAAAGTTGTAATACTCAGCCTTGTGCATGTATCTGGAACCCTTGGGCCGCTTGTAGTGTACCTTGTGGAGGGGGCACCCAAACTCGAACGAACAACTGTGGGGGTAGCGAATCTCAAGCGTGTAATACTCAAGAATGTACTTGTAGTGTAGGCAACTGGTCAGCCTGCTCAGCCACTTGTGGCTCAGGCACTCAAACTCGTTCTGACTCATGTACACCTGGCGGAATCGACACCCAAGATTGTAATACCTGCACAGCGGCCTGTGCCTGTACTGTTGCGTGTGGACAAGAAACGGCATGTGGCACTTGTTCTGATTCTCAATATGGGACTCCTGGTCCGATTACGCTGACACCTTCGAGTGGAAATGTGACAATCGGGGCTAGTCGCCAAGTGACACTCAACTGGACAGCCGCAGCCAAGTCAACTGCTTATGATATTCAAGTTTACCCGACTGGAACAACTCGAGCTGGCCAAGAGTGTACTGCTGCAAATACTTTCTGTGCCACAAATCTTATCGTTACCAACTATACCTTTACTGCTCCGATTGGAGTCGCCAACTACACTTGGAGAGTAAAACCCAGTAACCTTGCCTGTGACGTCAAAACATTTGACACAGCAGCTGCATCAGCAGAGTTAGCAGGGAATGAGGCCAGTAAAGCAATTGACACCAACCTAGGTACGTTCTGGAACGCTGGTGGCTTCCCAACTCAGTGGATTGAAGTTGATATGAAACGAACTCGGACAGTTTCTGGCATCCAGCTTGTCTCTGCCCACTTTCCCGCTGGCAATGAAACTGTCAATATTTACGCTGGCTCAACTCCCAATCCAACGACCTTGGTCTACACCACTACGACTTCGGTATTAAGTGGAGACGTATGGAATGTGGTGTTTAGCTCTCCAGTTGTAGGAGCTCGATATATTCGCGTTGAAAGTACGGCCAGTAATAGTTGGGTCGGTTGGTATGAGCTGACCCCAACTTTCACTGATGGAGTAGGAGCCTGGACAAACGGTACATTTACTCTTGTTGGACCAGTTTCTGGCAATATCTATCTTGATGAAGGCTATCAAGCTTCTTTAAACCTAGCCACTGGACTCTGCGAGCTTAGTGGAGCATTGACCGGTCAAAATCCTGGCGCACCTGCGAGCGTGGTCGCTACCTGGCAAGGTGGAGGCTCATCTACGGGTTCAATTACTGGTTCAACCTACGCAGTGAATAATGTCGCGAACTATAATAATATTGGAGTCGCACTTACCCCTGACGCTACCCAATGGCGATGCACTTGCCCGACCGGCTGTATCTACTCAGGCCAGACAATCCCAGAATCAGGTATTAACTATTTTATCGCCAGTGCATCTCAGCCATGGTGGCAGACTGCTAATGGTTTAATTTATGCAGGCAATACAACTGGGAATGCAATCGTTTCTCAAATTCCCTTAACGTGTACCGGCGCTACGTGTACTCCGAGGTTATCTCTGAAGAATGCAGCCGGAACTGTGGAAAGTAGCGGAATTGCAATTACTGGTGGCGGCGACATCGACTCTGTAGCTGACCCAGCCCAGCAGTATACATTTTTACGTCAAGATAGTGCCCAAGCTCGGGTGATTGGCAGCGTTTATAAAGGTCCACAAGAAAACTATCAATACTTTTATAATCTCTACAGTATGGGGCTGAGTCCAACTTCAGACTTTACTGGTACTCAACCTATTACAGCTCCGGTCAATGGTCGTGCCTATTACGCCAATGGCCCAATTACTATCTCAACGCCATGGAACTTAAACGCAACCGATAAGATGGTGGTTTTTGTCAATGGCAACTTGACAGTGAACTCAACTATCACTGTTCCTCAAGGTGCATTTTTATCATTTATCGTCAATGGCAATATCACCTTCTCCAATACGCTTGCGGCTGGCACGGCACCGGTGAATGTGGCAGTTGGAAAAACTTCATCACAGTCATCAACCTACCCAATTCCGAATACTCAAGCCGCCAATGGCAACGATGGCAATACCGATGGGAATTACTACGCAGGTTCAATTACTCATACTTTGAATGACCTTAATGCCTGGTGGCAAGTTGATCTTGGCTCTTCATATACTATCTCGTCAATCAATCTTTATAACCGGACTGATGCTAACTCATCACGTTTGACGAACTATCATATTTTTGTCTCTGACACCCCATTCTCATCAACAAATCTGGGGACGACTTTAGCACAAGCTGGTGTTTCCGATTATCCAAACTCCGGCACAGCAGGAAGTCCAAGCACCTCAACTGTTAATCGGACTGGTAGATATGTCCGTGTCCAACTCAATGGCACAGATTATCTGCATCTTGCTGAACTTCAAGTTATGGGTACCCCGGCACCGGTGAATGTGGCAGTTGGAAAAACTTCATCACAGTCATCAACCTACCCA